>Ga0302325_10016249_pt1 | contig 15783 bp, 8 predicted proteins | sample Palsa_T0_2_FD_201948 | JGI IMG/M metagenome (GOLD analysis project Ga0302325, IMG submission 201948) | Peat permafrost microbial communities from Stordalen Mire near Abisko, Sweden - Palsa_T0_2 | ecosystem: Environmental > Terrestrial > Soil > Palsa > Peat permafrost | place: Sweden: Abisko...
CGTGGCACTCGCGGTCTTGGTGATCGTCAGGCCCGGCGTCAGCACCGTGACCGTGGCCGTGCAGCGCAGATCCGTGCTGCCGCCCGACGGGCAGTTGCTGCCCGGCGCGGTGGTGGAGTCGGTGATGGTGAGAACCGTGTTCGCGGGAACAGGGTTGTCCACCGTGAAGGTGCCGGTGATGGTGACCGTCCCGCCCACCGGGATGTCACCGGTCCAGTAAGCTCCGGTGGCGGTGATGATCAGCGTCCCGGAGGTCGCGGTCTGGTCGCCATCCAAAGTGGCGTAGGCGAACGAGTCACTGCCGGCGGGCACGATCGTGATCCCGTTGTAGGGAACCTGGCCGGTATTGGTGAAGGTGGAGGTGAAGCGGACCACCCCGCCCGGCGTAGTGGTGGCCACGTCCGCCTGGCTGACGATCAGCAGCTGAGCCACCGCGACCGTGACCGTGCACCGCGGATCGGTGCTGCCGGAGGCGCAGTTGCTGCCCGGCGTGGTCGAGGTGACCGTATTGGCCAGGATGCCGCCGTCGGTGTCGGGGTTGTTGACGGTGACGGAGTAGGTGATGGTGGCCGACGCGCCGACGGCCAGGTTCCCGGTCCAGGTCAGGACCGCGCTGGCATACGACACCGTGCCCGCGGTGGCGGCCGCGTCAGCGTTGTAGGCGGCGTTGGCCAGCACGGAAGTCAGCGGGTCGGTGAACGTCGCCCCGGTATACGGGGTCTGCCCGGAGTCGGTCACCGTGATGGTGTAGCCCACCGTGCCGCCCGGCACGGCGGTGGCCAGGCTCGCGGTCTTGACGATGGTCAGGCCCGGGGTCAGCACGACGACGGTGGCGGTGCAGGCGGCGTTCCCGCCGCCGGCCGGGCAGGTACTGCCGACCGCGGCCGACACCACGGTGTTGGTCATCACCTTCCCGCCGGTATCGGGATTGTTCACCGTGACCGAGTAGGTGATCGTCGCCGACGCGCCGGGCGCCAGGGTCCCGGTCCAGGTCAGCACCGCGCTGGCATACGACACCGTGCCGGTGCTCGCGGCCGCGTCACCGTTATAGGCCGCGTTACCCAGGACCCCGGTCAGGTCGTCGGTGACGGTCGCGCCGGTATACGGGGTCTGCCCGGTGTCAGCGACGGTGATCGTGTAGCCCACCGGCTGGCCCGGCACCACCGCCGTGGCACTCGCGGTCTTGGTGATCGTCAGGCCAGGGGTCAGCACCGTGACGCTCACCGAGCAGCGCGGATCCGTACCGCCCGAGGGGCAGTTGCTGCCCGGCGCGCTGGCGGTGATGGTGGAGGTGAGCACCGTGTTCACGGGAACAGGGTTATCCACCGTGACGGTGCCGGTGACGGTCACCGTCCCGCCCACCGGGATGTTCCCCGTCCACGAGACGCCGGTGCCGGTGATGGTCAGCGTCCCGGAGGTCGCGGTCTGGTTGCCGTCGACGGTGGCGTAACCAAGTACGTGGCTGGCGTCGGTCGCGATCGTGATGCCGGTGTAGGGGACCTGCCCGGAGTTGGTGAACGTGGCGGTGAAGCGGATCACCCCGCCCGGCGTGGTGGTGGCCACGTTCGACTGGTTGACGATCAGCAGCTGAGCCACCGCGACCGTGGCAGTGCACCGCGGATCGGCGCTGCCGGACCCGCAGTTACTGCCCGCCGTGGCCGAGGTGACGGTGTTGGCCAGGATGCCGCTGCCGGTGTCGGGGCTGTCCACCGTGACGGAGTAGGTGATCGTCGCCGACGCGCCGGGCGCCAGGTTCCCGGTCCAGGTCAGGACCGGGCTGGAATACGACACGGTACCGGCCGTCGCGCTCGCGTCGGCGTCGTAGACGGCATTGGCCAGCACGCCGGTCAGCGGGTCGGTGAACGTCGCGCCGGTGTACGGGGTCTGCCCGGAATCGGTGACCGTGACCGTGTAGCCCACCACCCCGCCGGGCGTGCTGGTGGCGACGTTCGCGGTCTTGACGATGGTCAGGCCCGGGGTCAGCACCGCGACAGTAGCAGTGCAGGCCGCGTTCTGCCCGCCCGCCGGGCAGCTGCTGCCCGCCGCGGCCGAGACCACCGTGTTCGTCATCACCTTCCCGCCGGTATCAGGACTGTCCACCGTGACCGAGTAGCTGATCGTCACGGTGCCACCCGGCGCCAGGTTCCCGGTCCAGGACAGCACCGGGCCGGTATACGACACCGCGCCGGCCGTCGCGGTCGCGTCGCCGTCATAGGCCGCGTTGCCCAGGACCCCGGCCAGCGAGTCGGTCACGGTCGCGCCGGTGTAGGGGGTCTGCCCGGAATCGGTCACCGTGACCGTGTACCCGACGGTGGCGCCGGGCACCACCGCCGACGCAGTCGCCGTCTTGGTGATGGTCAGGGCCGGCACCAAGACCGTGACCGTGGCCGTGCACCGGGCATCGGCGCTGCCGGACGCGCAGTTACTGCCCGCCGTCGCCGAGGTGACCGTGTTAGTCATGATCTTGCTGCCGGCGTCGGGGCTGTCCACGGTGACGGAGTAGGTGATGGTGGCGGTGGCGCCGACGGCCAGGTTCCCGGTCCAGGTCAGGTTCGGGCTGGAATACGACACGGTGCCGGCGGTCGCGCTCGCGTCGCCGTTATAGACCGCGTTGGACAGCACGGAAGTCAGCGGGTCGGTCAACGTCGCGCCGGTATAAGGCGTCTGCCCGGAGTTGGTCACCGTGACCGTGTAAGAGACCGTGCCGCCCGGCGTTATCGTACTCACGTTCGCCGTCTTGACGATCGTCAGGCCCGACACGGTCACCGTCGCCGTGCACCGGGCATCGGCGCTGCCCGACGCGCAGTTACTGCCCGCCGTCGTCGAGGTCACCGTGTTAGTCATGATCTTGCTGCCGGTATCAGGACTGTTCACCGTGACGGAATAAGTGATCGTCGCGGACGCGCCGGCCGCCAGGTTCCCCGTCCAGGTCAGGCTCGGGCTGGCATACGACACCGCGCCGCCGGTCGCGGCCGCGTCGCCGTTATAGACGGCGTTACCCAGCACGCTGCTCAGCGGGTCGGTGAACGTCGCCCCGGTATAGGCGCTCTGCCCGGAGTTCGTCACCGTGACCGTGTACTGCACCGTGCCGCCCGGCGCGACCGTGCTCACGTTCGCCGTCTTGACGATCGTCAGGCCCGACACGGTCACCGTCGCGGTGCAGGCCGCGTTCCCGCTACCCGACGCACAGTTACTGCCCGCCGACGTCGACGTGACCGTGTTGGACAGGATGCCGCTGCCGGTATCGGGGCTGTTCACGGTGACGGAGTAGGTGATGGTCGCCGACGCGCCGACGGCCAGGTTCCCGGTCCAGGTCAGGTTCGGGCTGGAATACGACACGGTGCCCGCGGTCGCGCTCGCGTTGGCGTTGTAGACGGCGTTGGCCAGCACGGAAGTCAGCGGGTCGGTGAACGTCGCCCCGGTGTAGGCGCTCTGCCCGGAGTTCGTCACCGTGACCGTGTACGGCACCGTCCCGCCCGGGACGGCCGTACTCGTTCCCGCGCTGAGCGAGATCGTCAGCTGCGGGGTCGAGCAGGACTGGATGGTCCCCGCGAACGGGTTCGCCTGTACCTGACCGCCGTTCGGGCTGCCGCTCAGGCCGCCCTGCGCGTAGGCCGCCGCGATGATGCCGCCGTTCAGGCCGTTCTGGTCGTTGTCATTCACCGTGGCGCCGGGCGCGTAGATGGTCCCAGGTACTGTCGACGACCCGCCGATCGTGACCTGCGTGGCCGTCGAGAAGTTCCACAGCATGTACGGCACGCCCGAGCTCTGGATGCCATTGAAATTTCCCGGCGTCCAGGAAAAGTTGTTGGACACGCCGCTCGTGTTCACGTTGACAATCAGCGGCATGGTCGAGGTGGGTGAGTTATTGAACGTCAAGGTGGCGATGTTGGCCAGGTTGGCGGCCGAGATATTAAGGACATTCTGCGTGCCGGAGGCGAGCGTGACATAAGCGTTCGTGCCGGAGGAAAGCGGAAGGCTCAGCGCCGTCCCGTTCGAGTTGGTGAGCACCAGTGAATTGGCGCAGCTCGCCATGTCGGCGGACTGACTGGCGAATGTGCTGAACGCGCTGGTGAAGTTAATAAGGCTCGACTGATTCACTGAGGTTGGCGGCTGAGCGGTCGCCAGTGCAACCTGCGGCTTTGATCCGTAGTTGCCCCCGGTAGGGACGACGTGCGTCGGGTTGTTCCCGTTGTTGGGGACGATCGACCCGGTCATGTTGCCCACCTTGACGTAGGCGCTCGAGCCGACGCTGACCGTCCCGCCCGAGTTGCTTCCTGACCAGTTGATGCTGCCGCCGACGAGCAGGCCGGTGGGCACAGAATCACCGGGCGCCGTGAACGTTCCCGCCGTCTGGGTCGCCACGCTGAAGTTGCTGCCGACCGTGAGGTTGCCGCCCATCGCGACCGGTCCGACAGTTGAGGTCGCGCCGAGGGCCGCGTTCCCCTGGACGAACACGGCAAAGCCCTGGTTTCCTGTCGCCGGGTTGTAGGTGGTCACCGTCGGCGCGAGAGCGCGACCGGCCGCATTGGCGTCACGCGCCGCCACAGGGCGCATAGGCGCCGCTGCGGCGGGCACCGGCGCCACAAGCAGGCTCGCGACGACGAGCGTCCCGGCGACGCCCGCGGCCAGGAGGCGGGGCACCGGCCTTGCCGGAATGCGCACGGCGGTAATTCGGCCCTCGGCAACGGCAGCCGGGCAATGACGCGAACGGGCCAACTCATCCATATCCCCCTATAGATCAGCCAAGCTGGGCACTCTAGAGAAACCTGGCACTTCTCCTGTATGGCGCGGACGAGATTTTCTTAATCCCGCAACCCATAAAGGGTGGCACCCTCGTTTCGTAGGTGATTTTCGGTGAGGCCGTAGCTGAAATGGTCGTGCATCCCCGATCTAGAAATGAAAGTGTACATGTCAGTACCTTAGGTAATCAAGGTCTAGGATGGGTAGTAAAGAGTCGGGAATTTAGATCAGGATGGTTCACCCTGAGCGTCCAGGAATGCCGGGAATGCCGGGAATAAGAGGGGTGCCTGGCCCTGCCGCCGGGCAAATGCTGATCGCTGGCCGCTGGTGTCCAGGCCCCAGAAGTACGCGGCGCCGGTGCTGTCAAGCGCGCAGGTGCTGCTACCGCCCACGACGATTTGGGTCAGGGTCCGGCCCGCAAGCGCCCCACCGGTATACACGGGGACCGGCGAGGTGCTGTTGATGGTCGGGCCGTCTCCCAGCTGGCCGTTGATGTTGCTGCCCCAAAGACGGAACATTTAGCGCTTTTTATTTAGCGTTTATATTTCCCCGGCGAAAACGAGAAAAGTGCGTGGCGCTATGCGGAACGTCCCCGGTACGACAGTCCGGGTTTGTTACATACATTCCTCCAGGTTCATCACCCGGGGCCGTCGCGGGCGGTGACAGGGAGTACGCCGTTGTCGCTGCAGGCTTACGGTTGACCGCGGTGGACGCTTTTTGGTTGGCCGAGGTCACGGTATTGCCGGTAAGTTCGCGACATGGGGTCGCGAACGGGCTGTTCGGGAGGACGTATGTCGCAGGTCGGCGGGGCAACTGGGAGACCGGCAATCCTGGTGGAAGGGTTGACCAAATCGTTCGGCGAGGTTCACGCGCTGCGGGGTATCGACCTGTCGGTACCCCGCGGCACGGTCCTGGGTGTGCTCGGCCCCAATGGCGCGGGCAAGACCACCGCGGTGCGCATCCTGACGACCTTGCTGCTCCCGGACGGCGGACGGGCGGAGGTCGAGGGTTATGACGTGGTACGGGACGCGGCCGCGGTGCGCCGCACGATCGGGCTGGCCGGGCAGTCGGCTGCCATCCAGGAGGAACTGACGGGCCGGGAGAACCTCGAAATCATCGGCCGGCTCTATCACCTGAGCTGGCCGCGGGCCCGCAGTCGCGCCACCGAACTGCTTGAGCAGTTCGGCTTGAGCGATGCCGCCGACCGTTCGGCGAAGAATTACTCGGGTGGTATGCAGCGGCGCCTGGACCTGGCCGCCAGCCTGGTCGGCCAGCCACGGGTGCTGTTCCTCGACGAGCCGACGACCGGCCTGGATCCCCGATCGCGGCTGGGGATGTGGGACATCATCCGGTCGCTGGCGGCCGGCGGAACCACTCTGCTGCTCACGACTCAGTACCTAGATGAGGCCGACGAGCTGGCCGATGAGATCGTGGTGATCGATCACGGCCTGGTCATCGCGGCCGGCACGGCCGAAGAGCTGAAGGGCAGGGTCGGCGGGGACGTGGTCGAGTTCACGGTGCCCGACCGCCGCCGGATGGCCGATGCGGTCACGGCGGTAGCCAAGACCGGCGAGGGGGAGCCGCACGCCGACGAGGACACCGGCCTGATCTACGTCGGGGTCGGGGGTCGCGGTTCTGATGCGCTGATCGAGGCGGTGCGGAGCCTGGATGCCGCGGGGATCGAGACGCGCGATCTCAGGCTGCGCCGCCCGTCCCTCGATGATGTGTTCCTGGCCTTGACCGGGCACGCCGCCGAGGAGGAAGAAGACCAGCCGAGCGGACGCAGGCGAAGGTCCAGAAGCCGCCGCCGGGGCCAGGGCCAAGATGATGCGCGGGTGACGTCATGACCGCGGTCGCGGAGTTGGCGGGCGGTTCCGGCGCGGCTGAACCTGGGCTGCGCACCCGGGCTGGCTGGGCGATAACAGACACGCTCACCATCACCCGGCGCAACCTGCTGGTCTGGATGCGAGTGCCTGCCTACCTCGTGTTCACCGTGATCCAGCCGGTGATGTTCGTGCTGCTGTTCGTTTACGTCTTCGGCGGCGCGATCAAGGTGCCTGGCACGAACTACGTCAACTTCCTGATGCCCGGGATCATCGCCCAGTCCGCGGCGTTCGCCACGTTCGGTACGGCCATCGCGCTGGCGCAGGAGCTGAAGAAGGGCGTGATCGACCGGCTGCGGTCGATGCCGATGGCACGCTCGGCGGTGCTGGCCGGGCGGCTTGTCGCGGACACCGGGCGGATGCTCGTGACCATCCTGATCATCATCGGGGTGGGATACGCGGTCGGTTTCCGGTTCAGCAACGGCGTCGTTCCCGCCATCGGCATGGTCTTGCTTGCCACCGTGTTCGGCGTGGCGATCTGCTGCATCTCGGCCTACACGGGCCTGGCCATCGGCGACGAGGAATCGGTGCAGGCGTTCGGCCTGATCTGGCTGTTCCCGCTCACGTTCCTGTCCTCGGCATTCGTGCCGATCGCGACCATGCCGGGCTGGCTGCAGGCCTTTGCGTACCACAACCCGGTCACCTACGTCGTCAATGCCATGCGCGCGCTGGCCCTCGGCGGCCCGCTTGAACCGGACCTGTGGCAGAGCCTGGTCTGGATAGCCGGGATCTTCATCGTGTTCGTGCCGCTCGCGGTCCGCGCTTACCGGCGGGCCAGCTGACCCTGCCTTTTTAATCCGGATTAGGGCCTGGCGAGGCCGTTTCACCGCAGACACTCCCGGGCAAGGCCCTTACCAGACCGGCAGCAAAGCGGCTGTGCGTGCCGGGCATGCCGAAGGGACGACACCGAGGCAACGAAATGAGCCTGGTGCGGTTGGGTCTGCAGGTCACGGCGATCCCAGGAGGCTTCCCATGAACGATCATGAGGCGTCACGGCACGTGGAAGTCAGAATTGGCGATCAAACCGTCGCAGCGGCCGAGGTGACCACGGCCGAGGGCGCCGAGGGGACCGCCCGGACATCGCTGCACGCCACGTCCGGGCACATCGCCCCGGGCAGCCGGGCGAGCCTGGTCGACGCGGTCATGGACCTGCCCGAGGTACAGGCGAGTACCCGCCTGGAGGCCACCGTCCCGCTCGGCGACGGCGAGGCGCTCGAGCGCCTGCGGCAGCGGACCGAGGACGCGGTCACCCGTCCGGCCGGCTCGACCGCGCTGCTCGACGCGAACATACCGTCGCCCGGCCGACCGGAAGCCGGCCATCCGCCTGACGGTGGCATAGCCGCCTCCTGATCAGCTGCGCCTCCTGATCAGCTGCCGCCGACTGATCAGCTGTCGGCGGTGAGCTTGGCGAGTTCGTCACGGGTGGCCTGGGTGTCGGGGTGGCTAGCGCCAAGCACCCGGCTGCGGTCCGCGAGTACCTGGCGGTAGAGCTCGACGGCCTCGGCGCGCCGTCCCTGCCGCCCGGCCAGCCAGGCCAAGGTGTCACGCGAGGTCAGGGTGTCGGGATGATCGTCGCCCAGCACTCGGCGCCGGGTGGCGAGCACGTCGCGGCACATTTGCTCGGCCTCGGCGTAACGGCCCTGCAGGCCGATCAGCCGGGCGAGGCCATGGCGTGAGACGAGCGTGTCGGGATGGCCCGGGCCAAGGACGCGCTCCCGGTCGGCCAGGACGTCGCGGCACTCGCGCTCGGCCTCGGCATAGTGGCCTGCGAGCTCGGTGAGCCAGGCCAGGGTGGCGCGGGTGGTGAGGGTATCGGGATGGTCCTCTCCGAGGACCCGGCGGCGGTCCGCAAGCACACCCCGGCACAGCTCGCTGGCCTCGCCGGGCTTGCCGCGCAGCCCGGTCAGCCAGGCCATCGTCTCGCGGGCGGCGAGGGTATCGGGATGATCGTCGCCGAGCACCTGCCTGCGGCCGCCGAGCACCTGGTTCACGATCTCGGCGGCCTCGCTGTAGCGCCCTTGCCGGCCGATGAGCCAGCCGAGCCTGTGCCCGGTGGCGAGAGTGTCGGGGTGATCCTCGCCAAGCGCTCGGCGCCGGGCCGCCAGCACCTGCCGGAACAACGGCTCCGCGTCGGCGTAGCGGCCCTGAAGTCCGAGCATCCGGGCCAGCCGGTGGCGGGTGGCCATATTGTCGGGATGGTCCTCACCGAGCAGCCGGCGCCGGTCTTCGAGAATCTGGTGGCATAGCTCCTCGGCTTCGCCGTAGCGGCCCTGCAGCCCGATCATGCGCGCCAGCCGGTGGCGGGTGGCCAGCGTATCGGGGTGGTCGTTGCCGAGGACCCGCCGCCGGTCGGCCAGGACCTGGCGGTACATCCGTTCCGCGTCGACATAGCGGCCGGCCTTGCCGGTAATGCGGGCCAGGCTCTGCCGGGTGGTCAGCGAGTCCGGGTCGCTCTCGCCGAGCAGCCTGAGCTGGTCGGCCAGGACCTGGCGGCCCAGTTCCTCCGCCTCGGCGTAGCGGCCCTGCAGGCCGATCATCCTGGCCTGGTTGTACCGGGCGGCCAGGGTCTCCCGGTGTCCGGGCCCCAGCAACCGGTAGTCGTCGTCGAGCAGCTCGCGGTACAGCTGCTCGGCCTCGCCGTAGCGGCCCTGCATGCCGATCGCGGCGGCGAGATCATGGCGAGTCGTCAGGGTGTCGAGGTGATCGTCGCCCTGGACCCGGCACCGGTCGGCGAGCAACTCACGGTACAGTGCCTCGGCCTCACCGCTGCGACCGCGCCGGACCAGCGTGTCCGCGAGGCACCCGCGTGCGGTCATGGCGGCCGGGTCGTCGCGGGACAGGAAGGCCGCCGTCTGCACGCTCGCCTGCGCGAGCTTGCCCGCCGCCGCCAGCCGGCCGCCGCTCAGCAGGGCTTCGGTGCCGGCCGCGCTGACCGTGAGCAGCCGGGCGAGCACCCCGGCGGCCAGGTCGTCGGCCAGCAGGTCGATGGCGGCGTCCAGGTGCGGCACGAGCAGCCGCCAGGCCGGCCAGTCACTCGGCCGGGACGGGTCAAGGCCGCCCGCGGCCGCTTCGAGCAGAGCCACGGCCGCGTTCTGCACCATCGTCCGCTCGGTGGCCGCGATGGTCGCCAGCCGGCTGCGGTTGGCGTCGGCGACCACGGGATGCACGGTGATGGCATTGACGCCCGCCGGGCCGCCGCCGCCGCCGCTGGAGATCTCGATCAGCCCGGTGTGCGACAGGCCCTGCATTCCCGCCCGCAGCCGGGACCAGCTGTCGTCCTTCCCGGGTTCTTGGGTTCCGCCCGTTTCGTTCTCCAGCAGGGCCGCGAGCGGCGCCGGCCGCAGCAGCCACGCCGGAATCGGGGTGGCGGGCGCGAAGCACGACAGCACGAAGAGCAGCATCCTGGCCTGCGGGCGCCCCTCGGCGGCGAGCGCGTCAAGCGACAGGTCCCAGGTGCGCTGGACATCGGCGCGGACGTCGGCGCCCGGACCCTCGATGTCAGCCAGGGCAGCCGGCAGCTCGACGCTGTCGAGCGCCTCGTGATAGCCGGCGAAGGTAGACCATCGCGCGAACGGCGACCCGAGGTAGGCACCGGCCAGGTGCAGGGCCAGCGGCAGGCCGCCCAGCCGCCGGGAAAGCTCGCGGGCCTGGTGGCCGCCCGGATCCGCCACGTCCGGGGCCAGGTCCCGCAGCACCTCGGCGCTGGCCTCCTCGTCCAGCGGCTTCAATTCGCGCAGCGTGACGCCGGCTCCCCACACCCGCGGGTCCCGGTTGCGAGTGGTCACGATCACCATCCCGGCCGGGTCGGCCCGCAGCCAGCCGGTGCCGTCGGCCGGCGTCGTCGCGTCCGCGCCGGCCAGCACCGCGGGGTGGTCGGCGCCGTCGAAGACCAGCAGCCAGCGCCGGCCGCCGGCGTGCTCGCCGTTCAGGAACTCCCACGCCCGCGCGGGTGCGGTCCGCGCGCCCTCGCGGACCGGGGCGATCACCGATTCCGGGGCGCCGAGCTCCCGCAGGACCTCGAGCATCCCGCCGGTCAGCAGCGCCGTGTCGGTCGCGCCGAGCCACCACACCCGGTACCCGCGGTCCTTGGCCATCTTGCCGGCCTCGAGCGCGACGGTCGATTTGCCCAGCCCGCCCATGCCGGTGATCACGAACGTCCGGCTCGCCCGCCAGGGGTAGGACCGCAGCGCACGCCGCAGCTCGCCGAGCAGCCCGTCGCGGCCGCGCACGTCCGCCGGAAGCTTCCCGAGCGGAGGCGCAACCGGCAGCGGTCCGGACCCGTTGCCCCCGCCGACTGGCGATGGCGGTAGCTCGATCCGTCCGGCGAGATGAATCCACGCCGAGACGTTGGACTCTTTGACCTGGGCCGCCACGTGCTCGAAGGCACCAGAATCGACGAGCCCGGCGCCGTGCCTGACCACGTGATCGTAGACATAGTCCGACACGGCGAAGATCAGGTCCGCCCGGGCGTCCGCGAGCCGCTCCTTGACGACGGGGGCGTCCAGGATGCGCGCGGTGGAGATCACCGCCTGCCCGGTCAGTCCCTCGGCGTCCGTCCCGACCGGCCCGACGTGCAGAGCGGCCCGGAGCTGGATCAGCACCACCTCGCTGGCCCGGCGGTTGTGCTGCCGCAGCCGGGCCGCCAGTTCCGGGATCAGCGGGTCTACCACGCGAAGGGTCGAGATGGTGGGCGGCACCACGATGACCGCGCCGTCGCCGCGGTCCTCGTAATAGCAGCCGGCCCACGGCACACCCGAGGCCTCGAACGATGACCGCAAGATCTCATACAGCGCCGCCCGCACGACCTCGCGATCGGGGTCAAGGCGCAGCGGATTCCCGAAACCGGCTACGTCGGTGAACAAGATCGAGCAGTTCAGCGGCTCACCCGGGGCACCGAACCACCGTGCGGCCACCTTCGGAGCAGCCTCGCCCGCGAGCTTCTGGCGGCCAAGGCGGGCGGCTGGCATCCGGGCGTTTCCGGCCGGGCCCGTGGGGCTGTCCTGGACCGTGCCAGCATCCGGCGGGCCGGGGTCGCAGATCGCGGCCAGCCCGTCCAGGTCGGCCACGGTCAGCCGGCGCGACCGCCCGCCGGATGCGATGATCCCGCGCTCCCGCCAGGACCGCAGGAACCGGCCCACCGCGTCAGCGGTCGTGCCGGCCCAGTCCGCGAGTTCCTGCTGCGACATCGGCAAGGTGAAGACCGCGGCGTCGGCGTTCCGGTAACCGCCCCTGCGCTGGGCCAGGTCGAACAGCAACCAGGCCAGCCGCCGCTCGGCGCCGTCCCGCTCGCCGGGGAAAAGCCGGGCCCGGTCCTCCTCCTGGCGCTCCTTGACCTGACGTTGCAGTACCTCGGCGGCACGCGGATGCCCGCGCAGGAACTCGGCGAACCGGTCCGCGGGCACCACCATCGCCGAAACCTCATCGAGCGCCGTCACGGTGGCCGACCGCACCTGGGTGGTCAGCGCCGCGCGCTCGCCGACCACGTCTCCCTGACCGCGCACGGCCAGGATTTTCTCGGCGGCGTCGTTGCCATCCCGGACGCTGACCTTGACCCAGCCCGAGTCGATGATCATCACCTGGGAGGAGTCGTCACCCGCACGGTACAGCACCGATCCGGCCCGGAAGACCTCTTCTACTCCGGCGGCGGCCAGCGCCTCTCGTTCGGGGTCGGCCAGCGCGTTCCAGAAGGCACGCGCGGTGGGCCGCTCCCACCGCACGTGCCGCGCGACCACCGGGACCGCTGCGACCCCGGAAGGCACCGAAGGAAGGCGCGGTGAGCTGTCCGGGCCGGATCCGCTGTCCCTTCTCACGGTGTGGCCTGTCCCTACTCGAGAGGATTAAAAGCGCGGCTGCCCGGCCGGCCGCCACATCGATTGACCGGCCCGGGAGCCGGGGTGATCAAGCGGCCCGATCGAGGGGGCGGGCGGGCCACCCCAGGGGTGGAACGGGGGGAAAGGCCGGCCTCTGAAGCCCGGGAGCGTCCACTGATGCGGACGTCGGTGACGGCCCCCGCGAGCGTGCGCCAGCGACGGACTCGCCTGCGAGGCGGTCTGGGCGGCCGTCACCGGCGTGACGCGGGAAGCCGGCACGTAGCGGGGCGAGGCGGTGGACGACGCCCGCGTGACCGGCGTAGACGACGGGGTAACCGACGGCGAAGCGGTCGCCGACGCTGGTGGGGCCGACGCTGGTGGGGTGGAGCGTGCGGGTGCACTCGAGCCAGCCGCGCTGATCGCGGTGGCGCTATGTCCGCTCAGGATGACGGCCAGCGCAATCGCGGTCCCGCTCACGGCGGCCGCTCCCGCGCCGAAGACCGCGCCCGACCGGAAGCTCGTTTCCTCCATACGGGCGTAGACCGTGTTCTTGAGCTTGCTCAACTTTATTCACCCCTCACTTACGACATAGCACGATACAGAGGGTACGCGTCGTTTGGCTTCAGGCTCGCGCGGACGCGAACGGTGAGGTCCGGGGCCGGCGTGGCCTGGCTACAGGGCGAGGTCCAGCATCATCGGGGAAGTGGGACCGCTGGTTCCGCCGGCCGGTTCGACGGTCAGGGCGAGGTGATCACCCGGGCGCAGACCTGACGCGATGACCGGGCCGACCATGTGGTCACTGGCCTGGGGAAACATGGCCATCGGCCGGACCCCGGCCGAGCCGATCAGCCACAGCTCATAGCCTCGTGAGGCAGGCAGCGCGTGCAGGCCGGCGGCGGTGAACACCAGCGCGTGCATCGAATGCGACATCACGATCGTGACGGTCCCGCCGCCCCGCACCGTCCCGGTCATCATGGTGGCGTCCCGTGCACTCAGCACCGCGGCTACCTGCTGGCTGCTCGCCTGCGCCTGGCTGAGCTGCTGTCGCATGGTGCCGTTCGAGATCCCGAATACCACGGCGACGCCGAGCACGGCCACGGTGGCCACGGCCCCGGCCGCAACCACGAGGCGCCCCCGCCAGGCCAAGGAGTGGAACCACGCCCTCGTTCTGATCCTGGCGTCCTTCACCCAGGCAGACCTGGCCGGAGCGTCCGCAGTGACCGGAAACCGCTGCCTGGTCGTCGCGGCCGCCGCCATCACCCGCTCCTTCAGGCCCGGCGGCGGGGTCTGCGCGGTGGCGGTGGCCAGCCGGGCGGTGGCTTCCCGCAGGCTCGCGATCTCCTGTGCGCACTCGGCGCACCTGGCCAGGTGCCGCTCGAACCGGGCCCGATCTTCGGAGGAGATCGCATCCATCGCGTACGCCCCGGCCAGGGTGTGGGGTTCGCGTTTCAGCTGTGGCCGTTTCAAGAGGCCACCCCCAGGCAGTCCCGCAGCCGGATCAGCGCGTCCCGCATCCTGGTCTTGATCGTCCCGGTCGGCACGCCGAGCAGGCCGGCCACCTGAGCGTAGGTGTAGCCGCCGTAATAGGCCAAGGTGACCGACTCGCGCTGCAGTTCGGTCAGAGAACCCAGGCAGCGCGAGACGCGCTCACGCTCCAAGCTGGACTCGACGGCCTCGGCGACCTCGTCGTAGGGAATGTCGGCCGTCGCGACGCGGCGCTCGCGTTCGGCTTCCTTCTGTACGGACCTGACCCGGTCCACGGCCCGGCGGTGCGCCAGCGTCATTACCCACGCCACCGCGCTGCCGCGCTCGGCATCGAACTTGGATGCGTCCTGCCAGATGTCGAGCAGGACGTCCTGGGTGACCTCTTCAGACTGGGCCGGATCGCGGATCACCCGCTTGACGACACCGAACACCGACGAGGCGATCTGCTCGTAGACGGCATCGAACGCCGCCGTGTCCCCCCGCGCCACCAGCCCGATCTGCGCGCCGAGGTCCCCGCCGGGGTTGCCAGGGGGGTCTGGGGAGGTGGCATCCCCCCAGAAGCGGGGGGATCCGGGGGGCTTTTGGGTTCGCCCCCCCGGGTCAACACTGCTCACAACTGTTATTCGTAGCAGGAACCGCCAGGGTTTGGCGGTTGGCGGGGTATCTCCGGCCACCTTGGCCACGAATAATCGCCTGGCCCAGCAAACCTGCGCCTGCGCCGTAACGAATATTGTTTGTGGCAATGAAACGTAGCGGAACAGGCAGACGGGGTGACAGGGACCGCGGCCGCGAACGCCGCGGCGCTATAGCCGGGCTGCTGGCCGCCGCCACCGCGCTCGGCGTGGGCCAGTTCGTGGCCGGCCTGACCGGCGCCAACGGATCACCGGTGGTCGCGGTCGGCCAGCTGGAGATCGATTTCACGCCGCCGTGGCTGAAGAACTTCGCCATCAGTGATTTCGGCTCGAACGACAAGCTCGTCCTGGTCGGAGGCATCCTCGTGGTGCTCGCGCTCTTGGCGGCCGAGATCGGCGCGGCGGCCACACGACGGCTGTGGTACGGCATGGCCGGCCTGGCCGTGTTCGCGATCGTCGGGCTGACCGCCGCCGCGACCCGTCCCACCGCGAACGTCGCCAGCTTGCTGCCTACGCTGGCCGCGACGGCAGCGGCGGCGGCCGTCCTGTACTTCCTCATTCCGCTGACCGGTCCGGCGGTCCGGCGCGGTCCCAGTACCTGGACGAAGGCGCCGTGGGTGGACACCTGGGCCGGAGCGCCCGGGGAGGCGCCTGACCTGCCGGCCGCGCCTGACCTGCCGGCCGCGCCTGACCTGCCGGCCGGCCTGGGCCGGGTAGGAGAGCCTGAGGAGCCGGCCGGCCTGGGCCGGGTAGGAGAGCCTGAGGAGCCGGACGAGGACACCGAACTCGACACGGCTGAGCCGCGGCGCCGGAGTTTCCTGAAGGCCAGCGTGGCGACCGTGGGCATCGCGGCCGGGGCCGGGCTGGTGGGACGGGTGCTAGTCGAGCGGAGCAGCGTGGCAACCGCGCAGAAGGCGCTGCGCTTCCCCAAGCCGTCGGTGACCGAGACGCTGCCGCCCGGCGTGAACCTCAACGTGCCGGGGATTTCCCCGTTCGTCACGTCCAACGCGAATTTCTACCGGGTGGACACGGCGATCGTCTTGCCGCAGGTCGATCCAGACAGCTGGCAGCTGCGGATCCACGGGATGGTGAACCGCGAGCTCACGCTCAGCTTCGACGACCTGCTCAAGCGCCCGCTGATCGAGGACTACGTCACCTTGTGCTGCGTGTCCGACCCGGTCGGCGGCCCGTACATCGGCAACGCCCTCTGGCTGGGCGCCAGCCTGGCTA
>Ga0302325_10016250_pt1 | contig 15782 bp, 15 predicted proteins | sample Palsa_T0_2_FD_201948 | JGI IMG/M metagenome (GOLD analysis project Ga0302325, IMG submission 201948) | Peat permafrost microbial communities from Stordalen Mire near Abisko, Sweden - Palsa_T0_2 | ecosystem: Environmental > Terrestrial > Soil > Palsa > Peat permafrost | place: Sweden: Abisko...
AGCAGATTGTTTCGACGCGCCGACGAGTTTCGCAGGCTCGAGTATGAAAGTCGAGGACCTAGTCTCGTACTCCTGCATTTGGCTTGAGCAAGCTCATGTGCCTTCGCCTACTTAGGTAGATTCGCTTGCTATAAACGAAGAAGATCCCATCGCGAAGAACCTCAACTTCATCTCCTCTCCATCAAATCGAAGAAACCGACCGAATTGAAACGTCGTGAACTAACCTTTATTCTCCTCTTTCTGCACGTCAAACAACCTGTCTTGGTTCTGCGTTTGATTTCCTACGCGACGAATCGTGTCAGCACATACGAGGTCGGTCGAGATTACTGTGTCAACTCACCTTCTTGTGTCGGCCACCGCTCATCACCCGCGAGTCGGTGACGGGGAGCGCATATCGCATGTTGCCGGTAGGATCGGATGTGACGTTGGGATACTGGTGCGATGGATGCGGTAAGGTTTGGCCTTGGTTGTGATAGTACGGAGCACCCATCTGGGCGACCGGCGGAGGAAGATTCGACCCCATGTGGTGCTGCTGCTGCTGTTGCTGCTGGAGAGGATCGAGGGAGCGCATGCTAGGTAGAGAAAGTGAACCGTTGCTGCCGGTGGGAGATGCGCGGTAAGGTTCGGGGCCCTGCTGGTTCGGCGGAGGGTAGTTGTATTGAGCGTTCGAAAGGGACGGCGATGGGTACGAGGTCGGACTTGGGTAGCTTACAGGTTGTTGACGAGACTGACCTTGTTGCTGAGCACTCGACATTGATGGTGAAGACGGCGCGGAACCGTTCTGGAGATGTGATGAAAGATGTGGACTGTTTCGATTGTTTTGCTGCGCCATGTCCGACTGACGCGGTCGCTGACACTCGATGCCGTTAGTTCACCGTCGACCACGGGTGGCTCGAAGACCAACGACGCGGTGAATGTGCACACGATAAAGAGGCCAAAGGCGAGCGCAAGATAGTTCTCGATGCTCAAACAGTCCGCCGGGGCCTGCTGGATGGGGGGAGGCGAGAAGCGAGCTGGATTGCCGAGTTGACGCGAGAGGGACTTTGGGAAGGTTAAAAGTTTGGTGGAGTTTTTTGGAGGGCCGAATTTTAGAAGGGGGCAGGGAGGCCGACGAAGAAGCGAGCGGGCTGGCTGGCTGGCGGGAGCTGGGAGCTGGGAGTGTGGGAGTGGGAGTGGGAGTGGGAGTGGGAGTGGGAGTGAGAGTGAGAGTGGGTGTACGAAGTAAGTGGAAAGTTGGGAGCCTGAGGGCGCCTCACGGAAAATCTCTGATGGGGCTGGCAGGCTGCGCAGTGCGCTCGCTGCGTTCTTTTTTTGCCTCTGGACTGACTCTGTCTGGAGCTCTGATGAGAAAACACGCGCCAGACCTAATTAGGCTTAGCGCGCACAGGGCAGCGAGCACAAAGGGGCAGAGCCAGAGGCAGATGCAGAGGGCAGCATCAGAAGAAAAGTACAAGTGCAGCCCTCAGACACGAGAGAGGCCAGATCACACAGCACGGTAGGTGCCGGCGCTTTATTTCTTGTCTCTTCTCACTGCTCGATGCCAGCTGCAGAGTACAGTAATTAATAATTAATAATTAATAACTAATAATTAATATGCCGCCCGGCCGACACCATCCAGGTCGCTCCTGCTTGGCTCCTGCTGGCTCCTCCTGGTCCTGGCTCCTCCTCCTGCCCAGGTCTGCCGCGGTTCGACGACTTCGGCTTGCAAGCGATGGAAGAAATGGAAGCCTTCGAAGCCTTCGACGTTTCTTCTCCTGCGTCCGGGACGGGATCCTTCACTCGCGGCCGTACAGGCGAGTTCTCCGCATACTTAGCCTCGTTTGATGTGCCTGGCCTGGCTGGCACCGGTTAGACCCCCCCCCTTACAGTATATCTGAATCTGGCAGATCTCTGAGAGAGATCTGTAACTGATAAGTATTGAAATCTAATACAGTACTTAGACATTTTCCGCGTCTATTAGACGGGCCTGACTACGGTACTCTCTCACACTCTGCGCCCGCTAGGAGCTCGCTGCTCTCGTCTCATCCTCCTGTCGGCTGACGCTGCACTCGACCCTTCACAGCCCTCAGCTTCATGTTGGCTGTTCCTCACAATTTGGTGCTGCTTTATGATTCGCCCAATCAAAGCCCTGTCCTGTCGATGCTTGATTAGCCAGAGTGCGATCCTGCTCTCATTGGGGCGCTGCAGTCTCGCCGAGAAATTGCTGGCACCTCCTTAACATTGAGAAACGACCTAGAAATTTGTTTAAAGTTTCCAATTGCAAGAGGCATGAACCAACCGTAATACCGAGCACCGCCGCATTGTTTGGTAGTGATTGTTTATAAAACGAGTCCGTTCCTCATACTGCTTCAAATGCAATAACACCTACTACCGTCCCTATCCCCTGCAGGCTTGTACCATCGTCAGATGCTGCTGACCGTCGAGCGTGAGTTAATAAGCTGACAATATGGCCGAATACCAGGGCATGGAGCATGTCGTATCTCGTAATGGCGAGCGAATCTGGCGTTGTCATCCCTCAGACTTGTTCCTCTTCTAGATGTCTTCAATATGGGGACGGACCAGGAATGGCAGGTCGATTTGTTTCTTTCAGAACCTCGTCGAAATGGCATGATGGCAACTTGCACTTGGCATGAACTACGAGTTTGAACCATGCTTGCTTTTGCAAGGATCATTGGCCATTGACTGAGAAAGAGCCCGCCTTGGACGCAGTGCCACTCATAATACGTCGAAGTCAGCAACTCGGGGTCATTCTGGTGATTCTTACCTTGGTAGGATCCCGAGCCAGCCGGCTTCTAGGCAATCATCTTTCCTCTACTGTGCCCCGGTAAAATCTCGTAGATCGTGAAGCAGAGTTTGCGGCTAGTGCCGTAACGCCATTTACAGTAAAGTTCAGGGCACGGCAGATGGATAGCTGCATGCAAACCTAACGAAGTAAGCTGTACTTGTTCACCGTTTTCTGTACTCCTTTGCCACGAGAGACGTTAGGCGACCGCAAGTTTGTCATTGTTCACGTAGATCAGAATAGCCAGCGTTGATTGCGTCACCACAATATACAAGCCTCGCGTTTTTTGTACCTCAGTCACCAGTTTCAGCACATGGTGTTAGATATCCGAGCCTGACTACATCGGTTTTCACATTACTGAATTGCGTTACGGCACTTGATCTCGGAGACTGTGTGCATGTCACGTGATGATTCCCTCTGCGATTCTCATCCGGGACCTGGCTCGCAGAAGACTCCTACTGAGACCCAAACGTGATAGAATTAGGCCCAACGAGCTGTTGGTAACAGTTGGCTTACATTATTTTCTATCCATCTGTTAGGACTCTTGTCCAGTCAAACTTTCGCCAGCGTTTTTGGAAGCCCTCGAGGCGTTTATCCCCTCGGGTCCAACGGCCTTGCTTCTTTATCACATCAGGCTCAATATCAAGCATGCCCCCAATGATTTCCCGAGCGAACAGATCCCCTTTGGGCCATCTATTGCTGTCTTCAACAATGTGGCCCAGGCCTCCGTCGATCTCAAACCACGCGTGAAAGTACGGCATTTCCTTGGCGATGGAGCGACGGAAAGCCTGCTTTCCCAATCCATCTCGCGCTCGTGCAGCAGTATCTATCAGTTTCTTATGCTGTGTCCACTCTTCGTCGGAAGATAAGATGGCTTCCCTGAAGAAGGCTGGTGCTGTCTTTCCTAGGCTGTATGGGAGAGGCACAGCTTGCATGGCAGCGTGCATTTTCCGATGCGGTGCAGCAGCATTCTCGTAGAACACAATGTCTCGGCCCTGGTCATGATACATCCTCGTCAAGCACTTCATGAAGTTGCGAATCTCTTCCCATTCATCATCGTCGCATTCAAGCAGATTTGATCTGTGTTCAATCGGAACGATGACTGCGCCGCCTTCGCTGAGTTCTGGTTCTGTCGGTAAAGTAAGGTAAACCCGAGTTGCCAACGAGATTAGAGGAGCAATTGGAGGCTGGTTCTTCTCCGGGTGGTGACATAGCTGGCAAGAGTCTAGAATGCGATTCATCTTCTGGAACTCTCCAATTGCCGCATTTTTCAGATTTGTCTCGGATTTCTGCACGCGCTTGGCGAGCTTGTTTGCATTGTCGTCCAAGTAGTCCAGATCGTCGTCGAACTTCGTATCCTTCGCGATGCGTTCAGCAGCTCTCATACCTTCACCACCGGCTTGCCCTCTCGTCCTACGCTCCTCCCGAACCATATCCTCGATACTCATATCCTCGTTCTCCTTGACGAGGCCTCTTTCTCGACCACGTTTATTGTCAATTGCCTTGGCTTCAGCGCGAGTTCCAGCCAGCATTCGATTCTCCATCTTTCCTAGTACAATCACTCCAGGGTTTGAAGGGTTGTTCGAAAAGCTTGCCGTAGCTTCATTATACTTTGCCTCAAGTTTTGCAACATCGGGGGAGTTCTTGAGTTTTGCCTTCATCAGCTGAGCTTTCATCCGATTCAATGTCGTAGAATCTAGTGGCACTGCGTTTCCCGGTGCAGCCTTCTCCTCCATGATAACACCTTGCGGAAGCTCTACACTGTCTCCTCCTGATTGCTCAGGGCTTCTCCTGATTCCCATCTTCATCTTTCTCTCCTGGAAAAGCTCCCCACTGGGCTTCTCCTTGCCCACATAGCCCTCCCCATAAAGCTGCCGGCGATCTAGCTCGATTTGCTCCTCTCGGGCATCATCGAACTCCTTTAAATCCCCAAACCTTTCTATAGCAACCTCTTCAACTGACTTTCCGCTTTGTTCCACCTGTGTATATACAGCGTTAAGCTTCGTCATCCGCCATTTAGCTCCTGAATCACCGAAAGTGTATGAGATTTCGTGCTGTGATGGCTCATCCTCTATATCCTCGAGCTTCTTGCCGTCGGCTAAATACTGTAGATGATGATTGAGCTCGTTTTTGTGAATCTTTAACTCGTAGTCAGGCTTTGGTGGTGGAGGCTTAACAACCTTTTTAACACCTTTCTGCGTGTAGTCGAATTCCAATGCTGACGGCGCTTCCATCCATGAATCGCGAGTAGCTTTGGGTGTAGAAGAAGGCTCCTCGTCATCGGGAATTGGAAGATCTTCGTGCGGATCTGAGGTCTTTGCATGTTTGTGGCTCCGTCGATGCTCGTCCTCCTCGCTATCTCGAGAATGCCTTGATCTTTTATGTCGGTGATCCTCTCTGTCCTTTCCTTCTCCAACTCGAGATCGATGGCTTGATCGGTGGTGGTGTCTGTGTTTGTGCCCATCCTTTTCCCTACTAGTGTGTTTCTCTAATCTTTCCGTAGCTTTCTTCTCCTCCGCCAAAACTTTCTCAAATTCGTCGAGGCCGTCCATTGTTGTGTTTGATTGAAGATGGTCCGAGGATAAATTTCCGGGGAAGCGAGCGCTTGACGTCGAAATTTATTCTTGACATCCCACTTCGCGCCCCGCCAAACTTCCTGACCTCCACATTCTACAACACACGAGGTTTCGATTCCAAATATGGCAACCTCTGAGACTCCGAAAGGCACTCCGCCTACAGCTATCGTCTGCGTGGGCATGGCTGGTGAGTTTATAATATCCAAATCATTTTCGCACATGCTGATTTGCGAACCGGCGGGGGCAAAACCACTTTCATGCAACGAATAAACGCCCATCTACACGCGCAAAAAGAGCCTCCTTACGTGATAAACCTCGATCCTGCAGTCCGAAACGTACCATTTGATAGCAATATAGACATTCGCGACTCGGTAAACTATAAAGAAGTCATGAAATCCTACAATCTCGGCCCTAACGGCGGAATCCTCACATCCCTCAACCTCTTCGCCACAAAGATAGATCAGATCCTCGCCCTCCTCGAAAAGCGTACTACTCCAGATCCCGCGAAACCAGATGCCAAACCTATAAAGAATATCTTAGTAGATACACCGGGGCAGATCGAGGTGTTCGTATGGAGCGCATCGGGCAGTATTCTTCTGGACTCTTTGGCGTCAACGTTCCCCACAGTTATTGCCTACATCATAGATACGCCACGGACTGCTTCTACAAGTACATTTATGAGTAATATGCTTTATGCTTGCAGTATTTTGTACAAGACGAAACTACCGATGATTTTGGTATTCAACAAGACGGATGTTAAGGATGCAGAGTTCGCTAAGGAGTGGATGACTGATTTCGAGTCTTTCCAGGCTGCGCTGAAAGAGGAAGAGGAGGCGGGCAGCTTTGGAGGCATGGAAGGAGGGGCCATGGGTGGCGGAAGTGGCTATATGGGTTCGCTTCTGAACAGCATGAGTTTGATGCTGGAAGAGTTTTACAGCCATTTGAGTGTGGTTGGAGTTAGTTCTATGACCGGTGCGGGCATCAACGAGTTTTTCGAGGCGGTGGGAGAGAAGGCAAAGGAGTTTGAGAGAGATTATAAGCCTGAACTGGAGCGCAGGAAGAAACTAAGAGAGGCAGAAAAGCATGCAAATCGGGAAAAGGAGTTAGGTAAACTAATGAAGGACATGGCTGTATCTGGCGAACCTTCATCGAAGAAATCAGCACCAGATATGGACACTTTGAGTGATATGGAAGACGACGCCTCCGAGGAAGAAGGTGGCGCCGATGAAGATATACCAGAAGAAGGATTGAGTACCAGATACAAGCAAGCACTGGCCGAATCTGGTGGACCGTCAAATCAGGATGACCATAGCTTCACAAGGTATCTTCGGGCTAGTCAGATGAACATGTAGATGGACATGAGATGGAAAGGAAAAGGTGTTGGATGGTAGCATTGCATGGCGCATTTTTGATACCAAAATATGAAGAATCGTTTGTATTTCGGACAGCGCAATTCAAGAAATGCAATCACGTCCCTGAACTCGGCCTCTCAAAACCCATCCTGTGATGTAAACCCATACGCCCCTGCTATGCCCAGCTGTCCACCGTACTCGGCCGTACTTTAATCCCCAACATAAATCATCAAATACTATCTCCCCGTCCGTCATCTTGCCTCGAACTGGACCATTCTATTGGCCAGATCAGTAGTTGTCCTCGCCGATCTTCTCCCTCTGAGAAACTCACCTCTTTGTCCGCTCCTTATACAACACACGATGACCACACTCCTTGCACCGAATAGGATCTCCTCTCTTCAACGGGACCTTGGCATTGCAATCGCCGCACAGGTAGTTGATGGCGGGGCCCTCAACTGAGAGACCGGTCTGGAAGGAGTCACGGCCAGGAGGAGGGACGGCAGTCGGCACTTGATATGCTTCACGAGACATATCTGTGGTTTCTCGGTGTGCTGAACCTTTGTGTGGGTTTGTACGGGAGTGGTTGGAGTTGGAGGAGCGCGTCGAAGGATGCCCTACGTTTATGACAATTTCCGGTGGCGGAAAGAGGCGGCAGAATATTTGACCTTGCCTATTTTGGAAGCATCAAAATTCACCTCCAGAAAGATGGAAGTGAATTATGAGCTGTCAAACATCACTATTTTCTATAATATCTAGCCGATACTGTATTTATTTTGTAATCAATGATCCTTTTTATCAACCAATCTTTTTGAAAGTCTTCTTGCCGACAAGATCCATCTCGCAAGCTACCACTCAAATTAACGCTTGGCCCAAATTCAAAGAAGGGCCTCAGTTTCCTAGCACTTTGCGTCAATCATGGAAGAATTCCAACGAGTGCCTGGACTACTGAGTTTGTGATTTCCTGATTTGGGCTCGATAGCATTTGCAGTACAGTTCAGTAGAAGTAGAAGCATTACATCACAAATCAGAATCAGAATCAGAATGAGAATCAGATCATAAATATTGTTGTGCCTGAATGGCGTGTTGATCTGGCGGGAACTTGCCAGACCCACTATTATGATTTTTGGTAGGACAACTATTTTGCGCAATTCATCCCGAGGTGATGTGAGGTGAGGTGCAGAGCTGCAAGCCACTTCGAATTGTGATTCTGGGCAGAGATTCAAGTTGAGTCGTTGACACTTCGTTCTATAGTATTCGTACTTCGTACTGTACAGTAGTAGTAACGTCGTAACTTCGTAAAGTAGCACAGGCCGCTCAGCGTCCCCCACTCAAATGCGATAAACTGATTTGGAACCCCTGCACACCTGCGTAGTGCGTTCTGGGCCTCGACGACCCTTCCCTTCCCTTCCCTTCCTCTTCCAAGCAACATGCCCACAACTCAGCATTCATACTGTGCGTATCTCTAGCACAAGAATCCTGGCAATCCTTCTCTTGTTGTGATATTGCTCTCATTCATACCTTATTAGTAGAGCATTGTTTTGATTAACTGTTGGTTGAGGGAGCGGATTCGTGCAGCTGGCAATAGTTGCCAACTCCTCACCGTGCGCGCACAAGAAAAATATTTGACAACGAATGGTGCGCCATGGTAAGACCCACAGATCTCTCCTTTTCGCCTTTTATATCTTCAGTGAGTACACAACTAACCTCTGTACTAGGGTTGCTGTGCCTCCACTCCCTCCTCTCCTTACCCCACTCAGGGGGCCAATTCCTCTTCCCGTGCCATTACGTCCTCACAACCACAATCGCAAGCTGCTCTCCCTAGACCTTCCACACATGCGTCTAGCCATCACCATCATCATCACCATCATGCCCCCCTCGCCACACACATTAACCGACCTCTCAAACTACATGTCTGGACAAGCACATCCCATGTCTGGTCTCGCAAAGAGCTTGATCGTGAGCGCACAGAATTCTTCGACACTCGAGTAACCGGGCGGCCGGAGATATGGCAGACACTACAGCAAGTTTTGGAAGTATTATGGAACGGTGGCGACGAAGGCGATACTGATGGTGGACTGGGAACAGCACAACAAATTCTAGATGCGGCTGGAATTACTATACCGACTGGTGATTTGGCTGGTGGAGCATATGATAGCCTTGGGGCTCATTATTCATTACCTGAACAGATTGTTTCGGATCCACAGAATCTGGCCGAATTACCCGCAAGAACTAGCAATGAGGACGAGGATAAGAGTGGAGAGGAGGCTGAGGAAAACGTTGATGAGGATGAGATTCTGCGGAGGAGGGAAGAGAAGGGGAAAGCAGTTGTGAATGCCAGGGATTTGATTACTATTCGAGTTAAGCTAAGTGATCGTGATGAGGCGCCTCTGACGGTCACCATCAGCAAGGAGGATTCTATAAGATTGGTGGCCCGCAAGATTTTCGAGGAATCAAATGTAAGGTTCCTATACTACCTCGGAGATCTAAACTGACAGGTCGAACAGCTCTCTCCGCCGAAGTCCATCAGAATTGTCTACCTCGGCCATATGCTGAAAGAAAATCTGACCTTAGGAGCCCAGGGATGGAAAGAGGAGAATGTTATACATGCAATGGTGTTCGGATGAATCTGAACGATGGAATGTTCAGGTGGGGTTGTATATACGCACGGCTGTATCTTTCATTGGGTCCTTGGAAAGAGTCAAGCAGTGTTAGTTCACGGCATGGATCATTGGCTATACCCCCGGCGTTTGAGGTCTTTTCGAAACACTCGACTGCAGAGTGCATCAAGCATTTTAGCGTGCTAGCATACATAGTTTGATCATCATGAATGTCTAATATTCAATTTCTGGCCATCCATTAGGGCGGTTAGACTCCTACTATTCTACCCGACTCGAGCGACTTCAAATTGAAGGAGAGCGGGGTGCTGCTGAACGGGCAATTCTCATCTCCACACGGCAACAATGGGTGCAAGGCAAAAAAGGTGAAGGATAAATTTCATCATATTCATCATTTATTTAAATAACCCCGTCTCTCTAACATTGATATGAAACAGACCACAATATCCTAAAATGGACGAGTTAGCTGTAAGCGATATTCGAATATTCAAATACAACAAATGTATGAACGTAAATAACTTCTCAGTTCTCCAAGGTGAAATGTATGTTTCGTCAATGAGTAGACTCAGAAAGAACACAGCGAAATATTTGGATTCATCAGAGCTACAGGGAGGGGAGAAGCGACTGGAAGAGAAGGATATGCCTACACTTTGAATTTCCACTTAATTATTCCCGAGGACATACCTGTGAGGATACCATCTCAAAATTAGCGACGTTTCCTTCCAATGATGCATTTTTATGTCGTTGTAAGGAACCAAAGCAAATTTCAGGCTGGTAACGTATTAGCCGTGTTCCTAAAACTCTGTATCGATTTCACATACCTCATTAAATCAGAATTTTGTGATACATTCATATGCAAACAGAGTTTGCTCAAATAGTGTGAATAACAATTTCATCATTTGATGCAATGGTCTTGAGACAATGAACGGGAATGATATTGTTTACCTAAAAAGAGGTTTGTTAGTGTTGATATTCGATTTCAAATAACGATTGTCATATATCCCAGTCATTATGCAATGAATCAGCTGACGAGTTCTCAACAAGCACTTCCATGCTATCTACCCTCGCAAGGTTTGTACGCCTTACTTTTGATGAGAATAGGAGTAGGAGTGCGCAGTCTGTCCGCCCGTTCGTTCAAGGTTCGTCATGGAATGCATATGTTCGAGGAATTGGAGTGAGTATGTACCTGATGCCACGATTGTTAGCATAGATCATCAATATGGCCCGCAAACAGTGGTATGGAGATATGAAAGGGTCAGACAAGGCTGAAACTAGTTTAGACAGAATCTACATGATAACTTCGGAATGAGGAATTCCTATTATTGTCACTTGTTCATCACCCCCTTGAGGCACGTTAGAAAAAGAACTTGATGCACGAACCTTTTGATTATCGATGACAGACCACGAAGCGTTCCAAAACCCCAGTCGGTCACTGTCACGGAGAAAGTTAGCACACATCCAATCAGGTATTTGTAGGACCGAAGCTGTAGGAACGGGTTCAGAATGATGTTTGCAAATCCACATTTTGATATTCGGCGTTGGATTGTTATTTTTTCAAAATTCATCATTTATCAGTGGTAGGTAGAGAGAATGGACAAACTTACCTTGCTGCGAAGCACTGCTTGTTAGTTCCCAAGATGGGTAGTTGTACCCATGCACCATTAGTGTTCCGTCGGATCATGTTATATCTGTTTGGACCTGCGACCGAGCATTGGGGAGTTGAGGTGCGTTGGTGGAGGGGTGACAATATTGAGGGAAGAAATTGATTCTTCGACGTTAGAGAAGAGCTCTGAGATTTTTTCCTCGCGAGCGTGGATGTTCCAAAGGCTTAGCGCCGGAGCGCCACTTGTGGCTGAAAAGAGTGGCAACATTCCCGCAGCAACTCCTCCTTCCATCCATCTTGAGCAACTCGTACAGGAATCTATCTTGAGTAGTTGGCATCATGGTGCCAGCCGGAGGTATATGGGCTCCCATAGCCCTGAGGGTAATGAAGTAAGTTCAAGTAGAGAAGAATTTATCTCCGCCTTGTTGCCCCGCCGCGTCATTCAGTAACTAATAACAATGCAGACATGCCTTCAAGAAGACCTCGAATTTAATCAAACTCCGTGTTGCGGAATTAGCACGTCTCAATGGCGGGCTTCAACCTATTCTCGTTCGATCATCCCCACGTCAATCAATTCATCCAGCCGCTCTCCTTCGTCAGAGCAAGGGACGATGGTACACAACTCACAGTACTATCAACGCTACAGTGCGTCGATTCATGAGCACTAGTCGAGACGCCGTCAAATTCAACCGGGCAGCGTTTCCGAAGTCAGCGACGGCTACTGCAGTTTCTCGATTAACCACACGCGCCCCCTTCGCTTCAACTCTGAGACCGAATCTTACCGGTGGTGCCTTTCCAAGAACATCGGGAGGTTATAGCTTAGGTGGAGGGCGTACTGGTGGAGCCCGTTACTTCTCTCATACACCGGCTGCACCAGCGCAAGTGGTTAACAATGTTTCCGCGGCAGCTCGAGCCTTCTGGCTCTCTGGCCAGAAGGCTCAATTTGACGGGATGACTCCTTCGGGAGAGAAGAGATATCGAAGCATCTCCAACCTCCAAGACGAGACCAGTCGCAAGATGCAGTCTGTTTCAAGAAATGCCCCTGGCTCTTTTATTGACTTTCCTGTCAACCCTACAGTCACAGCCCTCACCCCCCTCGGAGCACAATTCCCTTTTGGCTCAGCTATGGAAGTCTCGGCACCAAATTTGAACACTCAGGGCTTTTTGGACATTCTGTCTGTTGATTTCTCGCGTGCTCTTAAAGATCTCGCGGCCACCATGAACGATCTCAAGCGTTTATCATCTCTCGGTGATCTTCCTATCACTTTGGAACAGAAGTCCATTTTACGAGTCCGATTTCCTGGATGTGACATAGAAAGTGTAGAGAGATTATGTGATGAGGTGGGAGTACAAAGAGGCATCATCTATCAGGATGAAGACTTTGACGGCAGCGCAGGAACTCAAATGGCTCTGCTCTTTCCATATGCTCCAACTTCGGAACACACCTTGTCATCTCCTGGTGGCTCCTTGCGTTCTCAATCTGGACGCGATTTTGAAGAAGTAGAGGAAGAGATCTTGGAAAACCCCTGGATTGATGGCTACGAGAGCATGGACGACGTTAGTGAAGCTGAATCCGCATATTTCAGCAAGCCAAGCCCACAGCAGAACTCATCTGATTATGAAGGGTTGGAAGGCATCTACCGCTTTTTAGAGCAGTGTGATAACGCTCGGAGGGTATGATGTTTAGTTGTTCTTTCTTCTACATGTATGTTTGGGCAGTATGGGGAACTGGTTGACATGAAATTGGAATCTTGCTTTCTGTGATGGGTAACCGCTGGATATGGCGCATATTAGACACATTCGCTCTCCTGTCTGGGATGACAGGATTAGTATTTCTTCTGTACTGCAATAAATGCCAATGCTCCACCAACTTATTCCGACCTGTGTCAGTCTGCTCTGTTCTCATGCAGCCTGATTGGCAATGTTCACGAAACGTGCATGGGCATATTTGGTTATGGTCTAATTATTCGTTGGATTCAACACTTTACATTCTATATGAGGATCATTACTACCTAAGCTAAACCAATTTACTCATCATCACCGAAGAAGACCTTAACTGGCAACCAAGCATCTCCGCAGACCTTGAACCGATCAGGCAAGTTATCCAACTTCTCCACCTCCTCCGGTGTCAAGTTCCAACCATCCAGCTCATAGTTCGTCTCAATGCGTTCCTTGTTCACAGACTTAGGAATAACAGACCATCCCTTTTGAAGACCCCATGCGAGGAGAACTTGTTGAGGAGTCTTTCCCTTTGCCTTGGCAAGGGATAGGAGAGTCTCATCTTTGTAGAGAGGCGAGTTCGTGCTGCCGAGGCAGGAGTAGCCGGTGCTGTGAATGCCCTTGGCGGTATTGTATGCGACAAGCTTAGGGGATGGGTTGTTTGGGTGAAGCTCTATTTGGTTGACCGCAGGGACAATCAAAGAGGGAGTTAGCAAGAGCCATCCAGAGCTGGAAGAAAGTCAAGTTACCTTGCATGATGGATCGTTGAGCAATATCTCTAGATTCTTAATGCCAAAGTTGGAAACACCAATGTTCCGAACCTTGCCAGTAGCAGGGAGTTTCTGCATCTCTGCCCAGGTCTTGACAAAGTCCCAGTCGTCATAGTGCTTCTTCAAATCACTGGGATCGGTGGACGATGGCCAATGCATCAGATAAAGATCCACATAGTCGGTACCCAGAGACTTCAGGGAGGAGTCGATACCCTCCTGAACACGCTTATGCCAGGGATTGTCGAGCTTGGTGGTCAACCAAATTTCTTCTCGGGGAACACCTGAATTCTTGATACCAAGTCCAACTTCGGCCTCATTTCCGTAGGCAAGCTATGCTTCAATTAGTTCCTTTAATTGAGAGTTTGAAATAGCTTCACGAACCGCAGTGTCGATGTGGCGGTATCCTTTTCGAAGTGCGATTTCAACTGCCTTCTCAACCTCATGGGGCTTGGACTGCCATGTTCCAAGTCCAACAGCTGGAATCTCGGCGCCGGTGTTGAGTTTAAAAGTCTTTCTGGAAGCAAGGAGCTGTGAGCTATAGGCCCGCGCAGGTTGAAATTGAGAGGTAATGTTGGCCATTGTCCGCAGGCTTCTGCTTTGACATGAATCAAGGGCCAGGGATTGCGCGGGGCAACTTACGAGGTAGCTTTAGTAGATGCCATGTTTGCGGTAGATAATATCAAGTGTCCAGTCTCAGAAAGAAGGGAAGGAACAGAAACTCGAGATGTGGGCAAGGCTTAAGTACTTATAGCTCTCTTTAGTCACAGCTCTGATGATGGCAAAGACAAATTATTTCTACCGAGTACATAAGTGCATGACGTCCACAGATTGGAGCGCCAATGCAAGATCTTCACTCTAACTATCCTTGTTTGAGAGATGGCGACAATTATCCCACCTTCCACCCCCCGAGGCAACCCATTGGGGCATGGCTCCCAACCTGTCAAAACGAGGGGCACTGGAGCTATGTTTCTGCCGTGGGGCAAGTGGAAGGATAGGGTTAGACCAGAAATCGCACTTTAGGCTGAATGGCATGCGCACGAATCAGAAAGCAAAACGGCCATCCCGGCCGTTGACGTCGTCTTACAGTACTCGAGTAAAGTATGTTTAAACTTCTGGAAGCTCCAAGAGTGGAAGACGAAGCCTTCACTCGCCGGCAGCTTTGTCGGGCACAGAGGTCGACCGGATAAGTTTCCGGATTTTTAAATCCCGATGCTCCGCGTGCCAATGAAGTGCAATTTTTGTGTCATTGCTCCGGCGAGGAGTCAGTGCCAATGTCACAGCAGCAGCTCAACGGAATTGTCCCTACCTACCTACCTAGGTACTTAGGTAGGTGGCCTCCGCGTGAGACTTTCCGCTTCGTCACGTGACATCGTCTAAAACGTGCGACCGGCAAATGATCCCTCGACACGACACAAGAGCTTTTCCAACACGCCAACCCAGCTACCAGAACCATGTCGTCCGGCTTTGTTTCGGGCGGGACGACAAACGCACCCATTGAGAGGAGCGACGAATGGTTAGCTGCACAAAAGGAACTGGAAGCCAACCGACAACGCAAGGCTGAGCAAGCCAGGCAAGCCGACGGACGAAGCTTGTATGAGACGCTGGAGGCCAATAAAGGTAACAATGCGCAATCTCTTTGTTGTTATTATTACCAATTGGACTTAGACTGATCACGCAGGGGTGCGTTGAATGAACTAGCTGCCAAACAAGAAGCATTTGAAGAGGCAAATAGACTGAAGAACCAATTCCGCGCCCTCGATGAAGATGAGGTCGAATTCTTGGACTCGGTGCTGGAGAGTACAAGGAAAGAAGAGGATCGAGTGAAGCGTGAAACAGCGGAAGGCCTGGCTCGATTCCGCCAAGAGGCAGACAAGATGGCGCGGAGAGGGAGTGATGGGGCTGCATCACCAACGTTGGAGGAGGAATCGTGGGTTGCTGGCGGAAGGAAACGAAAGAGGGTGAAGGAGAAGGAGGGATTGAAAGGAGTCAAGATTCGAAGATCCTCTACCTCTACCGAAACGAAACCTACTCAGATGAACCCCCCTGCGCCTTCCTCCCTAGATACTCATGGCCCGAAAGAGACCGGGACTGCAAAACCAAAAATTGAACCGCAAGCGAAGCCAGAATCAAAAGATTCCAAGTCAGAAACTCCCACAATTAACAAGAAGCCACCAGCTCCGTCGAAAGGGGGCCTTGTTGATTATGGGTCGGATGAAGACGATGATTGGTGATTGCACTTAGTAGCTTGAATTTCATGGCGCATATCGGAGCATTGGTAGAAGGGTCTTGCATTGGCGCTATCCCAGGCAAAACTCTTCGTGGATATTGTAGGGTTGGCAATCTCCTCGTTACTCAGAGACATGGA
>Ga0302325_10016251_pt1 | contig 15782 bp, 13 predicted proteins | sample Palsa_T0_2_FD_201948 | JGI IMG/M metagenome (GOLD analysis project Ga0302325, IMG submission 201948) | Peat permafrost microbial communities from Stordalen Mire near Abisko, Sweden - Palsa_T0_2 | ecosystem: Environmental > Terrestrial > Soil > Palsa > Peat permafrost | place: Sweden: Abisko...
GGATCCGTGCGCGGACCGAATCCTGCTATTTGCGGGGATTTCGCCTGTGGCCGCAGTCCCATCTAACTGCCCACACGTTCTGGTTCGCATCATGGCAGGTCAAGAACGCGAAAACTATGGCGTAACTTACCGTGAAGCGCAACGAATGATCGAAGTTGGGCTGCCGCCAAAGCTCGATACCCGTACACGAGCTTACTTGTTGCTGAAGCGTCATGGACAGCAACTTTGCAAGAGTTCGAAACCTAAGTGCGATATTTGCCCCGTCGCGCTGAATTGCGCGTTCGCAGCCGGTAAACTGCGAGGCCGTTCGATTCCCGTGAAACGGAAGCGATAGTTGAGGCGCGCAGGTCAGCAACTCATGAAAGCCGTAAGCGGCAAATGGTCGGAAGGCTCTTTTGAATTAGGCATGGGTGTATCGTCAGCCAACTCCGGAAGGGGCTCAGCACGCAACGTCAGGCCGCGCGTGGCGAAAATGTAATCGATTCGTTTCGCGCGCCCGTTCGGATTGCAGGTTGCCTGTGGGGACAGCCCATAAGCATCAACGAATCCACGATCACCGAAGAGTTGAACAACGGGATTCTCGGGAGAAACATTGAAATCTCCGCAAATGATCGTCGCCAACGCATTGCTGCCCGGGCCGGAGCAAATTTCCAATAGCTGAACCGCCTGCCGATAGCCGATATGCTCTTCTGGCTGCGTTGTGCCAGCCTGCCACCGCAAATGCGTGTTCGCAATGCGAACCAGGCCTGCCGGCGTGTCGAACGCACTGATCATCGCCAGGTGGCCCGACGCTTCCGCACCATGCTCACCGTCTTCAAAGTAAAGGGTGTCCATTTCAACCAGCCGCAAAGCGCCATCGCGGCAGCTGAGAATCGCACATCCGTCAAGCCGAGACTGGCGCTTCTGCGCAAAGGTCCCGTGCCACCCGCGCTGCTCAAAGACGCTTTGCAGCTCCGGCCAGTGGCTCGCCTGAACCTCCTGCAAACAGACAACATCGGGCTCCAGTTGGGCAACACGCTCCACAATCGCAGGCGCGCGCCGACGCCACGACAACACCGCCGGCTCGATAGCCGGGAAAAGGCGCTTCGAGGCATAGGCGTCAGCCAGAATGTTGTACGAAGTCAGCCGAAATGACCATGGCACGTTCCGAGTCTACCGGAATAAACGTCAACGTAAGCTTTTCGTCAGACAGTTCTTGTGGTAGCTATTGTTAAAATCAAATCCCTTTGAGAGGTGTCCCAATGAAGGCTCTTTCCGTCGTTTTCGGGGTTTTTCTATCGCTGGCGGCCGCCGCCTTCGCCCAGGAAACCCGTTCCGCAACGCGCCTCACGAACGATCATTACTTTGACTTCGAGCGAGTCGCCAATCCGCAGATTTCGCCGAACGGCTCGCGCATCGTCTACTCCCGCCAGCAGGTCAACAAGATCGAAGACAAATGGGAATCCTCGCTGTGGATCATGAACGCAGACGGCAGCCAGCACAGGTTCCTCACTCAGGGTGCGAACCCCCGCTGGTCCTCTGACGGTAAGCGCATTCTCTACATTGCAGACGGCGAGCCGCGCGGCCCGCAGATTTTCGTCCGCTGGATTGACACCGAAGGACCAGCCACGCAGATTACCCGCATGACAGAGAAGATTGCGGACGCGCGCTGGTCGCCGGACGGAAAGTCAATTGCGTTCTCCATGTTCGTTCCGGAAAAGGACAACTGGAATATCAGTATGCCTGCCGCTCCCACGGGCGCCAAATGGACAGCGGCGCCGCGAGCTATCGAGACCCTGCACTACCGGCAGGATCAGGTTGGTTTTCTTGCGGACGGCCACACCCATTTGTTCGTTGTTTCGGCTGACGGCGGAGCCGCGCGCCAGCTCACGAACGGAAAGTGGAGCGTGGGCGCCGGCGAACTGCGAGCCGCCGTGCCCATGGATTGGACGCCCGACAGTAAGTCCGTCGTCTTCGAAGCCGATCGCAGCGCGGAATCCGATCTGCATTATCAGATTTCGCAGTTGCTTGTCGTGGACGTAGCCTCAGGCGCGGTCCGTGAGCTGGTGGACCAGCCCGGATCATGGAGCCGCCCGGCCGTCTCGCCCGATGGTAAAACGGTGGCGTTTACCGGTTACCCGCAATCGAATCGCACGCACTCCGTCGCCGACCTTTATGTGGTCCCGTTCTCCGGCGGCCAAATTCGCAAGATTAGCGGAGATTATGACCGCGATCCCCTGAACCTGCGCTGGTCCCCGGATTCCGCGTCCCTTTACTTTGACGCCGAGGATCACGGATCGCGCAATGTCCAGTTCGTGGCTCTCTCGAGCGGAGCCGTCAAGGCCGTCACCAAAGGCGCTCAGGTGCTGACTATGGATTCGGCATCGAGCGACATGGTTGCCGTCGGCACGCGCACCGATCCCGATAATCCGCCCGACGTGGTCCGCTATAGTCTGCGCCGCCCGGACGATATCACCAGGCTGACGAGCGTGAACGCGGGCTTACTGACCGGCATGCATCTGGCGAAGACCGAGGAGATCGGCTTCACGTCCAGCGCCAACGCGCAGGTGCAAGGCTGGCTCGTAAAGCCGCCCGACTTCGACCCCGCGAAAAAGTACCCGCTCATTCTCGAAATCCACGGCGGGCCTTTCTCCATGTACAGCGTGGCGTTCAACTATATGTTCCAGAATTTCGCAGCCAACGATTTCGTGGTTCTCTACGTGAACCCTCGCGGCAGCACCGGATACGGCACCGCATTCTCGGGCGGAATCGATCACAACTATCCAGGGCCTGATTATGACGACCTGATGGCGGGAGTGGATAGCGCCGTTGCCAAAGGCTTCGTCGATACCACGCATATGTACGTCTCCGGTTGCAGCGGCGGCGGAGTGCTTTCGAGCTGGGTGATCGGCCATACGGACCGCTTTGCCGCGGCTGCTGTCCGTTGCCCGGTAATCGACTGGCTGAGCATGACGGGCAACACGGACATTCCACTCTTCACTTATAGCTTCTTTAAGAAGCCCTTCTGGGAAGACCCTGCCGAATGGCTTTCACACTCGTCTGTGATGAGCGTGGGTAAGGTGACTACGCCGACCGTGCTGATGACGGGAGTGCTCGACCGCCGCACCCCCATGCCGCAAACCGAGGAATATTATGCGGCGCTCAAGGTTCGCGGCGTGCCAGTTAAGCTTCTGCAATTTGAAGGCGAGTTCCACGGGACCGCTTCGAAGCCATCGAATTTTATCCGCACTCAGCTTTACATGATGAGCTGGTTCAAGAAATACGCAAGGACGCCGGAGGGCAAATCGGTTGCGGCTGGGAGCACCAGTGAGGGATCGAACGAATAGCCGCGTCTGGGTCTGCCTGGCTCAATACCCATCTGTCCGGAGATCCGAAAATGGCGCGGGACTAACGTTGTACACGCCTTTGAACGGATTGTCCGTGTCGGTCATTACCAGGTTCGCGAGAAAGAGGATGAGTGCCACCAGCAGAAAGCAACACATGCCCGCAAGCCAATGGTGGAACGGATAGAAGAACATGAGCAACCCTAGCGCGGCCGCCAGGGTATGCACCAACTGGATCAAAGTCGGCGGAATCTTCGTCAAGCTCTTGGTCAAGCGCTCGTCGCGATGCTCCCCTGCTTCGCGTCCGATATCGATGAGGCGCTGGTGGACCACTCCCTCCTCGGCGGTGGCGGGTGCGGTTCGCAAAATCGCATCCAGTAATTCCGAAAACGCTTGCTCGGTGGATTTGTCCCGGCGCCTCTCACCCAGGGCCGGCCATTCGGCTCTCACCACCTGTTTCACGTAGGCGGCCACCGCGCGCCGGATACCGCGCCGGGCTTCCGGGTTGACGTAATCGCTAAAACGCAGGAGCTCGTTGAGCGCGTTGCATTCCCGCATCATGAAATTCTCCACATCGGTAAACTGGCCCCAGATGACGTACATCACAAATGCGAATAGCACGGAATAAATGCTTCCGATCAGCAGAATGAGGGTGTTGATGCCTTCCGCCTCTCCGGCGGTGATCTCGTGCAACCCACTGCCGTGCCAGAGACGGTAGGCACAAGCCGCAGCGGCCAGACCTGCGCCCAACCGGAACATCTGCCCGGAGAACCTATTCCAATTCATACGAAGCCTCGGAAGTTATTTGCTACTATACTCGCACTTGCCGTGCGGATTACTTGGCATTGACCGGGTTCTACGAAGGCGGATATCATGCCAACATGCTGGAACTCCGGCCGAACTGTGAGTGCTGCGACCGCGATCTGCCCCCCGACGCGAGCAATGCCCTTATCTGCACCTACGAATGCACATTTTGCGCGAGCTGCGCAGACTCGGTCCTTGAGGGCCGTTGCCCCAACTGCGGCGGCAACCTCGTGCCGCGGCCAGTGCGGCCGCCGGACAAGCTATTGCGTGACCCTGCTTCCCAGCGTGTTCTTTGGCTTTGAAGTCTCCCATCATTAGCATGTCTCTTTAGTCTAGAGAAGCTACCTTAAGATCAATTACAAGGTGAATATTCGCCGTTGCCCCCAATGTAATATTTTGGATGCAATGAAGAGCACGATACCCACAATCTCACGGCGCGCCTTCGCCGCACAAGCCGCCAGCCTTGCTTGCTTGCCCTTCACCCAATCGGCATTCGGAGCCGCCGCCAGACCGAATATTCTGTTCATCATGACGGATGACCATTCCGCGCAGGCAATCAGCTGCTACGGTAGCAGGATCAATCAAACGCCGAACCTGGACCGGATCGCCAAGGAAGGCATGCGCATGGACCGGGTCTTCGTCACCAATTCAATCTGCACGCCCAGCCGCGCCACCATTCTCACCGGCAAATATAGCCACTTGAACGGGGTTCCGGTGTTCAACCGCTTTGACGGATCTCAGCCGACCGTGGCGAAGATGCTTCAGCGGGCCGGCTATTACACCGCCATGGTCGGCAAGTGGCACCTAGGCAGTGACCCCACCGGCTTCGACTACTGGAACATTCTTCCCGGACAGGGAGTCTATATCAACCCGACCCTCTACGACAAAGACGGTTCCACCGCATATCAAGGCTATGCCACCGACATCATCGCCGATCTCACACTCGACGTACTGAAGAACCGTCCGAAGGACAAGCCGTTCTTCATCATGTCGCATCACAAGGCGCCGCATCGTGAATGGACGCCGGACGAAAAGCACCGCAAACAGTTCGAGGGCAAACACATTCCCGAACCGGAGACCCTGCGCGACGATTATGCCGGCAGGACCGATGCGCTCCACGAACAGCTGCAATCGGTTTTCCGCGACCTGACAAGGCGCGATCTGAAGATTCCCCCACCAGCCGGACTCTCCGCCGCACCGCTGCAGCAATGGATGTCGGTGAAACCCACCGAAGTAGAAATCGAAGTGAACGGCGTCAAGAAAACTCTAACGGGTAAAGAACTGGAGGACTGGAAGTACCAGCGCTATATGCAGGACTATCTCGCCTGCGTACAAAGTGTGGATGACAATGTGGGTCGCGTGCTGGATTGGCTGGATGCGAACGGGCTGAGGGAGAACACGGTCGTCATTTACACGAGCGACCAGGGATTCTTCCTCGGTGAACATGGGCTGTTCGATAAGCGTTTTATGTATGAAGAGTCGTTGCGTATGCCGTTCCTGGTGCGCTGGCCCGGAGGCATCAAGCCGGGTACTACGTCGCGAGCAATCGGTATCAACTGCGACTTCGCGCCAACTTTCTTAGACCTGGCCGGCCAACCCACGCCGAAGGACATGCAGGGACGCAGTTTCCTCCCGGTCTGGCAAGGAAAGACGCCGCGGGATTGGCGCCACGCAATGTATTACCGCTATTATCACGACCCCGGCGACCACAACACGCGCGCTCATTACGGAGTCCGGACCGAGACACATAAGCTGATCTACTTCTGGAAAAAGGATCAATGGGAGTGCTACGACCTGGTAACCGACCCATTGGAGATGCACAACATTTACAACGACCCAAAAGCGCAGAAAACGGTGGCGGCTTTGAAGGCGGAACTTCTGCGGCTCAAAAAGGAATTCAAGGATGACGACCAGTTCGCCGACAAGCAGCCTGATGACTCTTCGTACGTCCAGGCGCCGCCGAAGAAGAAGCCCTAACCGGCACTCCCTCGGCTAGAAATGACAACCTATTTGCACCCGCCCGGCACCGGAATCGCCTGCGCCGTCACCTTAAACGGCGGAACCTCCGTCTTCACCAGCTCGTTCCACTGCGTCGCGACCTCTGCCAGATCCTTGCAATAATCCACATAAGCCGTCCGCATCGATTCGGTAGGCGCCGTATCCGCGCTATCCACCATCGTAGCCAGAGACCCCAGCTCCCGATTCAGCAGCACGAACGTCGGCTTCGGCTTACCGCCCGCCGCGCCCCCGCCGCCGCCCGGGCCGCCCGCCTGGCTCCCTTGCAGCTTCACCACCTTGGCATCCAGATCCTTGGCCGCAGGAATCTTCGCCAACTCCTCATGCAGCAGCAGCGCCTGGTGGTACCCTTCGTAGCTCTGCTTCACCAGCGCCTGCACCGATTGCTCCAGTACGAACTCTTGCCCAATCGCCACCGGCGACACATCCACGCGCGGATCCATCACCAGTTCGAGCGGCTGTTTATAAGTCTGCCCGTCCACCGTCAAACGAATCTCGTATTTGCCCGGCTGCGCAATCGCGCCCACCGGCTCGGCAGGCGTGTTCTCATACAGCGCAGAGATCGGATACTCATGCCGCACCACGGGAGGCGACGCATATCGCAAATCCCACACGAACCGGTTCAGCCCGGCATGCATCGTCATCGCTTCCGGTCTCGCCAGCCAGTACTCCGGCACGTTCGGCGGCGGCTCCGTGGATTTCGGCTCCGGTTTGCTCGAAAGCTCCCGCACCAGCCCGCCTGCCGCATCATAGATCTCCATCTTGATGTCGGATCCCGGCGCGGCTTTCAGGTAGTAATCGATCAAAGCGCCGTCCGGAGGATTCGTGCCCGCCGGCAACTCAGGCGGAATCGGCGTATCGCCGTTCTGATCGCGACGCACGCGCAGCGCCTTCTCTGGCTTAAACAGAAAAGTAGTCGTGAGATTCCGGTCCATCTGCCGCAGCGGAGTCAGGTCGTCCAGAATCCAGAATGCGCGGCCATAGGTACACACCACCAGGTCGTCGCCATGCACCACCATGTCGCGAAGGGAAGTCGTCGGCATGTTGTTCTGAAGGGTGGTCCAGTGGTCGCCATCGTCAAACGAAACGTACGCCGCGGTCTCCGTACCCGCATAAAGCAAACCCTTGCGAGCCGGATCTTCCCGCACCACTCGTACGAAACTGCGCGCCGGAATGCCGGCCACAGTCTCGGTCCACGTCTTGCCGAAGTCTCGAGTGCGGAAGATGTGCGGCTTCGAATCGTTCTCTTCATGGCGGTCGATGGCCACGTAAGCCGTTCCGGCGTCGAAGTGAGACGCCTCAACGATACTGATCAGCGAATACTGCGACAAACCAGCAGGCGTCACCGGCTTCCAAGTGGCCCCGCCGTCCTGAGTCAGTTGGATGAGCCCATTGGTAGTCCCGGCCCAGATCGTCCCGCCCTTCACGGTCGAAAGCGCAAACGTATTGATCGCGCTGCGATTCGGAGGCCGAACCGTCTCCTCAGTCTCCCGAGCCTTCGGCTTCAAGCCAATCGCCGAAGTCGGATTCTCCTCGGCCGGCTTCGCATCTTCCGCCGCAGTTTCGGGGCGAAGGGTGAGGTCTGGACTGGCATGCTTCCACGAAACGCCGGCATCGTGAGTCTCCATCAAAAACTGAGTGCCCTCGTAGAGCACATGCGGGTCCTGCGGTGAGAACGCAAGCGGCGGATTGACGGCCATGCGGTAATCGCCATCGCGGCTCACGTTCGGGGAAATCGTGGCCACCTGCCGGTTCACGCGGTCGATTTTCACCAGCCCGCGCGCAGGTCCGCCCGCGATCACAATGTTCGGATTCAAAGGATCCGGGATGATGTAGCCGAACTCGTAGCCAGCCACCGGATCCCAATCCATGAACGTGATGTTGCCGTAATCCCCACGGCTCAACGTGCCGATCGAGCCCGAATCCTGCTGCGTGCCGTACACCCAATACGGGTAACGGTTATCGGTCGACAGATGGTAAATCTGCCCCGTCGGCTGGTTATACCAGGATGACCAGGAAAGGCCCCGATCCATGCTAATCGTCGCACCTTGATCGCTCGCAAGAATCATGCGGGCGGAGTTCGTCGGGTCGATCCAAAGCGCGTGATTATCATCCCCTCCCGGTGCGCCTTTGTAGGCCACAAAGTTATGCCCGCCATCGTCGGACCGGTAAAGCGAAGTCTGCGCCACGTAAACCACATCCGGATTCTGCGGGTCCAGAAACACGCAGCTGAAGTACCCGCTGCCCTGTATGCGGGTATCGGGCGAGCTCTTCGTCCAGTTCGCTCCGCCGTCGTCGGTACGGTACAGTCCGCCACCGCCCCGGCCCGCGGCAATAATCGCGAACGCCCTCTGCCCACCCGGAGCCACCGCAACTCCGATTCGTCCCACCCCGTTCGTCGGAAGTCCGCCCGTGAGCGGTGCCCACGTTTCGCCGCCGTCGGTGGTCTTGTAGATCCCCCCGCCGCCCGTGCCTTCAATCTGCGCGCGTGCGTTGCCGGGCTTGACGTAGTGATACCAAAGCGCGGCATACCCGATCTTTGGATTGTCCGCGGCAAACGAAAGATCGACAGCCCCGGTTGTATCGTCCTTATAGAGCACCTTGCGCCACGATTTACCGCCGTCGGTAGTCTTGTAAATGCCGCGTTCCGTATTAGGCGCAAACGTCTTACCCAAGGAACCAGCGATCACGATGTCCGGATTCTTAGGGTCAATCCAGAGCGAGACAACATGCTCCGTCTCGTCGAGGCCGATATGTTGCCAGGTCTTCCCCGCATCGAGCGACTTATATACGCCATTCCCCTCGTTCACCGCGCCGCCGACGTTGGAAACATCGCCGGTCCCCACATAGATGATGCTCGGATTCGAAGGCGAAATAACAATAGAACCGATCGAAGAAACCGGAATCTGGTCGAAGATGGGGATCCACGTCGTACCCGCGTTGACGGTCTTCCAGACGCCCCCTCCTGGAGTGCCCATGTAGTAAATCGCAGCATTGCCGGCAATCCCTGCAACCGCAGAAACGCGTCCTGCGCGGAAGGGACCGATCTGGCGCCATCGCATCGCTGAATACGCGCTCGGATCCATTTGTGCTAGCGCCGGTAGTACTGAAAACAACAGGAGGGCAAAACGCATAACGAGAACAAGATTACCATTTCAAATAAACGCCGAGCCTAATTAAACACAGATTCTGAGCCGCGTGCGAAAGCAAGCGTAATATCATCACTAGGAGACCTATCCAAATGACAACCCAAGAAGTTGCGGACCAGCTAGTAAAGCTCTGTTCCGAAGGAAAGTTCCATGAAGCATCGGAGACGCTGCACTCGCCCGAAATCGTGAGTATGGAGGCTGGCGCGCCCCCCGGAGGCTCACGCGAATCGAAAGGAATTGAAGCTGTCCGCGCCAAGGGCGAATGGTGGGCGGCTAATCACGAGGTTCACTCGATGGTGGTTGAAGGACCGCTGGTAGCTGGTGCGTTCTTCTCCGTAACCTTCAAGATGGATGCGACCTTCAAACCCGCGAATAAGCGCTTCTCCATGGAAGAAGTCGCGGTCTATAAAGTGGCTGACGGCAAGATCGTTTACGAAGAATTCTTCTACAGTATGTAAATGATCCTGAAGCAGTACTATCTCGGCTGTCTAGCCCATGCGTCGTATCTGTTGGGGGACGAAGCAAGCGCTACTGCGGTCGTTGTCGATCCCCAGCGCGATGTTCAACAGTACTTGGCGGACGCTGAGAAATTCGGCCTTCAGATCCGCCATGTTTTTCTAACGCACTTTCACGCCGATTTCGTGGCGGGACACTTGGAGCTCCGCGATCTTTGTGGGGCCACTATCCACTTGGGCGTCCGTGCCAAGGCCGAATACGCCTTCGAACCGATGAGCGACGGCGACACTCTGGACTTCCCGGGCATGAGTTTCCAAGTGCTCGAAACGCCCGGCCACACCATCGAATCCATCTCGATCCTGGTTTTCGATCGGTCAAAGAGCAACGCTCAACCGTATGCCGTCCTGACGGGAGACACGCTGTTCATAGGCGACGTAGGCCGGCCGGATTTGCGCGCCTCCCTGGGTTGGAGCGCGAACGAATTAGGCGGCTACCTGTACCATTCACTGCATGAGAAGCTGCTGACGCTCCCGGATGAGACGCTGGTCTATCCGGCGCACGGAGCGGGATCGCTCTGCGGGAAGAATCTCTCCTCCGAAACGGTGTCCACGCTGGGCGAGCAGCGAAAGTTTAATTACGCTTTGCAGCCCATGAGCGAGGAGGCATTTATCGGCCTTGTCACGGCCGATCAGCCAGATGCTCCGGCATACTTCACGTACGACGCGATCCTCAACACGCGCGAGCGCGCAACTCTGGAGAAGAATCTGGAGCACGCACTACACGCCAAAGCCCTCGACGAAGTCCTGGCGATGTCGAACGAGGGGGCTCAGGTCCTGGATGTGCGCGATGCCGTCGAATACGCCGCCGGACATCTTACGGACAGCATCAATATCGGCCTCGGGGGGCAGTATGCCACCTGGGCAGGCACGGTGCTGGACCGCGAGATGCCGATCCTGATCGTAGCTGAGCCAGGGCGTGAACAGGAGGCGGCGCTGCGGCTGGGTCGTATCGGTTTCGACCAGGTGGCCGGATACCTGGAAGGAGGAATGGAAGCCCTGAGAGCTCGGCCGGAGCTTGTCGAAGCCACGGAACGTGTGAGCGCGCCGGTGCTGGCCGAAGAATTGGTAAGCTCTAAGGCTCCGCTCGTGTTGGATATTCGAACGCCACGCGAGTGGGCGGCAAAGCATATTGACGGCAGCGTGAACATTCCGCTAAACCATTTGCAGGAGCGAATCGGCGAAGTTCCACTCCACCGCAGAGTTGCGGTGTATTGCGCGGGAGGCTACCGTTCTTCAATTGCGGCGAGCATTCTGCGCCGCGCGGGAATCAGCCACCTGATTGAACTGGCAGGAGGATTGGCAGCATGGGAAGCGGCCAAATTGCCGGTGGTAAACTTACCGGAGGTTACAGCTATTTGATCGAGGAAAAACGATGAGTTTACGTATTAACGATGAAGCGCCGAACTTTACGGCGGAGACGACACAAGGCGCCATTAACTTTCACGAATGGATCGGCAACGGATGGGCGATCTTGTTTTCGCATCCGAAAGACTTCACGCCCGTCTGCACCACCGAATTAGGTTACATGGCCAAATTGCAGCCCGATTTTGCCTCACGCAACTGCAAGGTGATCGGCCTCAGCGTAGATCCGGTGACAAGCCACGGCAAGTGGGCGGCGGATATCGAAGAGACGCAAGGGTACGCCGTGAACTATCCGATGATCGGCGACCCCGAATTAGCCGTTGCCAAGCTCTACGACATGCTCCCAGCTGACGCGGGAACCACCTCCGAAGGCCGCACGGCCGCAACGAACGCCACCGTCCGGACAGTCTTCATCGTCGGACCCGACAAGAAGATCAAGCTCATGCTGATCTATCCAATGAGCACCGGCCGCAACTTCGACGAAGTCCTCCGCGTACTCGATTCCATGCAGTTGACCGCCGCGCACAAAGTAGCGACCCCGGTGAACTGGAAGTCCGGTGAAGACGTCATCATCGTTCCAGCAGTTTCGGACGAGGAAGCCAAGGCGAAGTATCCGGACGGCTGGAAGACCATCAAGCCCTATCTGCGGGTCGTGCCGCAGCCGAAGTAGCCCATGCAAGGCCTCACACGCCGCGAATTGTTGCTCGCAGCCGCCTGCTGGAATGAAGTTCTGCATGCGCAAAGCTTCAAGTATCTCGACGCGGCAACCGCCTCTGAAATCGAGGCGATAGCGGAAGCAATTCTACCGGGCGATCAAACGCCCGGGGCGCGTGAGGCCGGTGTGATTTGGTTCATCGATGGCTCGCTTGCCGGTTACGACAAAGACAAGCAGGCGCTATACAAGAAAGGTCTGGCGGAAACGCAAGCACGGCGCACAGCTTTGTTTCCAGCGTCGGCGAGCATCGCGTCTCTAACACCTGAGCAGCGTATCCAACTACTTCAGCATATCGAGAAGACCGAGTTCTTCGCTCTTGTAAGACGCCACACGGTCCTCGGCTTCTTCGGACATCCGCGCTACGGCGGAAATCGTAACGGGGCATCGGTAAAGTTGCTCGGCTTCAAAGAATCGATGATGTATTCGCCGCCCTTCGGTTACTACGACCGTGAGGCGGCCGCGAAGTGAACGCGGTTCAGTACCGCCAATCCGACGAAGTGGATTTCGTTGTCATCGGCGCAGGCGCGGCCGGCGGCGTGATGGCGAAAGAGCTCTCTACTTCCGGCTTTCGTGTAGTGGTTCTGGAGCAGGGACCGTACCTAAAGGCGAAGGATTTCACGCACGACGAAATCGACGTCTCCTTCCGCGGCGCTCTGATCAACAACACCGCCAAGCAGCCGCAGACCTTCCGCAAGTCTGCTGACGAAGTCGCCAAGGCTCACGACTGCGTGGGCTACGCGCGATTGGTGGGCGGCGGCTCCGTCCACTTCACGGCGAACTACTGGCGCTTTCATCCGGAAGACTTTCGCGAGCGTTCCGTCTTAGGTCCGATAGCGGGTTCAAGCCTCGCGGATTGGCCGATCGCCTACGACGAATTAGAACCCTGGTATACGAAGGCCGAATGGGATCTCGGAGTTTCCGGACTCGCGGGTTCCAATCCGTTCGATGGCCCGCGGTCGAAGCCCTATCCGCTGCCTCCGATGCCTGTGAAAAGGTCCGGCGTGCTGTTTGAGAGGGGCGCAAGGAAGCTGGGGCTGCATCCCTTCCCTGCCCCGGTCGCCGTTCTTTCGCAGCCCTACAAAGGCCGTGCCGCCTGCACGCATTGCGGATGGTGCGAAGCATTCGGCTGCGAAATGAATGCCAAATCGAGCACTCTTGCGGCTGTGATTCCGGCGGCTGAGAAGACTGGCCGATGCGAGATCCGCTCCGGCTGCGTCGTCAGCAGGATCGAAACCGGCAAGGACGGCCGCGCAAACTCGGTCACGTATTTCGATGCAAACGGCCGCGAAATGCATCAGCGAACAAAGGCCGTAGCGTTATGCGCGAACGGCGCGGAGACGCCTCGGCTTCTTTTAATCTCGGGTATTGGCAACTCAAGCGGAATGGTGGGCAAGAACCTGATGTTCGATGGCAATGCCTATTCGTTCGGCTTGTTCGAGCATGAGACGAACGAGTACAAGAGCATCGTGGTGACGAGGGTGCTGCACGATTTCTACCGCTCCGATCCGAAGCGCGGCTTCTACGGCGGCGGCGGCCTCGATTCCCGGATGGACTATACCCCAGCCGCTTTCGCGCTCGATGCCCTACCTCCAGACGGTCCGCAGTGGGGCGCGGCATGGAAGCGCTCCGTTGGCGAATATTTCACGCACACGTCAGGCGTACTCGGCCATTGCAGTTGCCTGTCGCGCGAGGAGAACAATATCTCGCTCGATCCCGAGCTAAAAGACGCGTGGGGTTTACCCGCGATGCGGATCACGTTCCGCAATCATCCCGACGATCTGAAGTCGATGAAGTTTCTCAAGGACCGCGAACTCGAAATCCTCGACGCAGCCGGCGCCAGGAAAACCTGGCATCTGCCGATCGAAGAGATTACCGATTCGGTTCATCTGATGGGCACATGCCGCATGGGCAACGACCTGAAGACGAGCGTAGTTGACAAATGGAACCGCTCGCACGACATCCGGAACCTATTTATTGTGGATGGATCGAGCCTCGTGACAAGCGGACGTCAGCAGCCTACGGAAACGATCCAGGCGCTGGCCTATCGCGCGGCCGATTACATGGCAAAGGCGGCGCAACGCGGGGAGGTTTAGCAGCGATGAAAGTTGGTCTGCTGAAAGAAAGGCAGCTCGAAGAAGCGGGCCGCATTATGCGGTTGGCGTTCGGAACATTTTTGAGAGTGCCGAATCCAAACGAGTTCATGGGCGACTGCAATTTCATAACGCCGCGATGGCGTTCGAAGCACGTGAAGGTAGTCGCGGCGCGCGAAGGTGACCGTTTGATCGGGTCGAACGTTGTCACCCGTTGGGGTTCCTTCGGTTTTTTCGGACCATTGACCGTACTGCCTGAGTATTGGGACCGCGGTGTGGCCAAACTGCTATTGGAAGCCACGATGAAGATCTTTGACAAATGGGGTCTGCGGCATACCGGCTTGTACACGTTTCCGCAGAGTGCAAAGCACGTGGGCTTGTACCAGAAATTTGGCTATTGGCCGCGCTACCTGACCGCGATCATGAAACGAATGCCCGATGCGGCCACGCAATCACCATCACTGCTCTCCGCTTTAAACAAGAGCCAGCGCAGACTGGCCATTGAGGCATGCAGGAAGATTACGGACAAAATCGATCGGGGGCTCGATCTCACCCATGAAATCGAAGCAGTGCTCGCCCAGGGCACCGGCGACGTGGTGCTCACCTATACGCGCGCGATTCTCGACGGCTTTGCGGTCTGTCTGAACGGCGCGGGAACGGAAGGGGGCTCCAAGGCATGTTATGTCAAGTTCGGAGCAGCGCGATCCGGAACCGGCGCGGGCGAGCGCTTCGGAACGCTACTGGAACATTGCGAAGCCTTTGCCGCTTCGCGAGGAGTAGCCATCGAAGCGGGAGTAAACCTGGCTCGTGAGGAAGCATTCCGGTGCATGCAAGCCCGCGGATACGGCGTAGCGATGCAGGGAGTCGCCATGCAACGTCCGCATGCTGAGGGATTCAACCGGCCCGGCGTCTATGTGATCGACGACTGGCGCTAATCGAGATTCGTGGCGCACGCACTCTTGCGTGCAGCGTCGCCACTCATGGCAACGCCTGGTTTCGCCAGTCTGGAGACCACGCTATCAAGATAGCTGTGGAGATGTTGCCGGACACGATGAAGTGCGTCGCGATCGCCCTGCAGCCTGCTGATCATAAGCGCGCCTTCCAGGCTGGAAATGATAACCATCGCCACTGTTTTAGCGTCAATACTCTTACGCGCATGACCTTCCTTCTTGGCCTGTTCAACGAAAGATTGTAAACGCTCCATCCAAAACCCGAGCGCCTTCGCCGCGCGCTCGCGAAGCACCGGATTGCCGTCGTCCGCTTCAACCGCAGTGTTCAGTATCGGGCACCCTCCCGCCACCGGAGAACGTCTCTCAATGAAGTTGTTGATGAGCTGCTTCACCTTCTCAAGTCCGTTGGCCTTCTCGTCGACGTGGACCATGCGAGCTTTCCACGCTCCCTCCCACGTGAAGTCGAAAGCGGCTGCAGCAAGCTCTTCCTTACTCGCGAAATGCCGGTAGATGCCGCCCTTTTTCAGCCCGGTCGCGTCCATCAGATCGCTGAGGGAACTGCCTTCGTAACCGCGCTGGTTAAAAATAGGCGCCGCCGCGCCCACAATGCTGCTCCGCGTGCGCTCGCCTTTCGTCAATTCGCTCATTTGCTTTCACTATAACATTTTTTGCGACCGATCGGTCTCTTTTATTATCGAACACAACGTATGAAGACGTGGATGGCAGTCATCTTGATGGTTTGGACAGCTTCGGGCCAGGAGATCGCCACCCCAAGGCCAATCAGCCCCGCCGAGGGTACAACCACGCCCAGCGCCCAAGCAGCGCAACGGCAAAACCCCTATCTCGGCAGCGTTCCCG
>Ga0302325_10016253_pt1 | contig 15781 bp, 14 predicted proteins | sample Palsa_T0_2_FD_201948 | JGI IMG/M metagenome (GOLD analysis project Ga0302325, IMG submission 201948) | Peat permafrost microbial communities from Stordalen Mire near Abisko, Sweden - Palsa_T0_2 | ecosystem: Environmental > Terrestrial > Soil > Palsa > Peat permafrost | place: Sweden: Abisko...
CTCCCAGCTTCGGGAGAATCAAGCGCAATCGCAATTGCCAGCCGCCGTCAACAATTTTGGCATTACGCTGATAAAATCGCCGACCACTCCGCTCATGTTGGTGGCGCTGACCTCGCCCAACGGCACTCATGACTCAACTTTCTTGGCCAATTACGCCTATATCAATCTTGTTGACCAGGTGACCCAGCAAAAGGGAATTTCCCAGGTGACTGTCTTCGGCGCCGGCCAGTATGCCATGCGGTTTTGGGTTAAGCCCGACCAGCTCGCCAAGCTAAATATCACCGTCAGCGACCTCGTCAACGCCATCAACGCGCAAAACACTGTAAATCCCGCCGGTCAAGTTGGGGGGCCTCCGACACCTACGGGCCAGGAGTTTACCTACGCCATCACCGCTCAAAGCCGTCTGGTGACCCAGGAGGAATTTGAAAACATCGTCGTGCGCGAGAATTCTGACGGGTCGCTGGTGCGTCTCAAAGACGTGGCGCGCATCGAACTCGGAGCCCAAACCTACACGCTGGTGGGCAAATTGAATGGCAAACCGGCGGCCGTCATGGCGATTTATCAACTCCCCGGATCCAACGCCATCGACGCGGCCAATAACGTCAGAAATCTCATGGAAAAACTCAAGTCGCGTTTTCCAATCGACATGGAGTACGGTGTTTCGTTGGACACGACTCAAGCCGTTTCGGAGGGGATACGCGAAATCAAATGGACGTTAGGCATTGCGCTGGTGCTGGTCATCATTGTCGTTTTCATTTTTCTCCAGGGCTGGCGAGCTTCGCTCATACCGCTCGTTGCAGTCCCGGTGTCTCTCATCGGAACATTCGCTTTTTTTCCGATTTTTGGTTTTTCGCTAAACACGCTCTCGCTGCTCGGACTGGTGCTGGCCATCGGATTGGTGGTCGATGATGCCATTGTGGTGGTGGAGGCCACCGAGCGGCATATTGAGGAAGGACTCAGCCCAAAAGAAGCGGCCATCAAGGCCATGGACGAGGTAGCAGGACCAGTAGTAGCCATCGCGCTAATCCTGGCGGCCGTTTTCGGGCCGACCGCGTTCATCTCCGGCATCACGGGACGCCTTTATCAGCAATTCGCCGTCACCATTGCTATTTCCGTCGCGCTCTCGGCGTTCAATGCTCTCTCCCTAAGCCCCGCGCTTGCGGCCTTGCTGCTCCGACCGAAAGAGAAAGGGAAGGCGGCCGGTCCGTTAGGGGGTTTTTACGATTGGTTCAATCGCGGGTTCGACAAAACCCGGCATCTTTATCTCGGCGTAAGTTTGTGGTTCATCCGCAAGGCGGTGTGGGTTCTGGTGGCGCTCGTATTGGTCGGGGTAGCGGCCGTCTTGCTCGCCAAGCATTTGCCGACGGCCTTTCTGCCCGAGGAAGACCAGGGTTATGCCTACGCCCAGGCGCAGTTGCCTTTCGCCGCCTCTTTGGAACGCACTGATGATCTAGCCAAGAAGATCGAGCATTTGATTACCGCCATTCCGGGTGTGCAGTATTGCACGACGGTGGAGGGATTCAGCTTGTTAAGCCAGGTGCAGGCGACTTACAACGTGTTTTTCTTCGTCACGCTTAAGCCCTGGAGCGAGCGCGGCAAGGCCGCCGAACATTTCGACGCCATCAAAAAACGCCTCAATGGCGACTTAGGCAAACTATCCGAAGCGCAGGCCTTTGTCTTCTCGCCGCCGTCCATTCCCGGCATTGGCACCGCCGGCGGGTTTACGTTCATGCTGGAGGACCGTTCAGGAAAGCAGGACTTGAGTTACCTTACGCAGAATCTAAATACCTTCCTGGCCGCAGCCCGGAAACGGCCCGAATTGACCGGCCTCTTCACTACCCATTTGCCGGACGTGCCCCAGGTCTATGTGAAGGTGGACCGCGATAAGGTCCTCAAACAGGGGGTTTCCCTCAGCGACGTTTACTTGACCCTGCAAACATTTATGGGGGGAAATTTTGTGAATTATTTCAACCGCTTCGGCCGCCAATGGCAGGTCTATGTCGAAGCGGAGGCAAAATACCGAACCAGCGTGGATGATCTCGGCCTTTTTTACGTGCGCAACAACAAGGGCCAAAGCGTGCCGCTGACTGCTTTTGCGAAAGCGGAAAGGCGGACTGGTCCCGAATTCGTGCTGCACTACAACGAGTATCCTTCCGCGCAAATCAACGGCGCGGCCGCTCCGGGCTATAGTTCGGACCAGGCCACGCACGCGTTGGAAGAAGTTTATGCCCAAACCATGCCGAAGCAGATGGGCTTCGATTATTTCGGCATATCCTTCCAGGAACAGAAAGCGGCGCAAGGCGTTAAGCCGGCCGTAATTTTCGGCATTTCCTTGTTCTGTGTGTTTTTGATTCTCGCCGCCCAATATGAAAGCTGGTCGCTTCCGTTTAGCGTGTTGTTGGGCACGCCGACCGCGATTTTGGGAGCGTTTATAGCGCTCAATTTGCGAGGCTTCCAGAACAACGTCTTTGCGCAGATCGGATTGATCATGCTCATTGGCTTGGCCGCGAAAAACGCGATCCTGATCGTGGCCTTTGCCAAGACTGAATATGAAAATGGCAAATCCATCATTGACGCCGCGCAGACCGGCGCAGCCATCCGCTTGCGGCCCATTTTGATGACGTCCTTTGCTTTCATCCTCGGCTGCTTGCCTTTGTGGATTGCCGCGGGATCAGGCGCCATTGCGCGCCAGACCTTGGGCACGGTCGTGATTGGCGGCATGTTGGGAGCGACCTGTGTAGATACGTTGATTGTGCCTGTCACATTTTATATCGTGGAAAAAATGAGCGAGCGTTTTCGCAAGAAGCCCAAAGAGGGTCAGGGGCAAAGTCATGGCGGCGACAAAGTCGAGTCCGCCGAAACGCCCAAGCCAAAGGAGCCTGAAAAATAGAAATGCATACGAAACGGTTTGTAAAAAATCTGGTCAGCGCGTTGGCGGGATGGGGAGTCTTGCTGCTGGCGGGTTGCGCCGTCGGCCCGAATTACAAACAACCCGACGCCCATGCCCCGGAAGCTTTTCGCGGCGAGACCAGCACCCAGACAAATTCCCTCGGCGACTTGCCCTGGTGGCAGTTGTACCAGGATACGAATTTGCAGTCGCTCATCCGCACGGCCCTAACGAATAACTACGATCTGCGCGTCGCCATCGCCAGAGTCGAAGAATCGCGCGCCTTGCTGGCCCAAGCCCGTTCGCAATTTTATCCCCAGGTTACCTATGGAGGTTCCTCCGGCTACGGGAGAAATACGCTCGGTGGCGGCCCTTATTACGGCAACACCGGCATCGGCCGGGGCAGCGATTTTGCCGGGGATGTTTCTTGGGAAATCGATTTTTGGGGACGCATCCGCCGCCTCAGTGAAGAAGCCCGCGCCCAGTATTTGGCCACGGACGAAGCGCGGCGTAATGTGCAGATAACTCTTATCTCCACCGTTGCGCAAGCCTACTTCCAGCTTCTCGCATTGGACAAGGAAATGGCCATCGCGCGAGATTCCACCAATTCTTTCGGGCAAAGCCTCAAGCTCTTCAACGACCGCCTGCATGGGGGCGTGTCAACTAAATTGGAAACGTCGGCGGCCGAGGCCGCCCTGGCCTCCGCCGCGGCCACCATTCCGGATTTGCGGCGTCAAATGGTAATCCAGGAAAACCAAATTCGTGTCGTGCTCGGCTTCAATCCCGGCCCGGTGGCCCGTCCCGAGGGCGCGCTCACCAACACATCATTGCCCGAAGTTCCGGCCGGATTGCCTTCGGATTTGCTGGAACGGCGTCCGGATATCCGGCAAAGCGCGCAGTTGGTGCGCGCGGCCAATGCGCAAATTGGCGTGGCCCAGGCCAATTTCTTCCCCAAGATTTCATTGACAGGATTCTTCGGCGAAGTGAGCCCGGCGCTGACGGCGTTTAGCGGCGGCACGCTCGGCGCCTGGAGCGCGGCCGGAAATATTGCCGGGCCTCTTTTCGAAGGCGGCCTGCTCAAAGGTCAATTGCATCAAGCGCGCGCGGCTTGGGACGAAGCCCGGTTTGAGTATCAATCGACTGTCCTCAATGCGTTCCAGGAAGTTTCCGACAGCCTGATTTCGGAGCAGGAATTGGCGAGGGAACGCGTGGAGCAAAGTCGCGCCGTCACGGCTTATCAGGAGGCGGTGCAAGTGGCCAACCAACGCTACCTGGGTGGCGAGGCGAATTACTACGAACTCTTACAAGAGCAGCAACTGCTTTTCCCCGCCGAAAACGCGCTCACGCAGACGGTTCTAAACCAGTTGCTGGCTTCTGTTGAACTCTACAAAGCCCTGGGTGGTGGTTGGAACATTCCTGACCAAAAGTGAGTTTATCGGCAGGTTATTAGGAAAGGCGTTCCTACAACCTACGCGCCATACTACCCCACCCCTGGCACCTTGCCATTCCACCCTAGGCAGAGTCGCGGGAACAAACTGTCGTGGAAAGCACCCCAAGCGTGGTTTTCAAAATATCCCATTGCACTTGGAGATGAGTGATTTGGTTGCGCAAGGCCTCGTTCTCGGCGCGCAACTGGGCCATGCCGCCCATGGCCTTGACCGGCTTGTTGCGGGCGTTGAGCTTTCGCTGCCAAACCCGCAAGTCAGAAGCCTCAATCCCTAATTCCGCAGCGGCCACTTCCACGCTGCTGCCATTCTTGCTCACAAAATCAACTGCGGCCTGCTTAAATGTCTCCTCGTATTGTCTGGAACGACCGTTCTTTGTTAACATAGCATTTTTCGGTTACTGGTTGATAACCAACTCTAGCGCATCCAACGTATTTTCTTATTTCGCCAGATTGATTTGAGCAAACGCTGTGCCACCGTCAAATACGCAACAAAGCTGCGCTTCTTGCCAATGTCAGGCAAATATCACGCCGTGAACGGGTTGCGATTTGAATCGGACAAATCAATGCGAGTAGCCTTGCATGAAGCTCCCAGCAGATAAGCCCAGCCCACCATGAAATGGAGCGCGAAGAAAAAAGACAGGCCAACCAAGTCAATCGCGCTCCAACCGTAAAGAACGATAGCGCCAGTCATGACGGCTGCCCCTGGCATTAATGCCGCCGACGCCAACCTCCAGGCCCCTCCCCAAGTCAAGGAACGGTCGGCAAACCAGGCGATGAATTTTGCCGGCGCCATGTATAACAAAGCCAGCGCCTGCCAGGTCAGGAGCAAGGAAACCACCACCGCAGCGCCTGCGCCGACCAATAAGACAGGCTGCCATGCGCTCCACCACGGCTCCAGACTGGCGCGGCCAAGGTTGATCAGATACCGGCTTTGATAAGAACCCTCAAATCCCCAATCGGGCCAAAAAATCGAATTGACGCAAAATTCGTTCCGACGCAATTCGATTTGCAGATCCGCCCCCTGGCCGATTTGCTCTCCAGGCTGGGGCCGGGCGGCGATGCCTAGAAACTTAGACTCGGCGATAACGGTGTTGGTCACGCCCTGCAACGCGCCTTGGGCCACGCGCGCCGTATCCGGCATTGTTTGGATGGCTTGCAGGATGACCGGGCAATAAGCGCGATGCAGAAACCACATTGCGCAAACCGCTGTCATCATGGCCGTGGCCAATTCAAACGCGAACACCCGGCCCGTCCGCGCCATGGCGAAGGCCGCCACACCACCAAAAGTGAACGGCTGCCAGGCCGCGGGCGGCGTGTCGGCGCCCTCGGACGCGCTCATGCAACCGGCTTGGTTCCGCCCTCAGGGGGAGATCCAGGCGGGATCAAAGAAATAACCACCGGAAAGCGCAGCTTCATCACATCGTCCACCATAACTTCGACGTAATAAGTGCCGGCAACTTCAAATTTTACCTGGCCCCAAACGGTGACGGTGGTGGCGTTCTGGTTGACTTCCTGCAAGACGAATTTCATTTCGCCCTGGCGCAACACCGTGGTTTGGTCAGGCGCAATCAAACGCAGGGATTCACGGAATTGCCCAAAGCCGGCGGTCCAGCGGTTGAAAATGCACAGCTTAAAGGCCGCCACCGGCAGTTGCGGCACACGGACAAGATTGACGACGCCGACGAGGATGAAGTTGCCGGAAGCTTCCTGGCGCACGTCCTCGCAGAGCAGCGAACATTGCAGATCTGGTAGTATTCTTGACGGATTCATAGAGTTGAAAAATTTGACTGATTAATTTAACCCGGTCAGTCCAGCGGCACGTTCGGCCGCCCAGACAGTATTTTGCATCAGCATCGCAATCGTCATCGGCCCGACTCCGCCCGGATTCGGTGTGATCTTCCCGGCGACTTCGCGCACCCCGGCAAAATCAACGTCACCGACCAGGCGACTTCCACTCTTCGCGGCCGGGTCCAACACCCTGTTGACCCCGACGTCAACGACCGTCGCGCCGGGCTTAACCATTTGGGCCTTGACGAATTCTGCCACGCCCAGCGCGGCAATCAAGATATCTGCGCGGCGGCAATGCGCGTGGATGTCGCGTGTTTGCGAATGACAAATCGTGACGGTGGCGCCGGCATTTTTGGCTTTTTGCAGAAGCATGGCCGCCATCGGTTTGCCGACAATGTTGCCTCGTCCCAAAATCACCACTTCCGCCCCTTCAATTTTCACCCCGGAGCGAATCAGGAGTTCCTGAATACCGGCCGGGGTGCAAGAGCGAAACCCCGTCGTGTCGCCCAAAAGCAGTTTGCCGACGTTGACGGGATGAAAGCCATCGACGTCTTTATTGGGATCGACCTCGCGGTAAATTCTGGTTTCGGAAATGTGGGTTGGCAACGGAGCTTGCACCAAAATGCCATGGACTCTTGGGTCGGCATTTAAGCGCGCCAACAAGGCCAGCAAATCCTTTTCGGCCACCGACGCCGGCAGCAAATGAGTCTGGGATTGAATGCCCAATTGCGCGCAAGCCTTCTCCTTCATGCCCACATAAACGCGCGAGGCGGGATCCTCCCCGGCGCGAATAAAGACAAGGCAAGGTTGGAGGCCGCGTTCTTTGACTTGAGCCACGCGCCGGGCGGTTTCCTGGTGAATTTCCCCAGCGATGGCCCGGCCATCCATGAGAGCGCCGGAGGGCATCAAGGCATCAAATCAACGGTCTGCACCGTCAACACCGGCGTGCGCGGCCAACGGGCGTCCACCCCTTCCGGCCCCTTGACAATGACACGCGTGCCCACGAAAATCTTGAAGTCCACTCCGGTTTTGGGGTCCAGAAAATCCATCAATTTACCGCTCTGGATGTCGCGCAATTCGAAAATGGTGGGCGTTTGCACATTGTAGGTGCGGCGCACGAAGCCTTCCCGCGTAACGATGCGCGGCTCCGATGCGTCGGTGATAGACGCAGGCGAGGTCGCGGCAGAAGCATTAGTATCGGCCGTGCCGGTGGCACGATGCAGGGCTTCCAATTCACGGGCGGTGTCGTTCTCTGGCGTCGTAGGCGCGGGCGCCACAGGCTCCGGGGCGGGCGCGGTAATGGGCGGCGCGGGAGTGTTGACGGCAACCACTTGCGGTTCCGGCGCGGGTGCAGCCGGCGGGGAAACGACAGCAGGCGCAGGCTGGACGTCCAGAAATTCCGCCGCGACGTAAGCAAAGGCGTTCGTTGGCGCTTCAATGGCGACCCAGCCCTTTTCCGATTTCGTTTCTTTAACGGCTGTCCCCTTCTCCAAAGTCCCGAGCACGCTGTAGTTTTCCCCTGGGCCGCCGCGCAAATGGGCCCGGCGCACTTTGATCGTCTTGGTATTGTCATCAATAAGGCCGCTCGCCACCCAAACAGAATCGCTGGCCGGCATGACGATCTTGGCCCAATCGGCGGGCTCATCCTTCTTGTGACGGCCCAAAGTGATTTGCTCCAAAACAGTGACGGTATCGCCCTTTTGCAAATGCCCCACCGTTTCTCCTTTGAACGAGGCCAAACCACGGAGGTTGACATTGGCGCTCTTAACCACCGCAGTCGCGGGTGGATTCAAAACAACTTTGACCAGGCCCCCCTTGCCCGCTTTGGCGGGTGTGGCAGGAGCTGCTTCTTGCGCCATGACCACGGCTGCGGTCAGCGGGGCGCATACGGAAATAATCCAAAGATTCCAAACATTCAATTTCATAACTTCCCAAGTAGAGATTTAATCTCAGGTTCTGTCAACGTTCGCCAGCGGCCCGGAGGCAGCTCGCCCAGTTTAATCGGCCCGATCTGCACGCGCTGCAACCGGAGCACGGGCACGTTCTGCGAAGCCAGCAGGCGGCGAACCTCCCGGTTCTTGCCTTCGGTCAATTCCAATTCCACCACACTGCTCGTGTTATTGGCCGAAATCAGGCGCGCGCGTTGGGCTTGAAGTTTTTCTCCTTCGCTCCAAACGCCGGAGGTCATTGCGCGCAACATTTCCGGCGTCACCCGCCCTTCGACATGGGCCATGTACTTCCTCACAATGCGATAACGCGGATGGGTTAATTTCAAGCAAAAATCGCCGTCATTGGTCAAAAAAATCAAACCCTCGCTTTGGCAATCGAGCCGCCCGACGGAGAACAATTCAGTCCATTCCTTGGGCAGCAGGTCGCCGATCTTATCCCGAGTTTGCGCATCTCCCCTCGTGCAGACATAGCCCGGCGGCTTGTGCAACGCGAGATATAATTTGCGCTTGGCCTTGACCAAACGCCCATCCACCGCCACGCGGTCCTGGGCAGGATTGACTTTGACGCCCAGCTCGGAAGCCACGGCCCCGTTGACGGTGACCCGGCCCGTTTTTATAATTTGTTCACTCGCGCGCCGGGAAGCAACGCCGGCTTCGGCTAGAAACTTTTGCAGTCGGACCACAGCTTGCCCATCAAGGCTCACCCTTGGTCTTGCGCAGGCCGGTGACGCGGTCGCCCGTTTTCCATTGGCCGCGCTTTTTCAAAACAGCGACCCTTTCAAACCTTTTCATGACATTGCGCTTGGCGCCGGAGGTGCTGGCCGCGCGCAGACTTCGATGCTGTGACATATAATAAAATTCGTTAACTGCCCGCAGTCTAGGGGCACAGGCCTATGAATGCAATGTTTCTCCGTTTATGAATTATTATTAATAATAAAAAAAATCGACTTCCCGTCTCGCATCCCCTAGCTTTTTTCTTTAACGCACAATGTCGCTCCGCAACGAATTGGAAAGAAATGGATCCTGGCTCTTTCGGCACCGCAGCTATCTCCCTGTGGTAGCGATTCCTGTTTTTTTAGCTTGTTTGCCCTTTTTCACTTACCTTGGGGAAAGCCACGGACTCAACGAGGCCTGGCAGTTCTTTTGCCTGGGCATTTCCTTTGCCGGGTTGGCGATCCGCGTCTTAACCGTCGGGCGCGCGCCGCTGGGGACTTCCGGGCGCAATACGCGCGAGCAGGTCGCGAACTCTCTGAGCACAACAGGTATTTACTCGGTCGTCCGCCATCCTCTTTACCTGGGAAACTATTTGATCTTTCTAGGTATGGCCCTTTGGCCGCATGTCTGGTGGCTGGCGGTGGCCGCGAGTTGCCTGTTTGCTCTTTATTATGAGCGCATCATGCTGGCCGAGGAGGCTTTTCTGCGGGAAAAATTCGGCGATGCTTTTGAAACGTGGGCGGAAGCGACCCCCGCCTTTATTCCACGCCTGCGCGGATGGAAGCCATCTTCGGTCAGCTTCTGTTGGCGCACGGTTCTGCAACGTGAATACAACGCCTTCCTTCTCATCCTTGGTGTCTTTTTTGTGTTCGACTTGATCGGGGACTCTTTGGCGGAGAGGCAATGGCACATGAGTTATGTCTGGTTTTCCTTGTTCCTGACGGGTTTTGTGATCTTCGCCACCCTGCGCACGATCAAGAAACGCACGCGGCTGTTGCATGTGGAGGGACGGTAGTCCCAGAAGCGCGGTTTGCCTTTTCCCAGGTGGCTAATTCGCCTTGATCGTTACTGTGCCTTCCGGATTCCCCGGTAACGGATTTGACCAGGTAACCACGCGCGAAAGCGTCCCCATGTTAGTCCCGTTAATGTAAACGTCGCCCTTATTCGTAAAGGAGATGCGTTCGTCCGGCATTTTCATCGTTGCTGTGTTTGCCAAGGTTTGCGCTTCGACCGACGAGGGAGACGGGACGATTGGAATCAAAAACCCGACGGGCTCTTCGTAAGTGTTGCCTGGACCGATTTTGACATTTAGAGGCTGCGGCGGATTGGTTCCACACTGTTCGTAAACAGGCGTTCCCACCGGAATTGGCGGGCCATCCATTGTATTCGTGCCGCGAATTCCAAAAAATGTGATAGCCAGGCCGCCCGGAGCCGGAACTGCCGTAACAGGCGGAGTTGTCTTGTTCCCGTAGCAAACGCTGTATCCGTATAGCGTAAGCCCAGCCACCATATACACGGTCCATTCTCGACTGCGTTCCAGCTCGGTCGGTCCCACGCCGGAAAAGCTGTCAGCTCCATCCGCCGCCTGAAACCCAAGGCGAACCTGTTCAAACCCCACGCGGTGCTCAGCCTTCTGCAGCAGCGTGCCTATCACCTGATAATGATTGCCGGCTTCGTCATTGGTGTTAATTGCGAACGGAACACCGAGGCGCGCGGGGATTTCCACTTTCCGCATCGTTCCACCACTTTGTGAAATGAACTTTATAGTCAGGATGTCGGAATCGAAAGCGGATGGGCTTGAACTTTCAGGCCGCGCGGAACAGTCATGGACGGCGCAAATCATCCACGCAAAAACTATTAGGCAAACCGCGAAGGAGTTCCGTACCTCTGCATTAACCACCCTGTTTCTGAGTAGCGTAAGCATGATTAAAGTTGGCCCTAACCAACGGCATTGCCAATGCAAACTTCTAGTTTCGCCGCCTTCGGCCTTTTAAGGAACGCCTTTGCTTGGGCTTTGAGCACTGTTAACAAAGAGTTGGCGCGAACCAATGACTGTAATTCTGAACGCTGTTTCGACGTAAGAGTCCCCTCGGTATTCCGATTCGCTAGCATTTCGTAGAGTGCCTGAACTTTAGCGTCGGCCTTCAGCCGCAGCAAGGCCCCAGCCATATCCACGGTTAACTCTCGGCGCAAAGGTCGCAAGAGCCGCTCGATATTGACGAGGTCACGGGTATTCGCCATGTGTCAACATTACGCTCAAAAATTTATCTCTCAAGTTTAAACAAGAAAGGCTTTCCCGACTGCTTCCTTTCAAAAAGACTTGACAATCTTCGCAAAATTGCGAATAATCGAACAATGAGAAAGGGCCGCGATGCCTGAAACAAAGGTTGTCTTTTACATGGAAGACGACGGCTCGGTTCCGATTCTGGAATGGCTTGATTCGCTTCAGCCAAAGGCTCTCGACAAGTGTACCATCCGGCTTGAACGTCTTAAAGAATTAGGGCATGAACTCAGGCGTCCTGAAGCCTGATTTTTTGCGAGACGGAATTTATGAGCTTCGTGTAGGCCTCCAACATGTAAATTATCGAATCCTTTATTTCTTTCATGGCCGGACAGCCGCCGTGGTTTCACACGGGCTTGTGAAAGAGGCTCAAGTGCCTAGCAAGGAGATCGAGAAGGCGATTCAGCAGAAACAGCAATTTGAAAAGGCCCGCAAAGCTCACACTCACAAGGAATGAAATTTATGTCAAAAAAGAAAACCACTTCAGACGCAATCGAAATTCTTCACAAACGCTATTACGCCGGAAAGCCAAAGCGCGTGGCCGAGCTCGAGGAAGCGAGAGCCGAAGATGAACTTGCGCGAAAAATCCACGGGCTTCGGGAGCAAGCTGGCCTTACCCAGGAGCGCCTGGCGAAACTGGTTGGCACAACACCTTCCGTTATCAGCCGACTGGAGGATTCCGGTTACGAGGGACATTCTCTTACTATGCTAAAGCGAATCGCCGCGGCCTTGGACAAGCGCGTTGAAATTCGCTTCGTGCCGAAAAAAGCAAAACTTCAGCCCGCTTGAAATCCTGGTCTTGGAGCGGTTGCAGGTGGCTCACGCCTCCATCGGCCCACGCGTCACGCCGAGTTGATTGTGCAATTTCAACTCACGCCAGAGGTGGCCACCGGTGATCTCCCCGTTGAGCAGAGCCTGATATTTAGCGATAGTCCTTCCTGTCTCCTCGCGGTCCTCGTTGACAAATTCGATGCGAAAATGGCGCGCGCCCAAGTCCATCAAGCGCCCGGCGTATTCGGCCCCGCTCTGCGCCCGGCCGTTAAACAACGTATTACGACAGCCGGCGTCGGCTTTGAGCGGGTGTTCCAGTCCCACGCGGTCGCGCATCCGCACGGCATGATTGTCGCAGGGACGACCGCAATTGGTGTAGTCCGTTCCCTTTGACAGGAAGGCGCAAAAGACGCAATGCTCCATGTGAAACATCGGCATGTGCTGGTGTAACGTGATCTCAAACCAATCGGGCGGCGCGGATTGCAGCAAGGCTTCCAGTTGCAGAATGTTTAAGTCGTAGGAGGCTGTGACGCGTTCCAGGCCGAAGTGATTCTTAAAATAGTCCGCCGTCAGGGCGTTGGCCACGTTCAGGGAAAAATCTCCCACGCGACGGCCATCGGCAAAAAAGCGCAGATCATCGTAATTGCGGATCAGCCAGCCGTCGGCCTCACAGGAGCGAACTTGTTTTTGAATCCATTCCTCGCCGGTTTTGAAAATGCGCGGCGGCGCTATGAAAATTTCTGACCGCGGCCCGTTAGGTCGCTGCGCGGCGCGAAAGCGGGTGACGGCCTCGCGGTATTTCTTTGGATCCTCAAATTCGCAGTAAATGATGGCAAGTTCAAAAGACAGCGCAGCTTCAAGTTGAGCCATGGAGCGCACCAATACGGACAGTCGCGGTTCGGTGGAGCGCGCGGAGCCGGAGAAAACAGTCTTCGTCGGCGTTCCGCGCAATGTCCAGCGCCGTGGCTGATCCCACAATGTTTCTAATTGACTGGCCAGACCACGGCGGAGGCGATTCAATTCGCTCACCGGCAGGATGACGTGGCCTTCCAATTTATTATCCAATCGGCCCAAACGAAAAGCAGTTCCGCCCAGCCGCCCCAATTGCTCGCGCAAGCGTTCATCCGTCAGAGGTTGCTTTTGGGCCACCGCCAGCGGTAACGCCGATTTGACTTCGACGGCCCGGCCTTGTTCGTCGCGCGCGTTGACGGTCATGGGCTCGCCGCTTCGGCCTTGGACGACAAGATCAATCGGCCGTTGAAAATGCGGGGCCGCGCCGGCAAAAGTCTGGCGAATCTCCCGGTCCATCTCCGGATCACTGGTCTTCCAGACTTTATCGCCGGGACGAATGCGCGTGTAATCAACCTCGCCGAAAAGCCTTATTTCCGTCGAGGTTTTGCGGGACGAGGCGGGCCACATTTTGGCCACGCGACCTCCTTCCTCCTTTTGGTCTGGCTGGCCGGCATCAAAAACAATGCCGTCGCCGGGCTTAAGCGGCGCTTGCAGGCTCAGAAAAACACTTTCCAGACCGAGGCTTTGCACCTCGCCCAAAAACACACCGCGCTTCTTGCCAAAACGCGCATGGACCAGAAGTTGATTATTAATTCCGCCCAGCCAGCCCGTATGCAGCCCCCGCGAAAAAGCCATTTCCAAATTATAATGAGTCTCCGCGTTCGGCGTCGGAAAATGGCTGTCCAGCGCTTTTCGATAAACGCGCGTGATATTGGCGACGTACTCGGGCGATTTGAGCCGGCCTTCGATTTTTAGAGAGGCGACACCCGTGCGCGCCAAATCGGGCAGCACCTCCAGACCCGCCAAATCCTGCGGACTAAGAAGGTAGCGTCGGTCACCCAGCGGCACTAATTTGCCATCGCTGAGTAATTCGTAGGGCATGCGGCAGGCTTGGGCGCATTCGCCGCGATTGGCCGAGCGTCCGCCCAGGGATTCACTTGTCAAGCATTGGCCGGAGTAGGCCACGCATAACGCGCCGTGGACAAAAACCTCCAAAGGCAATGTGGCAGGTTGCGCGATGCGCGCGATTTCCTTGATCGAACATTCCCGCGCCAGGACGACCAGGTTGCAGCCAAGATCGCGCGCGAACTCAACCCCAGCGGCGCTGGTAATGGTCATTTGCGTGGAGGCGTGAATCGGAAAATCGGGAGAGATCTGGCGGATCAACCGGCACACTCCGATGTCCTGCACGATCGCGGCATCCACCCCGGCGTTGATCAACGTCCGCAGATATTCTTCTGCGTCCGCCATTTCATCGGTGAAAACCAGCGTGTTGAAGGTAACGTATCCTTTGACGCCGCGCCGATGGAGAAAATCCATCAAGCGCGGCAAATCGGCGGCAGTGAAATTATTCGCCCTCATGCGGGCGTTGAAGCGGTCCAAGCCAAAGTAAATGGCGTCGGCGCCGTTCTCAACGGCTGCCTTGGCGCATTCCCAATCGCCTGCGGGCGCGAGCAATTCAGGGCGCGGCACAGCGGAGCGGACTTGTTCCGCCGCCGATTGCTGCTCTTCCGTGATCACGCTACTCGCCATAAATAGCCAGCATACGCGACAAACTTGCAGAATGAAAGCCCACCGGCCAGTTCCGCCAGTGCGACAAAAAAACTCCACCGGCTTTTGAGCCGATGGAGTCTGTCAAATCGAAATTAGCCAGTTATCTTAGCCAATCGAAAGACGACGACGCATGAATCCCAAGCCGGCGAGGCCCATTCCGAGCATGGCGCCGGTCATACCGCCATCTGGAACAGAATTCGCGGAACTCTTTTCCTCGATGTAGCCGCCAATCGAACCGCCTTCATCATTGAAGGAATACGTGCCGTAGCGGTTGATGGCCAAACCAAGGGAATCACCGTTGGGTTCACCAGCGTTGAAATTTCCACCAACAGTCCACGGCACAACTGACGTAACTGGCGTCCCGTTATAAGCCTGCGGGGTTGTCACCCATGACCAATTATTACGGCTGGTCGTGCTGGAAGAACCATCGGCCGGAACCGCACCAATGTATGCTTCGACGGCCTGGCTTGAGATGCCAGCTTGGAAGAAGCCATGGTTAATCAGGCCATTATAAACCGCCTCAATGGCAGTTTGGTTCGGCAGGATAGCGAGATATCCGCCGTTCGCGTTAGCCGCGGTTTCGTCAGCATTCCAACTCTGGTCAGGCGCAGCATACAGATAAAAAGTATCCGCACCATAGGTATAGCTGGCAATGGGGGAATTCGCGGAAGCCGAACCGACAACGGCCACGAGCGAGGACCCAACTGCCAACGTTTTCAACTTTGTGAAACGTTTCATTTACTTTGATAATCCTTTTCCTCATTTCTTGCCCGCGTGCCACCTTCTCAAGGACTCTTCTTGCAGGCCGCGTGCCATGTTTTAGAAGAGCCTCAGAAGCTTGATCATTAATGTTTGCACCTCAGTCATTTACAACGGATAGAGTGGCCGGAAAAGTCTTGCCGAAGGAAAGCCCTTAGTGTAAGGTTTTCCGATAAAGCAGCCCCAAAAAAGGCCCGGAAAGACTTCGCAAACCGTTGTACGACAACTGTTATGAAATAAACCGGTCGAACCTCCGACAAAACGACGGATTTCGCTTCACATATTATCCAAAGCGATTCGACGCGGAATGAAAATTATAAGGCCATTCCTGCTTGTTCCACCGCAGTCGCAAGCTGTTGGTCCATGGTCGCGTTGATCGACCCGCAAGGTCAGCCTACACAAGAAGGGGTCAAAATGAAAGGATGGTCGGAAATGAATCATCGCGGCGCGACAAGCTGAAACTGAATTTCACCACGAAGAGCACGAAGGACACCAAGTCAGAATTGAAATTTCTCTTCGTGCCCTTCGTGCTCTTCGTGGTGAATGGCTCTTTCCCCGCTTTTTCTTCTCAGACAATTCCAATGATGACTTGGATACCTTGCGATTATTTGCCATTCTGA
>Ga0302325_10016254_pt1 | contig 15781 bp, 14 predicted proteins | sample Palsa_T0_2_FD_201948 | JGI IMG/M metagenome (GOLD analysis project Ga0302325, IMG submission 201948) | Peat permafrost microbial communities from Stordalen Mire near Abisko, Sweden - Palsa_T0_2 | ecosystem: Environmental > Terrestrial > Soil > Palsa > Peat permafrost | place: Sweden: Abisko...
CGAATGCGACCCAGGGATGCAGCCGCGCCTCCACGCGCGAGAGCGCAGACTCACCGCCCCCGGGAGCCTGCGCAGCCGGCGTCAGAATCCCGAGCAGCACGCCGGCGAGCGTCGGGTGCAGGCCGGCGCGCAGCATTCCGAACCACACGATGGCGCCCGGCAGCACATAAGCCACCGCGATGCGCACCTTGAGCCGTTGCATCGCGAGCACGAGCAGCACGCCCAGAGCGATGATCCCGAGTCCGGCAACGGCGATGCCGCTCGAGTAGAAGAATGCGATCACGAGTATCGCCGCGATGTCGTCGATGATGGCGAGCGTCAGGAGCAGCACGCGCAGCGTGTTCGGGATGCCCTTGCCGATGAGCGCGAGTATCCCGACCGCAAAGGCGATGTCGGTGGCGGTCGGAATCGCCCAGCCGCGCGAGGCTTGCGGACCTGAGTTGAGGACCACGTAAAAAAGCGCCGGGACGATGACACCCCCCAGGGCGGCGATGATCGGGAGCGTCGCGACCCTCGGGTCCGAGAGCGCCCCGTCGTGGATCTCGCTGCGGATCTCGAGCCCGACCACGAGAAAGAAAATCGTCATGAGTCCGTCGTTGACCCAGAAGTGCAGATCGCGCGCGGCCAGGTAGGGGGCCACGGCGAGGTTCAGCTTCAGGTGCCAGAGTGCCTCGTAGCTGGATGCGAGCGGGGAGTTGGCCCACGCGAGCGCAATGCCCGAGGCGATGAGAAGCACCACGCCGCTTGCGGCCTCGACGCTGACGAAGCGCAGCGGCCAGTAGGAAGGGTGGGTGGCGTGCGGGGCGCTCATGCGGCCGGAAAGTATCACGCCCGCCGTGTCACATCTTGACGGACCCGCACGACATAGTCATGCAGGCGTCATGCGAGTGCTCGCGCGTGGTGCAATCGATGAGCCGTGCCCTTGGCTTTACAGCAGCCGCGCCCCAGGCGTATACCTCGAACGATCTGACGGGTACAGCAGAACAAGAACATGTCATCCGGTAAGACTCCAATGCGGCGGGTCGTCGCGGCCAGTGCGATCGGCACGACCATCGAGTGGTACGACTTCCTGATCTACTCAACTGCCGCATCGCTGGTCCTCAACAAACTCTTTTTCCCCACCCAGGATCCGCTCGTCGGGAAGCTTCTCTCGATCGGCACCATCGGCGTGGGTTTCATCGCGCGGCCACTCGGTGCCGTGGTGCTCAGTCACTTCGGCGACCGGCTCGGGCGCAGGTCGATGTTGATCCTGGCCCTGGTCAGCATGGGTGTCGCCACCATGCTGATTGGACTTCTTCCCACCTACGCACAGATCGGTGTGGCCGCCCCGCTCCTGCTGGTGCTGTGCCGCCTGGCGCAGGGCGTTGCGGTGGGAGGCGAGTGGGGCGGGGCGGTGCTGATGACGATCGAGCATTCACCGCCGCTTCGGCGCGGCTTCTACGGCAGCATCGTGCAGATCGGTTTCCCGCTTGGCATGGCGCTCGGGACCGCCTCCTTCTTTGCGCTGGCGCATCTGGACGAGGCCGAGTTCCTGAGCTGGGGCTGGCGGCTGCCCTTCATCGCGAGCGCCGTGCTGGTGGTGGTCGGGACCTTCATCCGGTTGCGCATCGAGGAGACACCGGACTTCAGGCGCGACCAGCGCGAGGGGCGCATCGAGCGCTTTCCGGTTCTGGAAGCGATCCGGCGTCACCCGAAGGATGTGGCGATCGGCCTCGGCGCGCGCATAACCGAGATCTCCTGGATCTACCTGATCACGATATTCGGCCTGAGCTACGCCGTGACGAACATGGGCCTCTCGCGCCAGCTCGTACTCGGGGCCATCGCGCTCGGCGCCGCCGTCGAGCTCGTCACGATCCCCGCCTTCGGTGCGCTCTCCGATCGCATCGGGCGCCGTCCGATCTACATCCTCGGATGTCTTGCGGCGATGGCGCTCGCGTTTCCGCTCTTCTGGGCGATCCAGACGCGCGAGCCGACGACCGTGGTGCTCGCTTTCGTGATCGGTATGTCGGTCGGGCACGGCATCATGTACGGCGTGCAGGCGAGCTTTCTCGCCGAGATGTTTCCGTCCAACCTCCGCTACAGCGGCGCATCCCTCGGTTATCAGCTGGCTGCGCCGATCGGTGGCGCCCTGGTTCCGCTGCTCGCCGCTGCGGTGGTCGGCTCGAAACACGGCGCGACCTGGCCGGTGTCGCTTCTCATGATCGCCCTGGCGCTCGTCACCATGTTCGCGGTGCTCATGGCGAAGGAGACGGCGCCCGCGGCGTTGAGGGGTCGCGCCCTGCATGAGGCACCGGCGGTGCCCTGAGAGGGGCTTGCTGAGTAGGACGCGCGGCTACATCTGCGCTGCCCACGAGCTGCACCAGCCTGCGGCCTTCACATCCTTGCCGGGAAAGAGCTGGCAGGGACCCTGCGAGCTGCCGCTCGCTCCCTGGTAGAGCGCGCAGTTCGCACACGTGCTCCCCTGGGTCGCCGCCTTGGCCTGCTTCGCATCCTCCACATAGCTCACCGCTTTAGCTTGCGGGGCGCTCACCGACAGCAGTGGCTGGGAAGCTGCGAATGCCCGCAGCGCGCTCACTGCAAGGGGCGCTGCGGAAACTCCCACTGCGAGGCGCTTGAGCATCTGCCGGCGTGACAGGGAATCGCTCATTCATCGCTCCTGTTGGAGAGTGGGTCGCATTTGCGAGGGCTTCTGATCGGCGGCGTGTACGAGTTGGATGACACTCACAATCGACTTCGTAAGATCAATCGCGACGGTGCGCGCGGCTGGAATTCGGCGTCCGCCGTTGCCCCTCGCTTACGGGGGAATTCTAAGCAAGTAAGGGCGGCGCGCGCGAGTGCTGCGCTTAAGAGCGCCGCGCGCGGCAGCTCAGGAGGGATTCAGGCCGTGGCCGTGGCCGTGGACTGGGCGTAAGTCTCCATCATGAGCCCGGTGCCGCCGCGCGAAACGTGCGCGACCACGGCCGTGCGCCGATGGAGCTTGGTGATGGCGCCAAGGTTGATGGCGAAGGACAGCACCACCTGCTGTCCCTTGTGCAGCCCGAGGTTCGAGGTCTCGATAAAGACTCCGGTGGCGCTCAGGTTCACCGCCTTGCAGAGCTTGCGGCGACCGCCCGGCACCGTGATGTACACGATAGTCCGGGCTCGATGTCTGGTGTGCAGGCGGCGTTCCACGTTGGACCCTTTAGCGGCGGCGTTCTTTTGTATTCTCTGCGCGCTGAGCAATTATGCCTCTTAATCGGCTCCGTGCTTTCGCAACTAGACTTATTTTAGCGCAGCGCATCAGTGGCTCTTAAGGAAGGTGCCGATCTCGCTCCCGAACGCATTAAGGTCAACCAGAAACGCATCGTGCCCTTCAATGCACGGCAGCGGCGCGAAACGCGTCACAACGCCTGCGGCCTCGAGGAAGCCGGCCACGGCCTGCTGTTCGCTGACCGAGAACAGCAGATCGGACTGCACGCCGATCACCAGCGCTGAGCGCAGGGCGGCGCGGCGGAACACGGCGATGGGCTCGCCGTGGGCCGCGAGATCGAAGCGGTCCATCGCCCGCGAGATATAAAGGTAGCAATTCGCATCGAAGGCGCTCACGAAGCGCTGCGCGAGCGTCTCGAGATAGCCCTGCACTGCGAACTCCGAGGCGAAGGGACCGGCGCTCTTCATGTCGGCGCGGATTGGCTCGCGGCCGAAACGCTGCTGCCACTCGGCCGCGGAGCGGTAGGTCACCGTGCCGAGCTTGCGCGCCAGGCGCTGACCGATGACCGGCGGGCGCTCGGGGCTGTAGTGACCGGCTGCCCACGCCGGATCGGAGGTGATGGTCTCGCGCTGGATCGAGCGCAGCGCGATCGCGAATGGCGCGGCCGCAGCCGTGCCGGAAATGCACACCAGGCGTCGCGCCGCACCGGGGAAGAGCGCCGCGTAGGCGAGCACGACCATGCCCCCGAGCGAGGGCCCCATGACGGTGTCGAGCCGGGTGATCCCGAGACTGCGCACCGTCTCGTAGCCGGCGCGCGCGATATCCTCGACCGACAGGTCCGGAAAGCCCAGACGGTAGGGCTGCCGGGTCGCAGGGTCGATGGAGGCCGGCCCGGTCGAGCCGAAGCAGCTGCCGAGGGAATTCACGCAGATGACGAAGAAGCGCTCGGAGTCGATCGCGAGCTGCGGCCCGACCATGCCCTCCCACCAGCCCTCGCTTTCGTCAGTGGGCGATGAGGCGGCGTGCGCGCTCGGGGACAGGCCGGTGAACAGCAGCAGCGCGTTGTCGCGCGCCGCGTTCAGCTTCCCCCAGGTCTCGTAGGAAATGCGGGCGCCGTGCAGCGCGCCACCACGCCACATCGGGAACGGCTCGGGCAGTGCTGCGTACTGGCGCGCATCCATGGGTCGCTCGAAGCGTGCGGGGAAAGCAGCCGCGCTCTACGGCTCGGGGTCCGCGCCTTCGTTGATTCCCTCGAAGAGCACCGTCGACAGGTAGCGCTCGCCGGTGTCCGGAAGCATCGCGAGGATGACCGAGCCCTGGGCGGCTTCGGCGGCGACCTTGAGGGCGGCGGCGAACGTGGCGCCCGAGGAGATGCCGCAGAAGATGCCTTCGCTCCTGGCGAGATTGCGCGCGCTCTCGAGCGCTTCCGTATCGGCCACGGGGACGATGCGGTGCGCCACCTCGCGCTTGAGCACCTGCGGGACGAAGTCCGGCGTCCAGCCCTGGATCTTGTGCGGTGCCCAGGGCTTGCCGGACAGCAGCGCAGCCCCGGCAGGCTCGGAGGCGATGATCTGCACCTCCGGGCGTGCTAGGCGGATGATCTCTCCGGCGCCGGTGAGCGTGCCGCCGGTTCCCCAGCCGGTGACGAAGTAGTCCAGGCGCTTGCCGACGAAGTCCTGCACGATCTCAGGTCCGGTGGTGCTGCGGTGGTAGGCCGGATTCGCCTCGTTCTCGAACTGGCGCGCGAGGAACCAGCCGTGCTTCTCGGCGAGCTGCGCGGCCTTCTTCACCATGCCGGTGCCGCGCTCGGCAGCCGGGGTAAGGATCACCTTGGCGCCCAGCATGCGCATGATCTTGCGGCGCTCGACCGAGAAGGTCTCGGTCATCACCGCCACGAACGGGTAGCTCTTCGCGGCGCACACCATTGCGAGCGCGATGCCGGTGTTGCCGGAGGTGGCCTCCACCACGGTCTGGCCGGGCTTGAGCTTCCCGGTCCGCTCGGCGTCCTCGATGATGCCGATGGCGAGGCGGTCCTTGACCGAGGAGAGCGGGTTGAAGAACTCGCACTTCACGTACATCGTGACGTGCCGGGGCGCCAGGCGCTGGATGCGCACGACGGGAGTCTTGCCGATGGTGCCGAGGATGTTGTCGTAGATCATGGTTTCCCAGCGCGGCGGGCGCCTCCTAAGAGTGTCTAATTATGATGGCATGATCAGATTGCAGAAGCTTCTGGCGCAGGCCGGCTTCGGTTCCCGCCGCACCATCGAGGAGTGGATCCGCGCCGGGCGGGTGACCGTTGCCGGACGCGCGGCGCAGCTCGGCGACCGTGCCTCACCGGGCGATGAGGTGCGGCTGGATGGCAGGAAGCTTGAGCTCGGGGGTGCAAAGGCGGCCGAGCCGGAACTACTCCTTTATTACAAGCCTCTCGGGGAGGTGACGACCCGCAGGGACCCGGAAGGCCGTCCCACGGTGTTCGAGCGGTTGCCCCGACCGCGCCACGGACGCTGGATCACGGTCGGCCGGCTCGACGTGAATACGGACGGGCTCCTCTTGCTGACGACCGACGGTGAGCTGGCCCACCGTCTGATGCATCCCTCGAGCGAGGTGGAGCGGGAGTACCTGGTGCGCGTGCGGGGCCGGCCGGGTCCTGAAGCCATCGGCAGGCTCCTGGCCGGGGTTGCGCTCGAGGACGGACCGGCGCGCTTCGATCGCCTGATCGCCGAGACCGCTGATGCGAGCTTGGGACCCCGGAGAGCGCCGCGCTCCAGGATGGGGCGGGAGCAGGGCAGCCACAGTAGCTTTCGCGTCGTCCTGCGCGAAGGGCGCAACCGCGAGGTGCGCCGGCTGTGGCAGGCGGTCGGGTTCGAGGTGAGCCGCCTTACGCGCATCCGCTACGGACCCCTGGAGCTGCCGCGCGAGCTGCGACCGGGGGGCTCGCAAGAGGCCGGACCGGCCCTGATCCAGGCGCTGCGCGCATCCGTGCGAGCGGAGGCAAGCAAATACCGGGCCAAAGATGCATTGACACCCTAAGACACTGAAATCACAATACGCGGCTCGGTTTTGAGGAGGGGTACCCAAGCGGCCAACGGGAGCAGACTGTAAATCTGCCGGCTTACGCCTTCGAAGGTTCGAATCCTTCCCCCTCCACCAACGGATCGGGAAGGACGTGCGGACCTGCGCAAGGTGCGGCCGGCAGATCGGCGTCATCAGCGCGCGGGTGTAGTTCAATGGTAGAACCTCAGCCTTCCAAGCTGATGACGTGGGTTCGATTCCCACTACCCGCTCCATTCATGACGTCCCGGACGCCCATGTAGCTCAGTTGGTAGAGCACGTCCTTGGTAAGGACGAGGTCACCGGTTCAATCCCGGTCGTGGGCTCCAGTTGAGCCGCCGGTGTTGATGAGGAAGCATACATGTCCAAAGAGAAATTCGAGCGCAACAAGCCGCACGTCAACGTGGGGACGATTGGTCACGTGGACCATGGGAAGACGACACTCACCGCAGCGCTGACGAAGGTGATGGCCGAGACCTACGGCGGCACGTTCATGGCGTACGACCAGATTGACAAGGCACCCGAGGAGAAGGCGCGCGGGATCACGATCTCGACCGCGCACGTTGAGTATCAGAGCAAGAACCGCCACTACGCGCACGTGGACTGCCCGGGGCATGCGGACTACGTGAAGAACATGATCACGGGAGCCGCCCAGATGGACGGGGCGATTCTGGTGGTTTCGGCAGCCGATGGGCCGATGCCCCAGACGCGCGAGCACATTCTGCTGGCCCGCCAGGTGGGCGTGCCGTACATCGTGGTGTACATGAACAAGGCGGACATGGTCGATGACAAGGAGCTGCTGGAGCTGGTGGAGATGGAGGTTCGCGAGCTTCTGACCGTGTACAAGTTTCCCGGGGAGAAGACCCCGATCGTGATTGGCTCGGCGTTGAAGGCGCTCGAGGGAGACAAGAGCGAGATTGGGGTGCCATCGGTGGTGAGGCTGGTGGAGGAGATGGACAAGTACATCCCGATCCCCAAGCGCGAGGTGGACAAGCCGTTTCTGATGCCGGTGGAGGATGTGTTCTCGATCTCCGGGCGCGGGACGGTGGTGACCGGGCGCATCGAGCGCGGGATCGTGAAGGTGAACGATGAGGTGGAGATCGTGGGCCTGAAGGCCACGGTGAAGACCACCTGCACCGGGGTGGAGATGTTCCGCAAGCTCCTGGATGAGGGGCAGGCGGGAGACAACGTTGGGGTGCTGCTGCGGGGCACGAAGCGCGAAGAGGTCGAGCGAGGACAGGTGCTGGCCAAGCCCGGGAGCATCACTCCGCACACACACTTTGAGTGCGAGGTGTACGTGCTGGCGAAGGAGGAGGGCGGACGTCACACGCCGTTCTTCAAAGGCTACCGGCCGCAGTTTTACTTTCGCACGACGGATGTGACGGGGACGATCGAGTTGCCGGCCGGGGTGGAGATGGTCATGCCCGGGGACAACATCAAGATGACGATCGAGCTGATCAGTCCGATTGCGATGGAGGACGGGCTGCGCTTTGCGATCCGCGAGGGCGGCAAGACCGTCGGCGCAGGCGTCGTGACCAAGATTCTCAAGTAGGCCAGTAGCTCAATTGGCAGAGCGGCGGTCTCCAAAACCGCAGGTTGGGGGTTCGATTCCCTCCTGGCCTGCCAGCGGTTGATATGACAGACGACATCAAGACACAGGACGTAGGACCTGCGGACAAAGCGAAGCTCGTCATCGCGGTTCTGATCGCGATCGCAGGCGTCGTGGGCTACTACCTGCTCGCCGGCCAGGCCAGCTGGTTGCGCTGGCTTGCGGTGCTCGTGAGCCTTGCGCTCGCAGGTCTGGTGGTGACCTTCTCGCGCTACGGGACGGAGTTTCGCCGCTTCGTTGAGCTTGCGCGCGTGGAGCTGCGCAAGATCGTGTGGCCGTCGCGCCAGGAGACCCTGCAGACCACCGCGGTGGTGTTCGGGTTCGTGATCGTCGCAGGACTGTTCTTCTGGGCGCTGGATCTGGTGCTCGCCTGGGCGACGAAGTTTCTGACTACACCGGGGAGCTGACCATAGTGGCCTTGAGATGGTACGTCGTGCATGCGTACTCGAACTTCGAGCATCGCGTGGCCGAATCGCTGAAGGAGCGCATCCGGCGCGCAGGCCTCGGCGAGCGCTTCGGCGAGATCCTCGTGCCGACCGAGGAGGTCGTCGAGATGCGCGACGGGCAGAAGCGCAAGAGCGAGCGCAAGTTCTACCCCGGCTACGTGCTGGTGCAGATGGAGATGGACGAGGAGACCTGGCACCTGGTGCGCGATGTGCCGAAGGTGCTCGGCTTCATCGGCGGCACTCCGGAGAAGCCGGCGGCGATCACCGACAAGGAGGCCAACCAGATCCTGCGTCGCGTGGAGGAGGGCGTGGACAAGCCGCGCCCGAAGGTGCTGTTCGAGCCGGGCGAAGTAGTGCGGGTGGTCGACGGGCCGTTCAATGACTTTAACGGTGTGGTGGAGAGCGTGAATTACGAGAAAAACCGCCTGCAGGTAGCGGTGCAGATTCTCGGGCGCTCCACCCCGGTGGAGCTGGATTTCTCGCAGGTCGAGAAGGCCTGAAGACGGGCAGAGTTTTTCGCTGCGGGCGCCGCGGGCGCACCGCAGGCGCGATTTTAAGGGTGCGGCGCAAGCTGCGGGTTTTGCAACCGACGTCCTTTTAAAGGGAGCCGCTAAGGCGCTGGAACCTTAAGGAGAGGCGATTCATGGCCAAGAAAGTACAGGGCTACATCAAACTGCTGGTGCCGGCAGGCTCTGCCAACCCCTCGCCCCCCATCGGGCCGGCGCTGGGTCAGCAGGGCGTGAACATCATGGAGTTCTGCAAGCAGTTCAACGCGCAGACCCAGAAGACGGAGAAAGGCCTGCCGATTCCGGTGATTATCACCGTGTACTCCGACCGCAGCTTCACCTTCGTCATGAAGACCCCGCCGGCGGCGGTGCTCATCCGCAAGGCGATAGGTATTGAAAAAGGCTCAGGCACCCCCAACACGGCTAAGGTCGGCAAGATCTCCCGCAAGCAGCTGGAAGAGATTGCCAAAATGAAGCAGCCGGACCTCACCGCGGCCGACCTGGACGCCGCGGTACGCACCATTGCGGGCAGCGCCCGCAGCATGGGCGTCGACGTGGAAGGAGTTTGACCATGGCCCTCGCCAAGCGTGCAAAGGCCTGGAAGGCCAAGCTCACCCCCGGCAAGCCATATCTGGTGGAGGAGGCCCTGAAACTGGTGAAGGAATTCGCGACCGCCAAGTTCGCCGAGACGGTGGATGCGGCCGTGAACTTAGGGATCGACGCCAGCAAGTCCGATCAGCAGGTGCGCGGCTCCACCGTGATGCCCAACGGTACCGGCAAGACGGTGCGGGTGGCGGTGTTCACCTCCGGGAAGAACCAGGAGATCGCCAAGGCTGCCGGTGCGGATATCGTCGGACTTGAGGACCTGGCCGCGAAGGTAAAGGCGGGCGAGATCAACTTCGACCGCGTCATCGCCAGTCCGGATGCCATGCGGGTGGTCGGTCAGCTCGGTCAGATCTTAGGCCCGCGCGGGCTCATGCCGAACCCGAAGGTCGGCACCGTGACCCCGGATGTCGCGACCGCGGTGAAGAACGCGAAATCCGGCCAGGTGACCTACCGGGTCGACAAGGCCGGCATCGTGCATTGCACGATCGGCAAGGCGAACTTCGAGGTCGGCGCGCTGAAGGAAAACCTGCACGCGCTGATTGCGGACCTGCAGAAGGCCAAGCCCGCCTCCTCGAAAGGCGTGTATTTAAAGCGCGTCACGCTGTCCTCGACCATGGGGCCGGGCGTGATCGTGGACCAGGCGACAATTTGATCGGCGCGGCACGCGCCGTATCGGGCGGGGTTGCGCAAGCGCGCAGCCGCGCCTCGGATTTGAGTTTGATGCGGGCCGGCGGGCTTTTGACGTCCGGCCATCATCGAAGACCGCAGGCGAGGGATCGGGTGGATGCCCTTGGCCCTCTTAATGGACCGCCTGCGCAGATGGTGAACCGCTTTGCATCGAGGACTCCTCGAGGCATGGAAGGTCACCGTCGTTGGGCGAAGTGGCGCACGGATGCGCAGCTTCAGGTGATCTTCTCACCAAGAGGAGAGATGAATGGCACTTAACCTGGAAGACAAGAAGGCGCTCGTAGCGGAAGTGGCCGAAGTGGCTGCCAAAGCCCAGTCGGTCGTGGCCGCCGAGTACCGCGGGCTCACGGTCGGACAGATGACCGAGCTGCGTGCCAAGGCGCGAACCTCCGGCGTGTACATGCGTGTGGTCAAGAACACGCTGGCACGCAAGGCGCTCGCCGGCACGTCGTTCGAATCGGTCGGACCGAAGCTCAAGGGCCCTCTGGTGCTCGCTTTCTCGAAGGACGATCCGGGCGCGGCTGCGCGCGTGGTGAAGGACTTCGCCAAGGGGCACGAGAAGCTCGTGGCGAAGCTTGTGTCCCTGGGCGGGCAGGTACTGCCTGCAGGGGAGCTCGAGCGGGTGGCGAGCCTGCCGACTCGCGAACAGGCGTTGTCGATGCTGCTCGGCGTGCTCAAGGCGCCGATCACGAAGTTGGCACGCACGCTCGCAGAGCCGCCGGCAAAGCTGGCACGCACCCTTGCCGCCGTACGCGAGCAGAAACAGGCCGCGGGCGCTTAACTGTCGAGACAACTTTCTGGAGACTCACATGGCTGTCAACAAAGACGAAATCCTCGATGCAATTTCCAAGATGACTCTCATGGAGGTCGTCGAGCTGATCTCCGACATGGAGAAGAAGTTCGGCGTTACCGCCGCCGCCCCGGTGGCCGTGGCTGCCGCCGCGGGAGCCGGTGCCGCAGCTGCCGCACCTGCCGAGGAGCAGACGGAGTTCACCGTTACTCTGAAGGAGTACCCGGCGGACAAGAAGGTGACCGTGATCAAGGTGATCCGCGAGATCACGGGCCTGGGCCTTAAGGAAGCGAAGGACCTCGTCGAGGGCGCGCCCTCGACCGTGAAGGAGGCCGTTTCCAAGGCCGATTCGGAAACAATGAAGAAGAAACTCGAGGAGACAGGCGCGAAGGTGGAGGTCAAGTAGACCTCCATGCCTCGCTCCGCTCTGTCGTCCACCGCGCGCTGCGGCGAGTTGCCGCGCGCGCCTGGACGGCAGGGGCTGCTTTTTGATTGTCCGACACAGAGGTGACCACTCGATGGCTTATTCCTTTACCGAGAAGAAGCGCATCCGCAAGAACTTTGGCAAGCAGGCGAGCATTCTCGACACGCCCTACCTGCTCGCCATCCAGCTCGACTCGTATCGCAAGTTCCTCCAGGTCGATAAGCCCGAGGACCGGCGCGATCCGATCGGCCTGCACGCCGCCTTCAGGAGCGTGTTCCCGATCGCGAGCTACAGCGGCAACGCCTCGCTCGAGTACGTGAGCTACCGGCTCGGCGAGCCGGTGTTCGACGTCAAGGAATGCCAGCTGCGCGGGCTCACCTACGCAGCCCCGCTGCGCGTGAAGGTGCGCCTGATCGTGCTCGACAAGGAGGCCCCCGGCGCCAAGAAGCCGGTGAAGGACGTGCGCGAGCAGGAGGTGTACCTCGGCGAGCTGCCGCTCATGACCGACAACGGCACCTTCGTCATCAACGGCACCGAGCGCGTCATCGTCTCGCAGCTGCACCGCTCCCCCGGGGTGTTCTTCGACCACGACCGCGGCAAGACCCATTCCTCGGGGAAGCTCTTGTTCTCGGCGCGCATCATTCCCTACCGCGGCTCCTGGCTCGACTTCGAGTTCGATCCCAAGGACTGCGTGTTCGCGCGCATCGACCGCCGGCGCAAGCTCCCGGTCACCATCATCCTGCGCGCGCTCGGCATGAACGAGTCGGAGATCCTCGCGACCTTCTTCGACACCAACACCTTCTACATCAGCCGCGACGAGGTGGCGCTGCAGCTCGTCCCGCAGCGGCTGCGCGGTGAGACCGCGACCTTCGAGATCCGCATCGGCGAGCAGGTGATCGTCGAGGAAGGCCGGCGCATCACGGCCCGCCACGTGCGCCAGCTCGAGGATGCCAAGGTGACGCGCCTGCGCGTGCCACGCGAGTACGTGTACGGCAAGGTGCTCGCGCATGATGTGGTGAACACCGAGACCGGCGAGATCCTCGCCAAGGCCAACGAGGTGCTCACCGCGGCTTCCGTGGAGAAGCTGATCGAGGCGGGCATCCCGCAGGTCAATGCGCTGTACGTGAACGACCTGGACCGCGGCGCCTACATCTCCGACACGCTGCGCATCGATCCCACCAAGACGCGCCTGGAGGCGCTGGTGGAGATTTACCGCATGATGCGCCCGGGCGAGCCGCCGACCAAGGATGCCGCGGAGAACCTGTTCGCGAACCTGTTCTTCAACCCCGAGCGCTACGACCTCTCGGCCGTGGGCCGCATGAAGTTCAACCGCCGTGTGGGCCGCAAGGAGATCCTGGGTCCGGGCATTCTCTACGACCACAAGTACGCGAGCAGCCGCACGGACGAGCTCTCGAAGAGACTCACCAGCGAGTACGGCACGATGTCCGACATCATCGACGTGCTCAGGGTTCTGATCGACATCCGTAACGGCAACGGCCAGGTGGACGACATCGATCACTTGGGCAACCGCCGCGTGCGCAGCGTCGGGGAGATGGCGGAGAACGCCTTCCGCGTGGGCCTGGTGCGCGTCGAGCGCGCCGTCAGGGAGCGCCTGACGATTGCCGAGACCGAGCCGCTCATGCCGCAGGAGATGATCAACGCCAAGCCGGTCGCCGCTGCGGTCAAGGAGTTCTTCGGCTCCTCGCAGCTCTCGCAGTTCATGGACCAGAACAACCCGCTCTCGGAGGTCACCCACAAGCGGCGCGTTTCGGCGCTCGGCCCGGGTGGACTTACGCGCGAGCGCGCCGGCTTCGAGGTGCGCGACGTGCATCCGACGCATTACGGCCGCGTGTGCCCGATCGAGACCCCGGAAGGCCCGAACATCGGTCTCATCAACTCACTCTCGGTGTATGCGCGCACCAACAACTACGGCTTCCTTGAGACCCCGTACCGGCGCGTCGATGGCGGCCGTGTCACCGATCGCATCGACTACCTCTCGGCGATCGAGGAAGGCGAGTTCGCGATCGCGCAGGCGAACGCGGTGCTGGGACCGAACGGTGAGCTCACCGACACGCTCGTGTCGTGCCGCTTCCAGAACGAGTTCACGCTGATGCCGCGCGATCGCATCAACTACATGGACGTCTCGCCCAAGCAGATCGTGTCCGTGGCGGCCTCGCTCATCCCGTTCCTCGAGCACGATGACGCCAACCGCGCGCTCATGGGCTCGAACATGCAGCGCCAGGCGGTGCCGACGCTGCGCTCCGAGACCCCTCTGGTGGGCACCGGCATGGAGCGCCCGGTGGCGATCGACTCGGGCGTGACCGTGGTCGCCAAGCGCGGCGGCTCGGTCGACTCGGTCGACGCCTCGCGCATCGTGGTGCGGGTGAACGACGATGAGACCACCGCCGGTGAGCCGGGCGTCGACATCTACAACCTCACCAAGTACACGCGCTCGAACCAGAACACCTGCATCAACCAGCGCCCGCTGGTGAACGCAGGAGATGTGATCGCGCGCGGAGACGTGCTGGCGGACGGCCCGTCCACGCACTTAGGCGAGCTCGCACTCGGGCAGAACCTGCTGGTGGCGTTCATGCCCTGGAATGGCTACAACTTCGAGGACTCGATCCTGATCTCAGAGCGCGTGGTGGAGGAAGACCGTTTCACCACCATCCACATCGAGGAACTGACCTGTGTGGCGCGCGACACCAAGCTCGGGCCCGAGGAGATCACCGCCGACATCCCGAACGTCGGAGATGCAGCGCTCGCCAAGCTCGATGAGGCGGGCATCGCCTTCATCGGCGCGGAGGTGAAGGCCGGGGACATCCTGGTGGGCAAGGTAACGCCCAAGGGCGAGACGCAGCTCACTCCGGAAGAGAAGCTGCTGCGCGCCATCTTCGGGGAGAAGGCATCGGATGTAAAGGACACGGGCCTGCGCGTGCCGCCCGGCATGGATGGCACCGTGATCGACGTGCGCGTGTTCACGCGCGACGGGGTCGACAAGGACTCGCGCGCACTCTCGATCGAGAAGGCAGAGATCGAGCGCGTTCGCAAGGACTTCGCCGATCAGCAGCGCATCCTCGAGGATGACCTGTTCCTGCGCGTGCGCGACACGCTGCTGGGCCAGAGCGCCGCCGGGGGGCCGAGGAAGCTCAAGAGCGGCACCCGCATCACCGCCGAGTACCTCGATGAGGTGCCGCGCGAGGAGTGGTTCGAGATCCGCCTGGAGGAAGAGGATGCCAACTCGCAGCTCGAGCAGTCATCCGAGCGGCTGAAGCTGCAGCGCAAGGCGTTCGAGAAGCGCCTGGACGACAAGAAGGCCAAGATCACCGCCGGCGATGATCTCGCCCCGGGCGTGCTCAAGATGGTCAAGGTGTACCTCGCCGTGAAGCGCCGCGTACAACCGGGCGACAAGATGGCCGGCCGTCACGGCAACAAGGGCGTGATCTCGACCATCGTGCCGGTGGAGGACATGCCGTACCTCGAGGACGGCACCCCGGTGGACGTGGTGCTGAATCCCCTCGGCGTGCCCTCGCGCATGAACGTCGGGCAGGTGCTGGAGACGCACCTGGGGTGGGCGGCGAAGGGCGTGGGCCTGAAGATCGGGCGCATGCTCGAGCAGCAGGCGGCGAGTGCGGATCTGCGCGCGTTCGTGAAGCAGATCTACAACGAGACCGGCGGGCAGCCCGAGAACATCGACAGCCTGAACGATGCCGATCTCAACCAGCTCGCCAAGAATCTCTCCAACGGCGTGCCGATGGCGACCCCGGTGTTCGACGGTGCGAGCGAGGAGGAGATCAAGCGCATGCTGAAGCTCGCCGAGCTGCCGCTGAACGGCCAGACCTACCTGTACGACGGTCGCACCGGCGAGCGCTTCGAGCGCCAGGTGACGGTCGGCTACATGTACATGCTGAAGCTGAACCACCTGGTCGATGACAAGATGCACGCGCGCTCGACCGGGCCCTACAGCCTGGTCACGCAGCAGCCACTCGGTGGCAAGGCGCAGTTTGGCGGCCAGCGCTTCGGGGAGATGGAAGTCTGGGCGCTGGAAGCCTACGGGGCGAGCTACACGCTGCAGGAGATGCTGACCGTCAAGTCCGATGACGTGAACGGTCGCACCAAGATGTACAAGAACATCGTCGACGGCAACCACCAGATGGATGCCGGCATGCCGGAGTCCTTCAACGTATTGGTGAAGGAAATCCGCTCGCTCGGCATCAACATGGAACTGGAGCAGGACTAATTCATGAAAGACTTACTGAAGCTCTTCAAGCAGCACGCTCCGGTCGAGCATTTCGACTCGATCAAGATCGGGCTGGCATCGCCGGAGATGATCCGGGCATGGTCGTACGGGGAGGTGAAGAAGCCCGAGACCATCAACTACCGCACCTTCAAGCCCGAGCGCGACGGACTGTTCTGCGCCAAGATCTTCGGGCCGGTGAAGGACTACGAGTGCCTGTGCGGCAAGTACAAGA
>Ga0302325_10016256_pt1 | contig 15780 bp, 20 predicted proteins | sample Palsa_T0_2_FD_201948 | JGI IMG/M metagenome (GOLD analysis project Ga0302325, IMG submission 201948) | Peat permafrost microbial communities from Stordalen Mire near Abisko, Sweden - Palsa_T0_2 | ecosystem: Environmental > Terrestrial > Soil > Palsa > Peat permafrost | place: Sweden: Abisko...
TGAAGCTCGGCGCCAGGGTCGCGAAGCGAACGGTTCAACGCTACATGCGGAGCGCGCGGCCTTCTGCGCCGCGGGGCGGACAGAGTTGGCGAACGTTCCTACGCAACCACACCGTTTGGGCCTGCGACTTTTTGCAGACCTACGACCTATGGTTCCGCCCCATCTTCGCGTTCTTCATCATCGACGTGAACGCCAAGCGGGTCGCGCATGTTGCGGTCATTCCTGGGCCGCCCGGGGCAAGATCCATGCGGGGGAGCATTCGCCCAACACGGCCAATACCTCGCTGTCGGTCATCAAGGTCACTATGGCGCAGGCAAAGGTCGACAAAAACCTCGCGGAGAACGTCGCTGCCGGCATCAAGGCGTTCCCGCGGGGGGAGCACCGGACCTACACGCGCGAAGAGCCCAATTCGCTCACTCCGAGCGAGCTCGGGAAGTTTCTCGCGTGCATGTTCGGCCAATTCCCTCAGCACTTTGCCATGACGTACAAGCTTCCCACCCGCTTGCAGACCGCCCTGGAGGCCCTGTACGGCCACTACGAGAAGACCTTCAAGCTCTGGGAGGACAAGGGCATCAAGGTGCCGCCGTGCTTCATCATCGTCTGCCAGAACACGGCCATCTCGAAGCTTGTGTACGACTACGTCTCCGGTTTCGTCCGCAAGAACGACGACGGGACGAGCACTCTCGTGAACGGCCGCCTGGCCTTGTTCCGCAACTTTGACGAGAGCACGCTCAGCGCACTGCCGCGTCCGAACACGCTCCTCATCGACAGCGAACAGCTCGAAGCGGGGGACGCGCTGGACGACAACTTTCGCGTGATGGCGTCTGACGAGATCGAGCGGTTTCGGCGCGAGCGTGTCGAGCGCACAGGCGATGCCCGCTCCGGCGAGACTGACGTCCTTTAAGTACCGGCAGTTGTACTTCGGTAAGGTTGCCGGCGAGGGCCACGGCTCTGGCGCTCGGTACAATCTGGTGGACGACGATCGTTTCAGGTTGCGGGCCGTCTCGGGAAACCGTTCGACGACGTCTCCAAGATCATGCGCGAGCGCGTGCCCGGGTTCACGAAGACGATCACGCCCAAGTCGATGCGCCGAACGAACAAAGACTTGCTTCGCCAAGAGGGCGTCTCCCAGCTCGTGGCGCAATCGATCAACTCGCACCACGACCCGAAGATGCACGCGCACTACTCGACCATCTCGGACGCCGAGAAGACCGGGGCGCTCGCCAAGGTGATCAGGCTCTTTCCGTCACCCTTTGAGCCGACGACGTCGTCCTCCGCGCCGTCCAGAGTGGCAGATAACGTGGCAGATCTTCAAGCCTACGGGTTACCCCACCCGGAGCACGCGATAGATCACGGGGGCTCCAAGACACCATGATCGTCCACGCCGTGGTGGCACAGCTTGACGCATGGTCGTCGTTTGATTCCCGGGTGTTACGATGGGCTTAGTTTTTGCGTGAGAGAAGCGAACCGTGCGCAACCAAGGAAAGGTCGCCGCTGCGCTCCTCGTGTTTGCCCTCGGTTGCGGGGGCAAGGCCGAAATAGCATCCAACGGATCGAGTGGGGCCAATGCCTCGTCTGGCGGCGGTTCGGGTTCGAGCGGCGGCTCAGCCGGGAGCGGTTCATCTGCCAGCGGCACCAATGCGGGAATGAGCGGTGCTAGTGCGGGTACCGCAGCCGGAAGCGAGTCGGGAAGCGCGCCGGCCTTGATGATCGGCGAGCTGACCGCTCAGCAGTCTGCTGGAAACCCGTTTTTCGTACAAGACTTCTTCGCGAGGTTCCTTCCGGAGCCCGAGTCCGACGCGGGGGCGGCGGACAGCGCGGGGGGCTGCGCCGGTGCGACACAGACGGTGGGGGATTGTTGCTATTTCCCCCCCTCACCCCTCCCTGGGACGCAGCTGCTGCCCGGAAGCGGAAGCGCGGTTGCCGACAAGAATGCCGGCGTCATCACGCTTGTCGATACTACGTCGAGAGTCCAGATCGGCACGTTTAACTATGTCACCGCCGGCTACAACTCAATGGATTTTACCGCACTGGTCTGGCAGCCCGGCGACATCCTGACCGTGCGCGCCAGAGGCGACCAAGTCAGCGCTTTCACCGTCTCGGCACCCGCGTTGATCCCACCAATCGGCCAGATTCCTTCCTCGATCAATCTGACCCAGGACTTCCAAATAACCTGGCAGCCTGATCCGAATGCCGACGTCATGGATATCTCGATCTCCCCCCCGTCCAACTCCGGCGAGGTGAACTGCACCTTGCCGGACGCGAACGGCAGCGTCACAGTTGCCGCCAGCTTGCTTGCGGCGTTCCCTCCGGGCGACGGTGGGGTGGGGGTGATGGGGGTGAGTTTGGTACGCGCCGCACAACGTGACACGCAGACGGCGACGGGCACTGTCGAATTCGTGACCCAGGCCTATGCGGCGACCGTCCAAGTGAGCCAAGGCCCTTGAGCGTCGGTGCGCGTTCGGTGGGTTTCGACCTCCTCGTGGGCGACTGATCAGCCGCTCAAGCGGGTCGGGAACGGGCCTCCCGAGTGCCGTTCGTCCTCCGAGGCGTACACCGCGGCTAGGACGCGACCATGACTGGACGGAGCCCCCTCCGGTCTGCGCATTCAGCGCCGACGGGCAGACGTGGCCGCAGCCATCGGACGCGGAGAGGCTGGAGATGGTGCGATGGGTCCTTGCGGGCAATCCGTATCGATGACCAGTGCCAATCCCGTCTGCCTCAACCACGTCTTCGGACTCGATCTGCCTCTGTTCGAGTGGAGCCGCCGACGTCGCCCTCGGAGACGACATCGCCCTCACCGACGTCGTCCAGAGTGGCAGATAACGTGGCAGATCCGACGTCAGAGAGCGCGCCTCTCATCTGAGAGGATTCGTAACCGCCTATTTTCACTTACCTTTTTTGTAGGCACGACTGGGATTGAACCAGCGACCCCTACCGTGTCAAAGGCCGATGGGGGTGTTACCCGCCGTGGCAGGGCGTTACGGACCAAAGGGAAAACGCAAACTTGGCGTTACCCGGACGATCCAGCCGTTTCGCTCCGACACGGTCCAAATGGTACTCCCAGCGGTACTCCGGGGCGTTCGAGCCTGGGGAGTCCCACCGGAGGGCTCGCGCGGCGCCACTTTGTCGGCGAAATGGCTCACAATCGCGAAGCTCGGGGGTCCCGTTCGCGCCGCAAACCGAGCGGTTTGGGAGCGGCGATGACGCGCCGCAGGACCACCAAGATCCCCCGGGGAGCAGCGCGTCATTTCGGGCCATGCCGGAGCCCAATTTGGATCGCCGTAGGTGGACCGCTTGCGGCTTCCCCCACGTCGACCTATATTCTTCCCGGTACAGGGTACGTTTCATGGCCGCCACGCTCACCGCAGCCGAGGTTGCCGCCCTCTCGGGGGTGGACGAGGGGCGCGTCCGCAAGGAGGTTGAGTACGGGATCTTCACTCGCCCGAGCTTTGAGGTGGCGGACCTCGTCTACTTCGCCGTGCTCGACGCCCTGGGGGTGCAGTTCGGCGTCGAAGACCGCCGTAAGCTACACGCCGTCGTTGCCGCAGCGGTTGGCGCATCCGTCGGGCGTCGACGGTCGGCGAAGGCCGAGATTAGCCCCGTGCTCGAACTGAAGCTCGACCCCGTCGCGAAAGAGGTCGAGTCGAAGCTCGACCGTTTCGAGGCATGGAAGAAGAAGCGGGTCGTCTGCACCGAGAAGATCCTCGGTGGGGAGCCGACGTTCCCGAAGAGTCGCCTCGCTGTCCGTCACGTCGGCGGGATGCTGCTGCGGGGCGCACCCCGGAGCGAGGTGCAGGAGGATTACCCGTACCTCGAGGACGAGGACTTCGAGTTCGCGCCCGTCTACACGAGGGCCTACCCGCGCGTTGGGCGCCCACGTGAACGTCAAACTTCTGCTCGATGAGAATCTGTCGGTTCGCGTCGCCGAAACGCTCCGGAAGGCAGAGGGTCTCGACGTCGTTCACGCTCGGGACCGTGGCCTGCTCGAAGCCGAGGATCACGTCGTTCTGGAACGCGCGTACGCCGAGGATCGAATCCTGGTCACGTGCGACGTCGATGACTTCATCAAGCTGGCCGGCGCCCGAGAACTTCACCCCGGCCTCGTCTCGTTGAAGACGGTGAGCTTCACCGTGAGGAGCAGCTTCGCGTTATTCGCGCAGCCGTGGCCGTTCTCCGGGGCGAGCGCGATCTCGTGAACCGGGCCTTGCGCATCTGGCTCGACGGCACGACGGTCTTTGAGGACATCCCCAAGCCCCAGGCGTAGGAGAGCGTCATGGCGAGCAAGTGGATGATGCCCGACCCGTAGTGTCCGAAAAGGCCTCGCGCGCCTCACGCAGCCTTGCTACGGCGTCGGGCATTCTGGAGCTGCCTCGATGCACTTGCACACCGCGAGATCGTTCGCCTTTTCAGCTATGGTCTCCTCGCCGATACTGGTCGGCCCCGACGTGGTCTGGGTCCAGCGGTGCTCAGGGCTCCCCGATGACCTCGCCGTCCGTCGACGCGAGGGGCGGCGCCAGCAGCGCGCGGCGCGCAACCGTCAAGTGGCTGGTGCGGTGTACCCCCGGGGTTCGCCACTGCCGAGCGAGGACGTCGCAGCATCAAGCGTACGCCGGATTCAGCGGAGAATTGCCGCGAACGCAGTTGCATCGCTCCACCTCCAGGAGGTCCGATGCCGTAGCAGCGCAGCTTTCCAGGCATCGCCGATCACTTTTTTTTCAGCGTGAGCCGATCGCGGCGCGTTCGGTCACTGCGTGAACATGGACGGGGAAAGCTTCGAAGCCATATGGACGCCGCAAGGATGGTGGCTCCCAGCGATCCTCGTCGCTCGCAGCAGCCGTTCGCGGAACGAGCGGATCAAAGTCCGGAATTTCGTCTCAAGGCTCTGGTGCGAGCGAAACCATAGCAACTGTCTCTGGCGCGACCGGCATGGTCTCGCTTGTGGACGGCAGCCCCCGGGGGGTCGAACGACGGCGGCGGAAGCATGCCGGAAACACGGAAATCAACGTCCTCGCCGGCGCTAAGAGAAAGAGGAAAAGGATGAACGTCTCCGCCGTCTCGGTGTTCGTGACCGGTGTTTTCTTGACTACATGGAGCAACGTGGTCGCGTGCAGCAGCTCGAACTCGTCCAACACGAGCACGGCGGACGGCGGGGGGAGCGCCAGCCGGGGCAGCGGCGCGACGGCGAGCAGGGGCAGCAGCGGAACTGGAAGCAGCGGCACGGGCAGCAGCAGCAGCGGCGCGGGCAGCGGCAGCAGCGGCGCGGGCAGCAGCAGCGGCGCGGGCAGCGGCAGCAACAGCGGCGGCACAGGCAGCGGCAGCGGCGGTGGCAGCGGCGGCACAGGCAGCGGCGGTGGCAGCGGCGGTGGCAGCGGTGCCTCGTCGGGCGGATCGTCGTCGGACGGAGGCAACGAGCTCGAGGCGGGCCTGCCCGACGGAGCCGTGAACATGGTGCCCGCGGGATACGCCGGGACTCCCTTCAAGACGAACAGGATTCCGGGGACCATCTACGGTTCCGACTACGATTACGGTGGCCCGAGCGTCGCCTACTGCCATCAGCCGGGGGCAAACACAGTCGCCAATTGCGAGGGGCAGCGCACGCTCCACGATTGGTGCTGCCCCGGAGACGCGTGCACGTCGAATGGCGAGTGCGGTAATGGGACGGCCACGCCCGGCTACTGCATTGCAGGCTTCTGCAAGTTGTGCTGGAACACGGTGACGGCGTGTCCGCCGTATCGCGCGACTGGGATGCCGTCAAGCGGCACATGCGTGGTGGACGACAACGCGGCGACGAATTGCCTCGACAACGGCGGGATGTCGCAGATGAACCCAGGCGAGCCGGACGACTATCCCGACGGCGCGCCCGTAATGCCGTATTTCCCGTATCTCTCCTACACCATCACCGGCATGTGGTTCAAGTACACGGTGGAAGTGCTCGAGGCGGGGACCTACTCGGTGGGCGGTCTCGATGGATCGCCTAGCCTAACCGGCCCCCCCGGCAACGCCGCGCCGCCCGATATTCGCCTCGACTTCGGCGGCGACCCCCTCATCACGACGGGGGACTTCCTCGTGCCCTCGAGCAAGTGCATAAACCCCGCCACCTGCACCGAGGGGTTTCACGTCTGGCAAATGAACAAGAACATGGCGACCGTGACGTTCCCCGCCGCGGGCACGTACGTCATGACGTTCACTCTCGTAAGCTCGGTCTTCAATCCGGGGTACTGGGTCTTCACCAAGATGTGACCGAGTGTAGCTCTACTCGAAGGATCCAAATTGGTCGCACTTGCAGCGCCAACGGAAGTCCACAAAGATCCTTTACGTCAACTTGCCGTCTTGCAGGCCTCTTCGTTGACCGAAGCGCTTTGAACCACCTACCCCGTACTGTCCAGAATCCTATCGCCGCCGATTGTCGCACGATTTCTGGGTCAATCGCAGGCTTGAAGGTGTGGCAGCGTACGGGCAGTCTGGGCGCAATCCCGATGCTCCCGGCGTAAATTAGAACCGCGTGCGGTTCGGACCTGATCGAAGCCGTGAAACCGATCATCATCGTCGTGCTGGTCGTTCTCGCGGCCATGTTTTTTCTTCGCTCTCGGGAGCCGAAGAAGTGAACCGTGTTGGCTACTTCGCCGATCCGGCCGAAAGCACTGTCCGTCACGCGACTCGTCGGTAATCGTGATGGAGCCCGCCGAGGACCGGCAACGTGATGATCTTCCCGTCGACGGGGCGCTCCGCAGGCACCGGTGTCTGCTGGCGGAGCCCTTGGTGAGGGCGTGCGCCGTTGTGGTAACGGACGTACTCGGCGACGACGCGTTGGAAGTGCCGGTCGTCGATCACGAGGACGTGATCGAGGCACTCGCGACGCAGCGAACCGAGAAACCGTTCACAGACCGCGTTCATGTCCGGCGCGCGCACTGCCGTGCGGATCACCCGGATGCCGGTGGCCAGGGCGAGGAGCAAGAACCGTGGTGCCACACCCAAGGGGGTCGCGTTGCGAAGCTGCTGCGTCACCCATGCTTGCGACGGGAAGCGCGTGGTCGCGGCGAGCACGACTTTGCGGGTGGCGAGCTCGATGAACACGAGCGCGAAGATCGGGCGGAAGAACACGTCGTAGGCCTGCAGAAAGTCGCAAGCCCAGATCTCGTGGGCATGGTTGCGTAGGAATGTTGACCAGCGCTGCCCTCGCGGCCCGTGGGGCCTCGCCGTGCGCATGTACCTCTGGATCGTGCGCTTGCTGACTTTGACGCCGAGTTTGAGCAGCTCTCCGCGGATCCTCTCGGCGCCCCAGAGTCTGTTCGCCGAGGCCATGGACCGTAGGAGGGCGACGGTCTCGGGAGCGAGGCGCGATGCGGGTCGCGTTCGGCTCCGCCATCGCCAGAGAGCCTTGAAGCCGGCGCGGTGCCAGCGAAGCAGCGTTTCGGGTTGAACGATACGCAGCACGTTCCTCCATGTCGGCGTGACGCCAGCGAGCGCGATCAAGGCGATCCGGTCGAACCGCGTCACGTGCGGCCTGGCGACCGAGCGCCGCAGTATGGCGAGTTGGTGTCGGAGCAAAGCGATCTTCGTGAGCAGCGACCAGCGAGGGCGAAAGACGTCCGCCATCGCGGCGGCGAGCACGAGCACGGCCTGGAGCATGGGCGCGCAAGGGTAGCGCCGAACCCCCTGAATCTCTCGCTGATCCGGGAAGTAGCCAGGACGACCTTGCCGCCCGACCGCTTTCGCAGCGTCGCAAATGGATTTCGTCGATTAGGTGAGTTTCTTTTCCAACTTCACGCGGGCGACATGTCTCTCGTCATCGTCCGACTCGGCCTTGCGGCCCATCACGTACGCCTTTGCCATCTCGAAAAGATATGTCACACCTTCGAGACCGGTTCCGTCCCAATAGGCAGCCTCGCTCGGCTCGACCGCCAGGATGCACAAGGAAGGATCGTCCTTGCCCTTCGGAAACCACACCTTCCAGGTTTCGGACCACAGCTTGTCGATGAGCGCCCGATCCTTCACGAGGCGCGCGACGCCGGTCACCGAGACGAATCGCCGCTTGTCCTGCATGCAGACGTTGACACGCGGGTCCGCGTCTAGCTCGCTTACTTTGGGCGAGTCGATTGCCGTCGAAAAATACAGCCCCTCCTCGTCATCCGCGTTGTGCGCCACGGACAGTGGGCGCGATCGCAACCCCCCGTCCTCGGTGCGCGTGACCAACATCGCCGTGTCGAAATCGCCCATGAGTTTTTTCAGGCGTTCACGTTTTTGCGAGACCGTTAGGGTGGTCGACATGGAGGGAGAACGTAAGAGAGATCGGCGCGGCTGCAAGTCCCTTCGAGCATGGCCGAGATGTCGATGCCCGTGTTCACCATGCCGTACACGCCGCGCGAAAAGCCGAGCGTCCTCTCGACCAGCGCGTGGAGCAGGTCGTGGGGGATGGCGTTGGGCCCCAAGCCGGGGATGATCTGGCCCTGAGAGGCACTCCCGTCGTCACGCACGATCGGAACTCTCGACGCAAGAGCGCGTGATCTTCCCGCTGCCGCGATCCGCACGCCGCCCGTTCTCAAAAGCGAAGACGATCCGCCACGGGTCGTTGATGCGGATAGTGTACGAGCCCGCGAGGTTGCGCATCAGGCCGCCGCAGGCGCTAGCCGTTCGCGGAGGGCTCGATCGAGGATTTTGAGGAGAACCTCCCCATAGTCGGGGCTCGCTGTCGCGAGGAAGTACGGCGTGCGCCCGGCAACCTCTGGCAAGTCGCGTCTCGCCGACACAAGCAAGATAGGGATCCTCTCTTCCCCGGCGTCGTGGAGAAGCATCCGGTGAGCCATTTCGGGGCCATTGAGCACGGGCATGTCCACGTCCAGCAAGACGCAATCGGGCAGGGGCCCTGCATCCAGAGCCTTCAACCCCTGCTCGCCGTTGTATCCCGTTTGGAGCCGGTGCCCTACCGACTCCAAAAGGTCGGTGGAAGCTGCGACGGTGTCCCGATCATCATCGACGATGAGAACGTTTGCCATTTTTTTCGAGTTCCTGGCTCGGCCATGCGCGGACACATCAGAGGCACGTTCCGTGCCCCGCGAGCCCCTGGCACTGGTCCGCTTCCAGTCCTCTACGTCGACCGTGCGAGCCACGACTCGATCAGCGTTCGTGTCGGTGCGTTCAGATCGAGCGCAAGCGCCTCGGAGCGCGTGCACCACACGAAGGCCTCGGCTTCGTCGTTCAGTTGAACCGCCGAGCCGTCTTCGGTCACACAATGGTAGTTGAGCAGCACCATGTGCGCGGGTCGGTGAAATTCCGGCGAGTCGATCGACTCTTGCACGAGGACGAAGCGTGCGTCCCGCACGACGAGCGACGTCTCCTCGAAGAGCTCGCGGCGGAGCGCATCCTCGAGCCGCTCGCCGCGCTCGACCTTTCCCCCGGGTAGCCCGAGGCGGTCTCGCCATTTGTGCGTACGAACGAGGAGGATCTTTCCGTCGGGTCGCTCAATAATCGCGCCGACGGTCACGACGGGCCGGTCGCTCACCGGACTTGGCCGTGCATCAGCGACAGCACCTCGGTACGCGACGCGGGCTGGGTGAGGAAGCACCCGCGCAGCGCGCTCGTCACGACTGACGATCCGGGCTTGCGGACTCCGCGCAAGGTCATGCAGCTGTGCATCGCGTCGACGACGACCGCGACGCCGAGAGGAGCAAGCTCCTCCATGATGAGGTCCGCGACCTGATCGGTGAGTCGCTCCTGCACCTGTGGGCGGCGCGCGTAGAGCTCGACGAGGCGCGCGAACTTCGATAGGCCGAGCACCTTGCCGTTCGGGATGTAAGCAACGTGCGCCTTTCCCGAGAAGGGCAAGAGGTGGTGCTCGCACATGGAGTTGAACGCGAGGTCGCGCACCAGGACAATGTCGTTGTACTTCTCGGTGAAGACAGCGCGCATCAGCTCGCGCGGATCTTGGTCGATGCCACCGAAAATCTCCTCGCACATGCGTGCGATGCGATCCGGCGTACCCGCGAGCCCCTCCCGGTCGGGGTCCTCGCCGATGCCCTCGAGGTAGAGGCGCATGGCGCGGCGGATCTTGTCCTGGTCGATCAAGATCGCATCCCCCGATGCGGTGACAATTCGAGCCTCATGGCTTCCCCTCTACCACGAGCGCGCCGTAGGCGCTGTGGACCCGCATAGTTGTCACTTGTATTGTGCGCGGGCCTGCGTCGTTGAGCCTTGATTGGGCCCTATCGTCGCGAGGCGGTGGGCGTGTTCCACCATGCGTGGCCTTTGGCCAAGGAGCGGCGCCGCCACATCCATGGCGTGATCGATCGCCACGACTTGCCCGTGACACACACCATGGTTCGCCGCGGGAGCCCGCAGACGCTCGTCCTGACGAAGCTGAAGGCTCTCTCGAGCGTGACGCAGCGCTCCGAGCTCGACAGAGGACGCTCTTGGCCTGGCTCAAGAAGCAGGTGGCCCATTGACCCAAGCTCCGGCGGTGCGATCCTGACGCTCCCCCCAAATGGACCGACCTATCGACAGGGACGCGCTCATCGCGCTCCTCAAGCATCAGGGGTTCGGGGTCGAGGAGGTCGACACCGCAAACGCCGATAGGCTCCGGTCGTATTACGTGGGCGACATCGGATCAGGCAATATCGCGTGGGACGTTAGAGATTCGCGGTCGCACAACGTCGTGAAGTTCTGTGTCGTCTACTGCTCGGTTGGGCGGCCCCCGCCTTATCGCGGTGCCATCGGGCGACATGGCGAAAGGGCATCGCCGTTGGCGACGTCCTAATCGACAACGAGCAAACGGTTCTCTACGGCTGCGCCGTCGTCGCCCGTGGCGGTGACGTGGTGACGCGGGCGTTTGCGCCAAGCGAAAATTGAATCCCGGCTACGCAATAGCGACCTTCGACTGTTGCGGGACGGCAGCGAGGCCCTGGAGTATGTCGGCGCAAGTGAGGGCAATTCCCGCCTGTGGTGGCCAGAAACTGGATTCGGAGCCGATTGCGAGGCGAATGGGCGAAGTCGGCCGTTGGTCAGCGTAGCCCAAAGGACGGTCCGATTCTGCGGTGACACCGACGATGGACTCGGGGGAGAGTCGCAGACGTGAATGCGATTGTTGAGGCGCTCGTCGGCGCGTTGTTGGCGACCTTCCGCTCGAGGGCAAGCTTGGTCGTCGAGAATCTTGCGCTCCGCCAGCAACTCGCAGTGCTCCGACGGCGCAGGCGACGGCCCCATCTGCGCGCCATCGACCGGGCATTTTGGGTCACGCTCTCGCGAGTCTGGTCACGGTGGGCCGATTCACTCGCGATCGTGAAGCCCACGACGGTCATCGCCTGGCATCGACGCGGTTTTGCTCGGTTCTGGGCCTGGAAGTCGCGCCCTGTAGGGCGACCGCCACTGGCGCCCGACGTGGTGGATCTGATCGAACGGATGGCTCGTGACAACCCCCTCTGGAGCCGACGACGGATCGCCAGCGAGCTGGCGAAGTTGGGCCACGGTGTCTCGAAAGACTCCGTCGCCAAGTACATGCCCAAGCCCACAGGCCGGCCCCGCCGTCCGCCGTCGCAAACCTGGAAGACGTTCATGCGCAATCATCTCGCAGGCACGATTGCGGTCGACTTTTTGACCGTCCCTACCGTGACTTTCGGGATTGTGTACGTCTTCTTCGTCCTCTCGCTCGCGCGTCGGCGTCTCCTGCACGTGAACGTGACGGCACATCCGCGTGCCGCGTGGACAGCCCAGCAGATCGTCGAGGCCTGGGACCCGGACGTTGTGCCGGCGCGGCTGATCCGCGACCGTGATGGCATCTACGGCGCTGAGTTCGACGCACGTGTCGACCACCTGGGCATAGAGCAGTTGCGGATAGCACCACGGTCTCCCTGGCAGAACGGATTCGCGGAGAGATGGGTGGGCACCCTACGTCGCGAGCTGCTCGATCACGTCATCGTGTTTGGAGAGCGCCATCTACTCCGTCTGGTCCGCCAGCATGTGGCCTATTACAACAGCGATCGGCCTCACATGTCGCTTCGCGGAGACTCGCCAGTCACGCGGGACGTCGAGCCGCCGTCGCCGACTGCAGCCAAAGTTATTGCGCTTCCACGCGTCGGTGGACTGCACCACCGTTACTCGAGGGGCGCCTGATCCCCACGCGTTTTTCGCCACGACAGGTCCGCATAGTCGGCTTCCGGGTTGCAGCAACCATTGCCCGCCTGGCAGCCACGGCAATGCGTCTGCTCCGCAATGCGTGCCGGCCTTCGACCGTCGTCGGCGGCGTCATCGCCGATCTGACCCGTTCGCGGGGCGAGTTGATCGTCGAGAACGCATTTCTGCATCAGCAACTCATCGTCGCGTCACGAGGCGGCAAGCGCCCCAACTTTCGCCGCCACGAGCGTGGCTTATTGGTCCTGTGTGCTCGATTGCTTCCCGGTTGGCGCCGCGCTCTGCTCCTAGTCAAGCCGGAGACGGTGCTTCGGTGGCACCGCGAGGGATTCCGGCTCTTCTGGCGTCGAAAGTCTCGCTCGGCCGGTCGGCACGGGCCACGCCTCGCTCCGGATCTGGTCGCTCTGATCGGGCGCATGGCAGCCGAGAACCGACTCTGGGGAGCGGAGCGCATTCGCGGCGAGCTCTTGAAGCTCGGCGTTCGGGTCGCGAAGCGTACGGTTCAACGCTACATGCGAGGCGTCCGGCCAGTGGCTCCGCGGGCGGGCAGAGTTGGCGAACGTTCTTACGCAACCACACCGTTTGGGCCTGCGATTTCTTGCAGACCTACGACCTATGGTTCCGTCCCATCTTCGCGTTCTTCATCATCGACGTGAACGCCAAGCGTGTCGTGCATGTTGCGGTGACGCGCGCGCCGACGCAAGCGTGGACCGCGCAGCGACTGCGCAACGCGACGCCCTTCGGGCAGGGACCGAAGTTCATCATCCGCGATCGCGACGACAAGTTCGGGGCTGTCTTCGACCGCGTCGCTAAGGGTGCTGGGATTCGCATTCTACGCACCGCGATTCAGGCTCCCCTGATGAATTCGGTGTGCGAACGATTTCTCGGGAGCGTCCGACGCGAATGCCTCGATCACGTCATGATCCTGGGAGAGGCACACTTGCAGCATGTCCTCGCTGAATACGCACTGAGCTACTTCAACACGGCTCGGCCGCACCAAGGGATCGGTCAGCAGATTCCAGTTTCGGGCGAACGCCTCCGAACTCGGTTCACCGGCTCGGTCACGGCGATCCCCGTGCTCGGCGGGCTGCACCACGACTATCGCGCAGCGGCATGACCGCGGCGGACGTCGATAGGAGCCATGACAGGGGGCTGCCGCCGCCTTGGTTGGCGAGCCGAAGGAACCGGAGGGTCAACAGGCGACTTGCCAACACGTCGAATCTACGATTGAAGTCAACTAAACCAGAATCGATGGCCCCGTGTTGGGTGTCAGGTCACGTCTCTTATGCCCCTCGGGCCGCGCCGCGTTCGGAGTGCTCGAAAGCGGGGGCAAATGGTTCGAGCTCGACCTCCGTCATCCCGATCAAACGCCCTTCGGTGCGCCAGCGTGCGACAACGCGCTCGACCTGCCGAAGGACCTCCTTCGCGCGTACGCGCGAGATCCTGAAATACGGAGCGACGGACAGCAGCGCGTCGATCGTCGCTTCCGCGCCCGTCTCCGGTGAGATCCACGTCTTGAGCTCACGAACGCGATCCGGAAAGGGATTGAGATCGAAGGCCGGAGCCAGCCGCCATTGGCCGTGACCGGCGTGCAAGAAGCCGTGGTTGAGCAAGTGGTCGTCGACGTTGGTGATCAAGATGGAAAATGCAATGCGTCGCCAGAGCTCTTCGATGTCCTTCTGCGCGTCGGCGCCATGGACACGAAGCGCGTCGACGATCTCCGTGTAGTCGTGTTCCCCGGGATCGCCGGGCTCGGCACCAAGCATGGTGGAGGCGGACGTGTAGAGCCGTCTGCCGCCGCCCGTTCGCCGATCGAAGCGCTTGATTAGCGCAACAGGAACGCCGTCGCTCTCGACCAAGCGCGCCTCCGCCGCATCGATTCCGGCAGCGCGAGCGAGGCGCATCGCAAGAACCTCCCCCTTGGTCACCGCGCGCTCGTCGGCCACGCTGGGGAATTTGCCGATGGATAGCTCTCCTTTCTCATCCACCACGGTGCACTTCGGTCTCAGTCCGCCAAGCGATGTGCCGCGGCCTCGCAGGTATTCAAGGTCGGCGGCGGTTTCGGTATTGGTTTCGAAGGAGCGACTGGCCGCCGCGAGATGCGCGAGTTCGAGCAGCGGTGGCGCGGTCCGACGGCCCTCTTCGGGAGGCCGCCGGAACACTCCTTCCTCATCCTGAAATCGCAGGGCGCCGACCCGGCTCGCATCGTCCACTTCGAGCAGAAAATCGAGCTGATTCAGAGGCCTCGAGTCCACGTCGGTTCCTGCTCGACGAGCGTGCTGCATGCGCTTCGCGTGATCGCGAAGGATGACACGCCGGCCCCAACCGTCGGGCTCCGTGTCGGCGACCGCGGCGTGGAAGATCGACCCGTCGCGCGTCTTCTTGTGGAACTGCGCGCCAGCGACGAGTTGCAATGCCGGGTCGATGGAAAACCGGTCGGGAGCCGAGAGCCAGCTCGGCTCGTACTCGAACGCGGCGCTTTCTCGCGCGCCCTCCGCGTTGTAACGGATCACGCCGAGCAAGCGAGGGTCATCGCCCAAGAAGACCTTGATCGTGCGTCTCATAGGGAGGTCGGCTCCGTCTTCGGGTGAACGCGCTTGGGAACGCGTTGCTCGTCGAGCAGTAGGCCCTGCTCGTCGCGGCTCGCAGCCACCAAGTCGCCGAAAGCGTCGCCGAACCCGAGAACGAACAACGCCATCGCGTACACGCCCATCGAGACGGTCGGATCGCCTTTCTCCACGCGGACGTAGGTGCTCTTGGCGACGCCCAAGCGCTCCGACATCATGGCGGCAGTCAGCTGGCGTTTTCGACGGGCGAGCGCGAGGTCGGCACCGAACTTCGTGAGGGATCTCCTAACCCTAGGGGGAAGGACGTCGTACACGGATGAGCGCATGGTACAAACTCATAGATGCGACCCAATATAAGGCCACAAATCATACATACTACTTTACGCGCGCGGCGGCGAGCTCCTTGCGCGAAAGAACGAGGCCCAGCTGAGCCACTGCGCCTGTGGTGACGAAAAACTGATGCGACACGATCACGCGGCCCTCGAGTAACGGTGATGCAGCCCACCGACGCGCGGAAGCGCGATGACCTTGCCTGCAGTCGGCGGTTGGACGTCGCGCGTGACCGGCGAGTCGCCGCCAAGCGACATGTGAGGTCGATCGCTGTTGTAGTAAGCGACGTGTTGGCGAACGAGGCGGAGCAAATGTCGTTCGCCAAGCACAATGACGTGATCGAGCAGCTCGCGGCGTAACGTGCCCACCCACCTTTCCGCGTACCCGTTTTGCCACGGAGAGCGCGGCGAGATGCGGGTCTGCCGGACGCCCAGGTTGTTCACCCGCGCATCGAACTCGGCGCCGAAGATGGCATCGCGATCTCGAATCAGTCGCGCCGGCACGAGCTCCGCGCCGATGGCCTCCACAATCTGCTGCGCGGCCCACGTAGCGTACGGGTGCGCCGTCACGTTGACGTGCAGCACACGGCGGCGTTCGAGCGAGAGGACGAAAAAGACGTAGAGGACGTTGAAGGTTACCGTTGGCACCGTCAAAAAGTCGATCGCGATCGTTCCCGCGAGATGGTTACGGAGGAAGGTCTTCCATGTCTGCGACGGGGGATTGCGCGGTCGCTGAGCTGGCTTCGGCATGTACTTCGCGA
>Ga0302325_10016257_pt1 | contig 15780 bp, 16 predicted proteins | sample Palsa_T0_2_FD_201948 | JGI IMG/M metagenome (GOLD analysis project Ga0302325, IMG submission 201948) | Peat permafrost microbial communities from Stordalen Mire near Abisko, Sweden - Palsa_T0_2 | ecosystem: Environmental > Terrestrial > Soil > Palsa > Peat permafrost | place: Sweden: Abisko...
TGATCACGCGGCGGGCCTATCGCAATCCGCCAGCGCCACCAGCCGGACTCGACCGAGGGGCCGCCCGGACCCAGGATGCCGAGGAGCAGCGTGACTCACTTCTGACCATATAGCTCACTTCCGACCGGGGTACGGTGACGCGGCGGGTAGTTGTGAGCCGTTTCTGACTCTTTGCAACAGATCCCGGTTTCGTTCAGACCACATGCTGGGGCTGCTGGCGGTGGGTTGTTGGTGATGCTGGTCCTGCTGTTGAGTGTCGTCAAGTTGAGGGTCATGGTCGGCTCCGATGCGTCCGGTGCCACAGCCGTCGCTTGGTGTCGGCCCGCTCCAGACCGGCGCGTCGAGCGGCGCGGATGGCGTCGCCGCGACCGTGGTGTTCGTCGTCGGGGGTGACGTATCCGATGGCTTCGTGGAGCCGGACGGTGTTGTAGTGGATCCGGATCCGTTCGAGCTCGGCAGCCAGGACGGCCGGGTCGGTTATGGCGAGCAGGTGGGGGTGCTCGTATTTGACGTGACCCCACAGGGTCTCGATCCAGGCCTGGTCGGTTGGGGTGGACGGCCGGCCGAAGTGCTGGGCGATCGAGCAAACGGCCATGAAGCGCCGGGTGTCGCGGCATTTCATCTCGGTGCCGTTGTCGGAGATGGCCAACAGCAGCGGCACGGCCAGGTCGTCGTCGCCGATGGCCTGGTCGTCGAGATCGGCCAGGCGGACAGCGAGCTCGTCGCTGAGCAGTCCTTCCGCCTCGAGCGCCTTGGTGAACAGCACCCGCACCTGTACGCCGGTCGCCTCCGAAGCGAGGATGGTGGCGATCCATTTGCGGGAGACCAGGTCGACGATGGCGTACGCGTACTTGGCGGCCACGCAACGTTCGAACTGGCTCATGTCCCAACACCACAGCTGGTTGGGTCGCCACTCGGTCCACTCCGGCCACGGTGTTTTCTCGCTCTTGGCTGGGCGTTTCCCGCCCCGCAGGCGCAGACCGTGGCGGGAGAGCACCCGGTCTACGGTCGAGGGCGACACCCAGACACGGCTCAGATACGAGCCGCGATGAGCGAGCTTGCGGTGCGACAGGTCGACGGGGCCCCAATCGTTGAACAGCTCCACGATGGCGTCCTCCTCCCATGCCAGCAGGCCGTGGATCGGGTGGCCGCCACCGGCACGATCATCGAGGGTGCCCTCGGCGCGTCGGGCCGCCCAGCGGTAGGCGCGGACACGGTCCAGTTGCATCACCGAGCACGTCCGGGCCATCGACCAGCCCTGGGCCGTGGCCTCGTCGATCAGCTCGAGCAGCCGGGCCTTGGCGGCCGCATCGACGCGTGCTGGGATCGGGCCGCTCAACCCCAGCTCGATTTTCCCCGCAGGACCGCCAGCTCGACGGCCTGGTCGATCACCACCGCACCGAGGCGGTCCACCTCGACGCGAAGCTTCGCCAGCTCCGACGCCTCCTGCACCGACACCTTGCGCTGCCCCGGCCGCGACGCCTGCAGCGCTGCGATAGCGCCGTCTCTGGCCACCTTGCGCAACGTGGCGATCGTCGTGCGATCCACACCCACTTCGGCCGCCGCGTCTGACTGGGTTACCTGACCGGTAAGTATCCGCACCCACAAGTCGTACTTCTGCTCTGCTGTAAGAAACCGCTTCGCTCTCCTGGTCGCTGACACGGGACTGGTCCTCCATGGTGAAGGCCAGCAACCCTCTCAGATGAGGTCTGAAGATCCGCGGATCCTGTTGCACGAAGTCAGATGCAAGGCAATAACCCTGAGTCAGCGCGTGGTACCCAGACCGAGTTCCTGGCTCCCACCACACCTCCTGGGCGGCCAGGAGGCCCGTCATCCGATCCCAGTCAGACAGATCCTCCATCTGTACCGGCACATCCCAACCGGGCAGACCGGCCGTATGCCCCAACAGATGCCGCACCGCGATCGCCGCTTTGGTACCCCCGGCGAACTCCGGCCAGTACCGCCCCACCGGAGCCTCCAAATCCAAATACCCGCGATCGGCCAACAGCAATGCGCAGACGTTCGTCATGGTCTTCGTGACCGACCACACGTTGATGATCGTGTGCTCCGTCCACGGCTCTCCTGCGTCACCTATGGTCCCACCCCACAAGTCGACGACCAGCTCTCCGCCCACCATGACAGCGAGAGAGGCACCGACATCCAACCCAGACTGGAAGTTCTCGGCAAAGGCCTCCTCGACGCGTCCGAATCGCTTGGCACACGTTCCCGATACCGCGGCACTCTCACGTGCCGCGGAACTTGTATCTGCTACAGGGTCCATTCGGTGCGCCTCGAGCGGTCTAGTCGTCCGTGGTTGAAGTAGCTCAAGCGTGTATGCCGCCAGCATCGTATCGGTGCTGGCGGCGCCTCCGCGGGTGGTTACCGAAGAGCCCGAGAGCCCACCTGGGGCGCAGCCACAGGAAGCAGCTGGTACTAGTCTGGACGCAACCCACTATCCAACCCGCAATCTTGGCGATAGCCCCTGGAAATGCTGCTACCAGACGGACTGCCGATGGATATAACCGCAGTTCACAGCACTGGACAACACTCCCTAGATTCCCCTGAAGCGGACTCCTTCGCCGTGGTCGACAATGCAAGGTCATTGAGACCATATCCCCACTCCTATGAACGCCATACGAGAACGGCGATGGCGGCGGATATGACTCCCTCGCCGCGCTCGTCTCGATGGACCCAGGGTCGGTGGTAGTAGGTCTTAGTTACGGTCATGGCGCTCCTCTCATGCGGTTGACCTCAACACGCGCCGGCGCCACCGTCCCTTCCGCCCGGCTCGGAATGAAACTATCGAGATGACCTCGGTTCAGCAAGACCCTCGGGACAAATTTCTCAAAACGCCCGGTGAAGGGACCGCGCCGACGTTCGCGGATGTTCCACCTGACCCCCCAGAGGACGATCAGAAGAAACAGGGTGGTGACTCGTCGCCCGAGTGGTGATTGACAAAAGGTAGCGGTTGACATATAGTTGCGGGGGGAGGCGAACAGTGTCCGCTGCATGGATTGTGGAAGAAGATCCGAGGAAGCTCGCAAGCCAGCTGGTCGAGGCCAGCCGGTCCCGTCCCGGATGGCTGGCGGCGTTCGCTGGCGAGCTCGAATCCCAAGTGCTGGTCGACCAGCTCCGCCGGCTGCTCGGAGTGTGGGGCCTGTCCGCGTCGGAGGCGTCGCGCCTCTTCGGTGTTTCGCGCCAGGCGCTGTCGAAGTGGCTTTCCCATGGGGTTCCGGCCGACCGCCTTGAGATGGTTGCCGACCTGGCCGCGGCCACCGATCTGCTGGTGCTGCACCTCAAGCTCGACAGGATTCCCGCGGCCGTGCGCCGCAAGGCTCCCCGGCTCGGCGGCCGGTCGCTTCTTGACCTAGTCGCCGCGCGTGACAGTAGCGGCGTGCTCGAGGCGTCTCGCGCCATGTTCGACTTCTCCGCAGTCCAGGCTTGAACCCTGTTTTAGGTCCCGCAAGTGAGGACGGAGCTACTACCGGAACGACACACGTGGTTGCGCATCGCCGACCCGGCATGGGCTGACCCGTTGGATCCGACCTTCGCGCAAGCCCAAAGCCAGCGGTGGAACCCGCCACACAGCTTCGCAGTGCTCTACCTCAACGAGGATCTGATCACAGCCCGGCTGAACTTGCGGACGTTCATCGCCGGCTGGGGATACGAGCCGGAGGATCTCCGCGACGACACCGGGCCGTGCCTGGTGTCGGCTCAGCTACCTCGAGCCCAGAACGTGGCGGACGTGCACACGCCCGCTGGCGTCGCTGCCGTGGGGTTGCCCGCCACATACCCGCTCGATCACAAAGGGCAGCTCGTCGGCCACGAGATCTGCCAGCCGATCGGCGCGCAGGCACTCGCTGAGGGCCTGCGAGGGCTGCGCTGCCGTTCCGCTCGAGCTCCAGATGGCGCCGGCCGGGAGCTGGCCTGGTTCCCAGCGACTGCACGCAGCCGAGCCCGTCTCACGACAGTCACGCCCTTTCTGCAGTGGTACTACAGCTGACAAGCTCCACAGTTGCAGGGAGAGAAGTTGCGCATCCACTCCTCGCCAAACAACGAAACCGAAGAAGAGATACATAACGGTTGTCGGTCTTCGTGAACTCCAACGGTTTGCTCCCGCGGCCAAGTGCCTGTCATCCGCGGCCAAGGTCGGGTGGCCCCGTTGGTCTGCGAAGGTGCTGCTGGCGGTCCTGACCTACAACGTCGACCTACCGGACTAGGGTCCCTCGATGTTCCCGTGAGCCTGCCGATACCCGTAGCCAGGTGCACGGGGGCGAACATTTCACGCCGTCGAAGAACGCGACCGGTTCCGCGCTCTGCACCCTCGTGTCGTAAGAGAAGGGATTGAATGACTGAGCTATGGCGGCAGTCCGATGCGTAGAGTCAGTCGACGTCGAACAGGTCGTTACCGAAGTCGGGACCTATCTCGGTATCCCCGGAAACCTCGCGGACTGGATGGGAATGGTGGTGGAGCCGCCGGTGGCAGCCAGCTTCCGGGCCGGAGACCGTCTCGACCTCAGCCAGTCCACGTCGCGTGGCCAGATTCGATACCGGGCGCACGTACGGGAGTTCGTGCCGACCGGCCGGCTGAGGTTGGAAGCGACAGCCGCTGACGGGAAGGTCGTACTCCAACTCAGATGGTGGGAGAGCTCTCCAGGTAGGACGGCAATCGAGTATCAAACGGAGACGGAGTTGCAAATCGGCTCCGTTCCCCAGCGGTTGAGGGCACGGGTGACCGCCAACCTCTCGGTCGGGCTACGGGCGTCGATGTTGAGGCAGCTCGAGCAGCTCAAACGGCGGCTCGAATAGCGACCTGGTCGATCCATCGCACTCCTTCACCAACCCTCCGCGGGTCGTCTGTCGTCTATCCGGCCAGCACCGACGAGAACCGACAACAGGTGTCACAGTGCGTCGATCGGGATCAGCCGGGTCTGCACGTCTGGTTGCGCCAACCGCTGCCGAAAGCGTCGCCGCTGCCCGCGAAGGTGGCGGTTACAACTGGCCTGTGTGGTGTGGTCACGGACCTATTCTCGCTCCGATCACCGCTCTACGAGGTGGCCGCCACCACCACGCTGGCTCCGAGGTGCTACCGCTCTTCCTCGGTGATCCACTTCTCCACGTAGACCGGCTCAATGGTGGCTAGGAGTGCCACCCGGCGGCTTCGGCTGACTCGGCGTGCTGGACGATCTCTCGATTCAGTGACCTCAACAGACCGACAGTCACCATCGTTTCCAGCTGCTCAACCAAGGGCTGCCAGAAGCCGTCGACGTCGAGGAGGACCACCGGTTTTCGATGGAGCCCGAGCTGGGACCAGGTCGCGACCTCAGCTAGCTCCTCCAGGGTGCCCAGTCCGCCGGGAAGGGCGATGAAGCCGTCGGCTAGGTCGTACATGAGTTGCTTGCGCTCATGCATCGATGCCACCTCGTGCAGTTCACTCAGGCCGGTATGGCCGACCTCTCGGCTGAACAGCCCGACCGGGATGACCCCGACGACACGTCCGTCCTTGGCGAGAGCCGCGTCGGCCAACTCCCCCATGAGTCCGACGCGGCCACCCCCGTAGACGAGATCGATCCCCAGGCTTGCAATCAGCGCGCCTAGCTCCCTGGCTGCGTCTCGGTACACCGGGTCAGAGGGCGTCGAGGACCCACAGAAGACGCACACAGCCCGGAGGGCAACCACGACCCGAACCTACCGGACGCCTCGGGTCCTTGGCCTGGTGACGTCATTTAGCGACTCGCGGTCCATGTGGATGACGAACGTGTCGCCCACCTTCTCCGCCGGTTCGCCGGTGAAGTCCTGCAGCATCCCAGAAGCGTTGATGGCCACATGGCCCGCCGGGCTGCGCAAGATGTCGAGATAGCGGTAGGCAGCGCCGGGATAGGCCGGGTCACCTCGATGCGTTCGGACAGGAAGACGGTATCGGGCGTGTGGGACTCCTCATGGACGTGAGTGGGCTCGCCGGCCACCTTCGAGGTGTTCGGTCCGACGAGCATCGCGCGACGACGCCGCGGCCCGCTGCCGTAACCGGCGAGTTGGTGCGCGGTATCCCGGTTAGCAGGTGACAGAACCCGAGTTGGGCGCCGCGGATAAACCTCGTTGCCCCTCAATGAGGGAGTGAGCAGCGGAAAGCCACCCTATGATTAGGCCGGTCGGAGCTGTTCGCTCAGGCTATCCAGGTGTGCTGCCGGTCGAGGGTTCGTCACTCCGAGCAGATCGGTGGCTCGAACTACATCCGACCGCTGTCAGAGCGAGAGCGATGCCAATAGTCCAGCGGCGACCTTCGACACGGTCGATCTCCCTCCAAAGTCTGCCCACACGCTAGTGAGATGAGGCTCGCCACCGGCATAGACGATCGATCACGCGCTCATCGACGCCGATCGCCGAAAGCGGCAGCGCCGTCCGGTGGCCGCCAAGCTGGCAGAGTGGGCCGCAGGAAGCGACTAGCCAAAGAAGAGAGATGACGATGAGCCAACCCACCGCCCGGCACCGCAGCCAGTTCACCGATGCGGCCATCGACGCCTACTCGGCCTCGCACTCCACTCCCCCCGACGCCCACCAACTCGAGCTGCAACGGGTCACCCAGGAGCAGACCGGGCGAGCGGCTGGCATGCAGATTGGCGATGACCAGGCCGTGCTGATCGAGATGCTCGTACGGGCCATGAGAGCCACGAACGCTGTCGAGGTCGGCACCTTCACGGGCTACTCGGCTCTAGCTATCGCCCGGGGCCTCGGCCCCGACGGGCACCTCCTGTGCTGTGACGTCAGCGAGGAATGGACCGCCATCGCCCGCCAGGCGTGGGAGAAGGCCGAGTTGGCAGACCGCATCGAGCTGCGCATCGGGCCGGCCATCGAGACCCTGCAGGCCCTGACGCTGAGCGAGCAATTCGACTTCGCCTTCATCGACGCCGACAAAACCGGCTATCCGCAGTACTACGAGGAGGTGCTCACCCGTCTACGGCCAGGCGGGCTGATCCTCCTCGACAACATGCTCCAAGGTGGCCGGGTCCTCGACGACGAAAATGACAGTGACAGTGTCACCGCCATCCGCTCCATCAACGACACGATCGCCGACGACCCCCGGGTGAAGGTGGTGCTGGTGCCGATCGGCGACGGGGTCAGCATCGTCCAAAAGCTCTGACCCGTAGACGAGCGCCGTCGGAAGGGGGCGTTTAGCGCACCGGCGTCCAGGTGCCCTAGGAGGGACTTCAAAGTTCCCACGTCGAATCGTGTCCCTTGCGGCGCATCTCTAATGCCATCTCATCGGCACTAGCGATGTGACTACGCATCAGCGAGAACACTTCGGTCTCTCGCCGGCTACCTGCGCCGGAGCCGTACCGAGGTCGAAGAGCGCAGGGTGTTCATACTGGCCAGCTCTAGTTCCCACGCCGATATAGGCGTACCGTTCCTTGGCCCGGACAAGAACCGCAACACGGTCACCCAGTCGAGATCAAGCGCGTGTGCCCACTGCTTCGCAGCAATCTTCACCCCGATGACTACCACCAGCCGGCGAGACCGGGAGGCCCTGTCCGAGGTCCAGACCAGGGAAGAATGCCGTTCCAGCCAGCCGGTCGAGGCTAAGGGCTCCCCGCATGGTTGATTAGTCGTTTGTGGCGGCGAGGCTGTAGTTCCAGTCGCCGTGCCAGTCGTGGCGGGTGAGGGGTAGTGCGTCGAGTTCGGCGTCGGTGATCTTGACGCCGGTGGGATACCACTCGGTGTCGCGTTCGGCTCTGATGATCAGGCCGGTTTCGGTTGTGGTGGCGCCGATCAGCTCGATGATGGTCCGGTAGGTGGTGAGCGGACGGCCCCGCCAGTTCATGGTGATGAAGCTGAACATGCGATGCTCGATCCGGTTCCATTTGGAGGTGCCCGGCGGGTAGTGGCTGACGGTGATCTCCAAGCCGGTCTCGGTTGCCAGGCGGGCCAGCTCGACTTTCCAGGCCCGTACCCGGTATCCGTTCGATCCGCCTGCATCGGCGGTGATCAACAGCTTGGTGGCGTCAGGGAAACGGGTGGAGCCCATGTTGGTCCACCATGACCGGATGGAGTTGACCGCGAACTCGGCGGTGTCGGCGGTGTCGCCTACAGAGACCCAGCCTTCGTTGTTGGTCTCGTCGTATATCCCATAAGGGATAGCCCGACCCTGTTCGGGGTCGACGAAGTCGTGCACGTTGACGCGTTCGGGGTGTCCCTCGGGCTGCCATTCGACCCCGCCGTTGTCGTATTCGCCGACCATCTCCTTTTTCTTGGTGTCGACGCTGATCACCGGTTCGCCCTCCGCCACGAAGGTCTGGGCCAGGCCGTGCAGATAGCGGAACTGGCCGTCGCGGTCTGGATGGGCGGTGCCTTCTTTCACCTTGGCCGGCGACTGCAACGAGTAGCCCAGCCGCTTGAGGATCCGTCCCACAGTGTCGTCGGAGACCTCGAATCCTTGACGGACGAGATCCCGGGCCAGCTTCGCGGTCGACTTCGACGTCCAACGCAGCAACGACATCGGATTACCACGAGTCTCGGGATTGACTAGCTCGTCGAGCGCCTCGAGCAACCCGGGCTGGGTATCGGCCAAGGTCTTGGGGCCAGCACCACGCGCTCGGACCCGATCCGACCGTTGCGGATCGGCCGCTACCTGCTTCATCCCGGCGATCACCGTCGAACGGCTCATCCCTGAAGCCTCGGTCACCCTGGACTGCCCGCCCCGACCGAACATCTCCGCAGCCGCACCCGCCAAAAGACGCCGCTCGCGTTCATCCAACAGCGTCGACATCACAGCGAAGAATCGCGCGAGCCCCTCCGGCGTGACCTCCACACCCTCATACTACTATGCGCGACTAATCATGCGGGGGACCCTAACCGACATGCAGCAACAGGCTCTCAGACGAAGGATCAACCATGACCGTACCTCGGAAGCAGACAAAATTGAGAAGGAGATAGGACGTGACGAACACGCTACGACAACAACGGGGAGCACGCAGAGCGACGGTATTCATCGCTCTGGTCGGCTTGTTACTAGCAGCATGTGGGAGTGGCAGTAAATCAGCGAGCGCGCCGACATCGGCTCCGACATCGGCTTCGACGGGGGCGAGCACCGTCAGCTGCGCCAGCCCCACCTCCATTCCGATTGGGGCGTCGGTGTCGGAAACCGGAGGTGCGGCCGATATCGGCCAAGTGTGGGCCAAGGGAATTCAGCTCGCGGTCGACATTGCCAACAAGAACGGCATCATCGTGGCCGGAAAGTGCTACAACTTCTCCCTCAGCGAACAAGATGACGCCACCAGCCCTGAGGTGGCGATCGGCATCTACCAGAAGTTCCTGCAGAACGGTGATAAGTATATTCTTGGCCCCGGAGTAGGCACGGTCTTCACGGCCGCCTATGCGTCGGCCAAAGGTGACAGCGTCCTCATCATGACCCCGACGTCCATTGGGTCGGTGACGACAGGATACAACCCCCTGCTATTCCAAACCCACATCACCGACGCCGGTACGGGCGGCCGTGTGTACGCCATGGCGGGCGCCCTGGCTGCAAAGTACAAGCCGACATCAGTGGCCCTCCTCGAGTCCCAGGATCCCCTGGGCGAGCTACACGAACAAGGCCTCACAGCCGGCTTCAAGAATGCCAATGTTCCGGTCGTCTACGCGCAGTATTTTCCCGCTGGGACGACCGACTTTGCCCCGTACATCGCGGCCATAAAGTCAAAGAACCCCAGCTTGGTGATCATTGGGTACCTCGACACATATGTGCACCCCTTCCTACAGCAAGCGGTACAGGCCGGCTTCACCTCGCCGGTCTTCGTGGGGGCTCCCGGGTCCACATTCGCTAGCATTCAGGGTATAACGGGGATATCGAACTACGCCGTCTCGATCACAACCCGCGCCGTCGATAACGCGAGCGATCCTCAGGTGGCAGCTTTTCGGGCCGCGTGGACCGCACAGTTCGGATCGGAGCCGAACTCGGGAGACTTCTGGGCCCTCAGCTACTTTGACGACGTCTTGATGTTGTCCAAGGCCATGAGCGTTGCCGGTTCGATCGACCCAACCGCGGTCGCGACCGCCCTGCACTCGACAGCGTCTGAATCGTATCCCGATCGGACCCTCAATCTGTCCTTCGGTAGCAACAACATCGCCCAGTACACACCACAGATGGGTTATTGGCTGAACGGTCAAATCACCTATGTGAACTTGCCCCTCGGCTAAGCCTACGAACTGAACGAATCCGGGGCTAGAGCGTAAGATGGATGTCAATCTGTTTCTCCAGAGCATCATCAATGGTCTGGTACTGGCGTCCGTCTACGCTCTAGTCGCCCTGGGGCTAACCCTAGTATTTGGTGTCCTCGATATTGTGAACTTTGCCCAAGGCCAGCTTCTACTACTCGGTGCGTACGTCGTCTACGGCCTGTCGACGAAGGGGGTTGGATATTGGACAGCGCTGCCTATAGTCCTGGTTGGCTCAGCCGCGTTGGGGTACGGACTGGACTCAGCTCTGTTCGCTCGAGTCCGCAAAACCCCGATGAACGGATTGCTCATCTCCATCGGTCTCATTGCGATCTTTGGGGACGTGGTGCAACGCGTCTGGGGCCCAGATCAGTACGACGTTCCCCAGCCGATCACGACAGTCATCACCGTCGGGTCCGTTCGCATTCCCGGGGCCCGATTGCTAATTGTGGCAGTAACCATCCTGGTTCTGATCGCCCTGACGGTATTTCTGCGCCTCAGCCGCCCCGGAGCGGCGATCCGCGCCGTCGCTCAAAACTCAGAAGCGGCGGCCTTGATGGGTATTCCAGTCGAAAGGTACCGGCACATTGCCTTCGCCGTATCGGCAGCCCTAGCGTCGCTCGGGGGCGTGCTACTCGTGGCTGTGTTCCCGGTCGATCCTACCTTGAGCGACTCCCCGCTACTCAAAGGATTCATTGTATTGATACTCGGAGGTGCTGGCAGCCCCCTCGGCGCCGTATTGGGAGCCTTGGTTCTCGGGGTTAGCGAGGCATTCGGGATCGGCTATTGGTCGGCCAGCGGAACCCAGGTCCTAGAGTTGGTGCTTCTTATCGTAATTCTGTACTTTCGCCCAACCGGTCTTATTCGGACGGCCCACGAGGCAACACTGTGACCTCTGCTGCCGACCGTCGGCAGGCAGTGCGAAAGAGCGGCTTGGTCTGGTTGGGCGCGGCCGTCGTCATAGTTGCGGTCGGGCGTTCCTCCAATCTGGAGATTCTCAACGTCGGAGCCCTAACCGCGATCTGGGCGCTTTGGAGCAGCAGCCTGAATGTGGTGTGGGGCTATGGTGGCGACTTCTCAATGGCCCAAATCGGCTTGGGTGCGGTCGGCGCGTACATGGAAGCCGTGCTTGTGACCCACTATGGGTGGCCATTCTGGGCGGCACTTGGCGGGGCTGTCGGAGCCGCCGTGGTCGTTGGATTCGTCATAGGAGTCGTAGCCGCACGACTCTCCGGCTTCTACTTCAGCATCATGACCCTGGCATTCGGCTTGGCCCTACTTGCGCTCGTGCCGACGCTGGCGATAACCGGGCAATCAACCGGACTCCCGACCAACATCGCACCAGGCACGATCCGAATAGGTGGACTCGAATGGAATCTGGCCTCGCGCCGGGGCGGCTACTTCCTTCTCTGTGCCCTTGTCCTCGTGGTCGTGCTCTTCTTGGTCGCTCGGCTGGTGAAAAGCCCGCGAGGGCGGGCCATGGTCGCAGTGAGAGAAGACCCGGTCCTGGCGACATCGGTGGCCATTGACGTAGGGCGCACCCGCCTCGTGGCCTTTGTCCTTGGCGCGGTCATCGCCGGCATCGCCGGAGTTCTGTATGGTGGCTATCTGGGCTTCATATTCCCCAGTCTCTTCACATTCAGTGCGATCATAACGATGATCGTGCAGGTGGTCTTGGGTGGGCGCGGCTTCCTGATTGGTCCATTGATCGGAGCGGCCATCTATGTCGTGCTCACTGACTGGGTCCGATTTGGCGGTCAGTACAGCGATGGGGTGTTCGGTCTACTCCTCGTGGTCATCATTCTCTTTGCGCCAAAGGGACTTTGCGGACTTGGAGCGGACGCGATTGACGCGTTCCGGCGGCGACGAGAGGCGGGGAGGGCGGGGACGTCCCTGGCGAGCGGCAACCAACCCGGGAGTGGTCCCACGGGGACCGGACCCATAGCGCCTGCGAGTGACGACGTCGGCCCGCACCATAGTGTCGTCCAGACGGACGGCACCCGATGACGACGCTGGATCAGAGTCCGCCCCTGCTCGAAGTCAAGTCTGTCTCCAAGGAATTTGGTGGGATTCGCGCCGTGGATGACGTGAGCGCCGAGATCTTCCCTGGAGAGCTCGTCGGGCTCATCGGCCCCAACGGCGCAGGCAAGACGACGCTATTCAATTTGATATCAGGCTTCGCCGCCCCCTCGGCCGGCACTATCGTCTGGAAGGGTGCTGACGTATCACGATTGGATGCGGCCGGCCGCGCCCGTTTGGGTTTGGTACGCACGTTCCAGAACGCACGAGTATTTCCCGGTTTGACCGTCAGGGAGAACTTGGCGCTCGGCGCTCATCGCTTCCAGGCGAAACCCATCCACCCAGAAGGGCGCCGATGGCCTTTGAGGAGGGCGGAAGCACACGCCGCAGGTAACAATGTCGCCGAAGCCTTGGCGCGCCTGGGGTATGAAAACGTCGCACACGCGGCCGCCGGCGTTCTGTCCTACGGGCAGGCCAAGCGGCTCGGCGTGGCGATTGCGGTGATGTGCCAGCCGTCTCTGCTCCTGCTCGACGAGCCTGCGGCCGGTCTCAACACGGATGAGGTAGAGACCTTGCGACAGGACCTGTCGATAATGACCGTGTCCGGAATCACCATCGTGCTCGTTGAGCACCACATGGGTCTTGTCATGACCGCGTGCGGCCGAGTTATCGTGCTTGACGCAGGCCGGATGATCGCCGAGGGACCACCTGAGCAGATCGCCAACGACCCAGCCGTGATCGGGGCCTATCTTGGCGCCTGAGACCCCGAGATTGGAACTTCGCGACCTCACGGTGCGGAGAGGGAAGGCAGAGGTACTCCACGGTGTGTCCGTAGTAGTGCCACCCGGCGAGGTCGTTGCTCTCTTAGGCAACAACGGGGCGGGAAAGTCGACCACGCTCCGCACGATTTCCGGTTTGCACCGTGCATCAGCCGGCCAGATCTATCTCGAGGGCGGGAGAATAAGTCATCTAGCGCCACGCGAGATCGTCCAGCTCGGCATCTCTCATGTTCCAGAAGGAAGGCTTATCTTCCCTGAGCTCACCGTCTTGGACAACTTGAAGATGGGCGCATATGTTCGCAAAGGTCTTCCCAAAGAAGGACTGGACTATGTCCTCGAGACCTTCCCGGTGCTCGGCCAAATCCTTCATCGTCGTGGCGGAGCGCTGAGCGGCGGTCAGCAGCAGATGCTCGCCATCGCCCGTGGCCTCGTCGCTCAGCCCAAGGTTCTGCTTCTGGATGAGCCGTCGCTGGGGCTGGCGCCGATCGTGGTTCACGCCATCGCAGGCGTTCTTGAACAGTTGCGCACGACAGGGTTGTCGATCCTGTTGGTAGAGCAGAATGCCGAGCTGGCGCTCCGACTGGCGAACTGGGGGTACGTCCTGGCCAATGGCCGCGTCACCGTATCTGGAGCTGCGGCCTCCTTAGTGGCGGATGACGAAGTCCGGCGCTCGTACCTCGGGATATAGCGAGCGGATCCTCTCGGCCAACGACTCAGTCCGCTAGGTGGACGGCTGCAAGTGTGGAAGCACATCTGACCCGAACAAACGGATGGTCTCGAGGACCGTTGGGTGAGCAGGTCCGTTCGGAAACCGGAACCGGAAGCAGACCCCGTCGGGTTGGATCCTCGATCCAAGTCCCAAGAGCTGATCGGTCACCTCCTGCGGGGTTCCAGCGACGACTCGGTCGGCCTGGAGTGCCTCGAAGGTGATGTCGTCAGGACTCTCGACCTTTGCCGCCCAAGGTTCCGCGGCGGCGTTGAAGCGACCGTAGGTAAGGAGGCCCTGACCGAAGTGGAAGCGCCAGTCATCCACGAGGTACGGCGCCCACACTTCTCGGATGTCCGCGGGGTTCTCGCTCACGTAACAGTCCCGCTGGAGCCAGATGCTCGGCTGGCGCCCATGCTCGACGGCGCTGGCTCGGTACCGAGCGGCCCAACTCTCGATGGTCTGGGCGCTGTGAAGCGGATCCGTCAACCAGCCGTCTCCGAGTCTGCCGGCCCGCTCGACGGAACGGTCGGACATCGCTCCGATGAAGATCTTCGGAGTCGTCAACGGCTTCGGGTGCACGTCTATCGCGTCGTAGACGAAGTGATCTCCGTGGAAGGTAACCGGTTCATCGGACCACGCCAGCCGCAGAATCTCGAGTTGTTCGGTGAACCGGCTTACCGCGGTGCGCATATCGACGCCGAATTGGTCGAACTCGTGTTGCACCAGACCGAGTCCAACGCCGAGAGTGATCCGGCTTCCAGACAACACATCGAGGACCGCTACGTCTTCGGCGACACGCATGGGATCCCACAACGGCAAGAGGTGGATGCCGGTGTGGACCCGTAGGCGTTCGGTCCGAGAGAGGATGGCAGCGGCCATCACGAACGGCGAGGGCAAGTACCCATCGGGCTGCTGGTGGTGCTCCGGAAGGAACGCGGCGTCGTAGCCGAGCTCCTCCATCAGACGAACGGTCTCGAACAGTTCAGCGTAGATCTGGGCCAGCGCCACGCCGCGAGGCCGAGCCTGGGTATTTAGGTACACACCGACCTTCACGTCAGTTCCCTAACCGCAGCGCCCTCTAGCAAGTGGTGGCGCTTGAGCATGGCGTACGCTCCTCGCTACACATTTCATGACTAACATTGCCAATATAGTGATGGAATGGGCGTGGCTCAAGGGGCTTCGACGGCGCCGGTGAGCGGGGTGGCGCCGGGCACCGACGTGCCGTCGATACTCACCACCCGGTCGCACGCGGCGAGCGTGTCCCCGTCGTTGGAAGCAATGACCACGATCGCCCCGCGGCGAGCGAGACGGCCGAGCGCCGCCAGGGCCGAGACCCGCCACTGGGCATCAAGGGCGGTGGTCGGCTCGTCGGCCAAGAGGATGTCCGGTCGGCGGGCAAGGGCCTGGGCAATAGCGACTCTCTGGCGCTGCCCACCGGACAGACTGGAGACGAGTTGGTCGGCGAGGACGGCGAGGCCCAGCTCCTCCAAGGCGCTCCCAGTTCGTTCGGCGATCTCGGACCGGTAGCGTCCGGCCGACTGGAGGGCAATGGCGACGGTCTCGGCCGCCGTCAGAACCCCGACGAACTGGATCGTCTGGGGCACGAGGGCCACGGTGACTTCTCGCCACGGCACGGCGGGCTGGTCGTTGATGAGCACATCACCGGACGCGGGCCGGGTCAGGCCGGCCAGTACCTGCAGCAATGTCGTCTTGCCCGACCCAGAGGATCCGCTCATCCCGACCAGCTCCCCGGACACCGCCCGGAAGTCGAACCCGTCCAGGAGTACGCGTTCACCCATGCGAACCCGGAGCCCGCGGCCATGCAGTTCGGCGACGCTCACGACTCCTCCTCCACCCGCAGCTCGAGACCGGTCGGCGTGCGGTGGAGGCTCAACAATGTCCCCGGAGGATGCTCCGCCAACCACTGCTCGGGCAGCTGTACCGCACCGTCCGGACCGACGACGATGTACTCGCGCCCTCGGCGACCCTCGACGCCGATCTGCCCATGATTGAGCGTGATGGTGCGAGGCATGGCCGCGGCCACAATCGGGTCGTGGGTGACGACCA
>Ga0302325_10016261_pt1 | contig 15779 bp, 7 predicted proteins | sample Palsa_T0_2_FD_201948 | JGI IMG/M metagenome (GOLD analysis project Ga0302325, IMG submission 201948) | Peat permafrost microbial communities from Stordalen Mire near Abisko, Sweden - Palsa_T0_2 | ecosystem: Environmental > Terrestrial > Soil > Palsa > Peat permafrost | place: Sweden: Abisko...
GCGATGCAATCGTCGACGGCCGCCGGTGCGGCCGTCACGAGCGCGCGTCGCTTTTGCATATCGGCAATCGCTGCGCCGGCGATCGCGCCGAGCGAAGGATCGGACCCGCTCGAGGTCGCGGGAACAGCACTGGGAACGCCATACGCCGCGCAGGCGATAAGCGCGGTACGAACGGCGTCTGCCGAACCTGGAAGTCCGGCCGTTGCAGTTTGCAAGGCAGAGAGCGCTGCATCGAAACCGGTGAGCGCCACGCCCACGCGCGATGCGAGCTCCGCGGAAACGTATGCGCCGCCTGCCGTGGCGGGATCGACCGCCGCCTCGCAAAGATCGCTCGGTCCGAGCGCACGCGCCGATCCGATCAGAGCGCCGGCCGAACGCGCCGCCGCAAGCGCCGCCGGAAAACCGATCGTGCCCGCGGCAAGTCCGGTCGTGTCGAATGCGATCGTCGCAGTCCCCGCGCTCGGCGACAGGTTGGCGTGATAGCGAATGCGTGCCTCGAGCTCGGTGGCCTGCGGCGCGGCCCCCGCGAGCGCGATGAAATCGAGCGGTCCGATGTCGAGGTCGGCGAGGCTCACGACGGCATTCGAAGTGCCCGCTGAAACCGAACAACGCACGATCGTCGGATCGGGCAGCAGCGTGCTCGCCCACGCGTCGAGCGCGGGCTCGACGAGTGCGCGTGGATGCGCCGCGATCGCCTTCCACGCGGCGGCGCTCTCGGTGGCGGATCCGAAGAGCGCGAGGACGCGATGCGTGAGGTCGATTCCGGCGCGCGACGTCTCTACGACCTGTGGATCCGGCGCATACTCCCCGCGCGATACCGCATCGAGCAACGCTCCCGCGCGCGAAGAATTCCCGCCTACGATTTGGAAGATCGACTCGGAAAGCGAGAGATCCGAAAGCGCGTCGACGGTGTCGTCAAGCGCGGCGATCGCTGCGATCACTTTCGTTTGATCCGCCGCAACGGGAGCCGGGAAGGTCGAGCCCCACGACGCGCCGGCCACGAATTGCTTCGCGGCATAAGCCGCACGCAGTGCAAGCCCGTCCACCACGTTCGATGCGCTCACCGATTCCGCTGCGGGCTGCGTCGGCGTGAGTTCGGCACCGACGATCGGAAACCGATCGCGGAACGGTTGCACGTACGGCTGGAGACCTTGTTCGTCGAGTGACTCTTCGAAGCGATAACCCAGCAGTTCGCTCGCGGATTGTCCACCCCTCACGCCGTCTAGCAGCCACAGCGCATCGCGCACGCGCTCCGACGAGAGATCGACGGACAGCACGGCCTCGCTCGTCGTGCCCAGATGACTCATGTATCCCGCGCGGAGCACCGCCGCAGCCGATGCCTGCGCGTACGACGGCGCATGGATATATCCGCCGTTGTCGGATGCCGGTGCTTGCGGCGCCGCGAGCACGGTGCCGGCCCGCAATTGCGGCGCGCGGAGTGCGTCAAGCCGCGAGACGGCTGCGATTTCGTCGCTCGACGGCGCTGCGGGCGTCGCCGCTGCGACCGTGCGGCGCACGTCTTCCACGAACCCGTAGCCGCCTACTTGCAGTCCGCTCGGCGTTGCGGCGCGTGTACGCGTGAGAATCGCATGCGCAACGCCCGTGAGCCACACGTCCAGCCGGTGGCTGCACGCATCGAGCGTTTCTCCGAACAGCCGGTCGAGTTCCGCCGTCGGTAACGCCGCAAGTCGCACAAAACTCGCGCGCAACTCACCGAGCCGCGCGTAGGGCGACCCCGCCGTGACCGCAACCGTCGAAAGAAACTCGCCCCACGTCTTGCCCGGGGCGTCGGGCATTGGCCGCGCGAGGACGTCGAGCGCGGTGGTCACGGGCTGCGTGGCCGCGACGTGCACGAGTTCGGGTTCGAGTGCTGCGCTCGCCGCGAGCCGGCCATCGGCGATCTCGCGTTGCGACGCGATGTCGGCATATTCGCGCAACAGCGCTTGACGCAACAGTTTGTAAAGCAGCGTCGCGGGCGGCGTCTTGGCTGCGTTCGGATAATTTTCGGCGAGCACGTCTGCGTACGTCGCGTCGAGTAACCAGGTGATGTAGTTGACGGTGGTCGATCCCGTCGCGGCATCCGGCACGATTGCATCCGTTTCGGAGAGCGGGTCGGCCGTTACCGTTGGAAAGCGAATCGTGAACTCCGAGGCATTGAACGCGCAACTCAGTAGAAACGGATTCCAGCTCGCCGAGCCGTACGTCGCGATCGCTTTTTTCGTGAGGTTCGTGAGGGTTTGGAACCAGGCGTTGCGCGCCGCGAGTCCGACGTTGTTGAAGCCGTGCCAATTCCAGAGCAGCGTCTGCCCGAAGAGTTCGCGGCCGGTAAACGTGCTCGAGCTTGCGTCGAGCCCGAGAACGTTCATGAGATCGCCGTCGGGATCCGTGCCCGCGATCTTCGGTGCCGCAGCCGCACTCGTCACCCACGCGGGCAACAATTTGTTGAGAAAGCCCACGAACGCGGGTTCGGGCGACGCGCCGAGCGAAGCCGGCGCGGCGTAGAAACGGAGGGCCGAGATGGGGAGCACACCGTACGGCGTCGTTCCCGTTCGCAGCGCCGGAAGCGGACCACGCGGCACGACGTTCGCGATCGCCCACGTGCGCGCCGCATCGATCTGCGCGGCCGTGAACGTCGGCGACATCATCTGCTGCAAGAAATAGCCGAGCGTCGCGGGCCACAGCGCCGTCAACATGTCGCTGCCGTTCGCGCTTCCCACGATCGACGCGTTGACGATGCGGTCGAACGTCGCAGTCGCCGCCGCAAATCCGAGCGCCGACTTCAATTGCGCCGCGTCGCTACCCGCATCGAGACCGGCGTTTGACGCGATCTCGGCTACATACGTGGCGTCGGCATCGTCGAGGCTCCAACCCGACGATGCGTCCGAGGTATTGTTGGTCGGCGTGCCTTGCGCGATGAGCGCGAGGCCGTCGGTATAGTGATGCGCGTCGAAGAGCGCCGCGAGATCGCTCGATGCATCGTTCTCCGAGCGCAGACCGTAGACGTAGAGTGCGTCGAAACCAGTCTTGCCCGTCGTCGCATCGAGCGGAATGCGCAGCGCCATACCCGCCGCCACGGCGGCGTCGAAATCGGTCATCCACTGCATGCCCGCATCGACGGTCGACCCCGTAGGGAATCCGCCCGACGCGCTGGGATCGAGCGAGACCGCGAGGTCGCCCGGGATCGCCGTTCCACGATACGTCGCGGTGGTCGCACCGCTTTGCACGACGACGGTCCACGCATCGGGAAGCACGCGCGCGAGCGCCGCGCGGCCCAACGCCGACGTTCGCGTCGCAGGCGAGGGAAACGCCGGCGCAGGCGACGGCACGCTGCCGCTCGCCGTCGGTGCTGTGGGCCGCGCCGAAAGATTCGCCGGCGTCGTTTGCCGCACGATCCATGCGGCACGCGGCGAGCGATACGTCCGCACGAGATTCGCCCAGGCCGTTCGAATCGGCGCATCGTCCGCGCTCGTCCCGCACGTCCACGCCACGGTCCAAAACGCGATACCCGCCGCAAGCTCGCCCGTTGTGAGATCGGGATCGTGCGCGTCGAGCGAGACTTGATCGGGATAGATGCGCACGAGCAGCGACGAGCCGCTGCTTTCGTCGACGAAGCGCGTCTCGATACGCATTGGCAACAGCAACAGCGGCGTGGACGCGGGATTAGGCATTCGGCAACATCTTGCTTGCGTGCACCATGATACGATACGGGCGGCGGAACAGGATGTAAGCGGCTTGGGCGGCGTCCTTCCCCCACGCGATGTTCGCGTCGCCCTTGTTACCGGCGTCGGTGCCGAGGCCGATCTTGTAATTCGTGGGTTGCACGGTCGCGGGCACGAACGCCGGAACCGTTCCTTGCGTGAGTGCGGCCGCGAGCATGGTCGAGGGCAAACGCGATCCGGTGTAGCCGCCGACGAACGCCGGTGCGGGCGTGGCTTTGACGCCGCTTGCGAAGTTAAGCCACGAGAGTTCCGACCAATACGAAACGCCCGCCGGATCTTCGATCGGCTCAAAGCCGAAGCGTGGTTCGGTCGGCGCTTGCATGAAGCCGAAGAAGTAGCCCTGCGATGTGGGATTCTTGCCGAGCGCTTCGTCGACCGTGAGATCGAAACCGAAAAACGTAATGTCCGGTCCGAGCGTCCCCGCGAAGATCGGATGCTCGTACGATTGATCGGCTCCGGCGCTTTCGTCGAGATGCAACTCACCCGTCGACGCGTCGAGGACCGCCTTCCCCGCGAAGATGATCGTGTTCGGATAGCGCTTCAGTAACTCGCCGCGCACCACGAGCACCACGCTCGCGGCAAGCGTTCCTGCGCCTACGTTGCTTCCCAAACGCGTATCGAGCGGCCAGGTGTTGATCGGCGGAATATCCGGATCGCCGGGCTTTCCGACGGTCGCGCTCACGTCCCAAAATTGGCGAAAGTAACTGCCGCGTTGATCGGTCGGATAGCCGTCCACGAAGAGCTGCCGCGCCATTTCGTGATTGAGCCCCACGAGATAGCTCTCCACGAACGCGTGGTTGGTCTGCAACAACCCGACGCTGTTGGGCGGCACGTTCTCGACGCCGGGTAAGACATAGGATTGCGAGAGATCGCGGAGCGGGCCATACATCGCTTGTGCAAACGCCGGCGCGGCCATGATCGGCGCGATCGGATCCGCGGGCTTCCACGACGATGGTGCGGTAATTCGCGCGAGCGTGCGCGCCGGAATCGTGACGGTCGGATCGATGCCGGTCAGAATCGCGGTCCGTTGCCCGTCGATGTCGAGTGGAGGCAAAACGGGGTCGGCCGGTTGCGCGACCGCAAGAAACGTCGCAAGGTCCGTAATGGCGCTGCGAAACGCCGCAGCGTCCGCGGAATCGCTCGTGCCGGTGGTTCCGCTCACCGTCGCCATCTGTCCCGGCAACGTCACCACGAACGTAGGATTCGCAGCCGCAGCTTTCAACGCACCCGGATCGAGATCGACGGCTTGCAACCTCCCGGCGGCAAGGCGCGCTACTGCGGGCGCCTTCGGCTCGCTCGCGGTAGTCACAGTAGTCGCGATGATCGTCGTCGCGGCCGGGTTCGCGCTCGCATCCGATACTTGGTCGATCGAGATTGCGCCCGCCGGTGCTTTTGCCGTGGGCACGATCGTAAGTTTCCCGCCGTTGACGTTGGCGATGAGGGTCCCGAAATTTCCGGCAGGCGCGACCTGACGCCGCCGCACGGGCCCGAGCGGGCGCGCGATGCGGCGAAACGCGCCGCCGAGCATGCGCGCGGGTATCGCGCTCGCGCGAATCTGGAAAGCCATCGTTTTCGCGCCCGAACGCAAACGCGCGTGAACGGGCGCCGTAAACGCGAGCAACGACGTTGCAAGGGCGGGCGCGAAATGTTTCGACTGCGCGGCGACCATCGCCAGGCGCGCGAGCTGGGCTTGCCGCAACACACGATTTGCCCCGAGAACGTCGCCCACTTGTTGCCACGCCGACGCCAACAGTGCGGTCCGTTTGGTCTGCACGACGGTCGTGCCGAAACCGCTCGACGTTCGTCTTCTCGGATCGAGATTCAAGTCGTCGAGCCAGCCCGCATGGGTGCGATCTACGCTCGCGATGCCCGCATGCCACCGCCCGTAGATGGGAGGCACGATCGACGGATCGGGTTTCGCCGGATCGTCCACTGCCGGAGCCGTATTGTTGACGATCGTCTGCAGCGCGCTTTGAAACGCCGTCTTCGCCGGATCGTTCCACGCCGACGGCTGCGTTCCGATGCCTATCAACGCACCGTCGAAATCGAGCGGCGTTCCGGCGCTCGGCACGCCCGCACTCGGCTGATCCACCGCTACCGGACGCTGCCCGACGCCGGGCGGCAGATCCACCGGCGCCAAGCGGCGCACGAGCGATTCAAAGTCGCCCTCGTCGCTCGTCGCAAACGCAAAGCGATAGTAATACGGCATCTGCAACGGCGTTGCAGCCGACGCCGCCGTGGCCGCACTCCACGCGGCAACGGCCGTCGTGTCGGTCGTGACGTCGATACCGAGTCCCGCTTTGCGTCCGATCTCGAATGCAGGAACGAGAAACGCGTCGTAGCCCGTCTCGGGATCGAGCCGGCGCGGGCACAGCAACCGTGAGATCGCGTGCCCCGGATCGTTCGTCAGCACGTCGTCGATCGCCGCGTCGGAGGTGACCTGCGCGTGCGCGAACGACCAACTCTCCGAAAGATCTTGCAACGCGGCAAGCGACGTGATGCCGATCGAAGGCAAAGGCGACGTTGCGGCCGCCGCGTCCGTGAACTCGTCGCTCTTGAGCACGATGAGCGCGAGCCATGGCACGAGCCGATCGCCGGCCTCCGCGTCGGGCGTGAACAACCACGGAAAATCCGGGAGATCGAAATCGATGCCCGCAAGGTAGTTCGGCTCGAAATTCGTCGTGTTGCCACGCGGCTCGGTCCGAATGACGAGATTGGGATCGATGCCGACGATGTCGCCCGGACCGTAGACCGCGACCGGTGTCGCCGTGGGTTCGACGTCCTTCACGATCCCGTTGAGCGTGGCTGCGACCGTCAATTGAACGGGCAGACTCGCGCGCGCCGGCAAGGCGCCCGTCGCCTTCGGAATCGCGGCGCCGATACCGCGACGCAACCACGGCAGAAAATGATACGTCCCTAGTCCCGCCACTACGCGGCAACCTCGAACACCGACACCACCTGCAACGCCGCGCGATCGCCCGGATTGCTCGCTAGGTGCGCGCGCAGTGCAGTTTGCGCCGCGAATTGCGGGACGGGTGCCGCCAGCAGGTCCTTGCGTGTGACGAGATCGTCTGTTCCCGCAATCACGTAGCGCAGGTCGCTCGTCGTCACCGAGCCCGTGGTTCCCGGCGGCGTAAACGCAGCGACGCCTTTGGTTCGCGTCGCATTGACGAAGCCCGCGCCGAGTCGACAATACGCGAGATGAATGTCGACCGGCGGCGTGTAGGGCGGCCGCACCCGCATCCCGAGATCGTCGCCGTCGATGTAGCCGTCTTGATACGCGAGCACGCAGCTCACGTTGCCCGACGTAACCGCAGCGCTCTGCCCGATCGAGACGCCGCTATCGAACGGCTGATACGACGGTGTCGAGAGCTGCTGATCGTCCGTGAGCTTCGTGAACTGTCCGATCGCAAAGAGATCGCTCGTCGGGCGAACCTTGGGCGCTTGGCCCGCCATCGTCACGGCGGAAATCCCAAACGACGTGCCGTCGGAAGGCACGGCGTTGCCGTATTTCGCAATCGTGATATCGAGCGGCACGACCTTCTCGCGCACTTCGAGCGTGCCGATGGGATGCACCACGAGCGCCGTGTCGCCTGTCGCGCGAGGTGCGAGCGAAACGCCCATCGCCGTTCCCGCCGGCAGCACGGCGCTCCAACTCTGCGGGTTGGCGAATGCAGCCGTGAGATCGGGCAACACGGCGACCGGCGGCAGCGACGTTGCCGTGCTCTGTCCCCAGCTCAGATCGAGCGATGCGCTGACGCTGAAGAACAGGATATGAAGGCTCGCTTCGGCATGCACGTGCCACGGCGTCGGCCCCGAAAGCGTGCCATCGACGTGCAGGCTGCAGAGCGAATGCCCGTCGATCTGGACGTCGAGTCCTGCCGCGAAATCGATCGCGAACGAGAACGGCGAGAAAATGAAGAGCGCATCGAAGCCGACCGTGCCGTGGATTGCGAAGTCGCCCGCCGATGCGTGCAGATCCGCGCTCGCACCGAACTGCGCCGAGTTCGACGTGACCGCAAAATACGCCATCGCGCTGATGCGCGGATTGTCGCCGGACGAAATGCTGACGCAACAACGCTTGAGTTGCGGAAAGTTCGCGGGCGGCGTGAACTTCGGATTGAGTCCGCCCACGGAGAATGCGAAGGTGGCGCTCGAGCCCCAATCGAGCATCAGCGCCATGTCGCCCGTGATCGGGAATTCCAGTACGCGCGAATTGTAGAGATCGCCCTCGATCGAGAGCAGCTTCGCCCCGAAATCGACGTCGCCGAGCACGTCGATGTTCATCTTGATGAGCGCCGCATGCGCGCTCGGTAGCGCGAAGGCGATCTCGCCGAGGATCGCGAGACGCACGGGGTCGGGAACCTCGAGGATGAAGCCGAGATTCATCGTCAGCAGCGTCGGCGTGCCCCACCCTAGCGCGAAGAGCGGCCCGAAGATGAAGCGGCCCGGTGCGGGCGGGAAGAACGAACTGAGATCGCTGATGATTTTCGGCGCGTTTGCGATCGGGTTGACCGGAGCGAGCAGCGAGTCGAGGCGATGCGATTTGAATCCCGCCCGTAGCGCGTCGAGCGACATCGTGCGATTGACGCCGCCCACACCGCCCACACCGTCGAGCGTAAACCCGAAGCCCAGTTGAATCGGAGGAAAATCTGTCGTGATCACGAGCAACATCGAGAAGCCTGGTGCCCCATCGGGCAACACGGTGTCGATGACGCCGATGATCTTGACTTGCACGGTGTCCGCGATCGAACACTCGAGCACGCCCGCGTAGCGATGATTCGCTTCGTCGATGAAGAGATAGCCGCCGCCCGAGATCAGCCCCGCATCGAGCGCGAGCCCGATGCCGTTCGGCGGCTTGAATCCGAGGCTGACGTCGATCGGCCCGAGGTTGCCGCGCTGAAACGCAACGGCGACCGCAATGCCCAGACGATCCGCCGATACCGAGAACGGTCCGAGCGTCGCACCTCCCGAGACGCTCAGCTCGAGCGGCAGCGAATTCCCGCCGCCGCCGTCGATGCCCACGTGCAACGTATCGATCGTAAATGGGCCGAACGTGTCGTGCATCGCAATCGCCACGGTCGGGCTCGCGCTCCCTTGAAAGAACAGTCCGTTCGCTTCCGACCAGCCGAGCGCGAAGTCGAACGCCAGATCGACGTTCACCGGCACGATCGACGCGAGGAACGAGTCCATCTGCGACGAGTCCATCTTGAAATGGCCGCCCGTGAGCGAGAGCTTCACCATCGCACCGAGCTTGCCGCCCGCGATATCGACGCCGCCGGAAAGAGCGATGGCGCTTGCTTCGAGCCCGATGCCGTCGGCGATCGTCAAGCATTCGATCGTGCTCGCCGTCATCGGCGCGAAGCTGAGCCCCGCGAGCAGATTGCCCGACACGACGTCGGCGATCGTTCCCGACTTTAGGTTGTTTTTCAGCGACGTTCCGGAGCCCGCGCGCACGATCAGCGCGATACCTTCGGAAACGTCGAGCGTCGATTCGAGGACGAACGAGATCGACTCGGTGATCGGAATCGTCAAATCGGCCGAACCGAAGAAGTACGGAGCCACCGCGAACCCGCCGTCGGTGCCTCCATCGGTCGTCGGACGCATGGAGATGAAGCTGAGCCCGACGTCGAGCGGAATGAAGTCGAGGCTCTGCAGCATGCTCACCATGTGCTGCGTCATCGGATTGGTGTCGGCTTCGGGCACGTCGTGCCCCACGAGCAACGCTTCGGCGTTCCGGGGAAGCGCGCGTGTAACGCTGCCGGCGCCGACGCTTTGCATCAACATCGCGATCATCAACGTGATCGTCTCGGCGGACATCTCGCTTGCGTTCCACGAATAGACTTCCTTGAGAAGTCCTTTGATATCGGTCACGACGCGTGGAAAACGACTCCACTGAACGACGCGTCGAACGTGCATAACTTGAAAGATGCTCGGATCGGCATCGAATGGTTGTAGTTCGATGAGCCCGGCTGCAAGCGCGAGTCCACCGAGCAACATGTCGCTTGTCAAGAGCGTATTGACGACGATCAAGTCGAGCAGGCGGGCGGCAAATTGATCGCCGATCTGCGATTTTTGCAGATAATCCGAAGGCGCTTTGAACGCCGCGACCGTCGCATCGAGCGAGGTGACGAACGTCTCGAGTGCGAGCGCGAGCTTGGCATACGCTTCGTCGAGTTCGAGACCGGTGACACCGGAATCGTTCGCCTTCTCCAGCGCTTCGAACGCGGAAACGAGGTCCGAGAGCGCGAGCGTCGACAAGCCGATGTCGTCTAAGGCGGGTGGCGTGTCCCACCCGAGTAGCGCCAGAAAATCCGCGGGCCCGGTCGGCTGCTCGAGCATTGTGGCGATGCTCGTGATGGGAGCGGTGAGTTTATGAATGAGACGAAACAGCGACGACGCCACGGCTTAGGTCCACTGTTTCTTCAGGAAATCGTACGCTTCAACTTTCGAAACGAGCTGGAGATCCGACCAGTCGACGTTGGTTTTCTCCAGAAAGTCGCGTTCGGCTTTGCCGCCGCCCTGTCCGAAGAAGAGGTGAAATTGCCCCACGGTGTTTGGTGGATACTCCAGAACGCGGCCCTTCGTCGGGTCAATCACCGTCGAATCGGCGGCGAGCGCTTTCGCCTTGTCTCCCGCTCTAGTGCGAAAGAGGGTAAGCCAGTCGCCTTTGGTTTGTGCTAGCTCGTCAGCGTCGGGGTTGAGCGTCCCGTCGCCATTGAGGAAACCAAGATGTTCGGCCCAAAGATTTTGACGAAATTTCTCGATTGCCACGGTCTGGCTCGCACCGTCTATGCCGTTGAAAATACAAAGATTTACTTCGTGGTCGCGACGGTCTTGCCCGGGAAGAAAACCAAGATAGTCCGAGGTTTCAAGCGAGAGGCCGTCGAGATTACCCGAGCCGATAGTCAGCCACTTTCCATCGACGATCCCAAACTTCGAGTGTAGATAGTTGGCCGAAATCAGGGTCATATTCTGGTAGGTGATGTCCCCCGACATTGGCGCATTATGGCTCCACGTCGTGAAGAAGCCGATGCGATCTTTGTGGGCAATGGCGTCACTGAGGATCTGCTTGATTAGTCGATGCTGCCAAAACGGGTAGAACGGCGCGTCCGCCGTGACGTTTATCACAACGATGATCTGCAATTTTGCCCGACTGGGGTTCGTGTCGTTTAAGGCGGCCACCAACGCCTTCGCGATAGTCTTGTTCACGAAGTACTGGTTCTCGAGGTAAATGTAATCTGTTGCGTTTTCGATCGCGCGCAAATACGCCTCGAGCACGCCTTGCTCGCCCGTGCTGTCGAAGTAGGGTTTATCTGTATCGCTCGCAAGGTCGTCGAACAACTTTGCATTGAGCGTACGTACCATCTGCAATGCGGCGGGATATTCACCGGCATTCGGACTGTCGATTTTGCTTGGGGCATTGTTCGGCCCGAGTTTCTTGTCGGGATTGGCGACGTTATAGTGCAGGCGATACGCATCGCTCATGTCCGAGACGGTCGGGCCGCGCACGGCCATGCTGATGTCGTGTACGGGTATGGGCTCATCGTTCGCCGAGCCGCGCCGTGGCTCGTAGATGTAATGGTCGTGAGTATCCCAGTAACTCTGGTGAAGCGGCGATCCCAGAACGATCGCCTCGGTGTCGTCAACGATGACCATCTTGGAATGGACCCATTGTCCGAGTGGAATGGGGAATCGCTGAAAGTCGACGGCGCTCTTGTAGGCTTTGAGATATGTCTCGATGCCCTTACTGCCAGAAGAGAAGCCTACCAGCAGGGAATTGACGCTATCTGCGAATCCCTGAAAATACTTCATCGCCAAGCTCGACAACAGGACGAAGAGCATAATGCAGGTGACCGAAATGACCGCGAGTTCGGTGTGTCCCAGAGCAGCAATGCCGGCGACGGCGAGAAAGAGTGCGATGACTCCGGTCGTATGCGATTGAGGCGCACCCGATAGCATCACGCGCACGTCGAGCTTGTTTTTGTCGCTGAGATTCATGAGAATCTGTTCGGGTCGCGCGCTGTCGGCAATTGTCGGCGGTTGGAACGTCAGCGGCTCTCCCGTCCACGGCTTGTACGGCGTCTCGAACTTTAGAACGACTTCGGGTGACTCCGTTCCGGGTGTCGATGAGTTGCTTACGGGCGTATCGAAAGCGAGTTCCATCATGTAGACGGATTTCGTCGCCGCGTTCATTTTGTCGCAGAGATACGACCACGCATCTTCGCCATCGATGAGCGGACGAACGACGTTGCCTTCGCGGACCGGCAAGTTCTGCAATGGGACTGCATTGCCGAGCGTCACGGTATAGCCGAAGACTTCTGCTTTTCGCAGTGCGACGCTTCCGAAATCGGTCGTGCCGCTCGAATTTTCCGCCTGCGCTTGCGAGGAGAGTTTTCGGAAACACGACGTGTAGACCGTGAGCGTCAACGTGCGCGGCGATGTCGATGAGGCATTGACGATCCCGCTATCGATGGTGACCGAAAACGTCCCGTCCGCTTGGACCTGGTCGGCCCGAGCGGTGCTCGATTGCGTGGCGTCCGCCGTATTCAAAGGCTCTCGAAAGAGCGAATTCTCGTCCGTTACGATCAAGCGCAACGACGTCAGGCTGCTCAAATCGCCCGAGTCCAGCACGAATCGCCCCGTGACGGACGTGCCCATTCAGGCGCGCATGCCGCCGCGATGATATACGCCTGTGACGTCGACCATAGCAAGCCGGGCATTATCGAGAATCGACTCGCTTCCTTTCTCCTCGGGGCACTCGAAAGTGGCCCAGTCGTGGGCAGTGCTCTTTGAGGCAATGTGTTCTCGCCGCGGCAATGGGAGAGCGAACGCAAGCAATCGCAGCGTACGGCGAAATCCTACTCCTCATCAACGACATGCCGCGGCAACGACATGCTGCCGCACTGGTTCTTCCGTCATCGCTCGCTGCCGTGCCCGCGCGAACGCAAAGGCGAAGTGATTCGCTACGAATCGCAGCGAGTACGCCAACAACGACGTCGAGCTATTCGACGGCGTACGCGTCAACATCGACGGCGGCTGGTTCAGAGTTCCCCTACAATCGCTAGCGCGCGGCATGTCGATCTCCTTGACATCGCGTGAGATACGTGCTACACGTGTTTACGTGAGACAAAATATCACGATAAATCTGAAGAAGCAAACGGTGCTGAAGGCTAAAATCCTCGCCGCTAGGCGAGGGACGTCCATCAGCGCGTTACTTGGCGAGCAAATCGAAGCGTTGATCGATCGAGACGAAACCTACGAACGCGCAAAGGCCCAGGCGTTCGCGTTTCTCGATAAGGGCTTTCATCTCGGCGGAGCGCGTGTGACCGACCGAGCGGAACTGCATGAGCGATAAGACGTTCGTCGATACGAATATCCTCGTTTATGCTCACGATATCGACGCGCGAAAGAAGCACGAGGCGGCGCGATCCGCCCTGCGAATGCTGTGGGCTGAAGGAACGGGCGTCGTGAGTCCCCAGGTGCTGCAAGAATTCTACGTCACGGTGACCCGAAAGATTCCGACGCCCTTGCATAAGAAAACGGCACGCGTTGTCGTTGGAACGTATTCCCCGTGGTGCGTCGACGTCACGCCGGCGGAGCTCGAAGTTGCGTTTAGGATTGAAGACGAGGCTAAGATCGGATTTTGGGATGCCCTCATCGTCGCCGCCGCGATAAAATCTGGCGCGACGAAACTTCTCTCGGAGGATCTCAACGCCGGCCAAACGATATCCGGCGTGCTCATCGAAAATCCGTTCGCCCCGGCCCGATAGGGCGCGTCCTCACCGACATAGAGAACGCCCTGCGATATCGCAGCTCTTGGCCTATCGTAAAAAGGACGGAGTCCGAAAATGGATGACCAAATAGCCGCCGGCGCGAGCGGTCCCCGAGTACCGCCGAAGCCAGCGCGCGCCGACCCGATAGCGGGAGAGTTCGTCACCGAGACGTTCGAGTACGATGGTGGGCGGCAGGTCACGGTATACGTCCCTCCGGATCCGCCCGAGGCAGTCGTGTTCGCCGGCGACGGTCAGCGGATCGCGCAGTGGGGCGGGTACCTTGAGGCGGCCGACGTACCGTCCACGATGATCGTCGGTATACACGGGCCGGCCGATGAGATGGCGCGGCTCCACGAGTACTCACCGGTCTTCGACGCGCAACGGTTCGCGGCACACGAGAAGTTTTTCGTCGACGACGTCGGCCGATGGGCGCGGTCGCGGTTCGGACTCGAGCTGGCCGCCGAACGCACGGCCGTGTTCGGTGTGTCGGCGGGTGGCGAGCTCGCGCTCGCCCTCGGGCTTCGGCATCCGGACGTCTACGGTGCGGTCTTCTCCGGCTCGCCGGGCGGAGGGTTCGAGCCGACCGGCGTGATGCCGAGTTCGATTCCGCGCGTATATCTCGTCGCCGGCACGCTGGAGCCGTTTTTCCAGCACAACGCGACTCGGTGGGCGGCGGCGTTGCGCGCTGCGGGTGCCGATGTCGTGATGAGCGAGCGGGTCGCGTCGCACGGCGATGCGCTGTGGCGAGGAGAATTTCCGCTGATGGTGGCGTGGGCGTTTCGATTTTGACAGTCTTGTTCTATGCGGAAACTTTACTAACGAAAACCTCGTAGCCCCAGCCAAAGGAGGCGCCCGCGGTCAAGTATCTAGTACCCTGACGGAGACTGACGCGCGCTCGCGGCCTTGATTCGTGTGGAGGAGAACTTATGCGCCTTCTGTCTGCCACCACTCCGCCTCCCGACTTAAGCAATCAAGAACGCGTGCGCAGGCTCAATGCAAGAATTCGCAACGGGACTCTCGTTGCGCTGCTGTTGATTGCTTTTGCCGTACTACTCTTCGAGACTCTCGAGCTTCGAGAAGGCCCGTGGGCGTCGGCAGCGGCGTTTTCCGTTGCGGCGTATACCATGGGGCTGCTGCTCGGCTTCCTCTTCTCGATTCCAAAGGCCGCCGACGACCCCTCACCCGATCCAGCTTCGAAGAAGTCCGGTGACGCCGGTACAACAACCGACGGCGGTTCTGCCGAACCAGATCACACGGTTGCTCCGAGAAAGCTGCTGAGCGTCAATACCAATTTCGAGCAAATCTCAGATTGGCTTACGAAGATTATCGTCGGCGTCGGACTCGTCGAATCGAAACAAATCATTGTGAGCATTGGTCAGCTGACTCGTTTTCTTGCCGCAGGTTTTGCCAGCGCCTCTCACAAGCCCGCGGACCCTTCCCTCGATGTGTTGGCTCTTGCAATCGTCATCGGCTTTCCGAGCCTTGGTACCCTAACCGGATATCTTTATACGCGCCTCTACGTTGCGCGTGCGCTCGGCGAGGCGGACGCTATATCCACTCGGCCGCCGGACGAGATTTCTGCAAACTCGAAAGAAACGGCGAAGCAGGCCGCCGGCATAGCAGCTAAAGGGCCGTTCGACCGCGGGGTACCGAGCTCAACCACTGCGACCGTAGACCCCTCCGCCCTCACAGACAACACGAAGCGGATTGCACAAGAGATCGCTTCTAAACCGCTGGGCAGCCTGACCAGCACCGGAGACATATACGCATGGTGTAACGCGCAAATAGCGCTTGGAAACGTCGCAGCCGCGCTCAACGGATATAGTCTCTTGATCCAGCGAGAGCCCGACAGCCCACAATTCCGCTTTGACTATGGTAGAGCACTTGAATTCGCCGGACGCCTGAGCGAAGCGATCGACCAGCTCAAACTCGCTTACTCGAGCAAGGTTCAGGTTTCGAACGATCAGCGCTCCATGATCATCGAAGAACTCGTTAACGCTCAACTCATGACCCCACCACCTGCTGGTTTTACGGACGCGCTTACGATACTCGACTCATACGTCAAGGATTTCGGCGCGAAGCGCATGTGGGCGTGGCTCCTCACGACGTTTGCTTTGGGACAACGCTACAACTACCGGGTCGCGCAGTCGGACCCCAATGCAGCAGAAGAGCTCCCTGGCATCGTCGAAAGCGCTCGGCGTGCATTGGCACTCGATCAAAGCGGGCCGAGTCGATTCGCACAATATGAACTGGTCTCGATGATGGTCGCCGGTGGCCGTGACGA
>Ga0302325_10016263_pt1 | contig 15779 bp, 13 predicted proteins | sample Palsa_T0_2_FD_201948 | JGI IMG/M metagenome (GOLD analysis project Ga0302325, IMG submission 201948) | Peat permafrost microbial communities from Stordalen Mire near Abisko, Sweden - Palsa_T0_2 | ecosystem: Environmental > Terrestrial > Soil > Palsa > Peat permafrost | place: Sweden: Abisko...
CCACGATTTTTATGCCGTGAAGTCGCCCGTGTTCCCGTTCAACAAATTCCGCGGCGTCGATCCGGTTCTCGGCCCGGAAATGCGTTCCACCGGAGAAGTGATGGGCGTTTCGTCCAGCTTTGGACTGGCTTTTGCCAAGGCGCAGCTAGCCGCCGGCCAGCGATTGCCGCAGACGGGCGTCGTTTTCATAAGCGTCAGCGACCGCGACAAGAAAAATGTCGCCCCTGTCGCGAAGGATCTCGTTGCCGCGGGGTTGAAGATCATCGCCACGCGCGGCACGGCCGCCGCCCTAAGGCGCGCGGGCATCGAAGTGGAATCGGTCTATAAAGTGAATGAAGGCCGACCGAACATCGTCGACCTCATCAAAACCGGCAAAGTCAATCTGCTCATCAACACACCGCTCGGTCGCGAATCGTTTTACGACGAAAAATCCATTCGCCGCGCGGCGATTCGTTACAACATTCCGTGCATCACCACGCTGTCCGCGGCGAGCGCCGCCGCGCTCGGCATCCGCGCCATGGCCGGTCACGGAGCCGAGGTAAACGCCTTGCAGGATTTACATCGCCGCAAATCCTCCGCAGCCTCCGTGACGCCAACGCCATCTACGCCCGCAGCTCCCGCCGAACACTCGTAAGCATTTCGAAGCTTCGGTGCGCTCCGCGCTGCACTTCATCAGCAGTTACGACTTCGGCATACATCTGGCAGCCCGCAGAACCGCGTCCCGCCAGCCGATGTAGACTGGCCATCAGAATTTCCCGCGGCCGTCACCTGGCCGTCTTAAGAGACAACTTGCAAACCACGGAGTGTCGCGTTTGAGCGCTCGAGCCGATTCGATTCCTGTGTCTCCTCCAAACGGACAGTGGATTTACGGCCCGTGGCTCGATTTTCTCGTGGGATGCGGCGCGTGGTCGGCGCCTTTGCTTGCTATCGCCACGTGGATGACGCCGTCGCACACGCACTCCTGGACCGTGGCGTTCTACTTCCTCGCCATTCTCTTCAACTACCCGCACTTCATGGCGACGATCTACCGCGCCTACCACACCCGCGCGGAGTTCGAGAAATACAAGCTGGTCACCCTGCACGTCACGCTGCTGATGGTTCTGACGGGCGTGCTGCTGCATACCTTCCACTGGCTGCTTCCGTGGGTGTTCACGCTTTACATTTGCTGGAGCCCCTGGCACTACACCGGCCAAAACTACGGCTTGCTGATGATGTTCGTGCGGCGCGGCGGCGCGAGCATGACGCCGACTGAGCGCCGCTCGATTCGCATCGCATTCATTGCGGCCTACCTGATGCTGCTCGCCAGCTTTGAAACCGGCGGCTCGGCCGATCCGCTCGTTCTTTCGCTCGGCATCCCCGCGAAGTTCACGCTGCCCGCGCGGCTCATTCTGGGCGCCGTGTTCGCCGTCGCCACGTTCATTGGCTTCCGCCGGTTAATCTGGCGCAGTAGTTGGGCGGCGATGGCGGCCCCGCTCACCCTCGCCCTCACGCAGTTTCTCTGGTTCGTATTGCCGACGCTGCTCGAATTGCACGCCGCCTATCAAATTCCGCAAACGCGCTATAGCAGCGGCATCCTGGCGGTACTTCATTCCGCGCAATACCTGTGGATCACCAGCTACTACCAGCAGCGCGAGGCGCGCGCCGCCGGCCAGCCGCGGTGGCGCATGGCGACTTATTTCCTCACGCTGATCGCCGGAGGCATCGCGCTGTTCATTCCCGGGCCGTGGCTGGTAAGCCGCCTGTTTCATTTCGACTTCACCACCAGCTTCCTCATCTTCACCGCCATCGTGAACATCCATCATTTCATTCTCGACGGCCAAATCTGGAAGCTGCGCGATTCGCGCATTTCGGCCTTGTTGATCGACCGCGCCAACAGCGCTACAGCGCAATCGAGCAGCGAGGAGCGCACTCGCAACTCTACGGCACCGGCGGCAAGCGCGCGATGGTTCGGAAGCAGATTCCTTTCGCCCGCCGCGCTTCGAGTTTCGCTGCTTGCCCTGCTCTTCCTGTGGGGGGGAATAGACCAGGTCCATTTCGCGCTGGGCACGGACGAAGGAAATCTTCCCGCGCTCCGCCAGGCTGCGCTCCTGAATCCCTACGACAGCATGCTCCAGGCGCGCATCGCCCAGGCGGAGGCGAAAGATGGCCGCAAACCCGAGGCGCTTGCCGCGCTCACCCGCGCCGTCGAAGTGAATCCTTACAACGCCGGGTTACAGCATGCGCTCGCCCGAGCCTTTATCCAGAACGGCCTCTATCCCGAAGCCTACGAACGCTACGCGAAGATGCTCGTCATTTTTCCGCGCGATGCCAACGCCCTCGTCAACTATGGATTGCTGGCTGCACGCGTCGGCCATGCCGACATCGCCATCGACTCCTGGGAGAAAGCGCAGCAGGTGGACCCGGACCAGCCGAATCCCCACCTCTACCTCGCCGAAGCGCTCGATCAGAAGGGCGACGTAGCCCGGGCCGCTCTCCATTGGGAGGCGTTTCTCCGTTTTGCCGACGCGCATCCTGACGATCCAGCCGCCGCGGCGGCGCAGCAGATTTCAGCACGGATTCAACTAGCCGACGACGAGGCACGTCTGGGCAACGCTGCCGCCGCGTCTCAAGAGTATTCAAAAGCGATTGCGCTCGCGCAACGCGCCTCTGACGCGAAGCTCGAAAGCCTCGCGCTCGTGCATTACGCTGACCTGCAGGAGAAATCCGGCGACCTGAAATCCGCCGCCAGCTCGTATCAACGCGGTCTCGCGCTCGATGAGAAGGCCGAAGATCCCGGCAGCGCATCCTTCGACTGGTTCAATTACGGGCAGTTTCTGCGGCGCCATGGTCTGCCCGACGAATTGGTCTACGCGTGCTTTCTGCGTGCGGAGGGGCTGATGGTGGGAACCTCGGGAAATGAAGTAGAAACGGTAAAATCCATTCGCAGGCAGGTCGAAAGCCAGCTCGGAAGAAAAGCCGCTGCCGTGAAAACGAACCTGCCGGTCATGCTCGCCCGCGCCACGGAACTCCCCACAGGTTCCTTCTGATTCCCTGAAACTGGATTTACGGCTTCGGTGGCGCGGGAGGATTTTTCTTCGCCGCGTCCCAATGCTCCTGAACCTGCCCGTTCTCCACGCGAACCATGTCGAAATTGTTGTAGGAGTATTTGCGGCTTGGGTCGTCCGGATCGGGTGCGGAGCGATCGAACATCATCAGCACCAGATCGCCGCTCGTGATCACCAGGCTCGGTTTGGTTTTCCACTCCGGCTGGATTGGCTCGGGCTTCCGCACGCGGCTCATATACTGCACGAACCCGTCGCGCCCCGTCGGAACGTTGGGGTTGTGCTGGATATATCCAGGCGCGATATACTGCTCCGCCAGTTCCAGATGCCCGTATTGCAGCATGTCGTGAAACTCCACGAAGGCGATCTCCTGGTTCTTGTGCTCTTCCGGCGTGAGCTTCAGGTCCTGCGCGATCGGAGGCGCGGAAGCGGGGGCGAGCGTCGCGGCACCCGGATTTTTCATGGAGCTATCCCAATGCTCCTGAATCTTGCCGTCCTGGACGCGCGCCACGTCGAACGTGTTGAACTTGTAGGTCTTCGCGGAATCGGCAGGGTCCGGGGCTTCGTGCTCCCACACCAGCGCCACATAATTGCCCTTGGCAAACGCTTTCACGGGCGGATTCGGCAGCGCCGCCGGAATCGCTTGCGCCGGGCGCTTTCCTAAAATCTCCACAAAAGCCGCCAGCCCGTTCGGGAAGTTCGGGTCGTGCTGCACAAAATCCGCGGCCATATACTTCTGCGCCAGGTCGACATGGCGAGCGAAAACCACCTCGCGCCACCAATCCATCACCAACTTCAGGTTCGCCTGCTCCTGCGCCGTCATTTGCTTCGACTGCGCCCGAACCGGCGCCGCCATTAACGCGAGAAACGCAATCAGCCCTGCAAACCAGCGCATGCCGATTCCAGCTTTCGAAAACATCATTTCCGCCTCGTGTGAAAACCGCATTTCGGATTCTGGGAAGAGAGGGCGGACGCACCAGAAAGGAATCACAAGCGCGACTCTGCTAGCGGAAGCTACTCCATTTCACCGTCGCGCCGCAAGCCTTGCCCCGTCGATTCTTTTTCTAGGTGCCTTTGGCTGGCGGCGTAACCGTTGCCCAGCGCTCGGCGATCTTGCTTCCCTCGAATCGCCACAGCACAAATCCCCGAAACTGCATCTTGCTGCCGGTCGCCGTATCGGTCCAGCGCCAGACGTTCCGGCACACTACCTTGTCGCCCTCGGCAATCATGTCTTCGACGGTCACGCGCAGATCGGGCATGGCCTTGTACATCGCCACCATCATCTGCTCGTCGCCTTCGACACCCGTAGGCTTCCCGCCCGGTCCGTCATGGTCGCGGAAGTCCGGCGTCATGTTCTTCCGGATCACCGAGGCATTCCGTTTGTTGACGAAATCCTCGAAGTGCTCTTTAACGAAAGCCTTCATCTGATCGGGACTAAGTTCGGTAGGCATGGTCGGCTCCCGACGAAAAGTAGCGTCGGCATAAAACTTCTCTGGCTACGCGTCTCGGCAACGGTGTCAGGCGCCGAAACGAGCCGCGGACCGCGCTTTCAACTTAGCAGTCTCTTCGTCCGGGTTCTTCGGCGGCGAACTGGTTTCGAGCGAACGAAGCAGGCGGTTGGAAATTTCGGAGATTTCGTCCACGGCGGCCAGGAAAGCGGCTTCATTTGCCTTCGACGGTTTGCTGAACCCGCTGATCTTCCGTACAAACTGAAGAGAGGCGTTGTGGCGTTCCTCTGGGGTAACGGGCGGATCGAAATTAAACAGAGTCTTGATATTCCGGCACATCGGTGTCGCTCCCGTTCTATAAGAGTTCCTAGTCTGCCGCGGACGACCGCTGGTTGGATAAGGAATGCAAGGTCAAGGATTCATGAATTGACTCGTCAATTGATTCATGAAATGTCCCGACCGCCGACAGGAACCCGGTGCGCGAGTCCTCGCGGAAAATGCCGCGTTCGACTTTCGCTACTCAATCCTTCCGCGATGGTTTACCATTACCGGTTTCCATTCCAGGAGGATGAATGTCGGTAAAGTGTGACAAGTGGATTCGCAGGATGGCGGCCGAGCACAAGATGATCGAGCCTTACGAAGATCGCCAGGTTCGGGATGGCGTCATCAGCTACGGTGTCTCTTCTTACGGCTACGACATGCGCGTCGCCGACGAGTTCCGCATTTTCACCAACGTGAATTCCACGATCGTCGACCCGAAGCGCTTCGACGACAAGTCGTTCGTAGAATTCAAAGGGCCGGTCTGCATTGTTCCGCCGAACTCCTTCGCGCTGGCGCGCTCGGTGGAATATTTCCGCATTCCCCGCACGGTGCTCACGATCTGCGTCGGCAAGTCCACCTATGCCCGCTGTGGGATTATCGTCAACGTCACACCGTTTGAGCCGGAGTGGGAAGGCTTCGTGACCCTCGAAATCAGCAACACCACGCCGTTGCCTGCAAAGATTTACGCGAACGAAGGGCTTTGCCAGGTGATTTTCTTCGAGGCCGACGAAATCTGCGAAGTGTCGTACAAGGACAAAAAGGGCAAATATCAATCGCAGCAGGGAATTGTGCTGCCGAAAATCTGATTCCGCGGCGGGATCGCTTCTAGTTGCGGCGCGTTTCAGGAGTGGGCGAAGCATCGGGGGCGTCCGAAGTTCTTTCGACGACTCCTCCGGTCTTCTCCGAGTAAATAAGGTACATGCCGGGCCGCGCCTGTGCCAGCCCACTCAAGCGCTGCCGCGCCTCGTCCAAACCTTCCACGGCTTCCAGCCACAAAGGGCTCCCATCCGGGAGCGTAGCAAAAATGTCGAACATGGGTGCCATTCCATCACCTTCTCCGGCGCCGATCATGCGGCGCACATCCTCACATCGGCATGTTGATCGCCAATCCACCGTGGTGCGTAGGCGACTCCAAATCAGCTAGTTAGCAGCCATATATCCCCGGATCCAGCGACGCAGACGTGTAAATTCTTCGCGGCGCGTCGAATAATCCATTCCTCACCGCCGCCGCCAATTTACAATCGACTACGGTTGGCGGCATATACCAGAGACGGAGCCCGAAATGACTGAATTGACGCAAACTCTCCAGGCGGCACCGGCGCCGAAGCGCCGCCGCAAACGCGGTTTTCTTTACGAGCATTCCTTGAGCATCGCGTCGATCTCGATCCTCTGTGTCTGGATCGGTTTCTACATTTTCTCGAATCCCACACCCATTGGGGTTCGTTCTTCGGAAATGCGATTGCCGATTGGTCCGGGGTCGTGGTCACCGTGCTGGCAACCAAATATCTTTACGAAAAAGATTCCGCTGAAAGCCGGCCTTGCCCCAAAAACGAAGGCTTTTCACCGGCAATCGAGTGGTTGCGAGATCACTCGTTGAGCATCTTTCTGTTAATCACGGGAATTGCGTGGGTCGTAGCGTTCATCCGGATGGACCCCACCGCGAAATGGGGACAGGTGGTGGGCGACGTTGTTTCCGAGTGGACCCAAATCTTTGGCCTCGTTATCCTCACCAAGCGCATGATCGAGCGCCACTCGAAAGAAAGCCGCCGATGAACCTCGCCTCGCCTGCAACGAGCGCCTCCAGTCGGGGAACTCCCGCGTAAGTGGGCTCTCCCTGCTATTATTTTCGTACACAAAAAAATGCGCCGAATTCACCTCTTGTTTTTCTCCTTATGTCTGACGGGTCTTGCCGGCCTCGTTGCCTTGGGTCGGACCCCGGGCGCGGTCGCGGCGCCATCGAAATCCGTCGACACGGCCGCCGTTTCGCCCGCCATCGTCATCGGGTTTGTGGGCGGTTACGTGAAGCACACCAACGCGGTTCATGAGGAGGTGCAGCTCGCAGAGCACCTCCGCGAGGAGTACCCTTCTGGCGTCTACGTGGAGGCTTTCGAGAACCATCGCGGCGGGCAGGCCCTTCGAAAAATCCGTCAGCTGCTCGATGTGGACCACGACGGGTCGCTTTCCACCGCCGAAAAGCAGCAGGCGAGGATTATCTTCTACGGGCACAGCTGGGGAGCCTCGGAAAGCGTGCAGGCCGCGCGCGCTCTGGATCGGGAGGGGATTCCGGTACTGTTGACCGTGCAGGTGGATAGCGTCAAGAGGCATGGCCAGAATGACGCCGTCATCCCTCCCAACGTTTTGCAGGCGGTCAATTTTTATCAGCCGCACGGCCTTATTCATGGCCGAAGTGCTATCCGCGCCGCCGACCCCTCGCGAACTCAGATCATCGGAAACTTCCAACTCGATTACCGCAAGCGCCACGTAAATTGCCCTCACTACCCCTGGTGGGATCGCTACTTGGCCCGGCCTCATACGGAAATCGAATGCGACCCGACAGTCTGGAATCAGGTGGAGTCTTACATTCGCGCGAGCCTGCTTCCGATAACTCCCACACCGGCAGCGGCGAACGTGCCGGAGGAAAAGGCACCCAAACAACCGTGAACGAACGGCGCGTTGCCTGGGGCAGGCTCATCGCGTGGTGATCGATCCTGCGGTTGCGCTTGTCAAACCGCCGTCTTATACTCGCCCCCGATGCAACGCCGCGAATTTTTGGTTCTTTCAGCCGCAAGCGTAGGCGGAGTGCTTGTATACACCCTCGACCGCCAAATGACGCGCGTCTCCGCGCAGGCGGCGCCATCCGCGCAATCGATCCGCGTACCGCTTCGCTTTTTCACGCAGGCGGAGGCGCTCATCGTCGCTACGGCGGCCTCGCGAATCTTTCCGAGCGACGAATCGGGCCCCGGCGCGAATGAAGCCGGTGTCGTGATTTATATCGACCGCCAGCTCGCAGGCCCTCGCGGACGCGATGCTCACCGCTATACGCAAGGCCCCTTCGTGGAGGAAGGCGCCCCTCCCGAAGTCGGCTACCAGGGCAAAGCGACTCTCGCCGAGACGTACCGCGAGGGATTGAAAGGCCTCGCCGGCTTTGACCAGCTCACCCCGGCGGAACAGGACCAGAAGCTCAAGCAGATTGAAGAAACCCGCTTCTTCAGCATGTTGCGCAAGAATACCCTGGAAGGCATGTTCTCCGACCCGCTTCATGGAGGGAACATCGATATGGTGGGATGGCAGCTGATCGGTTTTCCGGGCCCCCAGATGAGCTGGGCTGCCGACGTCGACAAACACTTTGGCGAGGAATTCCGGCCCAAGCCCATGAGCCTGACTCAGGTGTTGCCGGGCCACAAGTTCCACCCCAGCGAAGACGACGACCGCAAATCCTGATCGCGCGCCGAGGTTTCCAACTTACGAAATCGAGGTTCTTCCTAGTGTTCGTTCTCTCCCCGGAATGGCAGTTTCAATTTTCGCGCGATCTCCGGCCAGAATTCCCGCAGCACATCGAATCCGGCGTCCTGCAGGATTCCGTAAGAAGCCGCTCGCGCGGCCGGACCGACTCCGGGCCTGTTGTCCGGATGATACGTGTCCGATAGCGCCGCCGTGCTCGCCGCTCCGAGCCACTCGGAAAAATTGAACATGTACCCTCCGTTTTCCCGGTGCGCCACCACGATGTGTTCGACTGCGTGGAGCAATCGCTGCCCCGTGCTTCCGTGGGCCAGACGGTAATAGCGTGGGTCTTCCGAAAAGATCGTGGGATAGAGAAACTCCTTGAAAAATTCGCTGGATGCATTGTCCGCTAATTCCGCACCAAACCGCTTTCCGTATCCGGCCGCGCCCTGTCCAAAGCTGTGATCCGAATCCTCGGCCTGATCGATTCCCGCATTGAATGCGGCTCCGAGGAAGGTCACCGGATCCACGCTGTCTTCCACGAACAATACGAACTTGCCCTTCGTCGTCAGGGAACACAGCAGGGCGCCCGGCTTGTAATGGGGCGGGTGTACGGAAGCGCGATCTAGCCTTCGTCCGAAGGCTCCGACGATCTTGGCAGACGGTCCCTTGTAATCCTGCCAGCGAACCATCGGTGCGGGTTGTACGCACGGCTCTTGCGGGTTTTGCTGGCCCTGTTCCTGGGTGGGTAACGTAGCCTCAGGGGGTTGCGCCGTGGACGGAGGCTTTTCCTGCGCCCGCGCCTGGACTCCGCAAGCGAGGAGCATAGCGACAGCGGCCAATCCCCGAAAAACGCTGAACCATCGAGACAAGATTTGCCCTCGGAATACTACGCATCCACTCGGTTTCCATACCGAATCGCTTTTTGCAAAGGCGCACTAGTCTACTGCGGTTTTCCGCCAGCGCAAGTCATTCGATTCGTCTGGCAGCCCGCTTGTTGTATTCGGCCGGAATGGTTTAAGGGGATCTTCGCGATACATTTGGCGGCCCGAGCGCGTCCCCCCGAAGCTAGTTTCACTGCACCCAAAAAGCAACAGCCCCGGCCGGAGCCAGGGCTGTTGGAAACCGATGATTTGATAAGAGGAGGCTTAGTCCCCCGCGACGGCCTCGGCTTGGGGCTTCTCGGCCGCAGCGCCACTGCCATTCCCGTTTCCGTTCGCCGGAGCAATCTGCACCGGCACCGTCGCACCGGGGACAGCCATGCGGATCTGGTCCATGCTGCCGATCTGCACGACGGTCTCCTTGGGCTTCTTGAGGACCAGCTCTTCGTAAATCTTGCGGACCTTGGCTGCTTCCTCCAGCGCCTTCTTGCGGCGAATGCGGTCTTCTTCGGCCGCCGTCAGCGGAATATCGTGCTCGAGGTGACGCACGCGGGCGGCATCTTCCGCGTTGATCTTCAGCGAGTGATCGTACTCGTTGAGGGTCACGCTCTTGCCCTTGGCGTAAATCTCATGCTTGCCGTGCGTCTTGTACCACTGCGCGACCGTGGCGTTCTTGTGCATGTTCTCGATGATTTTCCGCCAGCCCACGCCCGTGTTGTACGCGCAGAAGGAAATTTCGCCCTGCTGCGTGGCGTAGGGGATGATGCACATTTCGGTGCGGCGGAAGTCGTAGTTGAACAGGTCCTGGAACCACATGCCCGCGATGAAGAGCATGTTCCAGGGATCTTCCTGGCGGCGCTTCATGGCGTCTTGGTAGGTGCGCTCCGGGTTTGTACGGCCGTACTTCTTGTCGGAGTCCTTCGAAACCGCCCAGGTCTTGTCGAACTTCTTCCAGATGTCCTTCAAGCGCAGGCTGGGGGGAGCTTGGAACGAGCTGTAGTTCCTCAGCAGAGCCAGCATCATCATGAAGGCGGAAAACTTCTTTCCGCGGGCCGCGTCGGTGATGGACGAAACGTCCTTCACCAGCTGCGGCGCGTTCAGGAAGCGCGAAATGGGCGCCCATTCCTTGGTTTCCTTGTGGATCATCATCGCCGTGCCGACGCCGCAGTTCGGATGGCAACCGCAGGAGAGCGCCCCCCACTGCGCGTCAGGACCGTGTACGAGATCCGCGAAGCCCGCAAAGGGCGAAATGAATGACAGCGGGAACCAGTCGCGCGTCGGCTCCACTTTACCCACTTGATTGCTCACGTCCTGCGCCAGATGCGACAGCGTATAGCGCTGGCGCAAGCGGCGTTCCGGGGTAATGTCCTCGTCGCGTCCGGTGAAGGAAACCGGCTGGAACGAGAGGAACGCGATCTTCTTGGGGTTCTCCATCGCGAACTTCACGATGGGGCCCACCTGGTCGTTGTTCACATTGTTGACGATCGTGGTCACCAGCACGATTTCGATGCCGGCTTCGTGCATGTTCTCGATCGCGCGGAGCTTTACGTCGAAAAGGTTGCCCACCTGCCGGTGGCCGTTCGCGTCGTTGCCGATGCCGTCGAATTGCAGGTACGCATAGCGCATGCCCGCTTCGAACGCCTCGCGGCAGAATTCCTTGCTCTTGGCGAACTCGATGCCGTTGGTCGCCGCCTGCACGCTGTTGTAGCCGATCTTGCGCGCGTAGCGGACCGCATCCGTAAATCTCGGATGCATTGTGGGCTCGCCGCCCGAGAACTGCACGGACATCTGGCGCCGCGGCTTGATCTTCAGCGCGTTATCGAGGATTTCCTGAATTTCTTCCCAGTTCAGCTCGTGCACGTACCCAACCTGGTTCGCGTCCATGAAGCAGGGATCGCACATCATGTTGCAGCGGTTGGTCAGGTCGACGGTCAGCACCGCCCCGCGGCCGTGGCGAACCGTGCTCGAACCGTGCTTGTGCAGGTCCTCGTCGTTGTGCGCCGGGATATCGCGGCCGGGGAAGTTCTGCTCGATCCACTGGAGGAACTTTGCGTCCACGGCCATCAGGTCTTCGTATTTGCCGTGGATGGGGCATTCCTTCACCATCCAGACCTGCCCGTCGCGCTCGATGATCTGCGCCTTGATCTCGCCGACTTTCTCGTGGACGAGGTCGGTCCAATCCTTCTTGCCATTGATGATGGCGTCGCGCGCCTCTTTGACGCAGTCGGGGCACAGCGAGTCCGTCGTGCGCGGCCAGCCGAGCGTGGGCTTGGACTTCTCCCAGGATTTCAGCAACGGCTTGTCAGACCATTTCGGCGTGAAGGACGGATTCGGATTGTACTTGTTGAAGAAATGGATGGTGTTGTACGTCACACCGGCCACTTTGCAGAGGGACCAGTCGAAAGTCTTCCAGAGCTTGTTGCTTACTGTGTTGGGCATCTGTTCCTTTCCTCTAAGACTTCACTTGGGATAAATGCCACTTCGGCACGTTGGCGCTGGGATCCCCGGAAATGCATGATCTACGTATGGTACTGGGTCCGTAACCTGTTACAACTACGGATTTTGGGCTGGTTTCCAAATTACGTCCATATGTGTCGCTTGAATGGCGGAATTAGGGGGCTGAATGGCGATTACCGGCACCAAATGGGAACGGCTGCAACCGGGCCTGCCCAAGGGGAACACCGGCGAATGCTACGGCCATGCCTTTCGTACTACGAGTTTTACGGCCCACCGCGACCCGTCAGTCCAGATTGAGAGGCGTGCGCAAAACCCCGATGGCGAAATGCGCCAGGTGCTGAGCATCGTCGTCCAGTTGAATCCAGCGGACGACGCAATGATCTTTCATATACTGCGAGACCTTGGACTCGTGAATGCCCAGATGCTCGGCGAGCCGCTCCTTAAAGCCGGCGTCGGAAAATCCCCGGCTCACTCGAGGGTTCTTGCTGCCCCGCGAGCCGCGGGCCAGGTTCCCCAGGCCCACGCGAAGCGTCTGGCATGCCTCGATGTAATAGGAGGAGATCTGGTCGGAGTCGGACAACAGGAAGACACCCGGGCCTGCGGGCGCCTGATCGGCTTCGTCAAGACGGTGCAGAGGGCTCGAGACGAGGCGGCGTAGCATGGAATCCAGCTGTGCCATCCGGGAAGCGAGCGCCGGGTCGCCGGCGCGGCCATGGGCGGTGCGCTCGGAGGGCAGTTGCGGCGGCCCGACTTCCACCGGAACGCTGCGAACCGGTTCCGGCACGTGCCGCTCGACGCGAGCGGGACGTTCATACGCTGCCGGACGCGGTTCCGGCTGGCGGAACGGCAAAGGCTTGGACGTTTCCGGCGTCACAGGTTGAGCTTCAACGGATTCGGCATAGGCCTTCGTCGGCAATGACGGTGCTGCGGCGCCATCCTTCCGGCGACGGCCGCGGCCTCCGCGACGTCCCCGGCGGCGCTTCTTCCTGGCCGGGTCGCCAAGCGCAGCGGCGGTGGTCGCCGATTGCGCCGTTGCTTCCGGAGAAGCCGAGCCATTCGAGGCATCTTCAGGGATTTCGCCGTACGCGAGCGGGAGCGGTGTTTCTTTTTCAATATTTTTTGATGTGGACTCGGATGCGAACTCGGATGTGGACAGGGAAGACTCCTCGTGTGTGTCAGCTGGATCTGCGGCAGGCTCCGCTTTCGCGGCTGGAATCGGCGCGCCCAGCCGTATAAGCGCCTCTTCTGCCTTCTTCTTCCATTCGGAACGCCGGAAACGCTCGGCTGCAACGGTATACCATTTAATGGCTTCGCTCATGCGTTCAGCCTTCTCTTCGACGGCGCCCAATTCCCATGCCACCATGCCGTCGCGCGTGCGCTGAAAAAGTTCGGAGAGTTTTACGAGTGCGTCCGGGCTGTTTTTCGCCTTGCGGATGCGGGCCTGGATCTGCCGCCAATCAGTCATGTCCAAGCATTGTAGCAGCGGTTCCCCCCGTAGGCCAAACAAGTAAAGGCTGGTAGTGGGTCAGTTTCGGGTTTTCCGGGTGGTCTCAATGGATCGACGCAACACTAGCGCGAAGTTCACTTGGGGAGCCTAGAAAAGCTAAAGTCATTGGCGAGCGTTAAGTCAAACAAGAGACTATCCTGCATAGGTCTAATGGAATACAAACACGGCAGAGCGGTTCTCTTGCCGGAAGCATAGTCCAATCAATTGCTTGGAGGGTGTTGCATCGACGACTAATCGGTAGTTGACCACGAATTTGTCAGGATTAAAGGCACAAGGCAGTTTGGCTTAATTCTTCGCTTTCTCGATCTAACCGAGCCAGCAGGGTGATGTTCAACCAACGACTTCCGCTATTCCACTTCACCCATCCGCGGAGACTATAACTTTTGACAGTCCCCCTCGCAGCAAACCAACGCTAACCTGAAAGACGGCCACAAGTTCAGGGTCCCTGGTCATAGTTGCAAATCGCCAATTGAAAGCAAAACACACGCAGATTGAATCCACATTCGATGTAAAGAAGGGGAAACGATGATCTCTAGAAAAGGAATGCCCTTCGTTCTCGGACTCGCTTTGTTCGCCGGAACAGGGGTGCCGTATGTTCAGGCCCAAGACTTCAATAAGCAGACCAAAATTAAGTTCAGTCACGCCGTAGAGATCCCGGGGCAGGTTCTGCCAGCCGGGAGTTACACGTTCACTCAGAGCGGGTCGATTGGCGGCCGAACTGTTGTTCAGATTTGGAACGAAGATAAATCGAATCCGATCACCACGGTTCTCGCGATTACGAATTATCGGCTCAAGCCCGCGCGGGAGACGTTTATCGAGTTTCATGAACGCCCAACAGGGTCACCGCAGGCACTGAAAGCGTGGTTCTATCCTAATGACAATTATGGCGTCGAGTTCGTCTATCCAAAACAGGAAGCGCTTCGGATAGCTCAGGCGAATGATGAGGATGTTCCAGCAGAAACCGTCGAACCAACTCCAAATACGCTGAACACGGTTCCGGTGGTCGCAGTTACTCCCGAGCAAAAGGAAGTGCCGATTGAAAAAGCATTTCAGACGACACCAGCCCCTGCCAAGTAGCCAGAACCTGTTGCGGCTGCCAAAGTATTGCCAAGGACAGGAAGCCCAATGCGACTATATGCCTTGCTTGGCAGCCTGTCCCTCGCCATCGGATTCGGCCTGAGGCGATTTTCAACTAAACGTCTGTGAGTGAAACGACTCTCTTTGCGCCGCGCACACCTACAAGACCGTTAAGCAAACTCCACGCCCTTCCTGCTTCCTTGAGCTGGTCCGGGGGTGGACACAATTCTGGGCACGAATTTCCGCAGCGTCTCCTACCCACAGTTCGTGGTGGTAGCGATCGAGAATCCTCTCGAACCACCGTGCGTTGATGGTCACTTCGATACCCACCCGAGCGGGACCTGGAAAGCAAAGGTTATCGGGTTCGAATATACAAATGTCATTGAATCGGAGCTACAACCGCTTCTCTCGAATGATACGGGAGATGGCACGAGAGTGAGGAGTTACAGCCGAATTGGCTCGAATTTAGGGTTGTGGATCCCGATGATCGCCCATGCTTCCCCTAATGTTCGAACCACGTGCAAATTGGGACGTGTGCTCTGTCCCTCAAATTCAAACATCCGCGCCATTCCGAAAATGTGAGGAGAGGCCGCAACGATGACACAAGGGCGGCTAGGTTCCGCCATGACTGGTACAGTCTTTGCCAGCTGGCGGATTTTCTGAGCAGTGACCTCGAGGGAAGCGATCGCCGAAAGATTCGTAATACCGGCGCGGGGGTCCAGCAATGCTGCATACTCTCCGGTCATCCGGTAGAAAGCTGTTGCATCTTCGTCGGTAATTCGCCCCGCACACGTGCCCAGCAGAACGCGGTTGGTAGAATCGTACTCGAGGTGGTAGGCCAACTAGGTTCGAATTCCCAAACTAGGTTTTAATTCCACATAGTCCACTGGTTTTCCCTGTAACCACCGTTGTTAATGCGCGAGCCTGCCTTTTATCGGCCCATTTTTAAAAATAGACAACGTGCAGATTAGCGGGGACAGGTTCAAGGTGGACAGCTAGCGAAAAGAAAACGCGAAGCTAGTCTGTATAGATCCCTCTGTCTAGTCCGCGAACTAGACGCTCGGCAGAAGTCTTGAATACTTCACAGATGCGGAGCAGGGTCGAAACTGTTATCGGACGGCCAGCTTCGATTTGTTGCCAGTGACGCGCTGAAAAACTAAAAGAAATCATATCCTCTTGCGAGTAGCCATGCTTTCTTCGCAACCTGCGGACTCGTCTCCCCAATGCAAGGAAGAATGCCGCTTGATTCACCACCGTCCGAGAACCTACCTTGCCCCGGGCAAAGGCGGGGCCGGGATTTCCTCTTTTCTGCTGAACAAAAATAATTGCACGGGAAGGAAGACAGTTCGTTGCTCCAGAGCAAATACGGAACCGGTAAGGTTTTTGGTTTGTCGTCTACCGGGAGAACGGTCCCTAGGGAGTTATGTAGCCGTGGTTTCTCGAAGCCTGTGATTGCTCGCAATCAGAGAGGTACTGACTGGCCTGGATTCTGAAGTAAGTCCTGGTGAACGCTGCTCCTGATACCGATGGGCGCTTAACCCGCATCAACTTCTTTGCGTTTTCTGAAGCGAGTAACGCCGCAGGTAATCGGAAACTGACCCGCTGC
>Ga0302325_10016266_pt1 | contig 15778 bp, 19 predicted proteins | sample Palsa_T0_2_FD_201948 | JGI IMG/M metagenome (GOLD analysis project Ga0302325, IMG submission 201948) | Peat permafrost microbial communities from Stordalen Mire near Abisko, Sweden - Palsa_T0_2 | ecosystem: Environmental > Terrestrial > Soil > Palsa > Peat permafrost | place: Sweden: Abisko...
TATCCGTTATCCGCATCAGAGATGAGAGCTGTTCTACCACGTTTTCACGCATATACGGAGTTCAGTGAGAGAAAGACCAGAAAGAGAGCCATTGTTTTCCTTAGGGGACCTTGGGAAGCGATATCGAAGAAAAGAAAAGAAACACCACGACCCACGCTCTCCTGGTTCGATTCGATTCTTTGTACCGATGTTTTGCTGGGAACTTACCAAAAACTATGCCTTTTTTTCTTGCTTTCTCTTGTGTGTGTTGTACCTCGGTTTTTCATAGTCCGGGACGGAGTTTGATAGGTTTCGATAACAGCATGGGGGTCCTCTGTCTGTGATGTGCAAAGATAGGGGTCAATGGGATGAACTGAAATCGCAGGTTCATCAACTGTAATAGAACGAGTGCCTTTTCTCTGCTATCTTTCTATCTTTTTGTGGAATCAGGGTGGGTGTGTCTGGGATCTAGTGTTGGGTGGATTGGGAAGTTAGGTTGGCACAGCGGTGATGGATGATGCCAATGGCGTGAGACGAGATGAAAGAGAGAGCTCTGTATGGATAAAGCATTGTGATGTTAATAGAAAACCTCGTGATCTCATTCTCGAACGCTATGGTCCATGTCCTGTATATAATGTTATACAGCAGAGAGTGCTAACTATCCATACTTACTTTGAGATGAAGGAATGGGGGGTCAAATGTAGGTAACCAATATCATTTCGCTTTGCCGACCTATGGCGAGTTTGTCAAGGAATCTAAACACGGGGGGATGAAATAGCTGTGAAGCTTGATATGGCCTGATCATATTAAGAGCTACATAGGTTGAGTTTGTCAAACTTGAGGGAGGCAGACGCCTTTCTTATAAGTATAAATTCCCACACTTGTATCACTGTAGTCTTGGCAGGCTTTCGTTTGCACGCGTTGAATGTGGAAGTAGAGCCTCTATGAAATATATTTACTTACAACGCTCATGGATTGACTTATGCTTCTGCTATTCAGTTGATCCTCAGGAAGCATCCTTGACATGAGAGTGATTTTTGACCCGAATTCACAAATGAAAGCAATGATTCTCATGCCTTCTATGGATTGTTGAATTGATTGATCAACACTATACAATACAGTCCCCTCCCACTTCATCGATCCGTCTTACGGCTCTCCCGACCATTTACACATCACATCTATTTTCCACTACTCATTTCTTCTTAATAGCCAAAGACTCCAAGTCCGCACGCTCCCGCGCCTCCGCTTCGATTTCCCTGATGATCGGTGACAGATACTGGACATCATCCTCGGGTTTTGTTTGCTGGTCCTTGGGGAGAAGCTGGTGAGCGAGCGAGCACTGCAATTGATCAGCCAATTATCCACCAACGGAATCCTAAGGACTTTAGGTCCTACCTGGAAGGCTCGTCGAAGGCGGTAGACACGGTCGTATGCCTCTTTTGGCGGAAGACGCTTGAGTGCGAGGAGGACAGTCTCTGACTCTTCCGGGATCAGATCATCGGCTCTAGAGCGTCCAACATGTCAGCACAACTTCTGAAAGCCCTCGTCCATATCGCAATAATGCCCCGAATCCATTCTATCCCTCTCGCCTGTCCGTTGTAGGTGTACATACTTCAACCCGAGCTTCCTGTATCCAGCAGCATTGGCGTACCAATTGGCCACTGGCATCATCATTTTCTTAAGCCATGGTCGCTTTATGATGTAGCCGGCAAGCGATGGTTGAGACATGTTGCTGTCGTGAGGTCGAGTCGAATTGAAGCTCTCTGGTGTGTCCTGGCCGGAATTGGGCACGTCGTCGAAGCTTTCTCGGGATGGTTTGATTCACGGCTATCGATTACATAAGCGATCGCTGCAGCTTTGACTGTGGAAGGTGGCACGTGATAGCAAGCTCAACAGGAGCAGGACCAACCAGAACCCCTGCCCTTGAAAAGCCATTATGATGTGAAGCATCCCCCACTCCGCTCCCACTCTGCAGGTTTCCCAGTCCAGCTTGCTTTTCCGCACACTTTGTACCGCATCACGAGACGAAGCAAAGCGTCAAACTTCAATCATAGCTTTGCCACTCTAATCGGCTTTCTGAACACCATTTTATTTGTTGTCAGCGGCTCAAAAGGCGCCGATCTAGCTGATCTAAACCTGGCAAGCGATTACAAGCTTGCTGAGCGAGGGAACAGCTACCTTGCGGCTACCCACTCACCCACCGCTCTCCGAATCTGCAAAACCTCAACACCCCCTCCACCCTCGCGAATTCTCTCTTCATCATACCTTTGCATCGGCCACCCAATCGTCAATGGCCATCGATAACCGCTAGCTGCAGTGTCACTGGAGGTGCCGTGGGATTGAATTCCCCGCACACACCGGGACACGATACTGAGGCAAAACGGTCAACACAAAGAGTTGGCCTACTCGATATTCGGCAAGCGGCTTCCAGCAGGCCACCCCGCTCCTGTTCTGCTCTTTGAAGCACATCAAACTCTTGTGCCAATTCTACAATTACGATGTCGCATGAACGGCGCGCGCGGTCAGCTACGGGAGCAAACGAATTTGCTGCCTCTTCCACTCCTCAGTTTGCAAAGACCACTTCCGGCTTCCGGCGAGAGAATGTTCCGCTTACACCGGTGGAAAGATGGGCTATGGCCAGGTCGGATGACAGCTTTCGAGCTTTGGCAGGCGCGGCAGGAGGATTCACCTCGGGCATTGTCACATGCCCCTTGGATGTGATAAAAACGAAGTTACAGGCACAAGGGGGTTTCAGGGCCAATAAAACAACAGATGCGGTATATCGAGGAATGATTGGGACCGGCCGGGTCATATGGCGGGAAGAGGGGCTTAAGGGATTGTACAGAGGTTTGGGACCGATAATATTGGGCTACTTACCCACCTGGGCAGTATGGTTCACGGTGTACGGGAGATCGAAAGAGCTCATTGCCCAACACGGAAGTAAGTCTTAAATGAATTTGTAAGGTCATGATATGCTTGCTAACAAATTTATAGTTCAAAATGTGTTTTGGGTTAATTTCTGCTCTTCCATAGTGGCCGGTGCCACCTCGACAATGGTCACCAATCCGATATGGGTGATCAAAACTCGTTTGATGTCACAAGTAAGCAGAAAAGCCGTCTCGAACGATGCTCGACCTCCGTGGCATTATAGATCCACTATCGATGCGGCCAAAAAGATGTACAAAAACGAAGGAATACTTTCGTTCTATTCGGGACTTACACCGGCTCTCTTGGGCTTGACTCATGTAGCAATACAATTTCCGGCATACGAATATTTAAAGACACGATTCACTGGACACGGGATGGGCATGTCTGTTGAAGGGGACGAGAGATCGCATTGGGTTGGAGTTACTTCAGCAAGTCTACTTAGTAAAGTACTGGCGAGCTCTGCTACCTATCCCCATGAAGTCATTCGAACCAGGTTACAAACCCAGCAACGGACTTTGCCCTCTTCTTCATCCGAATATGCGGCGTTCCGAGGTGGGCTTGAGGGCAGCGGAACCCATGGACCTGCGGCGGTTATTCAGAAGGCGAAGGCCACACTCCCGCGGTACAGTGGAATCATCAAAACTTTCAAGATAATCTGGGCGGAAGAGGGTTGGACTGCTTTCTATGCCGGAATGGGCACTAACATGATGCGGGCTGTACCAGCCGCTACAACAATGATTCTCACATATGAGTATGTAACGAGGCACTTGAATCGTTCAAAAACAGAAGGAATACGAAAATCATCAGATGGATGGTAATACGGAAAACATACTGATATGATGAAAGGAGTTGATGATACACAATATAGATCTCCAGGCGTGTTACTGCACATTCTTTGGGGTACAGGAAGAGAGGAATCGCATTCTGGAAATTTTTATTTTGTTTAGGCGTTCGGTCTGGACTCGCCGTGGAGGCCGTCGAGGTCCATATCATGCAGGCTTTGTGCGCCTTCAATGGGATTTAGTGCAATGTGGATAAGGAGGATGATACCTTCGCCTCGAAGTGGGGTGTGTAGTTATAGATGAGAGGAGCATTCGCCCTCGATATTTCATGCGCAAAAATTGTACAGAGCTCATAAGTGAGAGCTGGTCAAGTCCACATGCACAAACCAACTTGAAATCACTTACAGCCCTGACTCCCGAGACTCCGTCTAATGCAAATTGATCTTCATCCTTTCCAGCCAAATCAGCCTCGTCCTTTACCAGTCAGTTCCCTAATCCTCCTCTCCGCCTCCGTCTCTACAATCTGCCCTTTCTCGCCCTCCTTCATTCGTCCCCTCCTATCCCTTCCCTCTTGCAAAGTCCCGACCAGCTGCCCAACCGTCCCATCCTCAACCGGACTGTCTAACTTCCCATGCCTTCTCAAACTCTCATTATGCCAATTGATCTGCCCGCCATCTGCCTCTCTATGTTTCTGCGCATTGCGCTTCGCTGCCTGAATACTGGTGCGAGAGTATACGAAGAGGAGCGTTGCCATTGTGAAGGCTGCTAATGGAGCTGTAATCGTCTGGACCCCCGTTAATTAGCTTACTGTAAGTCGCTTCGGACTTTTAAGGGAGAGATACTTTTGCATTGAGATTAAATTTTGGCGGCATTGTCAAATATTGGTTACATGGCTGAGGGGTGAAGGGAAGAGGGGAAGAGAAGGCTGAAGGAGCCTCAAAGTCGCATGATGTACAGGGATGTTTTTGAATGGGACGAATCGCGATGTTATCGGGGATCTGCCACATTTTTGCCCGAGGCTTTATTCAACATTTTCGAATCGCATACGACACTCTTTCCACTTGAGCGATTTTAGGAGGACAAAATATCATGGATTCTTGCTAGAACTTCAGATGTGCGTCGGGAAGATGAAGGGCTTCAATTTCGCAATGGCGTTTGCGTCCGCGAGGAGTGTTCCAAAGCCGATGGTGACGAAGGGTGCATGGACTTGTAGACAATGTCTGCAGCAATCGCGAGGCAGTAGGATCGGGGATCAAATAAGGGGATATGCGAGGAATAGTAAGAGTAAGACATATGGGAGTGGGAGTCGATCTGCGAAGTCGACGTCGAAGAAGGGAGGAAGAGTCCTTTTCGCGGCGGCTGGGGGTGCTTTGGGTGTCACGGCAGTGGCGCTCACAGATGATGTGAGGCATGCTTATGGAGCTGCGGAGAGGACGGGGAGGGTGGTTAGCACGTTGGCTGTTTGTATAAATGAGTAAGTTTTGTACAACTTTGGAAATGTGGCAACGCTGATGTCTGGACAGCTATCGAGTTACCTTGAATCAAAATGAGAAGACAGAGGATGAGGAGGAGAGGAATATTTCCTTGAAGGCTTGTCATCAGAGGTGTGCGGACAGAACGCTCAAGGTGTTGGAGAAGAATGGTAGTATTTTCATAAAGCTGGGACAGCATTTGGTAAGTGGCATGTTACTAAGATTATTGATAATTGCTAATGGGAATATCAGAGTGCAATGATGGACTACAACTTTCATACCGCTTCAAGACAAATGTCCCGTCTCGTCCTTCGAATCTATAGAAGCCATGTTTGAGCAAGACACAGGGGAGCAAATATCAGATTATTTTTCGGAGTTTGCACCTTTGCCTATAGGTGCTGCGTCACTTGCTCAAGTACATTTAGCAACTGTCAAAGAGACCGGACAGAAAGTTGCGGTCAAGGTTCAGCACCCAGCTTTGGCTGAATGGGCAGGGTTGGACTTGGCGTTGACACGCTTCACATTTTCAACGCTGAAGAGGTTCTTCCCTGAATACGACCTGGAATGGCTGTCTTCAGAGATGGAATACTCATTGCCGCAAGAGTTAGATTTTGCCTTAGAAGGGCAAAATGCTATTCGAGCCAAGGAATACTTTTCACATATACCAGAACTACCACTAGTAATACCGGACGTTATATGGGCCAAGAGGCGGATACTGGTCATGGAAAAGGTCACTGGCCACCGACCAGACGACCTCGAATTCCTCGACGCAAACGGCATAGACAGAGATGAAGTCTCAGCAGCCCTTGCTCGAATCTTTAATGAAATGATATTCGGTACCGGCGCACCACTCCATTGCGACCCTCACGGTGGAAACATTGCAATCCGTAAGAACGTTCATAGAAGAGGCTGCAACTTCGACGTAGTTCTCTACGACCACGGACTGTACCGTGACATTCCCATCAATCTCCGACGTTCATATGCCAAGCTCTGGTTAGCAGTAATCGACGCTGATGAGGAGCGAATGCGCAAGTATGCCAAAGAAGTAGCCGGCATAACAGACGAGCAGTTTCCCCTCTTCGCCTCCGCAATCACTGGCCGCGACTACAGTGTTCTTAAAAAGAATGTTGCTATGGCGCGATCCGCCGAAGAGAAGAAAACTATCAATAACGCGCTGGGAGAAGGCATGTTGCAGCAGCTTGTCCAGTTACTAGGTCAGGTCCCAAGGATTATTCTGCTCATTCTGAAGACGAATGATTTGACGCGGAGTTTGGACGAGAATTTACAGACTAGACAGGGGCCTGTGAGGACGTTTTTGATATTGGCGAGATATTGCTCTCGGACGGTGTTTGAGGAGCAGCTTGAGGATTTGAGAAAGAAGGGAAGCTTACTTTGGCCGAGGAATTTGGTGGGCTTGCTTGGTGCGTGGTTGGGTTATTTCAGGGTCGAGGTTAAGTTAGAGGCTTTCGAGTTCTGGCTGGCTGTCAAGAGGGGATGGCAAGATGTTGTGGGGTAGTTACATATGTGCATAGATATAGATTACAACCGTAGACAGAACCATAGACGTATTAAAACCCTTCGAGATCATCTATTCGCTCTGGAATCTCTTCTCAGTTCCTCGGTAGTGGAGCTTGCTTCCTCGCTTAAATAGGGGCTGTTTGTTTGCTTCGAAGAATAGCCGTTAAGCGAAACAAAATCGCAAGCAACTTTATACATCACAGTAAAGCATATTCATTCATCAATTAGAGACCTCCCATCGTGGTTGTGAGTTAGCATACTAGGAAGCCCGATAGCCTGGTATAGTGGTCTAATGCACATACGCGGTGCAAATGATGCATGCTCTGCCACAGTAAACCAAGCGCAAGCTGCTCCACGAGATACACACTTGTCGACCGCATATTTCAAATGGTCGCTGTCTTGAGAGAATTAAGGGTGTATGCTCGAACATCTCTGCATTCTATCCGTACTCTCTAGAACTAACCTCTCCAAATCGATATACCCATCCCGCATACTATGCAACAATCACTTTTGACGCCGCCCAATGCATGATTTTGCTGAAGACAAAGTAAAGTCCCATCCCTCATTTCCCACCATGCTTTCTTTCCTGCGTTCCCGTGGTCCTCTCATTAACCATCACTCGTTCCTCACGACCATTTAATGTCTCCACTCGGAGCCCTCGGTCTCCGCTTCGAGTTCAGCTGAGGTGCCGTACCTCCCGCCGCCGGAGAAGCAGTTGATCGAGACTGCTCTCGTAGTCGGACACCGTTTTCTTTTCGGCTGGATGTAGGTTCATCTCGTATTGAAGGTGTGGCCATCGACGACCGTGATTTTGAGAGCATTGATGTTCTAGGCAATCGGCTTTTGCTAAGGGATGCGCTGCTCGTGAGTTCAGCGCTAGTTTTTCTTGCTATAATCGGTTGGGCTCCGTCTCGACTTCGTGGTCGGTAGAGTATGTCGTTCCCATTTGAAGCGGCGTGTACCCGTCTAGGGGTGACGCTTCCATCTATGAAAGCTGATGACTGTGATATTCGGCTGATAGTTGGAGTGATTGGCATCGAGACACTCTGGTTCAACGATGGAGGCGTGTATGAGCTTGTCCGTCTACCTTGACCAGGGCGTGATCGCCCCCCACTTCCACTTTCCGAATCCTTGTCTAGATTTGATTTGACAAGTTCGCTAGCCATGTTTCTCACCAATACTGCATTGTCGGTCTCGGCAAGACGTTGTATGGCTTCGAAGAGAGGATGCACTTTGATTTCCGAATCATCACTTGGGTCACAAATACTGCGGACAATACGTAGAAGATTGAGCCGGCCAACAGCTTTCTTGTGATTAAGCTTCTGGAGTATACCAGAGAACATGTCGGGTCGGGCAAGAGACGCGGCCACCGGTGAGCTCAATCGTAGAAGTTTTTGTAACGGCTCGAGAAGGTTGTAATCGAAAGCACTGGCTCTAGGCGCGTTAAAGCATTGTACGATTGCTTCTGTAAAGTTTCCCTCCAGCAAGCATTTCTCGACTTTGGCGGTCTCCTCCTGAAGCCTGATGTGAGGTCAGCAAAACCTTCCATAACCAGACCATATGAAACTCACCATATGAAGATAGCATCCAGGGCCGTGACCTGCCAATATTGATCTTCCAACAAGGACACATAGAACTGCAGTCCTTTGTTCTGCCAGAGATATTTTCTCACCACCTTCCCGGAATGTGCCATGTCGCACAAAATCGGAAGTGCAAACTCCTTTGGCGGTCTTTTCGTCTTCATTATCTTCTGAAGTAGTGGAATGATACCATTGACGGCAGCGTCCTCCTGCCGGTCCTTACTGAGTCGACATAAGTTGTACATAATGTTCAAGACCTGGTTCGAGATCTCGCGGAAGTGAGGTGCTGCTTTCTTCATGCTCGAACTCAAAAGATCGATCAAGAGCTCAATGGCGTTTGCGGCGTGTAGACTATCCAGTGTTGTCGATAACATGGAGAGGTTCTTGATGAATTTCAACATGGTTACTTGATGGGTTGGGGTCATCCTTCGAAGATCCTTGAGAACGCCTAGAAGAGTTAGTTGAGAACATTTCAATTGTATGAATTTACTCACGTTTTAACACCACGCGATCCGCCACGACTTCCTTGACATAGTTCTCTGCTTGCGAGAAGAGATAAAATATATTCACAATTCGGCCCTCGATCAGTTCGGAGAGTTCATCTTCTTCATCGAGAACACGGTCCAACACTAGGGCTAAAGGAGACAAAATCTTGCTCCTTGAGAAGATGCGGCAGAAGTCATTCTTCGGTGTTGGTCCCTACAAATTCGTCAGAAAGATCAAGCAAGACCTGTCTCAAAACATACCTGAAGTTCGAACACATTCCAAATCCCATTAACACCGATGAGGACCAAGTCTCGCGCTTCATCATAATCTTCATCCAGAAATTCAACGAGTACGTTGAGTCCACCGGCACTGACAAACATTTGAAGCGTAAGGGTGGATGTTTGGTACATCTGCCGCACGAAAGCAGCTGCTTCGAGCCGGATCTCATTCGAGTATTGCCTAGCAGCAAATTTCGTAATAATTGGAATGCCACCAACAAAACAGAGGTTTTCTTGAATCTCAACATCGTTCAATATGATCTGATGGTTGTTAGATCGAAATCTACTGATAGCTTGCATTGGCTCATCACTTACAGTATTCACCACTTTGAGCAACCACAATATCATGTCCTGGCGGGTTTTGACAGTGCACGGTTCGAGAATTTCCAGGATTGGGAGCATTCCGTGGGCGCTGATAATAAGAGCTTTTGCATCTTCTGATTCGTAGAGAACATCAAGCTTCGTAGAATTAGCATTGGCCTATAGGGGTGTAAATTCTGGCAAACGCTCACCATCTGCTCTGAGACTTTCGCAATCGTTTCGTGCTCCTCAGTAACCTTCAACGAACTCACTAGACCCTCAATCATAGTACATAATCGAGCGTGCTTGTCTCTGGCAATGTTGGCTTGCAGGTCCATCTCATCAAAACCTTGTTCCAGTGAAGCAAAGGGATCATCTTCATCATCCTCGTCACCAAGCCAAGAATTATTCGAGAGCTTCGAATGCAACATGAGGGCTCCAACACCGTCCTCTGAGCCTCGATCGCTCTCGTCCTTTTCTGTGATAGCATCATCTTTACCAAAGATATCTGAGAAATCCTCATCGTCTTCATCTTCGGCATACCTCTGAATTTCTACGGAGGAGCGAGTTCGACGCATGGATTGATCTTCGGCTCGAGGAACTGGTTTCCGTCTAGTGCTTCCGTTGATATTGGTGATAGGAGATTGTGCAGAGCGGGGTAGGCTTGTGAGATCGGAAGGATGAAATAATTTGGGTGAAAGGGCATCGTCCTAGGATAAGGAATTAAAAAATGACCTAAGCAAAACCTATGGTGGATATTACCTTGATAAGATCAAGCCTTTTGTCAAACACACTTTCATTATCCACGAACAAGTCTGAATAATCCTCAACAGACTGCTCTCGATATATGTTTGCAGGTCTTGCTGGCAGGACAAACTTCTGCCCTACCTGTGCTTTAACAGGGGATCTTGGTCGAGGTGGTTCAGACCTGGAAGGTTTCCGATTAGACGGCTTCGGCTCAGGTCTGATATCCTGAGTGACTATTGTTGGTTTAATTCTGTAAGGACGAATTGTCTCAAGCTCATGGCTGTCAGGTTCAACTGATACGTGAGGCCCTTTGATTGTGACGAGGTCACCCTCAAAATTGTTGTCCCAATTATCACTTTCCTCGTTTGGGACATCGAAAGATGCAAATGCTTTTAAGCGGTCGGAGGACAACATGCCTCCAAAGTTGTCATGCGGCTTGAACTGAGGTAGATGAAGAGCACTTGGTGAAATTGAAGAAAGGAAATCGTTATCCCAGTTGTCATCTCCTAATAAGGGAAGTCAATTCTACTGTGGTGCGAAGGAAAAGGAAGAGAGAGGAAACACTTTCCCTCACATACCTATGCTTTCTGGGGATCGAAATGCTTCTGTGGGCTTTGGCTTAGCCAAAGAAAGAGGGCCCTTTGCAGGTGTGATCAAACCTGGACCTTGCTGATCATTGTGGATGTTCCGCAAAGGAGGATCTCGCTTTATTGGCCCAGGGCTGGCAACGTTCGATCTCGCTGAGGCTCGGAAAGATCCGGGGGGAGACTTCAGAGCTTCATTCCACTGTTTGACTTCCTCAACTGCTTCACTGAAATTGGCAGGAGGTTTGGCTACGGGAGCATCGGATCGGCGAGATCCAACAATCCAAGCATGCCTTAAAAGTTTCTTTGCAGAGACTCTTAGGTTGGGGTCTTTCTGAAAGCATTGCATGAGAAAATCGCGGGCGGCCTGCGGGCATGTGAGTGAATAGCACCGACACTTGGACGAGAATGACGTACCGGCGAGACGCCCTCTGGCAAAGGGGGATGGTCATCATTGACGATAGCAAACAAGGCTGGCATGGCTGCCAAATGGTGATATGGGGGCTTTCCCTCCAGAAGTTCTATGACCGTACAGCCCAAGCTCCAGATATCGGATGCAGGTGTTGCTCCAGAGAGTTGAATGATCTCAGGAGCCATCCAGTATGGAGTTCCTACCACTTGCGCTTCTTTATCAGCTCCTGCTAGCGTACTTGTTGAGACTCCAAAGTCAGCAAGTTTGACCTTCCCATTCTTTGTAGTGAGGATATTGGCTCCTTTAATATCTCGATGGATAACACCTTGATCGTGGAGGTACTGAAGTCCATGAAGAACTTGACCCATATAAACTCCCACTAGGTTCTCTGGAAATTTGCCATAAGTCTTGCATATCGAATGTAAGGACCCATTCTCACAAAGTCTAATGCTTGTAAGTAGGAAGTTGGACGTGGGCCGAGGTTAATACTTACTCCAATATAATGTTCAAGCAATCCGGCGACTTAACAAAACCTAGATACTTGACAATATTTTCATGCTACCAGCAGTTAATAAATCATGAAAAACTTCCAAAGCTGCTTTGACTGACGTTGAGGTTCTTCAACAAGTCGATTTCGGCCTAGAGATTGCGAGTCAGCTCGCTTCCTTGCTAATTTGATGTTTCCCATACCTCAATCATCCGTAACTCGCTCCGCGGGAGGTCCCCAAGTTTGATTTGCTTGATGGCTACAGCTTCCCCTGTACCCCAGTTGAAAGCTTTGTATACTGAACCAAATGCTCCCTTTCCCAAGCATTCTCCTAGACGCTGTGCCATATGTAAGCCAATATGCCTCCCATATTCTTGGTGTGCCATACGTAGTCCTTCAGTCCAGGATCTTGCAATGCTTTTTCCTTCCCCACCGACCGTTCCTTTCTCGGCGTTCCTGGTGTACTCTCGGTCCTGCCGTGCCCATTCCCAGCCCCTGATCTGCCATTTGCATGGCGGTCCGAAGACGAGGAAGGGTGGGCGACCATGGCCGGTATTCGAGACCCAGGAGTGGCTTCTAGAGGGTCGAGAGAGGAGGTCGAAAGCTCTGGCAGATAGAGGATTTCATCCCACCCATAAATGCTCGCGTTCGTGGACCAGGCCCTCGTTTCACGCCGCGGTATCGCGGGGTATAGGATTATGACCAAGGTTGTGTAAGTAGGCGGATCCTGGAGCACACGAGGCGGAGTTTCGGTAGTTTACTGCACTACTGTCGTTAGAAAATCCGATATTGCAGCTCAAACGTTGCATGCTCTGCTAAAGCTCTCGGTATCAATGTTCTCTAGAAGCTAGAAGAGGCAAGGCGCTCGGAGGCCGCAGCAAGAAATTGGCAATGCTAAAATGACAAACAAGCGTGGACTAGGATCGCGCCTGCATAAGGCTGATGGAAATCGTCGGGAGGCGAGCGTGACATCAAAACGCGTGGATTCGCTGCCGTTCGTCCCTTGACCCGTGTGTTTCACGTTTTGTGTTTGGAAAGTCAATTGGTGCTCCTCCAACAGCCAATCAAGAAAGCTGCCTTTCACGAGCATGTCTTGGTTGGAAGTTACTGCAATAGAAATTGAGCTGGCCGTAATGCCCTGGCTCCAGTAAACGCAGCCCCAGCTGTGCAGGGTTAGATTACCGATTCCGCCATAATCACAGTATGAAGGAAACTACAAGAACAGATGAGACTGCGCAGCATGACTGCGGAGCATGACTGCGGCAAGTTTATCAATTGAAATACCAGGCCATCATCTCCTCATAAAAGCACAATCATAACCTATGCCTTCCCATCACTTGCTCCCGACGCCAATTAACTCCAGCTGATGTGCCCCTTGCAGCTAGGATAAGCTTGCGAACTTTCGAGTCCTATAGCACACAAGATAAAATACAGGTGGTATCACAAGCACCCTTCATGTCGTCCGTCGTCCCTTGAGCTTATGGTAGATAACCGCGCTACGAGGTAGGCTCACGGCGAAGGTTTCTGCTCAGTCCTGCTGAAGCCCACCAGCTCTCCGGGATCTCGTCTCGCTCAGCAAGTCGGGAAATAATACGATGCATGCCTCCCAAATGCTCCGTCGTATCTGTCGTGTTTCCATGTCGTGCAGCACGATCAGCCCGTGAAGTAACAACTTCTGCGTATGTCCTCCAGAATCGATGGCCTCGATCTCTGCCAAAGTCTTGCAGCTCATAAATATCTTCTTCGTCTTCCTCCTCTGTGTTTGATCCGGAATCTGATATATCACAATCGCGGAGAGTCGGTGGCTCTTCAGTCATTCCCAAACTTGTCATAGATGTGCTGGCGGAGGCTGGCCCAGAGCTCGAGGACGAAGCTGCTGCTGCAGAAACAGATGCAGATGCAAAGGAGGAACCAGCGCTGGGAGGCTGAGGATCGGGAGTGATGCTTGTAAGAAGTGTGTCCCAAGCCGCACCACCTTCGGGACTCAAGCTTCGATCCCGGTCACCAAGTCCATCCAAGCGAGCTTGACGAATAAGTCTCCGAGATCTCTCAAAGTTATTCGATGCTCGACTGAGTGCTTGCACTCTCTCAGAAAGTGTTGGTCTTCCCGCTTGCTAATAGAAAGTCAGTACAACTTTTTGGAGCACATCGGATGGCAACCAGGGCATTGTGATTAAGGATGAAAATCAAAGAATATGGGACGAGAACACTTACATCGGCTGCGTATGGGGGGGCCTGAGCAGTAAAACTAAAATCGTCTGAGAGTCGGCGGAGCGGTGAAGACGCAGTGGAGGGCTGGTGAGAAGGTGATAGGGCAGGGGTCAAAGAAGAGGGCCGCGGAGAGTTGATTCCAGTTCCTGTTCGAGCCATATAATCTATATCTCGGTCGGTGTACGGGGGTGTTGGCGCTGGTTGTCTTCTTGCCATTCTTCGAAGATCCTGGCGGACTTGTCGAAGTCGCTGGATCTCTCTCTGACGTTCCTCGACTCCAGCATAATCTCTCGACTCCGGTACAGGAGGCATCAATGGTCCATCTAGTTCAGAGTTCGGCGCATGTTGGCGTTCGAAACTGAGGGTATCGCGTAGCCTCATTCGCTCTTGTTCAAACATGCGTATGGCACGCGACTGAAAGGGGGCACCCGAAGGCATCTCGCTCTCATTCGAAGGACCTCCCGATGGAGGCTCCAGAATCTGTACTTCGAAATCTTCCGGACGCGCATCGGACACAATGCCCAGCATGCGGCGTCTACGAGTCTCAGCAGATAAGCGTGCATGAGGTCCACGGACAGTTCGCTGTCGTCGAATTGCGGATCGGGGTCCCGACGCGACTTTTTCAGTCGCTTTGAATGCGACCTCAGGCTCGACTGGTGTGATGAACAAACTTCGCATTTAGTTAGCAGCGCACGAGAAACAAGGGAGGCTGAATCTTACGGCAAGCCCATTTCGGCGGATTGAAGCGTCTGGAGCGGCGAAAAAGGTGATGGGTTGGAAGATGAGGTTTTGGCGACAACGACGATGCGCTTCTTGATGGAGAATTCGATAATGTTGATTATCACGATGGAGGGTTGACTGTTGACTCTTTGCGGTCGGCGCGAAGGGGGGGCGGCGAAAACGAGACGGGTGCGGCTTAGCGTGCCCCACATGACAGAAGCCAGCTAGTGCAGGGGTGTAGAGAAAATCGAGAGGCTGACAAGAGAGCAATGCCAAAGCAGACCTCAAGTCAACAAATAACTTGACTCATATTGAAGCTTTGAGCACCACCATCCTAGATACCACCCTGCATGGTGACTCGCTGAATCCCTTGACCGCTCCAACGTCTCTGTATATTTTGGGCAATGAATTTTTTGCCGCCTGGAAAATGATTGAGCTTGGTTTGGGCAGGATCAGCCGCCTGCTCAAGTATACACCTCAGTCATGGAAGGCTATTCACGTCGCAGGCACTAACGGGAAGGGAACAATATGTGCTTACCTCTCGGCCATGCTCTGTACAAGTGGCGTACGTGTTGGCCGATTCACCTCTCCTCATCTAATTGATCGATGGGACGGAATCACAATCAACGACCAAACAGTCCAGGAGTCGGTCTTCAGACAAGCTGAGAATCTGGTGATGGAAAGAAATCAAAAAGAAGGCATCGGAGCTACGGAATTCGAGCTTCTCACGGCAACAGCATTCGAAGTTTTTGCCCAAGAAAAGATAGAAATGGGTGTCATTGAAGTTGGCCTAGGAGGACGCCTAGATTCGACTAATACCATGAAGAACAAAGTTGTCACAGTCATATCCAAAATTGGCCTGGATCATCAGTCATTTTTAGGAAACACAATTGAAGAAATTGCCCGTGAAAAGGCAGGCATTATGAGACCTGGTGTGCCTTGTGTGTTGGATGAAAGCAATCCGCCATCTGTTCGGAAAGTTGTCGAAGACTACGCAAAAGAAATCGGAACAGATGTTGTATTGAGTTCCACAGAATCATCATTTCTCGATGAACTTTCGGAAGAGGATTTCGAGCCACATCAATGGCAAAATTTGGCATGCGCATACACAGCTTTCCATCTGGCGTATACCAAACCTGAATCTCCCCTGCACCGCATACTGCCAGCAATCCAAAACGTTCGCTGGCCTGGGCGTCTACAGACGTTGGACATCAGGAGTGTCACAGGACGGCGGGAAGTCGTTCTCCTGGATGGAGCTCACAATATCCAGTCTGCAGAGGTTCTTGGATCATAT
>Ga0302325_10016267_pt1 | contig 15776 bp, 18 predicted proteins | sample Palsa_T0_2_FD_201948 | JGI IMG/M metagenome (GOLD analysis project Ga0302325, IMG submission 201948) | Peat permafrost microbial communities from Stordalen Mire near Abisko, Sweden - Palsa_T0_2 | ecosystem: Environmental > Terrestrial > Soil > Palsa > Peat permafrost | place: Sweden: Abisko...
CTGGGACGCCTTGCTCGCTCATGATCGACACGAACGTGTGCCGCAGCTCGCGGGGAGTCCAGTCAGTACCGATACTTGCGGCATCGCAGATCCCCTTGAAAGCCCGCCGCACGTGCGATGCGTCGAGCGGGGTGCCTACCAGCGATGCGAAGACGAGTGCGTGGTCCTGCCAGAGCGGACCGGCCTTCAACCGCTCCTCCGACTGCCTGACTTTGTGGCCCTTCAACGCCTCGACCGCAGCGACAGGGAGTCGCAAGGTACGCCGCGATTTCTTCGTCTTGACGTCCCCGTGCATACGGACCGAGCGCCACACCGCGACATGCGGCGGAACGGGCGGATCCGCATCCGCGTCACCGTCGAGATCGACGTGGTCCCAGCGCAACGCGCGAGCTTCCTCGGTGCGGCAGCCCGTCAGAAGGCACAGCATCACATAGGCATGCAGCCGCGAGTCCCTTGCCTGCTCGATCAGCGACTTCGCTTGAGTAAGGGTCAGCGACTTGGACGGACGCCCGGCCGTTCCCGCCGGTACGCTCACGAGCGATGCGACATTGCGGCCAACAAGGTCATTAGCTTCCGCGTAGCGGATTACCCGCACCAGCGCGTTCCGTCCGATCTGAAGTGTCCGGGTTGACCGATCGCCTGACAGGTTGACGAGCGCGGATCTGACCTGCCGCGCAGTCAAGTCGCGGAGTTTCGCCCTGCCGATCAGGGCCGTAAGCGGATCCAGCACCTCGCGATAGGTCGACACCGTCTTTGCCGACCGCCCGTCCAACCCGTTCTCAAGCCAGTCGTTGACGGCCTGCCTGACGGTATAGGTAGACGAGGTATGAAGGCCCTCACGTAGCTCGTCGTGCAAGGCCTGGAGCTTTTCTTTGACATCAGACTTGCTGCGGCCACGCACCTTACGGCGCAGCCGTTTGCCGTCAGGCGCTATGCCAAGCGAGACCGCACCGCGCCAACTGCCGGTGCAGGCCTTGTGGAGCCGTGAGTCTAAGCAGGGGGCGCCGACCCGGTGATCGAAGTAGATCGAGTCGTCCCGGTGCCCGCGACGAGTTTCAGCCATGGGAGCAAGCTAACACAACTGGCTCCCACTTTGGCTCCCGCCAGCGGCTGAGCCAAGATCCACAACGCTGTGACCTGGTCGGGATGGCGGGATTCGAACCCGCGGCCTCCTGCTCCCAAAGCAGGCGCGCTAACCAAGCTGCGCTACATCCCGATCCGCGGCGCAGCTGCCCGGTCCGGGCGCTGCAGGCGCGACTCGGCGCAAGTGTACGGGAGTACGGACAGGCCGCGACAACCGCTTTGCTACTGGCCTTCGCGGCGAGCCGGAAGGCCGGGCTCGCTCATTGGCTGGAACGGCCGCAAATGAGAACATCGGCGTTATGGCACGGGTGAGCGGGAAGCCAGCCGACACGTCAGAGCGGCCCGCGGGCGGAAAGAAGCCGAAGCCGGGCGGCCGAACCAAGGCGGACCCTCCGGGCTCCGGCAAGCTCGCGCCCTACCACTCCAAGCGCGACTTCAGCCGGACGCCGGAGCCTGCCGGGGGCGTACCGGCGGACCGGAAGGGCGACCCGCTGAGATTCGTGGTGCAGCGGCACCGAGCACGCCGCCGTCACTATGACGTGCGTTTCGAGATGGATGGAGTGCTGGCCAGCTGGGCCGTGCCTAATGGCCCGACCCTGGACCCGGCGGCTAAGCGCCTCGCCGTGCACGTCGAGGATCATCCGATCGAGTACATCGATTTCGAAGGAGTAATCCCGGCCGGAGAGTACGGCGGGGGTGACGTCATCGTCTGGGATGCTGGCACCTGGGAGCCGCATGAGACCGATGACCCTGTCGCCGCTGTGGCGGCTGGCGAGCTGCACGCCGACGTATTCGGCCAGAAACTCAGGGGCCGTCTGATTCTGGTGCAGCGGGGCAGGAACCGCGAGGACTCCGACCAGTGGCTGCTCATGCACAAGAACGATGAGTACGCGGTCAGCGGCTGGGACGCCGAGAACTTCCCGGATTCCGTGCTGACCGGACGCACTAACGACCAGGTGAAGGCCGACCCGGACCGGATCTGGCGGTCGGACCTTCCTCCTGCCGAGGCGTCCATCGAGCTGCGGCCGCGCCCGGTGCCAGGTCCGAGCGAGGCGGAGCTGAAGGCCCTCGACGAGCTTGGCCCGGACGGCACATGGGAGGTATTCGGGCGCAAGCTCCGGCTGACCAACCTGGACAAGGAGCTGTTCCCAGCGCGGCCGCATGAAGATGCCGTCAGCAAGCGAGACCTGGTCCGCTATGCTGCGCGGATCGCACCGGTGCTGCTCCCTTATCTAGCGGCGCGGCCGCTCAACATGCACCGATTCCCGGGTGGCGCGGCCGAGCCGGGCTTCTGGAATAAGCAGCTTCCCCAGCATGCCCCGGACTGGCTGCCGCGCTGGGACAACCCGGACGCGAAGCGCGACCGGACAAGCACCTACCTCGTCGTCAATGAGCCAGCCGCCCTGATCTGGGCAGCAAACTACGGTGCGCTGGAATGGCATGCCTGGACATCGCTGTGCGTCCGCCCGGCCAGTCCGACATACGCACTGATCGACATTGATCCGGGTACCGCGACGACGTGGGACGAGATCCTTATCCTTGCGCGGCTGCACCGGACCGCCCTAGAGCATCTGAAGGTCCGGGCGCAGCCCAAGGTCACCGGCCGCCGCGGCATCCAGATCTGGATCCCGGTAGAGGAGGGGCTGACCTACCAGGACACCCGCGTCTGGGTAGAGCAGTTGTCGAAGACGGTAGGCGCGGTGGTGCCCGAACTGGTCAGCTGGAAGTGGGATGTCAGTGAGCGGCAAGGCCTGGCGAGGCTTGACTACACGCAGAACGTCAGCAACAAGACCCTCGTGGCTCCCTACAGTCCGCGGCCGGCACCCGGCGCTCCGGTGTCCGCACCCATCGACTGGGCCGAGCTGGACGATCCGTCATTGCGGCCGGACAAGTTCACGATCAGGACCGTCCTGGACAGGCTGGCCGAGCGCGGCGACCTGTTCCGGCCGGTGCTGGGCGAGGGTCAGAGGCTGCCGCCCATCCAGTAGCGGCCGCTCAGGCTGCTCAACTGCCGGCTACCCGGTACGCTACGGTGGCGGCTAGTTCGTCCCGCGGGCGTAGCTCAATGGTAGAGCCCCAGCCTTCCAAGCTGGTCATGAGGGTTCGATTCCCTTCGCCCGCTCCAACCCGAAACCCCAGGTCAGCGGCCCACCGGCCGTTCTCTCCGCGATCGCCATCTGCTTCCCTCTGCTGGCTCCGGGCCACACACGGGCCACAGGCGAGGCTCACGTGTCGCTCTCGGCCTGGTCGATAACCCCGGAGTTGACCTGCTGCATGAGCCCTCCGAGCGCCTTGGCGATCGCCTCGTCTCGGTCTCTCGTCGCGTGCTGATAGATCAGCGCGGCTCGCGTGCTCGAATGGCCAAGCCGGGCCATCAGCTCCTTGAGACTGGCACCCGTAGTCGCGGCCAGCGTTCCGCCCACGTGTCGCAGGTCGTGGAAGTGGAGCCCATGGACTCCGGCCTTTGCCGTGGCGGCGTTCCAGATCAGCCGGAAGTTGGACCGCCGCAGTGGAGCGCCCTTCGGCCCCGTGAACACCAGGCCCCGCTCCCCCGCCGCTGCGAACTGGTCCAGATGCGAGCGCAACTCCGGCACCAGCTCGGCCGGGAACGAGACGGTCCGGCGGCCAGCCGAAGACTTCGGAGTCTCAGGCACGAGGCCGCCACTGTCCAGCTCGGCCGTCGTCTCGATCACGCGGACGACACGCGCTTCTAGATCCACATTTTCGCGCCTCAGCCCGACCAGCTCACCCCAGCGCAGACTCCCGAAGGTTGCCAGCAGTACCAATGCGCGGTACCGGACGGGCACGGCGGAGGCGACAGCGAACACTGCGGGAACGGAGACGACCTCTCGCTCGGCCGATTCCTCCTTGCCGCCACCGTCGATCCGGCACGGATTGCGCTTGATCAGACGGTCATCGGACGCCGTTTCGAGGATCGCATGAAGGAGCCGGTACGCCTTCGCGACCGTCACCGGGCCAAACTGTCTGGCCGCAACCTTGCCAGCTTCGAGCCGCTCCCGACGCCAGCGGCGAACTGCCCCCTCGTCAATGTCAGCGAGCCGCTGGGTGCGGAAGGCCGGATAGAGATGGTTCCGAAGGAGGCCTGCATACAGCTCACGAGTCCGGATTTTGAGCACACGATCCTGCAACCACCGTTCGGCGTAGTTGCCGAAAGACTCTGCGGCCTGGTCGGGGTCCACCCAATCGCCGCGGTGGATCTCGGCTTCCTTGAGCATGAGCCAGCGCGCCGCGTCGGCTCTCCGCGCGAAGGTGTGGGGAGCTGCAAGGAGCCTTCCGTCCGGGGCTCGATAGCGGGCCTGGTATCGCCCCGATTCACGTCGGCGGATGTTGCCGAAATAGCGCCGCGAGCCAGTCATCAGGCTGCGCTCCCACGTACGCGCGCCGATTTGAGCCGTTCCACCAGACCAGCGGACAGAAGCTCACGGACGGCCGATTCGGGAATCCGAACATGGCGACCGACTCGAACGAAGCGGATGCGCCTTTCGGCGATCAACCGGCGCGGAAATCGCTCCGTCGTGCCGAGCAGCTCGGCCACCTGGCCGACTGTCAGGTGACGTTCGATTGTGGTTTGCTGCTGGGCCGCCATCACGCTGCCGTCCTTCCGGTTGCCGAACGATCCGGTTGCCGGTCTTCGGCTTTCCGCCGGGCTTCGCCGAGCGCGGACTTCCAGGCGGCGCGGTCGGCCAGGACGTGCATGAGCCGCTGGGTGACTGGCATGTGATCGGGGTCGGCGGGTGTGACCCGCTCCCACTTGTATGCCGCGGAGTCGTCGGCCGGGTCGAGGTCGAGCATGGCCATGAGCCAGGCTTTGCGGTCCGCGCGGTGATCAGTGAGGGTCTTGCCGGACCATTTGCGAGAGACGAGGACGCGGCGTCCGGCGTAGCCGAGGTTTTCGTAGCGGTGGGCTTTGCCCCGGCACAGGCCGGGGATGAGGCCGGGCCGGGCGTCTTTGGGCTGGATGCCGTAGCGGAGCCAGTTCGCGCAGCGGGACGAGCAGGGCTCGTACCGGAGGGCGTCGGAGAGCCGCGCGGCGTGGGAGCGCTGGGCGTCGGTGTCGGCTTGATGGCATCCGGCGATCTGCTTGGTCAGGTACTTGGTGAGGTAGCCGACGCACCGGGCGGCATCCTTGCTTCCGGCGAGCACGCCCTGCGCGTCGAAGCGCGGTCCGAACCGGACCACGTGCCGGGGCTCATCGTGCGGGCCGATTGTGTCGAGGGCCTGGTCCCAGGTCGGCAGCAGCTCCCCCGTCTCGGGGTCGAGATAGCTGCCGGACTGCTCGTGCCAGACAGGAAGCTCGTCATCGGCGAAGCGGACGACGCTCGTCGACGGCCACCACACCTGGTGATAGGTCGCGGCGACAACGGCGCGGAGGTCCGCGCGGGAGATGGCGCCGCGGAACGCGATGTGCGCATGCGGGGCCAGGCGCTTCTGCGGCTCGATCGCGGCGAAGTACTGGACGTCGTAGCCGAGGTAGCGACGCAGGTTCTGGATCAGCCGGTCAAACAGCGCCGCGAAGTGGATCGCATCCCGCGCGGCCCGCTGATAGTCGTACGCTCCGGGGTCGCGCGGCGTGCCGTCGTCGCTGACCTTGCCGTAGCTGTCGAGGGTGAGGGTGAGGAACATCGACGGCCGGTAGGCCTTCCCGTTCGGAGTGGTGTAGACCTGCCCGGTGGTCCGCGCAGACACCGGCCGTTTCGGCAGGTCGGGCGCGTCCTGACGGCGGCGGGTGGACCGGGACCGGCGCTTGGCTGCCGGACCGTCGTCGTCCGCGCTGGCGGTGCGGGTGGCCAGATTGCCGCGCACACCGCAGGCGGCGAGCTCGTGGTCGAGGTCGTCGAGCAGCTGATCGAGCTCGGCCGTGTCCTGGCCGTTCACGGCAGCCTTGTCGCGCCGGGCCTGCGCAGCAGCGCGGGCAGTCAGCCAGTACTCCTGCGTCTCGTCCGGCGGCTCAGGGGTGAGATCCGGCTCGCTGTCCAGGTGCCAGCCATCACGGCACTGCTCCGCGCGAAGCGACTTGGCGCGGCGGGCGCAGGGTCGGCAGACGTCCTCGAGCGTGGACCGGCAGGGCAGGAACTGATGGTCGACCTCGCCGGTCTGCGTGTCGGTGCGGCGCAGCTGGACAGGACGGATGCAGCCGCCCGCGGACTCGGTGAGGTCGCGGATCGCGGTTGTGCCCAGTGGCAGGGCCAGGCGTTCGGCGCGGGTGGTCCGGGTCATCACAGATCGTCCCCCCGGTCGGGTACGGGTCCGGCGAGCCAGGTGGTGGACCAGCCGCACAGCTGGCAGTCCTGGCCGAGCTGGTTGCCGTCCGGGTCCTCGATGGTCAGCAGGCCGCTGCCGCAGACAGGGCACGGATCGTCGGTGCGCCAGGTCGTCAGGCCGGTCATGCCGCCGTCACCGTCCCGTCCAGGGCGAGGGTCAGGGACGGGGCGTAGCGGGCGCACATGGCGTCGATGTCCTCGTCGGACACCCAGGCGGCGCGGACCCGTACCGGGTCGGGTTCGGCTTCGAGGCGGACGTAGGCGATGCCCGCTCCAGTGCCGGGGTCGGTGCTGATCTGGTCGGCCAGGGCACCGCGATCCCTTGCACCGTCGCCGAGCATCATGTCGACCTGGTCGGGTTCGTCCAGCCGCATGGCGATGCGGTCGGGGAACAGGTTGCGGATCGTCAGGACGTCCTTGCGCGGGTCCTGAAGAGCACCGACGACGCAGTAGCCGACGGCCCGGCCCTGGGTGGTGAGGGTGGCGATCGCGGCCAGCGCTCGGTCACGGAGCTTCTTATCGGGCTGGTAGGCGGTGAGGAACGCAACCTCGTCCACGAACACGATCACGAACGGGTGATCGCAGGTCGGGCGGTGGTCGCGGCGACGTCCGGCAAGCTGACCGGCCCGGATCTGCATGTCCGCGACCTGGTCTTCCAGCATCGCGACAATGACCGCGGGGTCGGATTCATACCGGCCGTAGCGGTCGAACAAGGCGCGGCCGTAGGCCAGTTCCATCAGCTTCGGGTCGGCGCCGATGATCCGGGCGAGTCCGGCTTCGAGGTACGGGACCAGGCCGCGGATGATGGCCCAAAGCACCGATGCCTTGCCCGCCCCGGTGGAACCGCCGAGCAGGACGTGGCTGCCCTGAAGGCGGATGGTCCACGGGGAGCCGTCCTCACGGCGGCCAACCGGGATCGCGCGCAGATCCACGCTGCCGGGGATGGGCAGGGCGGGGATGACGGCGGCGAGAACGTCCCGGCGGACCAGTTCCACCACGACCGATCCGGCGGGAGCCTTGCGGACCCGGCATGTAATCACGCCGAAGCCGTGGGCGAGGTTGTCGGTACGGGCGGCGAAGTCGGCCGGGGACTGCCCGCGGACCAGCCGGACGTGCAGCTGGTCGACGTAGCCGGTGGCGTGGACGCGGCCGAGCTGCGGGACCAGGACGTGCCCCTGGTAGGCGATGGCGAGCCGGGAGACCGTCATGACCGCGGGCCAGGACCGCTGGTAGTGCCAGCGGCGCAGCCGGGACCGCATCGGCGCGGCGACGTACCGGGCCCAGGAGCCAGGCCAGGCCAGCCGCCAGGTGACAGCGCTGGCGATGAGGGCCGCGGTGACGGAGGCGACGGCGGGCCAGCCCGCGTAGTGCCAGGTGATGCCGAGGACCAGGGCGATGAGGTCGGCGACCGGGTGCCGGGCGATGAAGCGCAGCAGCCGCCACAGCAGCCGGAACAGCTGCGCGGCGGCGATCATCCACAGCGGCGTGTGCATCACCGGAGACCGCAGCACCGGTTTGGCGAACGGGTCGGGGTTGGCGACCTGGACGATCTGCTCCCCGGAGAACGGCGACATGTTCACGGCCGATCCCCTTCCCCCTGCACCTTGGAGCGCAGCTCGGCGGCCAGCGCGGCGACCTGATCCCAGGCCTCGGCCGCGACGGCGTGCGCTGCGGTGGTGTCCATGTCGGCGGCGATGCGGGACAGCAGCGCGGCCTTGCGCTCGTGCCAGACGATCCGCTCGGCGAGCGGGCTGTCGCGGCGCAGTAAGTCGAGGGAGCGCAGCAGTTCGGATATCTCAGCAGGCGTGACCCGGGCGGGCTGATCGGTCATCATCGGGGGGTGTCCTTCCATATGCGGCGGGATACGGGCCCCGGCGGTGGTTGCGTCACCAGCCGGGGCCGCTTCGGTCATGTGGTGCGCGCCCGCGGGGTGCCAGGCCGCGGGAGATGCGCTCGACCTCGCACGCGTACCGGGCGGCCATCACGGCCAGCTCGCGGGCGAACCGGACGTGTCCGGCGTCCATCTGCTCGGGCAGCGTGAGCGTGACCAGCAGGGCCGGGCGGGCGGCCATGATCGTCAGCAGCGGAGTGCGGGACGGGTAGGTCTCGAACGCCACGCACGCCTTCGGGTCGACGGGCACCGTGAGGGCAGTCACGCGCCGCGCGGTCATTAAGCGCCGTCCTTGCCCGGCTGGCGGGCGGCCTTGATCCCGGTGGCCCGCAGCGAGTAGGCCATCCGGCCCTTGTCGGTCACGTACGGGGTGACCGTCATGCCCTCGAACTCCACCGCCTCATACGCGGAGCCTGTCGGCGGGACCGGCTGGCGATCAGCGATGATCTTCACCGCCGTCTCACGGCGGCGGCCCGCCAGGTCCGGGTCATTGTCGGCCACAAGGCACTGCCAGACCGGCTTGCCGGTCACCTTGTCGACCGCCGGACTGCGGCGCCCGGTCTTCTCGTCGTAGTCCATCGACTCGGTGATCGAGTCGGGCATCAGGTTGCAGCCGTGCCCGAACACGACGCCGAACGCAACCGGGAACCGGCTGCCATTGCGTAGAGCCATTGCTCCTCCATTTGGTGGACGTGGTTCCGGCCTTTCCGGAGTCACTTACTGTCTCAGTTCAGTTTGACTGTCCTAGGACATTACGTCAACAGCTGTCCTGCGACAGCTCGCTATGCTGATTTCGTGGACGAACCCGACGCTGACCGCAGGGCCAGCAGGCAGCTCGCGGACGGATTGCGAGCTGAAATCCAGGCCGGGACCTATGCGCCCGGCGGCAAGCTGCCGTCGTACCGGCAGCTGCGTGACGCACATCACGTCGCCCTGAACACCGCTCAGGCGGCGATCCGACTGCTAGCCGCCGAGGGGCTGGTTGAGATCCGGCCCGCGAGCGGGGCGTTCGTGCGGGACGGCAACGGCACCGGACCGACAGTGCGGGCTGAGCTGGAGACGCTCCAGGCCGCTCTGCGGCGGAGCAGGCGCGACCTAGCCGAGGCAGAGAGCACGGTGTCCGGACTGCTGGCCCGCCTCGTCGCGGAAGACCAGACTCAGTGACCGCCGTAAGCCGAGCGGCCGGACGCCATTCCTTACCGTGTCCCGATGTGCTGTCTGAGGCCATATCTCCACGGTCAGCGACCGGCTCGTTTGTCACTACGAAGCGACGATGCAACGGCAGTGCAACAGCGGTGCAATCCGGTTGCGCAAGCGTGCTGGACTGACACCGTGAACCCCGTGGCATCGTGGACCGGCAGCCGGGCGGAGGCACTCCGCCGGGCTCTCCGCATGAGCAACGAGGTCTTTGCGGCGCACCTGGGCGTCGCCGTCCGGACGGTTGCTTACTGGCGAGCACGGCCCGATGTGGTGCCCGTCCCCGCCATGCAGGAAATCCTGGACACCGCCCTCGCCCGAGCGTCATCTCCGGCACACGACCTATTCGCCGCGATCCTGGCTGAGCCGCAGGGCTCCGCTCAGCGGCCGACCGGCGGCGGCGAAGCGGACGACGACCTTGCCGGACTGATGGGCTGGCTAACCGCCACCAACACCACAGATGACGCGATCGAGCAGGCAGACCAGACGACCGCCACCCTCGCAGCCCTGCACACGGAGCGGCCAGCCGGTCGGCTTCTCGCCGACGTGCTGCGCCTTCACAAAGGCACGCAAGAACTCCTGCACAGCGGCAGGCAGCAACTAAGGCAGACCCGCGACCTGATCAGAATCGACGGCATGGCTCTCGCCCATGCCAGCGTCCTGCTCGGCGATCTCGGACGCGACCACGACGCCAACCGCTACGGCCGGGCTGCACTCTTGTGCCTCCGGGAAGCCGACGCCAGTGAAGCGCCAGCCTGGTACGCGCTCGCCAAGACCGCGCGATGGCGCCATGACTACGCGACCGCCGCCGACATGGCCAGCCGCGGATTCCACGTAGGCCCGGTCACGCCTATGAGCGTGCAGCTCGCCAGCTACGAAGCCAACGCCGCCGCCCTACTCGGCGATGCAACGCGCGCAAAGACCGCCCTGGACAGGGCCGATATGCTCGCCGACGTCATGGCGCCGGGAACCGTCAGCAGCTCGCCCTGGGCCTTCCCGCCTCAGCGACAAGCGATCTTCCGGCTATCTGTTCTCCTGCGTACCAGCGATCAGAAGGCGCGCTCCGCGCGGCCGCCGAAGCGGAGACTGCCTGGGCATCGGGCGAACCCCAGATCCCCGGCACATGGGCTCAGGTGCGCATCGGCGCTGCAATCGCTCAGCTTCTCCACGGCCAGCTCGACGCCGCTCAGGCAGAGGTAGCACCCGTGCTGGCCATGCCCGCAGACCTCAGGATCGCCACCGTCACCGGCTGGCTCGCGGACCTGGACACTCAGCTCGCCGTCAGCAAGCACCACGACAGCACCCTGGCGGCCGGAATGCGTCGCCAGATCCGCGCCTTCACCGCAGCCGCGCTACCGTCCGACGCAAGGGAGGCCGGATGACCCTGCCAGACCGGATGACCGATCGCTGGGCCAGGCGCCGTGACCCCGAGCCCGGAGAGCAGACCCTGTACTGGCATGTGCTCATGCGTGACTACCCCGAGGTCGGCGAGCTGGCCGACCAGGCCAGGCATCAGCTAGCGGCGTTCGGCGGCTTGCACATGACGCCGCCTGACTGCCTCCACATGACCACCCTCGTCGCCGGGCCTGCCAAGCGCTTCTCCCAGGCCCAGCGGGAGCAGATGATTCAGGCTGCGTCAGACCAGCTCGCCGACGTTCCTCCGATCACTGCCAGTATCAGCAAGATCGTGTATCACCCGGAGGCGATTCTTTTCGCAGTCACGCCGGGAGCCTCCCTTGCCCCGCTGCGCAGTGTGGCAGAAGCCGCCACCCAGGCAACGGGCCAGGACGCGGTCGGCCAGAACGAGGAATGGCGACCGCACGTCACGCTGTGCTACAGCACCAGCGACCAGGCAGCTCGCCCGATAATCGACTCACTCGGCATGTCCTTCCCCGAGCGGACATTCGCCGTGCGCAGGCTCAGCCTCGTCATCCAGACCGGCTCCGAACTCGCCTGGAACTGGACCATCGTCGGCAGCGCGGACCTGGCAGGACCCGCGTACGCCGAAGCCACAGGAGGCAGCTGATGACCGTCCTGCAGTTTCCCGCCGACATCGCTGTCGACGAGGTCATGTGGGAGGACGACCCGCAGTCGCACCGATGGGGCCACCTGCTAGCTATAGGACTAGTGCAGGTCCCGGACGGGACCCCGGTCACACTGACGGTTTATCCGGTGGTCGAAATCAGCGTCACCAACCAGCGAAGAGGAATCTGGGCGGCTCCTGCGGGGACCCGGACGCCTTCGCCAGTTCCACCCGGCCAAGTTCGCGATCGGGTTACCTGGCACCGGGACATGCCGGACCGTGCGCTGCGCAACACCACCAGCATCTGGGGCGAAGGCGACGATGTCAGTTGCTCCATCGAAAGCGGCGACGAGCCCGTAGACCTGGAGTTCCTCCGCGCCCTGCCACCCGACAGCGTCGCCGAACTCAACCCGACCGGTGACATCATCCCGGCCTCATTTGCGGCGGTGGCTCATCTCGCGCCCGGCCTGCGGGAGCTTTCGTCGATCTTCCTCGACGACAAATTCGGCGCGGCCGCCCCTGCCGTGATCGCCGAACTAACGGCCCTGCAGAGGCTATCGCTGGCGGGCAACATGATCCCCGAGGACGGCGACTCGTCGCTGCTGGACGACGACGCCCTGGCAGCGATCGCAGGACTGCCCGTTCTCGAAGCGCTGACGCTGCTCGGCGGGTCCTACACCGAGCACGGCCTCCAGCGGCTGACCCGCCTGCCCCGGCTGCAGCACCTGCACATAGAACGAGAAGACCTGACAGCATCGGCGTTCCAATGCCTGGCCGACATGCCAGCGCTTACCCACCTCACCGGCCTGGACGAGTTCGGCGACCAGGGCCCGATGCCCCCGGCCGAGGTCGCCCGAGTCCGGGCCATGCTCCCCGCACGCATCAGCATGGACTGACAACGAACTAAGACACCCGTTTGCGGGCGGACCACGGACGACGACCGCAAAGCTGATCGCGTTGCCGAATTGCGCCTTCCTATGATCAAGGCGGCACCGCTGCGCGGCACCGCTGCCCGCCCGTCACCGGGCTCTGCGTTGGGACGCCCGCCCGGCACGGGCGCGCTCTGCCGCTACAGGCCATTGATCAAGATGACTCATCAGCAGGCGCACGCCAGATCGGCCGAGCGTCGTCTCTTCCTCGGCTTCCAGTGTCCGGCTCGCGGCCACCGCGTCTAGAGCGGCCCTGCGGGCCGTCGCACGCGATCGGCTCCGCCGACTCCAGACCCGATGACCACTCACCTGGGGATCGCGCCTACGAGGAAGAAGGGGGAGACCAGGAAGCGGCGGCCCAGCACTCCAACCGGACTTCGTGATTCTTCCTCAGCGGTAGGGCGTCAGGTCGGCCCTGGGGTAGCGCATTTGGGTGTCGGCCAAGGTCTGCTCGTCCCAGTACGGGTCGCCGGGCGCGGGCCATCCGAACACTGACCGCTCCCGGGGAGTCGCCCGCTCGACGATCTCGGACCAGCCTGGTTGCGTCGCGCGGTCGGCCCAGGCGACCTTGCCGGTCCAGCGCGGTCCCCACACGTCGTAGTTGACGAGAAGCGCAAAGCGAGTTGAGCGTTCCCCGGTCATCGCCGACCCACGGTGAAGCAGGTCGGTCCGGCGAACGAGCAGGGTTCCCGCGGGACCTGTCATCGCGACCTCCACCTCGGCGAACATCCCCGCGGGGAGGGACTCGTTCGTGATGTCGTGATCCCCCGGGACCGGCCAGTACGGCACGCTCTGCCCGACCGGCAGCGGAACGACCTTGGTAGGGCCGTCCTCCTCGCCGACGTCTGACAGGAGGATCCAGCAGTCCATCTGGGTGGCCGGCTGGGAGCGCTTGGGCACGACGAGGGTGTGGTTGACGAAATCGCGGTGGTGGCGCTGGTCGTAGTCAACGGCCCCGGCGTACTTGGCCCACAGCCCCGCCTCATAGAGACGCAGGTCGGCCGAGCCAACGAAGCGCTCGGCCAGGTCGAGCAGGTCGGGGTGAAAGGCCAGTCGGTTCAGGTCCCACGACCGCCACGGTCCGCGGATCTCGCCGGCCCACTGGCTGGTTGCCAGCCAGGAATGTGCGGCCGGGTCGGCGAAGTACTCCTCGGGCCGCGGGTAGTGCAGCCACAATGCCTCCTGGGCCGCCGCCAGTTCGTCAGCCTCGAGGAATCCCTCGAAGATCAGATAGCCCCGGTCACGCAGATCCGCCACACAACGGTCAGGAACTCTCATCGACGCCGCCAGCTCGACGAGTCCAGGGGCGCCGCCGCCCGGACGATACCGCTGGGACGATGGAACTCGGGAAAGGAAACCCGGCTGAAAGACGACACGGCGAAGCAACTCCTCACTGGTCACGGAGGAGCGTGCCGCGCAGTGTTGAGCGGCACGCGATGACAGGTCTGAGACCTACGCGTCAGCGCGTGCCCTAGCAGCCGGGTCGCATAGCCCCGAATAGTAGCAGCGCTGGGACGAGCACAAGGCTTGTCCGCGCTGACCAGGCCGCTCGCAGCCGCCAAAGAGCTGCCGTTGTCGGCGACATGGCACGCGGGGCCAGAATTCACGGAATTGGGCAGGCCTGAGCGGCCCGCAGGTCGGCGTGGCGGATGGCTTCCAGCACCAGAGCATCGCCAGTCGGCGCGGGGCCTGAGCGCACGACCGAGCAACGAGGATCGCTGTGCCGCCACCACGGCTTGGCGGCGGGATGTGTGCGGGATCGAAAACGCTTAAACCACGAATGCCAGTGCTCGGCCGCTGGTCGGAAGAGTGTAGTCGGTGCGGCCGTCACGGTCTGTAAAACCGCTCCCGATCCCTGGTATGCACTCGAATAGTCGTATGCGATCTTTACGGCCGGCTGGCATGCTCGGTCCATGCCAGCGGACGAGGATTTGAGCCGCAACTTTTACGCCAACCTTGGGGCCGAAGGTCTGCGACGACGCAGTCGTCCCGAATGGGACGCGGAAGTCGTCGAACTGATAGCGAGCTACCTCGGAGGGCACGAACGAGTCCTGGACGTCGGATGTGGATATGGGCGCATCGCCATCCCGCTGGCCGCCCGCGGCTACCGCGTCACCGGGCTGGATCTCTCGGAGCCATTGCTCAGCAGCGCACGTCTGCAAGCACGAGCTCAGGGCGTACGCTTGCCGCTCGTCGCAGGAAGCATGGCCAGAATCCCGTTCAGGGACGAGTCGTTTGACTCGGTTATCTGCCTATGGTCAGCGTTCTACGAGATCCTCGACCCGGCCAGCCAGGTACAGGCGCTCGCGGGTATGCGGCGAGCGCTCGGTAAAGGTGGGCTCGCGCTTATCGAAGGTCCGCTTCCGCCAGGGCCAGACGACGAGCTTCCGGCCGACCGCGTCAGCCGCGGCCTTGTTGAGGGCTTGCCGAACGCGGGATACATTCACGACACAGACACACTGAGCAACCGCTGCACGGAAGCCGGAATCACTGGCGCTGAGATTCTCATCCGCGATTGGGCGGGCCGAGACCGGATGCTCTTGACATTCCGATGCTCCCGCTAGAGTCATGATCACCTTGACAGTCCTAGCTGCCGGGCCACGGACGGGCCACTAACAGCGGGCAACGCCGGCTACCAGCGGCCACTCACGGTCGTCGTCGACTTGCCGGCCAGCGCAGGATCCACCTGTCGATATCTACCTCCCGCACCACCGATCTTCCAAGCTGGTCATGAGGGTTCGATTCCCTTCGCCCGCTCCAACCCGAAACCCCAGGTCAGAGGCTCGGTCCCACACTGAGCCGAGCACCCTTCCAATGCCGCCGACCCTGTCGTGCCATTAACGGGCCGGAACGAGAGCGCCGGACAGGCCGTCATCGTCGTCTCCGTCCTTCTTGCGGGCGTCATCGAGGTGAGCGTCTATCGCGTCCGTGATGGCCTTGTCAGCGCCCCGTGCTTCGTGCAGGTAGATCATGGCGGCGCGCTCGCTGTCGTGAGCTACCGTCCGGTTCGCAGCCACGGCCAGGGACGGAGGTCAGTTTGTACGTACTGCTTCATCGTGAGCTACGTCGGCGTGGCCTATCCGCCGGCTGAATCGCCTTGACTCATTCCTATATCAGAATATATTTGAGCCGTGGCCCGCTCCCCCACAACCTCGGACGTCTTCAACGCGATCGCCGAAGTGCGCCGTCGCGAGATCCTCGACGCGCTGATAGCAGGCGAGAAGGCGGTCGGCACGATCGTGGCCGACCTCTCGCTGTCCCAGCCTCAGGTGTCCAAGCACCTGCGGGTGCTCAGCGAGGTGGGACTGGTGAAGTGCCGGGCGCAGGGGCGTCACCGGCTGTACAGCCTGGAGCCCGCGCGTCTGCGGCCG
>Ga0302325_10016268_pt1 | contig 15775 bp, 13 predicted proteins | sample Palsa_T0_2_FD_201948 | JGI IMG/M metagenome (GOLD analysis project Ga0302325, IMG submission 201948) | Peat permafrost microbial communities from Stordalen Mire near Abisko, Sweden - Palsa_T0_2 | ecosystem: Environmental > Terrestrial > Soil > Palsa > Peat permafrost | place: Sweden: Abisko...
ATTGAGGGTGAAGCAGTCCACCAAGATGTCGGGCAAGTGCACGGTGCAGATATCGGCGACGTCCGAAAGGCCGGTCCGGCTGTCGATAAGCGTGTAATCGTAATGCGCCTTCATGTCCTCGCGGAGCGCATCGATGAACTGGCCGCCGCCGAGTCGATCATAGAAGTTATCCCAGTCGATCGACGTAAGCGACGAAGAATAGTCCCGGTTCTGGCGGCCTGCGGAAACGTAGTCCAGGGTTCCCTCATCGGGAAAGCCATTCCAGTTCAGTGATATGGCGTGCGGCAGGATCTTGGCGTACTCGCGATGCCAGTCGACGGCCCGGTTGTCCTCGTGCACGGTCGCGGCCCAGGCGTAGTCATTGATCAGCTCGATCACTCCTGGGGTGGCCGCCACCAGCTTGGAGTCCACGAACGGGTGGAAGTACCGGTGCAGGCCGGGCGAGTCGAGGTCCCAGTCGATCACCAGCACCTTCAGTCCGATGCTGGCCATGATCCAGCCGACATTGGCCAGGGCCATCGTCCGCCCGGTGCCGCCCTTGTAGGAGTAGAAGGTAACGATCTTGCCGTTGACGATGCTTTCGTCAGCCATCTGGGGGCTCCGGGGGTGGTGGAGAGGTGGCCTGGGTTGCGCTCCCGGGGGGATGTCCCTGGGCGTATTTGAGGTACTGTCGCGCGGCGTGCCGCATGGCGTCCTTCAGCGCCGGAGTGATGTCACTGAGCGATGGGACTCCCTGCCAGGCAAGCTGTGAGGTCGCGCGGCCTCTGGCGTTGAGCCTGGACGGCATCGCCTCCGCGAGAGCGCGGCGAAGCTCCCCCTCAGCGGCCGCCATCTCTGCGTCTTTTCTGTTCCAGACCACGACGACCTGCACCCAGGGCTTAACCAGCTCGTCAAGGCGGGCCAGGACCTGCCGGCTGTGCGATTGCAAGACGGCCCACGGGTCAATGAGCAGCACCGCGGCGGCGCCGGGAGCCGGGCCGGCCTCCCGCATCAGGTCCTCGGCCTGCTCGTAGACGTCGCAGAGCTCAGGCCGAAACCCATCGCGGCGTGCCAGCACGACGGCGTGCTCGGCCAACGGCTCCACCGAATCGGGAGCGTAAGGGTTCCAGTCCGACGGCGACTGCCCGTAGTGATCACCGCTGCGTCCCGGCGGCAGGTCACCGCGATGCGGTGCGGCGATGATAATACGCAGCCGCTTATCGCCGGGCATGTCTGGCGCCGACCTGAACGCGCTCGCCAGCGCGCCGTAATCCATGGCCGGCCCCGGATCGGGCGCGTGCTCCGCGACCCGCAGGATGCGCTCAGCCAGATTATAGATAACCCATTCGTACTCTTCACTGAATCGTGTCAGCTTCATGATCCCGTAGAAGCCGTACTCGGCGTAGATCGGGCCGAGCTCGCCCGGGTTGAAATGTATATCGTGGGCCGCCCCCGGTAGCGCTTCATGCTGCACCGGACGCCACAGGGCGGGAAGAATCGCTTCCACATGGCCAGACGCGTGTGCGCTCCCGTTACGCGCCCGGTCACGGAAGGCAGCCCACTCTTTCCCGCAGTGCTCGCTTTGGAAGTACCGCCGTGAGTACATGGGGACAAAAACGCGGCAGGTGGCCAGGTTCCGTGACAGACGCCACGGCCATTCGCTTCCCTGCTGCAACTCCCGGTCCATAAATCCCACGTCGCTCGCCAGCCGGCCGGTCTCGTCCGAGATGTGATCGCAGAGATCCTTGAACAGCCGCCCGATCAGCTGGTCCGGGTCATCAGGATCGAGCCCGTCGTGCCGATGAGAATGCGCGTAGCTCAGGAAGAAGAACGGCCCGTCACCTGCGTCTCCCCCAGATGCGTGCACGCAGCTGCCTTCCAGTCAGGCGGCATCGTCGCCGACATTGGGTAGAGATACAAATATAAAAGAAAGAACCCAATGTTGGAAGGAACTGCCATCTGCTTACTGTGCGCAATCAGGCAAGACATCACCCCGTTTCACGCGCCCCATAGGCATCGCACGTATATCCCTTTAACCAGGATCAGCCAGGGTCGCGATTGCCTCAGCGGTAAGTATCCGCCGGGCCGCGGATATGATAACGGATGGCTCCGTAAGGCTGAGCTGCCCACGGGTGATCGTGACCGCTCTCGCCCCGCGCCGACCGCAGGGTAATTGAGGAGGAAGCTTGAAAAGGTTGGAGCCGGCGAGTTCTTGCCATCGCGGTATTCGGCCATCCATTTTACGGCGAAGTCAACCGCATTAGACAGGGAAATCAGCCGACAGTCCGCGTCGCCAACACGTCCCGCCTCTATTGCCAGCTCGATATCCAAGGCCTTGCCGATATCCTCGAATTCGCGATCGTCAAGGACCACATCGCGGTAATACTTCCATTGCCGCCTGCCCGCGATATTGACGACACATGAGTAAGTCTGCTCGGCCAGCTCTGGCCGGTATCGGTATTCGGCAAGGTGAAAGGCGGTGCAGCTTCGATAGCCGACCCCGATCATCAGTACCCGGGCATCCATCCTGTAAAGCTTCGCCAGCGGCGAGTGCTCTCCGAGATGAGACTCGAGTCGGTGATCGGCCATGAGGTACTCGGCTGCGGGCCCGATAGCGGCGAACGAACTTTGCGGGTGGTCGCTGCGGAATGCGCCGGAGCTCTTGCGCACCGTCTCCGCGATCGCCCCCGCTCCGCTCTTGGTCGTGTCTCGGTCGAACGCGGGCATCTCGTCGTAGTACCGGTTGGCCTGCTTGGCGGTCATCTGCGCAATACGCTCCCGGTGCTTGCGGGAGGTGAGCGAGTTCGTCTCAGTGCTCGCTGGGACGACGATATTTCCGCGCGGGCCCAGTGCTTGGCGCAGCGCTCCGACAACCGTGTCGGCGCCGCCTCTGACCCACCCGAAGGACCGGAGCGAGGCATGGACAAGCAGTGTCTGCCCGGCCATGACGCCCAGCCGCCGGAAGTCTCGAACAAGTTGGCCGCGGGTCACCACCTGACCACCCGGGCCAGTCATCGCCTCATCAATGCGCACGAGCATCAGGGGCCGGCCTGCACGCAGTCTCTGCTGTTCCCCGCGCGTGCCGCCGCCCACCGCTGCGCTGCCGCCGCTGCATCGTCCGGGATCGGCTCTTCGAGCCAGGGCTCAATCGTGGTGCGCATCCGCGTGATGAATCGATCTCCACGGGCGGTCAGCGCGCCGGAGCTGGCCAGCGTCTCGATCGCGTCGCTGGTGGCCATTCGCCACCGGGCGAACTGCTCAGCGGCTTCCGTGCCCGCCGCGCCGTCAACTTGGTGCCGCCGGACCCGCCAGTAGTCGGTTACTCCCATATGCGCGTAGGTTCCCTGGATCACCGGCTCAATGGGCCGCAGGTCATTGCGCCAGAGCACGCGGAACCGCTGACCAGGAATCGGCTCGTACAGGTCGTACAGGTCGAGCACCGCACCCAGTTTCACGTGCTGGAATTCGTGAATAAGCAGCAGCGCGAGCACCTCGCCGCTGGCGGGCAAGGCGGCGCCGACCGCGCCGAACGCCGACCGGGCGGCGGCGCTGATCTCGCGACCCGGTTCACCGTTCGTCAACGGGGTGATAGTCGAGAGCCCGGCCGCAATGCCGGGGGCATAGCCGGGATAGTCCCGCTCGATGAGATTCCATGCGATTGCGAACTGCTCCTGCCAAGCGGCCACGCTCGGCTCTGACAGCCGGGGCGCGACCGGCCACTGGTGGCAGCTCCGGTAGGAGTCGGTATCTTCCAAGCGCACCCAGATCGGGCCTGCCCGCAGTTCGCGGACCGGCTCCCACTCCGGGACCGCGTTCGCGGCGTCCAGATCGACCCGCCACTTTCCCGACGTAGCGCGCACCTCGAACCCGGCCGCATCGGTTGACACCGTTGCCTTCTCGGCCGACCCGACCCGTAGCCGTCCCAAGGTGGGCAGTTGAACGTGGCCCGCGGTCGCCGGAACGTCGATCTCGGCCCGCTCTCCCGCCCTGATCGCGGCCGACGCGGCGATCGAGGCCAGATGGCTCATTTCCGCGTGCACCGCCGCCTGGGGCGCTGACCGGTCGCCGGCCTGTGCGCCAAGCCGGAGACACTCCTCGGCCCAAGGGCGTACGTACGGGTGGCCAAGGACCTCATTCAGGGCCGGCCAATTGCTCGCGTCCTTCTCCAGGGCCGCGAATAGACGCCAGCCAGCCCAGAAGAACTCGTTGCCGGGTCTGTCAGCGCCTTCTCGCAGCAGTCGCAGCAGCGTGCGCGGCATGGACCGCTCCGCCTCGACCAGGCGGGTTATGGCCGGATAGTCCCCGTAGCCAGCGGCCAATGCGTCGAACTCGTCGTCCGGCAGCGAGTGAGCCTGTTGCCGCGGAGCGGTCGCGGGGGCAGAGGGCCGCTCGTAGGCCCGAATATGAGTGATGATCTTCTCCAGGTCTCCGCAGTAGACCGAGGGGTTGTCAAAGCCGACGCCCGTACGATAGCGATGGGCATAGAGACCACCGCCGCAGCTTCTCACGACTGGGCATCCGCGGCAGGTCGCGTTTAGCCCGGCAATGCCCTGCTGTCGCGCCTTGATCCCAGGATGCGCGGCCGCTTGGTCTAGGGTGTGCCTGAAGATATCCAGGTTGGTCGCGGGAGCGCCGTCGTAGGCCACTTTGATGGAGTCCGCCTGCTCGATCGTCCCGTCTGTTTCCAAGACGACCAAGTCGCTTGCCTCGAGACCGAATGCCTCGGTGAGACTAGTACTACCACGCGTAGTCCTGATTATGGACTCAAACATCCGAACCTGGACACGCCGCGAGTCGGCCGTCCAGGCGTCGAAGACCCGAGCGATCCATTCGTAATAGGGCGTTCGGCCGTCGCCACTTCCCGGCGGCGGGTTGTCCCAGGTGGCATGCGGGAGCAGGAAATCTATCGCGGGCGGCTCGAGCGCGGCCAGCGTGCGATACGAGGCCACCGGGTCGGCCCGCAAGTCGATGGTGCAGAGCAGCCCGGCGTAGATCTCCTGGTACTCCGGGCGGCGGAGCAAACCGACCGCACGGAGCACGCCGTCGTAGCTGCTCCGCCCGTCGGCGTAGCGACGGTGCAAGTCGTTCGCGTCGCGGTCACCGTCAAGCGAGATCCCCACCTTGACCCGCTCGGCCAGGAAGAGCCGGCAGAGCTCCTCGTCCAGGCGCATCCCGTTCGTGTGGATGCGCAAGTCGAGCTCGCATCCCGGCTCTATGGCCGCGCGCAGGGTGCGGGCGATCTTTCCGAGCCGGGATGCGCCAACAAGCAGCGGCTCGCCGCCGTGCAAGACGACGCGCACGCGGGACAGTCCGTGCCGCCGAGCATGTTCGGCAATGCGTTCAGCGGCCTTCTCGACGGTGGCACTCTCGATGGCGTTCGGGCGGCCGCGCCAGCTCTGATCGGCGTGCTCGTACACGTAGCAGTGGTCGCACTTCAGATCACAGCGACTGTGCACCTTCAGTACGAACTGCCGAAAGGGCAGAATGTCCGCGGACGCGGTCAAGGTGGCTAGATCGACGAGTTAAAGGCGGAGACTTCGGTGTCGGCACCACCGTCAGCGCGGAAGATCCGCCGCATAATCCGGTCATATTCAACTTCATCGATATAAACGTCGTCATCGATCGGCAGGTCGTTCATGTTCGACGTAACGGGCTCGACGCCTTCGAACTGCAATGTGCTCATTGCCGATCGGCTCCCTTGACCTGTGTTTGCAGTTTATCGCAAACACGTTCGATTTGAACTTGGATATTGACCGGTTACTATATGCAACCGTAAAACTACCGCGCGTGATTCTACCCTAAACGCTCCTACCGTGGGCATCGTATTGATTCGAACTCCGCCTCGGGTTCCGCCTCGGGACAATTGTGATAAACCCCATCGAGATCCGTTATATGACCGAAACACGATCCAGATTGCCGGTGCCTGGCCATTGCGCCAGGCGACTTTGGGCGGGCAGCGCAGCGCCAGTCAGGCCCGGCCCGGCGACTCCCGCTTCGGGCCCGGCCGCCGCCCGGAACCGAGACGGCCGAGGCGCAGCCGGCGATGCCGAAGGCGATCGGCTGAGCGGAGGCAAGTCGCGTCAGCGCGCGGGCAGGCACCCCGCGCGCGGAACACGCCCGAGCCACTCGGCTAGATCCGGCCATCTGGACCGGCTCTCTCTACGGTGCCGACGGAGTCGCCCGCCGACACGATCCGCTACAGAAATACCGCCGTGATGCAATGATCAGTGAATATTGCAGAGCGTACTCCTCTTTAGCGCGCAGGCCACCACTACGGTGACAAAGCCGGCACATGGTGTGGCCTGCTGTGATGCCAGTGATCAGAGTTACCACGGAAAAACTTAGGGTAGGGGTCAGCATTGGTCACGGACAAATTGCCGAAGAAACACTTTCGGCGCAATACGACGTGCCAAGCGGCTACGGGTGCGCAGTTTCTATTCGGCGCGATTTGAGGTGGGCGGTATTGCGCTCGCCCAGAGAGGCATAGGCGGCGTTCTCGGCTTCCGCGTACTCGACCGGGGCGAGTTGCGCGCCGCGCAGGTCGACGTCGGCGCGGTAGACGACGGTGGCGTTGCCTTCGAGGAGAGGATGCCAGGCTCCGTCGCGGACGTCGATGGATGCCGCCGCCACGCCGCCCGCGTTGCGCACTACCAGGCGCTTAGCCGGATCAAGGCCGGTCAGCCTGGAGTAGGCGGCCCGCGAGGCGACCACCCCGGACCCGCACGACGGGGTAAGGCCCGCGCCGCGCTCAAAGGTCCGCACGAACACCTCGCCCTCATCAAGCGACTGCAGGAACGAGACGTTGGCGCCCGCGGCGAAGACCTCGTCGGCCCGCTTGCCGAGCTCGATCAGGTCAGGCTCGGAGTACGCGTCGACGACGGAGATCACGTGCGGGTTCGGGACCGCCACCGCGGTGAAGTCCTCGAACGGGGCGGGCAGCCGGGCGTCGTCGAAGGTCAGGGGCGGCAGTTCGAGCACCACCTGCCGGACGCCCTCCGGGGTAGCCGACGCGCGGCGCACCGTGTAGCCGCGCCCGCCGCTGGCGACGACCTCGGAATCGGTGCCGCGCTGGTCCAGGATCAGCCGCCCGAGCCCTCGCATCCCGTTCCCGCAGAACTCGGCCGACGACCCGTCCGGGTTGAAGAACCACGCCTGCGCGTTCGCCTCGGAGGCGTCGTACAGGTAGATCCCGTCGCTCCCGCTGGTCCACGAGTCCCGGTCGCACACCGAGCGCACGAACGCCCGCAGCTCAGCGTCCGACCCCCACGCGCTCGGCGCGGCCTCCAGCGCGAAGATCTCGTTCAGCGACCCATGGGTCTTAATCAGCCTCATCAGCTAAAGAGCCTACCCGCGCGGGCGCCTTGGCACGGGCGGAGCTGTCGGCTGCGCCATCGACCCGGAGCGCGCCCTGTCGGCTACGCCATCGACATCGCCTATGGGTGTCGCTGGCGTAGGCGACAGGATCGCGCGCCGGTGGTCGGCGTAGGGAGGATCGCGGGCCGGTGGTCGGGGTAGGCGGGGGCGCGCTACATCCCGAAGGCCGGGTAGGTGGAGAAGCGGGCGCCGGCTGCGTAGTTGCGGACCGCGACGCGGGCGCGGTCGATCATGTTGGCCGGCAGTTCGGTCAGCGGGTACCAGCCGAAGTCGCTGTAGCTGCCGCCGCCCGCCCGCCGCGCGGCCGCGTCGATGTCGCCCGGGCGCTCCCAGCCGTCCGCGGTCAGGAAGAACGCCATCCGGCCGTGCCCTGACACGTCGTGCATGACGTGCGCGAGCGACACCCGGCCGGCGTCGAGCTCGATCCCGACCTGGGCCCCCGCCACCCGGACGGCGGCCTCCACCAGCGTCTCGCGCTCGGCCAGGCGGTCGGAGGGCGGCTCGTAAGCCCCGTCGCCGTAGCCGGTGTTCGCGCGTCTGCCGAGCAGCAGGTCGCCGTCGCTGAGCAACAGCAGGTGCACATCGACGATGAGCTGGAAGTGGCGATTGTTCCTGGCCGTATCGGCGGCGGCCATGGGATGCATCAGCGTTCTGGTCATGACTTGATGTCCTGCCAAGCTTGCCATCGTGTTTCCCCGGTCCCCGTGGCGTCACGCGCCATCTGGCGCGCCAACTCCCCGGGACAGGAAACGTACTCCACGCTGGCTGTGGATCACCATGTGCGTAACCGGTGGGTAACTGCCTCTGGCCTGTGGAACACCGGCCTTTTCGCGCCCTTGGACTGTGGACATCGCGCACCGGTTAGCCCGTGCACGCACGGGCTATGCGCTGTGGACAGTCCGACGGCGGCTGTGGACGATCGGCCTTCGTAAATTCTTTGCGTCAGACCTGGTTCTGGCTCTGGGTGCGCTCGCCGATCTTCTTGGTCTCCTCGTAGATGCGGAAGATGACCATGAACGCCTCGAGCACGACCCGGTATACGCCGAGCGTCAGCAGCACGTAGATCGGCACGATGATGACCAGCACGAAGATGCCGGCCACGGCCCCGCCGGTCCGGAAGCCGATGATGGCGATGAGCAGCGAGACCAGCGCCGTCCAGATCGTGAACAGGACGTACAGGACCTTGATGATCTTCGGCGTGACGAAGCTGTCGAAGGAGAAGTCGAACAGCGAGCCGATGAACCCCTTCTCGCCCTTGGCCCTCGGCTGCGCCGGGTGGGCGGCGGGCATGCCCGGTATCTGCCACTGAGAGTGGTCCTGGCCGACGAACGTCTGGTCCTGGCCCGGGTATCCCTGCTCCTGGCCGGAGGCGGCGTAGCCCGGCGGCGGGTAGCCCGGGGGCGGCTGCTGCGGGTAGCCGTAGCCGTCCTGCGGGGCGCCGCCCTGCGGGGTGAAGGACGGCTGCTGTGACTGCGCCTGCTGCTGGGGCGGTGGCGGCGGGGGCCAGGCGGCCGCGCGGGCCTGGGTCTGGTCCTGTCCGGCGGGCTGCCAGGAGGGGGGTTCGGGGGGCTGTCCTGCCATTGCGTGCTCCCGGGGGGTTAGGCCACTGGCGTGGCGATAGACGGGCATCGCGCTTTGTCCACGTTATCCTGCCAGACACTTGTTCGCGTCCGTCGCGCCTCGCGGCGGCTGGCCGGGGGCGGCCGGGGGCGAGTGGCGCATAATGTCCGGCATGGGCGATCTTCCCGGCGGGGCCGGCGATGGCGGCGATGCGGGCGATCCCGGCCCGCGCGGCCGGACGTTTCTGGTCACCGGGGGCAATACCGGGATCGGGCTTTCCACCGCGGCCGAGCTCGCCCGTCGCGGCGGGCGGGTCTACATCGGCTGCCGGTCGGCGGCGGCGGGCTCGGCCGCGGTGGACGCGATCAAGGCGGCCTCCGGCTCGGGGGACGTGTGGCTGCTCCCGCTCGACCTGGCGTCGCTGGCGTCGGTCAGGTCCTGCGCGGCGGCTTTCCTGGCCCTCGACGAGCCGCTGCACGTGCTGGTGAACAACGCCGGGCTGGGCGGCCAGCGCGGCCTGACCGCCGACGGCTTCGAGCTGCACTTCGGCGTGAACCACCTCGGGCACTACGCGCTGACCCTGCTGCTGCTCGACCGGCTGACCGCCAGCGGCCCCGACGCCAGGATCGTGAACGTCTCAAGCGCCGCGCACTACGGGGCGCCGGGGATCGACTTCGACGCGCTTCGGCGTCGCACCGCGTCCTTCACCGGCCAGCGCGAGTACGCGGTCTCGAAGCTCTGCAACGTGCTGTTCACCCAGGAGCTGGCGCGACGGCAGGCCGGGGTGTCGGCGTGCGCGCTGCACCCGGGCGTGGTCGCGTCCGACATCTGGCGGCGGGTGCCCCGGCTGGTGCGGCCGCTGATCAAGGCCCGGATGCTGACCACCGAGCAGGGCGCGGTGACCTCGCTGTACTGCTCGACCTCGCCGGCGGTGGCGGCGGACGGCGGCCGCTACTATGACCGGTGCGCCGTGCAGGAACCCAACCCGGTCGCCACCCCGGAACTGGCGGAACTGCTGTGGCAGCGCAGCGCCACCTGGACCGGGCTTGGCTGAATGCGTTTGACCAGCGCGCAGCCGTGACAGGCTGGGGGTATGGACCTTCCGGTGATGCCGCCCGTGGCCCCGATGCTGGCCAAGCCGGTGGACGCGATCCCGACGGGCGACTTTATCTTCGAGCCGAAGTGGGACGGGTTCCGGTCGATCGTCTTCCGCGACGGCGACGAGGTGGAGATCGGCAGCAGGAACGAGCGGCCGATGACCCGCTACTTCCCTGAGCTGGTGACCGCGATGCTGGCGCAGCTGCCGCCGCGGTGCGTGATCGACGGGGAGATCGTGCTGCCGGACTGGGACAGCGGGCGGCTCGACTTCGAGGCGCTGCAGCTGCGGCTGCACCCGGCCGAGAGCCGGGTGCGGCTGCTGGCGGCGCAGACGCCGGCCCACTTCGTCGCGTTCGACCTGCTCGCGCTGGGCGACACCTCTTACCTGGAGGTGCCGTTCGGCGAGCGTCGCGGCGCCCTCGAGACGGCGCTGGCCTCGGCCGCGCCGCCCGTTCACCTGACCCCGGCGACGATGGACAACGAGACCGCGGCGGAGTGGTTCAGCCAGTTCGAGGGGGCCGGGCTCGACGGGCTGATCGCGAAGCCGCGATCCGGCGCCTACACGCCCGACAAGCGGGTGATGTTCAAGATCAAGCACGAGCGGACGGCGGACTGCGTGGTCGCGGGCTACCGGCCGCACAAGACCGGTGACGACGCGATCGGGTCGCTGCTGCTCGGGCTGTACCGGGACTCCGGCGAGCTGGCCAGCGTGGGGGTGGTGGGGGCGCTGCCGATGGGGGTGCGGCGGGAGCTCAGGGCCGAGCTCGACCCGCTGGTGACGACGTTCGACGGGCACCCGTGGAACTGGGCCAAGGAGGAGGCGGGGACCCGCACCCCGCGCAGCTCCCAGTACAGCCGGTGGAACGTCGGCAAGGACCTGTCGTTCGTGCCGCTGCGCCCGGAGCGGGTGCTCGAGGTGCGGTACGACCACATGGAGGGGACGCGCTTCCGGCACACCGCGCAGTTCGTCCGCTGGCGCCCCGACCGCACGCCCGAGTCGTGCACGTTCTCACAGCTGGAAGAGCCCGTCAGCTACAGCTTGTCGGAAATTCTCAGTCAAGATCTGTTATTTCGAACGGACCGGGGTGACTGCGGTGGCGGATGCCAAGATCGTCGTCGAGGCGGCGGGGCGCTCGGTGAGCGTGTCCAATCCGGGGAAGGTGTTCTTTCCCCGGACCGGGCACACCAAGCTCGACCTGATTCGGTACTACCTGGCGGTCGCGGACGGGGCGCTGCGCGGGGCGGGCGGCCGGCCGATGGCGCTGAAGCGGTTCGTGAACGGGGCGGAGGCGGAGCCGTTCTTCCAGAAGCGGGCGCCGAGCTCGCGGCCGGACTGGATCACCACCGCCGAGCTTCGCTTTCCGTCCGGGCGGACGGCCGACGAGGTGGTGCTGTCCGACGCGGCCGGGCTGGCCTGGGTGGTCAACCTGGGCTGCATCGACCTGAACCCGCATCCGGTGCTGGCCGCCGACCTCGACCATCCGGACGAGCTGCGGGTGGACCTGGACCCGGTGCCGGGGGTGGAGTGGCCGCAGATCCTCGCGGTGGCGCTGGTGGCTCGTTCGGTGCTGTCGGATTTCGGGCTGACCGGCTGGGCGAAGACCTCGGGGTCGCGGGGCATGCACATCTACGCGCGGATCTCGCCCTCGTGGTCGTTTGCCGACGTGCGCCGGTCGGCGGTGGCGGTGGCGCGGGAGATCGAGCGGCGTTCGCCCGATCTGGCGACGTCGAAGTGGTGGAAGGAGGAGCGGCACGGGGTCTTCGTCGATTACAACCAGAATGCGAAGGACCGGACCGTCGCCTCCGCCTACTCGGTCCGGCCGCTGCCGGACGCGCGGGTGTCGACGCCGCTGCACTGGGACGAGGTGCCTGGGTGCGATCCGTCTTTGTTCACCATCGACACGGTGCCGGCCCGGTTCGCGTCGGTCGGCGACCCGTGGGAGGGGATGGACGAGACCGTCGGGTCGCTTTCCGGTCTGCTTGAGCTGGCCGCGGCCGACGAGGCGGCCGGGCTGCCGGATGCGCCGTGGCCGCCGAACTACGAGAAGCAGGCCGGGGAGGCGCCGCGGGTGCAGCCGTCGAAGCGGCGGGCGCCTTCGGCTGCCGCGGGCGGTTCTTCGGCTGCTACGGGCGGTTCTTCGGCTGCTACCGGCGGTTCTTCGGCTGCTACCGGCGGTTCTTCGGCTGCTACCGGCGGTTCTTCGGCTGCCGCGGGCGGATCGGGGGCCGCTTCGGGCGGATCGGGGGCTGACGCCGGCGTGGCGCCGAGCCCGACCGGGCGGCGGAAGTCGACCAAGCCGCTGATCGAGATCGCCCGGGCCGAGACCAAGGCGGAGGCGCTGGAGGGCCTGGAGCGGTGGAAGGAGCGCCATCCGGACGTCTGGCCGCTGCTTGAGGCGCGTGACGTGCTGACCGATTCGATGCGCGGGCGCAGCTCGACCTGGACCAGAATCCGGCTGAACCTGGAGCACGTCCCCTCCGATCAGCGTCCCGCGCAGGAACCGCTCGAGGTGGACTACGACCCGTGGGCCGGCTTCCAGCCGCCGGGTAACGGGGCGTGAAAATTCGTCACACCGCTGTAACATCCGCCGTGACTCGCGGGGTTATTGTGCTGGCATGCTGATCTCCCCGCATGAGCAGGAGCGCCTGCTGATCCACGTGGCGGCGGGGCTCGCCCGGGAGCGCCGGGCGCGCGGGCTGCGGCTGAACTATCCCGAGGCGGTCGCGCTGATCACGTCGTTCCTGCTCGAGGGGGCCAGGGACGGGCGGCCGGTGGTCGAGCTGATGAGCACCGGGCGGAGCGTACTCAGCCGGGACGACGTGATGGACGGGGTACCCGAGATGCTGACCGAGGTGCAGGTCGAGGCGACCTTCCCCGACGGCACCAAGCTCGTCACCGTGCACGAGCCGATCCCGTGATCCCGGGCGAGATTTTGCCCGGCGAGGGCGCGGTCCTGTTGAACGTTGGTCGGCCGGTGGTGACGCTGGTGGTCGCGAACACCGGCGACCGGCCGGTCCAGGTCGGGTCGCACTTTCACTTCGCGCAGGCCAACGCGGCGCTGCGGTTCGACCGGGAGCTTGCCTGGGGCTGCCGGCTGAACGTCCCGGCCGGCACCGCGGTGCGGTTCGAGCCGGGCGTTGAGCGCGAGGTCGCGCTGGTGCCGCTGGTCGGCCGGCGGGTGGTGCCGGGGCTGCAGATCGGCGGCCGGCGGCTTGGCGGCGATGCCGACGTTGCCGGCTTTGCCGGGGCTGCAGGCTTTGCCGGGGCTGCCGAGGCTGAGGCTGCCGGTGCGGAGGGCGAGAGTAGTGAGTGAGCTGAGCCGGGAGCGGTACGCGCTGCTGTACGGGCCGACGGCGGGCGACCGGATCAGGCTGGCCGACACCTCGCTGCTGATCGAGGTCGAGCGTGACCTGTGCGGCGGGGGCGACGAGGCCGTGTTCGGGGGCGGGAAGGTCATCCGCGAGTCAATGGGGCAGGCGGTCGCCAGCCGGGCCTCGGGGACGCCCGATCTGGTCATCACCGGCGCGGTCATCCTCGATCACTGGGGCATCGTCAAGGCCGACGTCGGGGTCCGCGACGGCCGGATCACCGCGATCGGCAAGGCCGGCAACCCCGACATCATGGACGGCGTCCACCCCGACCTCGTGATCGGGCCGTCGACCGAGGTGATGGCGGGCAACGGGCTGATCCTGACCGCCGGCGGCATCGACTGCCACGTGCACATGATCTCGCCCACGCAGCTCCCCGAGGCCCTCGGCAGCGGCATCACCACGCTGATCGGCGGCGGCACCGGGCCGGCCGAGGGCACCAAGGCGACCACGGTCACCCCGGGCGCCTGGAACCTCGCGCGGATGCTCGAGGCGACCGACGCCTGGCCGGTCAACATCGTGCTGCTCGGCAAGGGCAACACGGTCTCGGAAGAGGCGCTGTGGGAGCAGCTGCGGGCCGGCGCGGCCGGGTTCAAGCTGCACGAGGACTGGGGCACCACCCCGGCCGCGATCGACGCCTGCCTGCGAGTCGGGATGGCCGCCGGGGTGCAGACCGCGATCCACACCGACACGCTCAACGAGGCCGGGTTCGTCGAGGACACGCTGGCCGCGATCGCCGGCCGGCCGATCCACGCTTACCACACCGAGGGGGCCGGCGGCGGGCACGCGCCCGACATCATCACGGTCGCCTCGCAGCCGAACATCCTGCCGTCCTCGACCAACCCGACCAGGCCGCACACGGTCAACACGGTCGACGAGCACCTCGACATGCTGATGGTCTGCCATCACCTGAACCCGGCCGTGCCCGAGGACCTGGCGTTCGCGGAGTCGCGGATCCGCCCTTCGACCATCGCCGCCGAGGACATCCTGCACGACATGGGGGCGATCTCCATGATCGGCTCGGACTCGCAGGCGATGGGGCGGATCGGCGAGGTGATCATCCGGACCTGGCAGACCGCGCACGCGATGAAGCAGCGCCGGGGCGCGCTGGCTGGCTACGGCTCGGTGGCCTCGGACGACGGCGGCGCGCGGGGCGCGGACAACGCGCGGGCGCGGCGCTACGTCGCCAAGTACACGATCTGCCCCGCGATCGCGCACGGGCTCGACGCCCATGTCGGCTCGGTCGAGCCGGGCAAGCTGGCGGACCTGGTGCTGTGGAACCCCGCGTTCTTCGGCGTGCGGCCGCACGTGGTGCTCAAGGGCGGGTTCATCGCGTGGGCGGCGATGGGCGACGCCAACGCGTCGATCCCAACCCCGCAGCCGGTGCTGCCCCGGCCGATGTGGGGCGCCTACGGAAAGGTGCCCGCGCGGACGTCGCTGACCTTCGTCTCCCCCGCTGCGCTGGAGGCTGGCCTGGCCGACCGGCTCGGCCTCGACCGCCATCTTGTCCCAGTGGGCGACGTGTCCGCCCGGGGCAAGGCGGACCTGGTCAACAACGACGCCAGGCCCGACATCGCGGTCGACCCCGACACCTTCACGGTCCGCATCAACGGCGAGCCGGTCGAGGCCGCCCCGGCCACGGAGCTCCCCATGGCCCAGCGCTACTTCCTCTTCTAGCCATGATCCGGCTATGTCTTCGCGCCGCTCCAGGGCACGGCCGCCCGCCGATTGGTGCTGTGGCCCAGCGCGCTAATCGGCCCGTGGTGCTGCGGCCCACAGCGCCAATAGGTTCAGCGCAACGGGACACCGCGCCAACGGGGATATGGCGCTGTGGCCCATCGCGCCAATCGGTCGAGGCGCTGACAGGGCTCGGCCTCGGCTCATTCCGGGAGGCCCGGTGAGCGTCCCGGCGCTGCTGCTGTCGGACTCGCGGTTCCCGGCCGGGGGCCACGCGCATTCGGGGGGCGTGGAGCCGGCCGTGACAGCGGGTACCGTGAGCGACCTGGCCTCACTTGAGGCGTTTCTGCGCGGGCGGCTGCGAACTGCCGGGTTGGTCGCGGCCGGGCTTGCCGCCGTAGCGTGCGCACGTGCCGGACGTGCCGGACGTGCCGGTGCGGAGACCGCCGCTGCTGAGCGGTGCCCGGGGGGAGAGAACGCGGGGCGGATGGAGTGGGAGCGACGGTCCGTTCGATATGACGGTGTTGATCTTTGGGATCTGCTTGACGTCGAAGCGGATGCGCGCACGCCGTCGCCGGCGCAGCGGGCGGCGTCGCGGCGGCAGGGGCGGGCGCTGCTGCGCGCGGCCCGGGTGGCCTGGCCGGATGACGACGGGCTGGCGGGCCTCGCAGCGTCCGGCGCCGCGACAACTCACCAAGCGGGCGGTAGGGCGGGTGCC
>Ga0302325_10016271_pt1 | contig 15772 bp, 12 predicted proteins | sample Palsa_T0_2_FD_201948 | JGI IMG/M metagenome (GOLD analysis project Ga0302325, IMG submission 201948) | Peat permafrost microbial communities from Stordalen Mire near Abisko, Sweden - Palsa_T0_2 | ecosystem: Environmental > Terrestrial > Soil > Palsa > Peat permafrost | place: Sweden: Abisko...
GGGAGCCCCGAGCAACGGGTTTCAGAAACGGCCGCGGCAGCGGCGCTCTTGGGTGCGTCGCACGAATTCGTCGATCTGGACGGCGACGCCCACCTGGAAGTAAAGGTGGCCCATGCGCTCACGCTTGCCGCCGTCATCCGTGGGATTCGGCCGTCCGTTGTCCTCGCTCCGACGCCGACCGAGAACCAACATCCCGACCATGCCAGGCTTGGGCGGATCGTGCGGGACGCCGCCCGCCTGGCGCGCTACGGCGGTGTGCGCGAACTGGGCTCTCTCCCGCCGCATGCGATTGGCCAGCTGCTTTTTTACGCGGTGTCGGCCGAGGGCGAACTTCCGGGCGCACTCGCCCTGCTGATCGATGTTTCCAACCCCGCCGTTTTTGCCGCGTGGACCGCGGCGATGCGCGCGCACGGCTCCCAAGCGTCCGCGCTTCCCTACCTCGATGTGCAGGTCGCGCGTGCGCGTGTCCATGGATTGCGCGCGGGGCTGGAGTACGCACAGGTGCTGTACCCCAGCGATCCTCCTGTGTTCGGGTCGCTTGAGCCGCTCGCGCGGGGGGCCAGGCGCTTCTGAGCGCCGAGGGCCCCGCGCCCGGCCCACTTCCCCATGCCTCCCTCCCCTCTCCGAATCGGCCTCACCTGCTACCCGTCCGTGGGCGGCAGCGGCGTGCTCGCTTCGGCGCTTGGGCTGGAACTCGCACATCGAGGTCATGAAGTTCATTTCATCAGCTACGAGAGGCCATTCCGGATTCCCGAAAACGCGGCGCATCTGCATTTCCACCCGGTCGTCATCAACGACTACGGCCTGTTCAAATACCCCGACTACACGCTTCCCCTCTCAGTTAAAATGGCCGAAGTGAGCCGCGATGTCGGGCTCGATGTGCTCCACGTCCATTATGCTGTGCCGCACGCGACGGCGGCGATCCTGGCCGCGGCCATGCTCCCGGAGTCGCAGCGGCCTCGGGTGGTGACCACCCTTCACGGAACGGATACGACCCTGCTCGGACGCGACGCAGGCTATGGTCCGGCCATCCGCCACGCGTTGGAATGTTCCGACGCGGTCACGACCGTCTCCGCCTACCTTGAACAGGAAACCCGCGCCCTGATGGGATTCGGCGGACCGATCGATGTTATCTACAACTTCTTCTCACCCCGGCCGGCCACAACGCCACGGGCTGAGGTGCGGCAAAGCCTTGGCGTCGGAGACTCGGAAGCCCTCATTCTCCATGCCTCCAACCTGTGGCCGCCGAAGCGGATTGATCTGCTGCTTGAAGCGGTTGCGCGCATCCGGCCCCGCACCTCCTTTCGCTTGGTGGTGCTTGCGGGCGCCGATTTCACGCCGTTCCTTGGCGCCGTGCGGCGTCTCGGGCTGGAGGACCGGGTGATCGTCCGGGAACGGGTGACCCAGGTCGAGGACTACCTCCAGGCAGCCGACCTCGCCCTGATCACCTCGGAAATGGAAAGCTTTTGTCTCAGTCTTCTTGAGGCGATGAGCTTCGGCTGCCCCGCCGTGGCAACCGCCGTCGGCGGAATGCCCGAAGTGAGTATTTCCGGTGAGACCGGGATCCTGGTGCCCTTCGGAGATCCCGACGTCCTGGCCCGCGCCGTCGAAGCATTGATCGCCGATCCGGCGCGACGGACGGAACTCGGCCGAGCCGCGCAGATACGGGCGCGCGAACGCTTCTCGGCAGAAGCGATTGTGCCCAGATATGAGGCCCTCTACCGGAGGGTCTGCTCCCAAAGTCTCAGGCTCAGCCGCCGATCAGGCTAGCCGCCATCTCACGGGCCGCGTCGCCTTCTGCCTTCAGCTTCCCGTCGGGGCCAAAGATCTTCAGCTGCGGAATGGATTCGAGTTCGTATTGGCGGGCGACGGGCGACTTCCAATCGATTCCTTTCACGCCCGCCCGGTTGATGTCGACAATGACCAACGCGATATCCGGATGGGTCTCGTGCAGTTTCTCCAACTGGGGCGCAAGCGCGCGGCAGGGCGGGCAGTAATCGCTATAAAAATCAAAAATCGTGGTCTTGCCGGTCACCACATAATCCTGGAGGGCGAACGGCTCGCCGTGGGAGATGCGGATCGGCTTGTCCCCCTTGATATGGTTGTCTTCGGCGGAGGCGGATCGAGGGGATATAAGGACCGCGGCCAGTCCAAGGGCCAGAGCAATAAGGCGGGTGTTCATCATGCCTTGATTCCGGCCCCGGACAATTGGGCGGTCAATCAGAAACCCGAGGGGGATTTCCCGGTCAGTAGGGTGGCATTTTTCTGACTACAAGCGCACTCCCTCCAGCTTCATGAGTTCCTCCGACGACGATCGTCCACCTCCCAAACATCCCCAATCCGGAGACCCGGAGCCGTCCCATCCGAAGGGCTCGAAATCCAGACAGGAGGCGGCCGGCCCCGCCGAGAAAAAAGAGCATCTGGGCCTTCTCCAGCGCCCGCTGCTCGCCGGCTTGATCATGCTCGGCGTGGTGGTGGCGGCGGTGGCTGGCGCGTTGATTTGGATCCATTCGAGGGATTTTGTGACCACGGACGACGCGTTCATCGATGTCATCTCCGAGCAGGCAAGCGCGCAGATCGCCGGCCGGGTGCTTCGGGTCTTAATCGCCGACAACGAAGACGTGAAAGCCGGGCAGCTGCTTGTTCAGCTCGATCCCGCCGACCTGCAGGCGCGAGTCGACCAGGCGCTGGCGGCCGACGCGCAGGCGCAGGCGCAGTTGGCTGAAGCGGTCGCGCAGGAGGCTTCAGCCACGGCACAAGCCGAGCAGGCGCGCGCCAGTGCCGCCGCCGCCGACGCCACTCGGACCAATGCCGCCAGCGACCTCGCCCGTTACCGGGCGCTCCGGCGATTGCGAGCCGCGGCAGTGGCCCAGCAGCAGCTCGACTCCGCCGAGGCAGCCGCCCGCACAGCAGAGGCCCAAGCCCGGGCCGCTTCGAAATCAGTGACCGCCGCCGATGCGCAGATCGCTTCGGCGCGCAGCCGTATCGCGGCGGCCAAGGCCGCCATTCAAAGCGCCAGCTCCCAGGTAGCGGAGGCGAGGCTGAATTTATCCTACACCGAGGTGCGCGCCCAGATCGCCGGGCGCGTCGCCAGCAAGACCGTTTCGCCCGGAAATTACATCCAGCCCGGCGCTCCCCTGATGGCGATTGTCCCGCGCGAGGTGTATGTCACCGCGAACTTCAAGGAAACCCAACTCGCCCATATGCGACGGGGCCAGGGCGCCGAGGTCGCAATCGATTCCTATCCCGACCTGAAGATTCCCGCGCATGTCGACAGCGTCCAGGCGGCGACTGGGCAGGCCTTCAGCATCCTTCCCGCGGAGAATGCCACCGGCAATTGGGTGAAGATCGTCCAGCGGGTGCCCGTGAAGATCCTGTTCGATCGCCTGCCGGACAGCCCGGACCAGCGGCTCGGACCGGGCATGTCGGTCGAGGTGAAGGTATCCGTTCGTTGAGGCCCGGAGAGACACCCTGATGGCCGAAGCCGCAACGGATTCCGACCAGGACCGCTCCGCCGCGGGCAGCCACAGCATCTGGCTCGTGGCGATTGTGGTCTCGATGGCGACCTTCATGGAAGTCCTAGATACGAGCATCGCCAACGTATCGCTGCAGCATATCGCGGGCAGCCTTGCCGCCAGTCAGGACGAGAGCACCTGGGTCCTGACCAGCTATTTGGTGAGCAACGCCATCATCCTGCCCATCAGCGGCTGGCTCTCCCGCGCGGTCGGACGGAAGCGGTTCTATATGATCTGCGTCGCGGTATTTGGAACGAGTTCACTCCTCTGCGGACTCGCCCCTTCGCTCAACTGGCTGATCTTCTTCCGCGTGCTTCAGGGACTGGGCGGCGGGGGCCTGGCGCCCAGTGAGCAATCGATCCTCGCGGATACTTTTCCGCTCAAGCTTCGGGGGCAGGCCTTCGCCCTCTATGGAATTGCGGTGGTGGTAGCGCCCACGCTAGGTCCGACGCTCGGCGGGTGGATCACGGACAGTTTCTCCTGGCGCTGGATCTTCCTGATCAATGTGCCCGTCTGCGTGGGTTCGCTTATCGTCTCCGGAATCATCCTCAACGATCCGCCGGCGGTCCAGCGCGACCACCAGGAAGCGCTCGCGGCCGGATCCCGGATCGACTATCTTGGATTCGTTCTCGTGGCGGTGGGTCTGGGCTGCATGCAAGTGGTCCTCGATAAAGGTCAGGAGGACGATTGGTTTCATTCGAATTTCATTCTGGCGTTTTCGATCGTCTCCGCATTGTCGCTCGCCTTCCTGATCGTGTGGGAGCTGAACCAGGAGGAGCCGATCGTCGACCTCCCGCTGGCGCGAAACCCAAACTTTGGCGCCGCGATGATCGTGATGTTCGTCACGGGCTTCATTCTGATCAGCACCACCCAGATGCTGCCGCAATTTCTCCAGGTGATGATGGGCTACAATGCGACCAAGGCGGGCCTGGCCCTCACCGCGGGCGGCGCTGCCACCCTTCTGATGATGCCCCTCGTGGGCGCACTGTTGCGCAAAATCCAGCCAAAATACCTCATCATGTTTGGGCTGACGCTGGAGGCCCTCGCGTGCTGGTACTTCCAGGGATTCGACCTGGGCGTCAGCTTCAGCCATGTCGCCTTCGGTCGCGTGATCCAAGGTCTTGGCCTGCCTTTTCTGTTTGTTCCGATCACAACCGCTTCCTACGCGGGCCTGCCACCCGGCAAGAGCAACAACGCCTCGGCGCTCATCAACACGATGCGCAACCTTGGGGGGAGTTGGGGCATCTCCATCGCTGTCATGATTCTCGCTAGGCGAAGCCAATTCCACCATAGCCGACTGGGCGAATCTCTCAGCGTCTTCTCGCCCGTGTATGCCGCCGGCCGCAGGATGGGCGCTTCCGCCCACGCGCTCATGCTGACGCAGCAAGCCAACCTGCTCAGCTACCTGGACGCCTTCCACTTTCTTGCTCTGGTTTCTATCCTGGCGGTGCCGATCACTTTCATACTCCGACGCGCGAAGGGCGGCGAAGCGGCCGAAGCCCACTGAACCATGGGCTCCTCATCGCGGCATTCAGAGAATGGGAGAGCCCGGGCGGGACGCATCCCAGGGGCGATGATCCTGGCCGGGCTGGTTCTGGCCGGCTGCACGGTGGGACCCAATTACACGGAACCCTCCCCTTCCCTAGGAACCGCTTATGGGGAAGTGCGCCAGGCTCCATCGAGTCCAGGCGGGAAGATGGCCGACGGACGGATCGTGCCGGTCGCAGACGCGCCCGAGCGGTGGTGGGCGCTGTTTGAAGATCCAGAGCTGAACGCCCTGGTCGATCGCGCTTTGAAGGACAATCGTGATCTCAAGCAAGCGGTCTTACGCATCCGGCAGGCGCGCGCCGAGCGCGCCATGATCGGCGCCACATTGCTTCCCGAAGTCGACACCACCGCGGGCTACCAACGCGGACGCGGCAGCCAGAATGTTATCCTGCCGCTGGGAGGCTCGGGATCGGGCGGAAGCGGCGCAACTTCAGGGACCGGGACCCCTTCCAGCGCCAAAAGCGCGGCTCCCCTGGGGCATAGCCAGGCCGTCTCTGAGGCGGGCGGAAGTGCGCCGGCTCTTCCCTCAAGCAGTTCCGCGGCTCCTCCCGGTGGACCCGCCAGCCCGCTGGGCGAAGGCGGTCTGCCCGGCGCCACAACCAATCTTTTTCAGGCTGGTTTCGATGCCACGTGGGAACTCGACTTCTTCGGTGTCACACGGCGCGCGGTTGAGGCGGCGAACGCTGAAGTCGATGCCGCGACAGAAGCCGGCCGGTCGATTGCGGTCACCCTCCTCGCCGAGGTCGCCACAACCTACATGGAGGTGCGCGCCGACCAGACGCGCATGGCGCTGGCGCGTCGCAATCTTTCTTCCCAGCGTGAGACGTGGGAGGTCTTAAAGGATCGGGCGCGAACCGGTTTCGCCACCGATCTTGATGTCGCGCAGCAAGCCGCTCTGGTCGCGACAACCGAGGCGATCCTTCCGTCCCTGGAGATGGCGGACCGAGAGGCGGTCCACGCCCTCGCCTTCATGATGGGCGCCGATCCCAATGCGCTGGATGCCGAACTCGGCCGACCAGCAGCCCTGCCGCCGCTGCCGCCCGCCGTGCCCGTAGGCGTCCCCTCGGACCTCCTGCGCCGACGGCCGGACGTGCGCCAAGCCGAACGCCAGCTGGCGGCTGCCACAGCCGAGGTAGCGATCGCCCGCGGACAGCTATTCCCTCAATTCAGCCTCACCGGCGCGGTCGGTCTCGATAGCAGCACGCCGAAGACTCTTCTCGACTGGTCGAGCCGCTACTACTCCATCTCCCCGGGCGTCCGCTGGCCTATTCTGGACTGGGGCAGGGTGCGCGCTGGGATAAGGGTGCAGAACGAACTTCAGGAACAGGCGTTTGTCGCCTATCAGACAGCCGTTGCGCAGGCCCTCAGAGATGTCGAGGATTCGCTCGTCCGGTACCAGGGCGAACAGACGCGTATGGAAGCGCTGACTCGGGCCGTTTCCGAGAGTCGCGAAGCCCGGGATTCTGCGCACGCAGAACTGCTCGAGGGCTTGGTCGACGAACGGGTGACCCTTGAGGCCGACCGGGCCGTTCTCCAAAATGAGGACGCGCTCGCACAAAGTCAGGCTATGATCCGAACCGATCTGATCTCGCTCTATAAAGCGCTGGGTGGTGGATGGGAGCGGTAAGGCGAACCGAGGCGGTCGATCACGGCGGCTCCCTTGCGAATGCGTGAGTCGCATCCGTTTTTCGCGTTGAAACTTCAGCGGAATCGGGCGTGCTAACGCCGTGGCGTGGTCCACCTCCCCCATGTCGACGCCAGCCGCTTTCCCCCTTCAGGAGCCTTCAGCCGAGGATCGCCTTGTCGACCTTGAGGCCCGATTCGCCTGGCTCGAGAAGCATGTCGTCGAACAAGACCGCGCCGTGCTGGAATTGACCGAGGAGCTCAGGCGAATCCAAAAAGAAATCCAGCGGATTCAGAAGGGTTTCGACCCGGCGCCTGAGCCGGGGCGAATCCACGAAGAAGCCGACGAGCGGCCTCCCCACTATTGACCGCCGCTAGTGCATGACCGACGAGGCTTCCACGCCGACCGAGGAACGCCGCAACCGCGCCCGAGAACTCGCGCTCCTGCGTCCCCTCGCCACGCGGTTCCCGAATATTGACGCAGCCATGGCGGAGATCGCCCGTCTGGCCGCCGTGATGACCCTTCCGAAAGGGACGATCCATGTGATCAGCGATGTGCATGGCGAGGATCGGAAGCTGCGGCACGTGATCAACAACGCCTCAGGATCCCTGCGGCCGCTCGTCGAGCGGATGTTTGCGAGCCGGCTCAACCCCGAGCGTTTCCAGGAGTTTCTCACCCTGCTTTTCTACCCAGGGGAAATGATCGAGCGGCTCCAGGTCCAGTACCGCTCGGATGAGGCGCTGCGCGGCTTCGCCCTCGACACCCTGCGCCATCTTTTCGAATTGGTCCGGGTTCTCTCGGCCCGCTACAGCCTCAAGCGGGCGATGGAAGTGTTCCCGCCGGAATACCGCGAATTGCTCGCTGAGATGCTCCACACGCCGACCACAGAGCGTGGCCAGGAATTCGTCGCAGCGATCGTGGGCGAACTCGTTCGCCGGGGCCGCATCTGGCCGTTGCTTCACGTCACCGTCCGGCTGGTGCGCAACCTCGCCATCTACGAATTGATCATTGGCGGGGACTGCTGGGATCGGGGCCCGCGCGGAGACCAGGTCGTCGACTATCTGCGCCTCCAGCCAAACGTCTCCTTTGTCTGGGGCAATCACGACGCTGCGTGGCTGGGAGCGAGCCTCGGGCACGAAGCCCTGATCTGCCACGTGCTGCGCATTTCTCTGCGGTACCGTCGTCTGAGCCAGATCGACCAGGGCTACAGCATCCCGTGGACGCCGCTTGAGCAGCTGGCGTCGATTGTCTACGGCGACGATCCGGCCGAAGCCTTCCGCGTCAAAGGAGCCCCGGGCAGCCGCTCGCCCGATCTGGAGGCGCGCATGCAGAAGGCTGCCGCGATCATGCAATACAAGCTCGAGGGGCAGGCCATCGCGCGCCACCCGGAATGGGCGCTCGACCACCGCAGGCTGCTCCACCGGATCGACTGCGCCCGGCGGACCATCGAGGTCGACGGGGTGACGTATCCGCTGCGCGACTCCAAGCTTCCCACCCTCGATCCCTCCGACCCCTACGCTCTATCGGCCGAGGAGCGCACATGCCTTGGCCGCATGCGGCAGTCGTTCTTGAGCAGCCAGAAGCTCGCCGAGCACATGCGCTGGCTGGTGAGCCGCGGCTCCATGTATTTGCTTCGCGACGACCATCTGATCTTTCACGGCTGCGTGCCGGTGGATGCGGTGGGAATTCCGCTGCCGATGATGCTCGACGGGGAACCCGTTCGGGGACGGGCGCTTTTTGACGCCATCGAACAGCTGCTCGTGCGTGTCATCGACTCTCCGGCCGAGCGCGACCTGGATCAGATGTGGTATCTTTGGAGCGGGCCTCTCTCGCCGCTATTTGGCAAGGACCGCATAACGACCCTTGAGCGCGACTTTATCGAGGATCCCGCGGCGCACCACGAAACCAAAAACCCGTATTTCTCGCTCATTCATGATGCGACATTCTGCGACAGCATCCTGCGCGAATTCGGGGCTGATCCCGACCGCGGGCTGATCGTCAACGGACACGTGCCGGTCCGGATTGAGAAGGGCGAATCTCCCCTCAAGCGCAGCGGAAAGGCGATCACGATCGACGGCGCCTTCTCGGAGGCGTACGGCGATCACGGGTACACCTTGGTCATGGAATCCGACCGCACCTACCTGGCCCTCCACCATCACTTCTCCTCGGTGGAAGCGGCGATCCGCGACGGCGTCGACATCGTCCCGAGCGTGAGCGTTGTGCGCACGTGGAATCGCCCGCGGCTCATGGCCGACACGGAGCGCGGCTCGCAATTCCGATGCGAGATCGATCTGCTCGAGCGCCTGATCGGGGCCTACCGTCGCAATGAGCTGCGGCAGAATCCCAACCTGGACGTCCCCCTCCTGAGGGCGCCGTGATTCGCGCGCCGTCCCAACCTTTCCAGCCCACCCACCCATCCACCGCTCACCGATGATTATCGTCTCCGAACTGCGCAGCCTCAACCGGGAACAACGGGCTGCCTTCGTGGCCAGCTTCCTGGGATGGACGCTCGATGCCTTCGATTTCTTCCTGATGGTGTATGTGATTAGCGCCATCGCGACCGACTACCATTCGAAGGTTAAGGACATCGCCTACGGCCTGACGCTCACCCTGATGTTCCGTCCGCTGGGGGCCTTTATTTTCGGCCGGCTCGCCGACCGGTTCGGCCGCCGGCCCGTCCTCATGGCCGATGTGCTCCTGTTCTCGGCCCTCGAGCTGGCCACGGCGTTTGCGCCCACCCTGACCGTCTTCCTGATTCTGCGGGCCCTCTTCGGCATCGCGATGGGTGGAGAATGGGGGATCGGCTCGTCGCTCGTCATGGAGAGCATACCTACCCGGGCGCGCGGTGTGGTTTCAGGCATCCTCCAGGAAGGCTACGCGTTGGGGAATCTTCTCGCCGGCGGTGTTTACTGGCTGCTGTTCGATCGCGTCGGATGGCGGGGCATGTTCATCGTCGGAGTGATACCCGCTCTCCTGGTCGTTTATATTCGGCTGGCCGTTAAAGAATCGCCGGTCTGGAGAGAGAATCGGCAGAGGAGGAATCGGGCCGGTTTCTTTGTCACCTTCGCCAGGAACTGGAAACTGATGCTCTATGCGGTGATTCTAATGACCGCCTTCACCTTCTTTAGCCACGGCACCCAGGACATGTATCCGACGTTCCTCCAAGTGCAGCACAAACTGTCCACGCAGATGACAAGCACGATTGCGGCGGTGGGCAATGTCGGGGCGATCATGGGAGGCATCTGCTTCGGAGCCTTTTCCCAGCGCCGGGGGCGGCGCGCGACCATCGTGATGGCGTGCCTGCTCTCGCTGCCGATCATCCCCTTGTGGGCGTTTGCGTCCACTCCGCTGCTGCTGGGGATGGGAGCCTTTTTGATGCAGGTGGCCGTCCAGGGTGCGTGGGGGATCATCCCGGCGCATCTCAATGAGATTTCGCCCATCGATATCCGGGGGACGTTTCCCGGCTTGGTCTACCAGATTGGCAATCTGCTTTCCTCCAAGAATTCGGTTATTCAAGCCAATCTGGCCGAGGAACACCACGGCAACTACGGGTACGCCCTGGCATTGGTGGCGACCGCTGCCGCGCTGGTGATCGCCGTGCTCATCGTATTTGGGCCGGAGGCGCGCGACGCGGAACTTGGGTTGGAACCCGTGGCACAGCCCGGATGATGGATGCACCCGCCGACAGGCGATGGGGCCTTCTGACGCGCCGCCCGACGTGGCGTCCCACCCTTCTCGGCTGGCTCTGCCTCGGGGCGGGCGCAGCGGCGGCAGCCTTCGTTCTGCTCCGGATTATCGCGCCTTTTCTCCTGGTGACCGAGCGCAGCGACACACGCGTTCTTGTCGTCGAAGGCTGGGTTGCCGAGATCGTTTCGACTGAGGACGTGACCGAGGAGATTGAACGCGGCCATTACGAAACCATCTATCTGACCGGCGGACCATTCGGTCGCACCGACCTGCTGCCCGGCATCCGGAACTACCCCGAACTCATGCACATGGTGCTCGTTCGCAAGGGGATCGATTCGAGCCGAATGGTCCTCGTGCCCTGCCCAGACATACCTAAGGACCGAACGTACGCTTCGGCTGTGGCCCTCAGAGATTGGTTTGCCGCCCACGGCCGGGCAGTCCCGGCCCTCAATCTCTACACGCTGGGCGCCCACGCTCGCCGGAGCCGGCTGCTTTTTGAGGAAGCGCTCGGATCCGGCACCGACGTCGGCATCGTGGCCGGCGTGGATAACCGATATGACAAGGATCATTGGTGGCGGACGAGCACCGGCGTGCGCACCATCATCGACGAAACGGTCGCCTATCTGTACGCGCGGCTGATTTTCAGGCCCTGGTGAGCGCCAAAGATCCCCCGCATCGATGAACGCCCAAGCACAGTTTCCCGACGAACAATCTGCCGACGGAGAATTTGAGCGCCAGGAAGATTCCTTCCGCGCCTGGGTATCGAACGATGGATCGACACCGTTCCCAGCGGTCGCGGGCCGTTACCATTTGTATGTTTCGCTCGCGTGTCCCTGGGCGAGCCGCACCGTGATCGTTAGACGCATCAAGGGTCTCGAAACGGTGATCGGAATGACGATCCTCGATCCAATCCGCGATGAACGGGGATGGGCATTCCGGGACGGACCAGGAATGAGCGCCGATCCGATCAATCGCTTTGCCTTCTTGCGCGAAGCCTACGTGGCAAGTGAGCCGGGCTATCGCGGGCGCGTCACCGTTCCGCTTCTTTGGGACAAGGATTCCCGCCAAATCGTCAACAATTCGGAGGACGACCTCTGCCGGATGTTCGACGGAGCCTTCAGCGCTGTCAGCCCTCAGAGTCAGGGCGTCGTCTCTCTGTTTCCGGCCAAGATCGAATCTGAACACGCCCAACTGGCCCATTTCATATACGAACAGATCAACAACGGAGTCTACCGGGCCGGATTCGCCACCGCGCAATCCGCTTACGAACGCGCCTGCCGAAGCGTCTTCGCAGCGCTCGACGAGATGGAGGACCGTTTGTCCACCCGCCGCTATCTTTTTGGCGCGTGGATCGTGGAGGCCGATTGGCGGCTGTTCTGCACCTTGATCCGATTCGATCCCGTTTATTACGGCCATTTCAAATGCAACCTCCGCCGAATCCTGGACTACCCGAATCTGCAAGGTTACCTGCTCGATCTCTACGCGCAGCCGGGAATAGCAGAAACCGTGAACTTCGACCACATCAAGCGGCACTACTACGGCACCCACGATGAAATCAATCCGACACGGATCGTGCCGATTGGCCCCGTTCTCGATATGAGCCGTCCCAGCGGACGGGAGCGGTTGGGGCTGGTTGGCGATGTTCGCCCGTGAGCCCGCCTGTCCCACCCAGCCCGCCGGGAGCGGCGACCATTCGGCGCGCCCAGTTGACCGATGCACCCGCCATCGCCGCGCTCTCGGCCGAATTGGGTTACCCGGCGGACCCCAATACGGTTCGGGAACGGCTCAAACGGATTCTGAATCACCGCGATCATCATATGGCCGTCGCCGTTGCCGATCAGCAGGTGGCTGGATGGCTGCAAGCCCAAGCCTCAGACATGCTCGGATCTGGCTTTAGGGCGGAGATTGTCGGAATGGTGGTGTCTCAGGCATTCCGCCGCCGCGGTCTGGGCCGTCTGCTGGTCGAATCGACCGTCGCATGGGCTAGGGAGATTGAAGCGGAAATGATCGTCGTCCGCAGCAATGTCGCGCGCGCCGAGAGCCATCACTTCTACCCGGCGCTCGGTTTTGCGATTTGGAAGACGCAGACCGTCTACCGGATGAGGCTCGTCCCCCCTAGCCAATAAGCCCGGTCACCGTTGTTCTTGGACCGCTCGAGAACGGACTTAGGTCCCGGAAATCGGCGCAAATACGGTCGTAAACGTGCTCGTCGCCGCGTGCGTCTCGATGTAAAATCCTTCTCGGCGGGCAGGTGGCACATCGGGAGTCGATCCATGCCAGACCGTGAATTCTCCGGGTACTGAGAAGGTGACTCGAAGCGTGACGGCGCCATAATCGACGTCAAAGGAGGCACGGTCGCGAAAATTCGCAGAGGTGACGCCCTGCCAATATGTGAAGGAGGCCGGCCGCGACTCGGCAAACGCGTTCGTCGGCTGGAAGACCGCGGGGAGGCGCACCGTGCCCTGAACGTGCAGCGATAGGCCGAGCTCCTGAACGGAGCCGTCTTTCGTTTGAATTTTCGCCGTGTCCACCAGACGGCCGCCTTCGATGGCAAGCGTCCGCTCGGCGGCGGCGTTAGGTCCGTAGTCTGGCTGCGCGGCGGACACGCGCGCGGTCTCCGCGGAAAACTCGAGCAGGCGGCCGGGCTTGGGCGGCACCTCTCCCTGGCCCCCAATCAGGGGAACATTGTGGTTCAGACCGCGGGTATAATATTCCTTATGAAAGGGCGAACCGTACCCGACCGTGCCGGGGTCATGGGTCACATCGACCGATCCGAACGTGGCGGAGAAATTCAGAGCCTCGGCCTGCGAATGCGATGAGGTCAATTGCCCGTAATGGAAGAACACCTGCCAAGGGCCTTCCTTGAGAATCGCCATCTTCGATGCCGCGAGACTCTGGCTCTTCACTTCGGGAAGTATGGCCGGGCGCGGTGAAGGCTGAGGCGGATCGACCAGGGTGTTCCAATCGTACCTGGCCGCGACGGCGGCCAGACCCAGGGTTGTCGGAAAAATTCGCGAAGCGTCTGCGAGAAAGGGTAGATGCGGGGCGGTTTCAATGCCCGTCCCATCGGCGGGATTGGGCAAGAGGCCGTTCGGGAAGCGCAGATAAAGCGGCGAGAGCATCAGATTTTCACCGACCACCATTTCGTGGGCCAATTCCCGAGAGCGTCCGCAGAGGCCTGCTTCGGTGAAGAGCGTCAGGAGCGCCTCGACTACGAACTCATTGTAGTGAAACGACTGCTCGTACCAGATGTAATCGGCCGTGATGCCGCGGGCGATCTGATCGCGGACACCGAATTTCCCGTCGATTGCTTGCCGCCATAACGCCTCGTCGTGGAAGACCAGGGCGAACTGCGCGACCGCGCAGCGATGCCAATTCGCGATATTGTGGATGGACTGGAAACCTCGGCTGAGGACCCCCGCTTCCGGGAGAAAGAACTTATTCCACCACCCCTGCTTCCGGACCGGCCCGACGTACTCCTCGAGAAGGCGGACCGAGTCGGCGTATTTAATGCCGGTCGAGGCCTCATCGAGGGTCTGCCAGAAGAGCCGGGCCTCCTGATCCTTTCGCTGCGGCTGCCATTCCAAGTAATGGTCGGCGTAAAAATCGAGTTGGGCGGCCGCCCACTCAGCGTACCTCCGATCCCCCGTCAGGCGGTAGAGGCGCGCGGCCCTCTGGATCATGTCGGCGTGTCGGGTGCGAAATTCAAAGACCCAGCCGCCCATGATCTTCGCAGTGATCGCCACGTGAGGATCCGACGGGCTGGTGAGGAACGCCACATCCTCTCCAGGCACGGCGGGGGTCCAGGTAAGGCGAGAGGCGTCCTGGGGGCTCACGAAGTCATGGTACCACCCGCATACCCATGATACCCTGTCCTTCCGCTTCGCCATCCACTCGTCGACAGAGCGGCGCTCCCGCCCGAGCCAATCAGTCCAGCGAGGATCGGATTGCACCCTGCGGCGCGCTCCGGCCCAATCCTCAATGGGGACACGCCAAGGAGTCCCCTCGGCGGAATACACCTTCAAATCGGAAAATGCTTGGGCGGGATCGGTGGCACCGGGCGACTGCGTCGCTCCAAACACCACCAAGCTGAGGAAGGGAACCCAACGAGCTCCGAGCATCATGAACAACGATTGACGAATCTCCGCTTACCGCGGTTACGGTGGCTTGAACCCATGGGAAGGGTGTATCCGCTTCGGACGGGAAATGCAGTCGCCAAAAGGAGGGCCCGCGTATGGGCTCGACCCTCATGAGAAGCGCCGCGAGTCTGATCCTCTTGCCCACTCTACTAGGTTCGTCCGTCCTGACAGCTCAGAGCCAACCGGCCATTGAACCGCTCACCCCCCCGGTGGCGGCCAAGATTCCCAAGGATGTTTCGGTCCATGGGGACCGGCGGATCGACGACTATTTCTGGCTGCGGGATAAGAGCAACCCGGCGGTCCTCGATTACCTGCGCGCAGAAGATCGGTACACCGACGCGGTCATGGCACCCACCAAGGCCCTCCAAGACAAGCTGTACGCTGAGATGCTGGGCCGAATCAAGGAAACCGATTCGAGCGCCGCTTATCCCGACGGGGCGTGGATCTATTATTCCCGCACGGAACAGGGCAGACAGTACAGGATCTATTGCCGCCGGTCAAGGGCAGGCACTGGGTCCGCCGAGCAAGTGCTGCTTGATCTAAACGCACTCGCCGCAGGCGCCAAATTCATCGGTTTAGGCGACTACCGACTCAGCAACGACGGCAACCTGCTCGCCTACTCGATCGACAGGACCGGCCACCGTGACTACGAGCTTTTCGTCAAGGATCTGCGAACAGGCACTCTCGTCCCGCAAACCGTCGGAACCGTCTCCTCGCTCGCGTGGGCGGCGGACAATGATACGCTCTTTTACACCCATGAGGATCCGGTTTCGAAAAGGTCCTATCGGCTGGGCCGCTACGAGTTGGCCACCGGAGCCAACGAACTGCTGCGCGAGGAGACGGACGAGCTCTACGATCTGTGGCTCAGCAGCTCGCTCGATCGAAAGTTCATTTTCTGCAATGCCGAAAGCAAGCGAACCTCAGAGGTGAGCGCGCTGCCGGCCGACCAGACGCATGGCCCATGGCGGGTTCTGGACCCCCGTCGCAATGAGCACAAGTATTCGGCCAGCCATCGCGACGGGCTCTTCTATTTTGTCACCAACAAAGACGCCACAAACTACCGAATCACGACCGCCCCGGTGGCGACTCCCGACGAGTCCCATTGGACGGATTTCGTCGCGGCCGATCCGCGAGTTAAAATTGAGGATATCACGCTGTTCGAAGGGCACGCGGTGGTCAGCGAGCGAGAGGGCGGACTGCCCCATTTGCGGGTGATCGACCTCAAGACTCACGCCTCCCATAGGATCGCCTTTCCTGAA
>Ga0302325_10016272_pt1 | contig 15772 bp, 10 predicted proteins | sample Palsa_T0_2_FD_201948 | JGI IMG/M metagenome (GOLD analysis project Ga0302325, IMG submission 201948) | Peat permafrost microbial communities from Stordalen Mire near Abisko, Sweden - Palsa_T0_2 | ecosystem: Environmental > Terrestrial > Soil > Palsa > Peat permafrost | place: Sweden: Abisko...
CACCGGGCGAAATCGGGTTGCCGGCGGGCGCGAAACTGGCGGCATTGGCAACGCCCTGCGGATTCAGGAACACGCCGCTGCCGCTCAAGGGGATCACGGGCACTCCCAGATCGATCTCGAAGCCGCCCGGGTCGCTAGGGTCGAGGGCCGCTTCTACAAACGTGCCGCCGGCGCCCAAGCCCACTTGCGACAGCTGGAGGGTGATCGAGCCGGCCGGATTCAGCGAATATGGGTTCACGGCGGTGAAATCGGTTGTGCCTTGGTTGAGCGCGTTCAACCGCTGGTAAATCGTGTTGGAGCCGGCCACGCGGGCGGCGAGCGATCCAACGTTCGAAATCCACCCGGGCTGTCCGGTGGCGGATTCATAGCGCAGGCCGGAAGTCCACATGGTTCCGCTCCAACTGGACGCGGACGGATTCGCGATCGCCTTGACGCCGATCATGATGTCGTGCGACCCGGCGGCGGTGGATCCGCCGATCAACACGTTGCCGTCGGCCGAGAGGTATATGTTCTTGCCGCCGCTCAACAAAAGAGAAGTCGAAGCGGTTCCGAAAGAAACCGTACCTGCCCCAGAGCTGGGGACCGAATACGTCGCTCCCGTCACCTGCTGCGTGGTCGGATCCCCGCCGATGAGCGTGGCAGCGTGCCCGTAAACGCTGATCGCCGCCAACTGGCCGATCCCCGCGCTATTCATGCTGAAGAAGGTATTACGGGCATTGGCCACCGATCCGCCGGGAAACTCCAGCGTGACCACCCAATAGGGTCCGGTAAGGGAAGCAGCGGAAGTGGGCTGGGGAATCGCTACCAGCATGTCAAAAGTGTCGTCCGTGTTTTCGGTGCCCGACCCGATCAATGCCTCGGCGCTCAGCCGGGCGTTCACTTTATCGCCGGTGCGTATGGGGCTATCCATGGTGACGTCGCCGGCGGGGTCGACCGAATACGCGCCGGTTCCGGAAGCGCTGGCTGCGGCGGCGCTGCCGATGACTTCCTGGCCATTGAAGGTGTAGGCTCCGGCGCCGTTGAAACTGATGGTGCCTAAGAGGCTGCGGGGATCCGTGGCATTTCCGGAGGCGAGCGCCCCTATGGATACGTAGCGGAAGAAATAATTCCCGCTTAACGATTGATTACCAAGAGTTTGCGCTGAAACTGCCGAAGCTCCCAACAACCCCGGCAACACCAGGTAAACCATACCCGTTAGCGATCTCATGCAATATTGAACCCTTCCCTGAACGTTTCGACCCGGCGCCGGTACTATATTTATAAAAATTTTTGGAACTTTCGGTGGCCGCTCGTGTTAACGATGTCATAATAACGCCTAGAGCGTTATGTGAGGGTGAAATGATTATGCCTCGTTGGGTGATTTTGGGTGGTATCGGTATCCTGTCAGTTTCCGGATTGATGGTAGTTCGCGCCCACGGCGATCCGGCCCAAACGGATGCCGCTCAATATGCGGTTTCCCATCCCGAATGCAGCTATTTCGGAGTGGATCACGATAAGGTGACCACCGCTGCACTGAAAGGCGTGGGGCGTTCCTTGAATACCCACCCCTTGAGTAATCTGACCACGCAGGTAATGCGGGCGATGGCCTTCGTCCCACCGGGCAGTCCGACTTTCACCTATGGCGCATCGCATACCGCAGGCTCAATCGATTCCTACATTTGGGCCGATTTTGCCAAGAACGGCATCACCCCGGCGCCGGCCACCACCGATTGGGAGTTCGTCCGCCGCGTGACGCTCGATCTGACAGGCCGCATTCCCACCCCCGCCGTGGTCACCGCTTTCGTCAACGACACTACTGCCGCCAAGCGCGCCAATTACATTGAGACGTTGCTGGCCTCGCCGCAGTGGATCGACAAATGGACCATGTTCTATGGCGATCTCTTCATGAACAACGCCACCAAGCCGAGCACCAGCGTCACCCGTTTCGCGCAGGGCCGCAACGCGCTCTATCAATATATTTACAATGCGCTGGCCACCGGCGAGCCGTATACCCAAGTGGCAACCGATCTCATCAGCACGGCTAATGCTAATAGCTACACCAACGGTCCCGTCAACTGGCTAATCGGGTCTTACGTTTCCACCGGCCCTTCCACCGGCCAGGATACCTTCGATGCGGAAACCGCCAGCGTGGCGGATACCTTCCTGGGAATTACCTATGTGAATTGCCTGCTGTGCCACAATGGCGCGGGGCACCTCACGCAAATCAACCTTTGGGGCAGCAATATCACCCGGTATCAGGGCTGGCAGCTTTCCTCGTACATGTCGCACACTCAGCCGCCCACCAAGACCGTAGTCGACCCCAGCAACACCAACGTCTATTACTGGTCTCTTTTGGACAACACCAAGGGATTCACCACGGACTATGCGCTCAACACCACCAGCGGTAACCGCCCGCCGCGCGTCGCCCCGGCCGGTTGCAAATCCACTCAGCCTTGCTGGTTCGTGCCGCCACAGTACATCTTTAACGGCGATACGCCCCCATCGGGCTCGACGGCTTACCGCACTTCCCTGGCCGGCGAGGTGACTGGCGACATGCAGTTTGCGCGCGCCGCGGTGAATTACCTTTGGGCGTATTTCTTCGGATCGGGCATCGTGGATCCGCCGGACACGTTCGATCTGGCGCGGCTCGATCCCAACAACCCGCCGCCCGCTCCGTGGACTCTGCAGCCCACCAACCCGGCGCTGCTGGACGCACTGGCCACGCATTTCATCCAGAACGGCTATAACGTAAAAGCCACCATGCGCGAGATTGTCAACTCCCAGACTTACCAGCTGTCGAGCCGCTATAACGGAACCTGGCAGGATAGTTACGAAACCTATTTTGCGCGCAAGCAGGTGCGGCGTTTGTGGTCCGAGGAGCTCTATGACGCGGTGGCGCAATCGAGCGGCTACCAGCCGGCTTACACCGTCGTCGGTTTTACGGATTCGGGCTTTGCCAAGCCGACCTACGCCATGCAGCTGCCGGACACCACCAGCCCGGTTAGCGTAATCGCCAACAGCAGCGACCTTAATAATATGCTCAATTACTTCCTGCGCGGCGACCGCGATACGCAGCCGAGAAAGCAGGATGGATCGATTCTGCAGACGCTCTCGTTGATGAATAATCCCATCATCGAAATGCGGACCACGGTGGCGGCTTATGGCGGCAACCCGATAGCGCCGCTGATCTCGCAGAACATCAACCAGAGCAATGCGAACCTGATCAATACGCTTTACATGACGATTCTGTCGCGGATGCCGACCGCCGCCGAGGTAACCACAGCCACGACCGCTCTGACTACCGGAACCCGCAACCAGGCTGTCCAGAACCTGATGTGGGCGCTCTACAACAAAGTGGATTTCGTGTTCAATTACTGACGGAGGAGGAAGCCATGAGCAAAGAAATGATCAGCAAAGAGCAAGAGCAATTCAACAAATTCTTCGCCAAGTACGGCTGGGGCCAGAAGTCTTTCTTTAACCGGCCTCACTGGACGCGGCGGCGCTTCTTCCAGGTGATGGGAGCGGGGGTTACGGCTTCGTATCTGACGCAGCGGTACGCCAAGGCGCAGACGCCGGTCGAGACCAATTCCGGCATGGTCACCAAGAATACAGCCAAAAACGTAATCTTCATTCTGCTGGCCGGCGCGCCCAGCCACACGGATACTTTCGATCTGAAAGTCGTCCCCGGCACCACGCCCACCACCTTTAATCCGGAAACAGTGAACGGCGTGATGTGGCCTACCGGGCTGCTACCCAATTTAGGCAATATGCTCGGCGATTTCGCCATTGTCCGCTCCATGCAGGCGCACGCCCTGGTGCATACGCTGGCGCAGACGTGGACGCAGATCGGACGCAACCCGGCCGCGGCGCTGGGCAATATCTCGCCCAACATCGGCAGCGTGGTGGCGATTGAAAAGGACCCGCAGCGCCTGCCCGGACAGGTTTTCCCGACGTTCCTCGCGCTCAATTCCGACGGCGCGGCGGGACAGGGATACTTTCCAGCGGTCTACGCGCCATTTAAGGTGGACCCGGCCAGTACGGGCATCTTATACACCACCAATCCGGAAGGCCAGACCAACTTTAACAACCGTTGGGAGCTGGTGCATAATCTCGATGGCACGCTGCGCACCGACTCGGCCTACGGACAACCGATGGACGATTACGAGGATTTCTACCAATCCGCGCAGCAGATGATGTACAACCCGGTAGTGAACACGGCGTTCGGATTCTCTTCGGCGGATAGCGTCCGCTACGGCAGTTCTTCCACCGGCAACGCGATGCTGGTGGCGGTGCAGGCGCTGAAAGCGAATCAGGGCACGCGGTTTATCCAGATCACGTCGAACGACGGCTGGGACATGCACGTCAACATTTACTCGGCCGCGAACCTGCCGGCTAAGGGTAAATTGCTCGATACGGCGCTTTCCGCCATGCTGGGCGACTTGAGCTCGGCTGGTTTGCTCGATAGCACGCTGGTGGTGATGGTGGGCGAATTCGGGCGCACGGTTGGCGCGCTGACCGCGGCTGCCGGCCGCGACCATCTGGCGCAGCAGTTCGCGTTCTTCGCGGGCGGCGGCGTCAAGGGCGGCAACATCATCGGACAGACCAATGCCAGCGGCGGCGACACGTCGGTTTACGGCTGGTCGCAGAACCGCTACGTTTATCCCGAAGACATTGAAGCCACCATTTATTCGGCGGTGGGCATCGATTGGACAACGGTGCGGCACGACGACCCGCTGGGCCGCGGATTCCAGTATGTTCCGACTACGGATCCGGTGCAGTATTTTCCGATCAACGAACTCTGGGGATCGTAGGTAAGATTTCCAAAGTGGGGCGGACCCCAGGAGTCCGCCCTACTTTTTATCCGGCGCTTGATTTTGCAGGCGGCCCCGCTGCTGATCTCTGAGTTGTTTGCGGAGTTGATCTAGCGATTTTTTCAGCTTCGTATTCTTCTCGACCTCGGCCTTGAGATCGCTCTGCAGCCTCGCGATCTCTTTAGTTTCGGCGTCGTGCTGCTCCTTGGCGGCGGGAGCTTCGGCGGGCTTCTGTTGCGGAAGCTTTCCCATGAACGTTGTAATCTCGCGCACGGGCAGGCCGTCGGGCTGCGCGAGGCTCAGGCTCACATCGACCCTCTCGGTTTGCCGGGCAATGGTGATGGCGCCGGATAGCAGATGTTCCTTATCGAGCGGAATTTCCTGCGGAAAGGGCCCGCCCGTGTCGATGCTCAGAACGCCGCCGGCGGACCGTTGTACCGCGATGGAATTGCCATTCCAGCGAATTTGCAGTTGGCCCTGGTCATCGATGGTATTCAGCCCCAGCGACGGCGGCGCGGCCGGGACGGGCGCGTGCTGCCGCTCGATGGCCATCAGCGGCGCCAGCCAAAGATCGCGCCACAGATACGCAGCCGCTCCCACTCCGCACAGAACCAGTAGCGCGAGGGTCACCTTGAGCCAGAGTCTGGAGGGGGGCGGCGCCTCGTCCTCATCGGCTTCGCGTTCCGATTTGCGAACGGTGATTCTCAGCCGCACCTTGCTTGCGGGTTTCGGCGTCGAATCGAGAGAGGGTTCAGCTTCGTCGGGCTCGGGTTCCGCGGCAGCGGCGGGCGGTTCAGGCGAACCGTCCAACTGCATCTCCATCTGCGGCGCGGGTTCCTGTTCGACATTCGCCGGGAGGCGGGACGGCGCCGGCTTCACCAGCAGCGGCAGCAGATCGAATTCGCGATGACTTGCCTTCGCATGGATGTCGCCATCCGCGCCGCGAAAGAAGAATCCGGCTCTTGTGGGATGGTACGTATGCGGCCGTAGAACGAGCGCTACCTGCCATGGTTCGGGGAAAAAGCGCCGATGAATTTCCTGGTCGGCATCGGACAGAAAGATCTCGCTGCGCGTGTGCGAGTGATACCACCCAACCGGCTGCAAGCCGTCTCGAACGGGCGAGGCCAGCAGATTGGCCAGGCGCGCCTCGTCGTCCGGGGAGAGCGTGAACGCGGGACCAAAAGCGTGCTCGCAATCGAGCGCCGCGTAACCGGTAATCGCCAGCCGTTTGCCATCCCAGTTTCCAAACAGCACCCCGCCGATTTCCGCCCCGCCGCGCGGCAGCGAAAAGAAGGCATCCACCACGGCCAGCCGGATATCGTCGAGTGCCTGGGCCGAATACGCGACGGTGAAAGGGCACTCCGGCGCGTTCCACTGGGACAGCGCGGCGGCGTCTTCGCTTTCCGGCATAATATGTTTCATTGTAGTTTGGCGAGGCGGGGTTTAGCGCGTCCCGATATAATGGAAATGACTTGACGCCCACCCAGCCGCGCATTCTCGCGCTCGATCTCGGCAAGAAACGCATCGGGTTGGCCGTCAGCGACCCGTTGAGAATCACTGCGCAAGGTCTGCCGAACCTGCTGCGCGTCAACAAGCGCACCGACCTGGCCTCGCTGCAATCGTTGACCCGCGAGCGCGAGGTGGGGCTGATCCTGCTGGGCAACCCCATCAACATGCGCGGAACCGAAGGCCGCCAATCGGGATGGGTGCGCGAATTCGGGGCCGAACTGGAACGCTGGACGGGCTTGCCGGTAAAGTATTGGGATGAGCGCCTCACCTCAGTGGAAGCGGGGCGGGTCTTGCGCTCGAGCGGCATCAGCATCGAGAAGCGGGCGGCGGCGGTCGACCGCCTGTCGGCCGTGATTCTGCTCCAAAGTTATCTCGATTCCTTATGAAACTCCTCCGTCGGCTTGGCTGTCTGGTTTTGGCGGCGGCGCTCGTCCTGGCTTATGGAGCATACCGGCTGGCGGCGCCCTACGAGGGATTTAAGGCGGAAACTTTCGTCGAATTTCCGCGCGGCACTTCGACGGAAGACATCGCCGGTCTGCTGGCGCAGGCAGGCGTAGTCCGGGGCCGGTGGGATTTTCTGCTGGCGCGCGCGATCGATAGCGACCGCGTGCTGCAAGCCGGCGAATACCATTTCGACCGCCCCGCATCGGCCTTCGAAGTAGTGGACCGCCTGGCGCGCGGCGACGTCTTTTATTACACGCTGGTGGCGCCTGAGGGCACCAACACCTTCGACCTCGCCCAGACGGCGGCGCAAACCGGACTCTTTACTGCCGATGCTTTTCTAGCGGCGGCGCGCAACCCCGCGATGATCCGCGACCTCGACCCGCGCGCTCCATCGCTTGAAGGATATCTTTTTCCCAATACCTACAAGCTGGGCCGCCACACCACGGCGGAGGCGTTGTGCCGCATGATGACCGAAAAATTCCGCGAGGTTTGGCGCGGGCTCGATTCCAGCGCGGATGTACATGACACCGTCACCCTCGCCTCGATGGTGGAGCGCGAAGCGAAGCTGCCGGAGGAACGGCCGCTCATCGCCGCGGTATTCAAGAACCGGCTGAGGATCGGCATGAAGCTCGATTGCGACCCAACAACGGTTTACGCGGCGCTGCTGGAGGGCCGTTACCGCGGCACGATCTACCGGTCCGATCTGGATAGCGACAACGCATACAACACCTATCGTCACGACGGGCTGCCACCGGGACCGATTGCGAATCCGGGCCTGGCTTCCCTGCGCGCAGCGCTGCATCCTGCCGTATCCGATGCGCTTTACTTCGTCGCACGGCCGGATGGGTCGGGCGGCCACGCATTCTCGAGCGACCTGACATCCCACAACGCCGCTACGGAGCGTTACCGCCGTGGCAAGAAGTAAGCCGGTCAAGCAGGAACTGCGCGAGTATTTGGAAGCCGAGCGGCCGGCTGCTATCACTGCCGGCGTATGGCGGGAAATGCTGCGGCGGTTCGCGCCGGTCTCGGAAAGTTATTTGCGCGATCTGCTGCGGCAGACAGGCTTGCCATTCGAGCAGCCTTACGCGGGCGTGCGCCAGCATACGCTCGAAGAACTGGAGCAATCCTTACGCGATTTACTGGTTGTGTATACGGAGGCGGCCAGCGCGGGAGATCGGGACCGCGCGCGGTACTGCCGGCGCCAGGTGATCGCGGCTAAAGACCGCGCCCGGTTTCTTGCGGGCAATCCGAAGACCGCGGCGGAGAAGCAGGCGGAGAAGACGGAGATGGCGCAATGGATGCTGGTGTGGCTGGAGAATCCCGAAGTGTTTCCGGCTTGGGTGGAGGCGCGGAAACGGGCAAGGGCGGGAGGGGCAGGCATTGGGCGGATAGCAGGACGCTGAAGAGTGCGCCCAGCTGGCATAGTGAGCCGGGAGTCCCTGATGTCAAGCAAGGCAAGCTGAAGCCTGCCCCGCCTTTGTCGCGCTTCTGCTATGCTTCAAGAAACAGCCGGGAGAATTATTTATGAAGCTGGCGCGGCCCATTTCCGCTATCCACCTTTTGTTTTTCCTCAGCGTCGGGCTATTCGCGATGCAGAGAGGCTACCAGGGGGGCTACGGCCGCCAGCAATACTACTCCTACGGACCGAATGTGCCCTCGGAGTTTTATTGGACCCGCCTCCAGTACACTTCCAGCTATGCCGGCGGCAGCAGCTACGGGTTTCGCAGCCGCGGCATGGGCAACTGGGCCAGGGATTATCCCAAAGCCGACAACGATTGCCTCATCGCCCTGCGGCGCTTGACCCACATCAACTCCCCCTCGCCGCTCAACGTAGCCGATCTCGATAGCGACCACCTCTTCGACTATCCCTGGATCTATGCCGTCGATGTGAACACCTGGACTTTCACCGATGAGGAAGCCAAGCGCCTGCACGATTATCTGCTGAAGGGCGGCTTCCTGATGGTGGACGATTTCCACGGCACCGACGATTGGGAGCATTTCATGGCCGGCATGCGCCAGGTGTTGCCCGACATGCCGGTGGAAGATCTGAAGGATAGCGACGAGATCTATCACGTACTTTACGATATCAACGAAAAGTTTCAGATTCCCAGCGAAGTCTATGTCAACACTGGGCGAACCTATGAGAAGGATGGCTACGTGCCCAAGTGGCGCGCCATCCGCAGCGACCATGGGCGCATCATGGTGGCGATCTGCGCCAACATGCATCTGGGCGACGCCTGGGAGTGGGCGGATAGCCCGCAGTACCCCGAAAAGTTTTCCGGACTTGCGTTTCGCATCGTCCTCAACTACATAATGTACTCCATGACCCATTAGGATGAACCGCACGCCCTGGTCGAAATTGAATTTGCCGGGCGAAGAGCGGGTCCAGGGGGACCCGCGCGGACCAGGGGGTCCGCCCGCCCTACCTTGGGGAAAAGCTTAGCCCATGTTCGAGTTCCTCTTTAAGTATCCGCGTTCGGTTTATTCACGCGGCCAGTTTGCCCTTCTGGGCGCATGGCCAAAGTGGCTGCTGGTGTTGCTCATCATCGCCGCGGCCGCCGGTCTCGCCTGGCTGATCCGCTCCCGCCTGACGCAAGCCGCGCCGGTGATGCGGAGTTGGCGCGCCTGGGTAATCTGGGGATTGCAGACCCTGCTGGCCGCCGTCATTCTGGTGCTGTTGTGGCAGCCGGCCATCACCGTGGCTGAGTTAAAGCCGCAACAAAACATCATCGCCGTGCTGGTGGACGATTCGCGCAGCATGGGCATATCCGAGGACGGTTCTACGCGCCAGGCGCAAGCCGTTAAGGCGCTGCGGAGCGGCGTCCTGGACAGCCTGAACCACCAGTTTCAAACGCGTCTTTACCGCGTCGACGACGTGCCCGCCCGTATCGAGAGTCTCAACGACCTACAAGCCGCTGCGCCCTCCACCCGCATCGGCGATAGCCTCAAGCAGTTAAGCGAGGAGACGTCCGACCTGCCTATCGGCGCGGTGGTTCTGCTCAGCGACGGCGACGATAACACCGGCGGCATTAACGCCGACGTCATCAGCGCGCTGCGCGCGCGCCACATCCCGGTCCACACAGTGGGGTTCGGACACGAGCGCGCCGTACATGACGTGGAACTGGACGATGCCGTGGTTGCGCCGCGCGCCTTGGCGGGCAGCCGCATCGCTGCCAAGATATCTTTCCACCAGCGCGGCTACGCCGGATCGAAGATCAACCTCACCGTTCGCGATGTCACCACCAACCAGGTGAAGGCGCTGGCCGCCCGCACGGTCAGCTTGGGGCCGGACGGCAATCTGCAGAGCGAGACTTTGATGTTCGATATCGGCAGCGCCGGCGCCAGAACGCTGCAGATCTCGGCTGCGCTGCTGCCCGGCGAAGAGAACACGGCCAACAATACTTTGACTCGCGTGGTGAATGTCGGTTCCGAGCCGCGCCGCATTCTCTATATCGAGGGTGAACCGCGCTGGGAGTACAAGTTTATCCGCCAGGCGGAAGAGGACGATCGCATGGTGCAGATCTCCTCCATGGTTCGCACCAGTGAGAACAAATATTACCGCCAGGGCATCTCCGACCCCAAAGAGCTGGCCGACGGCTTTCCTACGCGCCCGGAGGATCTTTTCGTTTATCAAGGGCTGGTGATCGGGTCGGTGGAGGCAGGATTCTTCACTCCCGCCCAACAGGAACTGATCCGCCAGTTTGTAGATCGGCGCGGCGGCGGCCTGCTGCTGCTGGGCGGTCAATTCGCGCTGGGGGATGGCGGCTGGAACGCCTCCAACCTTACCGATTTGCTGCCGACGGTGCTGCCCACCCAGGCGGGCACTTTTCATCGCGATGCCGATCCGAAGAACGGAACCACTCATACGACCGCCGAACTGGCGGCGGGTGGCGTGGATAACATCATTACCCGCCTGGTTGACGACCCCGCCGCGAATGCCGCCAAGTGGAAGAAGCTGCCCTACCTGATGGACTATGAAGAGCCCGGCACCCCCAAGCCGGGAGCGGCCGTTCTGGCCGATATGATTACGCCCGAGGGCCGAAAGTTGCCCTTGCTGATCACGGAGAACTTCGGCCATGGCCGTACCGCGATCATGGCGACCGGGGGCACTTGGCGTTGGCAGATGAGTTCCCCGCTGGGCGACACGGCTCACGATTTGTTTTGGCAGCAGCTGCTGCGCTGGCTGGTATCGGATACGCCCGGCCACGTATTCGCTTCCATTCCCGCGCAGATGCTGCTCGACAACGGCGCGGTAGCTCTTACCGCCGAGGTTCGCGACCAACAATATAACCCCGCTCCCGATGCCAAGGTAGAAGCTCATATCCTGGGCCCGAGCGGCGTCAGCGCGCTGGTGGAGATGACCCCAGTGCCGGATAGTCCCGGCCAGTTCCAAGCCGCCTGGTCGGCGCCCAAGACCGGCGCCTACCTGACCGAGGTCACGGCCCAGCGCGCCGATCCGGCGACCGGCAAGTTCAAGGAATTAGGCCGCGACGTATTAACCTTTCAACGCATGGACGGCGTCGCGGAGAATTTCCACACGGAACAGAACCGCGAGCTGCTGGAGCGCCTGGCCACGCAAACCGGCGGACAATATTGGAAGCCCGCGGACCTCGGCAAACTGGCCGACGCCATTCCGTTTTCCGAGGCCGGCATGACCATGCGCGAGACCAAGGATCTGTGGGATTTGCCGCTGGTCTTCCTGGTGCTGGTGCTGCTGCGCTTTTCCGAATGGTGGCTGCGCCGGAAGTGGGGAATTGTGTGATAAACACAGTGGGGCAGCCAATCCTGGCTGCAGCCGGCTTTCAGCCGGCTCTTCAGTTTACATTCTGGTTGCGATTCCCCTTGTTGGCATACTCACCAATACGGCCTTGTTCCTCCACCTGAATCGCACCATGAACCTTCGATTCGACGCGTTTGAAGCGAGTATGGATTCCAGGTTTGATCGCCCGGACGCACGATTCGACAAGTTGATTAGGAGCGGTGATCGAGATCGATAACCGCCTCATCCGTGTCGAAGACCGCATGGGGATGAAGCCGTAGCCTGGCGGGCGCTCTCACCTGGCTCAGGCAGCGGACTGTGGCTCGTCAGGCGCCGGAACCGAAACCACGGGAGTTATCCGGTGCGATCAGCCCCGCCCTCTCGATCTAACCGCGCACGGCGGCAAGAGGCTGGAAAGTATTCCTGACACGCTCCTGGACGACGTGCTAGCGAGGATAGCGCCAATATTTGAATAAACCGCCCGCCTATGGTGGTGAAGTAGACCGGAGCCTTCACGCAGCCCTCCAGGCAAAGTCGTTTATAATCGGAGTTCCCTCAGCCTCACGGGAAAGACTTGGCGGATGCTCCGCTTGACGTTGCGCAGTTTGAGATGGCTGACGGCTGAAAGCGGATAGTCTTCATGGATCAGCGCTTCCTCAATCCCGCCATTCTGGCCGGCATCGACGGCCTCGATCTAGTCGCTAAGACAGTGGTCGATGGCTTTGTCGCGGGTCTTCACCGCTCTCCCGACTTCGGCTTCAGCCAGGAGTTCGCCGAGTATCGCGCTTACAATCCCGGCGACGATCTTCGCCACGTCGATTGGAATGTCTACGCCCGCACCGACAAGCTGTTCCTCAAGCGTTTTCGCGGCGAAACCAATAGCCTGCTGACCATCCTGCTCGACGCCAGCAACTCCATGCAGTTCGGCTCCCACCGCGTCAACAAAATGGATTACGCCCGCTACCTGGCCGCATCGCTCTTTTATCTGGCTATCCACGGCCAGCGCGATGCCGCCGGGCTGATCACCTTCGACGACGAGATCCGCAACTTCATCCGCCCCTCTACCCGCCAGGGCCAGTTGTACCGACTGTTGGCCGGTCTCGAACAGGCCGAAGCGCGCGCCCGCACCGATTTCGCCAAGCCCATGCGCTACTTCCAGGAGTTTCTGAAACGCCGCGGCATGGTGCTGATCGTCTCCGATTTCTGGGAATCGCCCGAGAGCATCGTCCGCGCCATTGAGCCGCTGCGCTACCACGGCAACGAAGTGGTCTTATTCCACGTCCTTGATCCTAAGGATGTGCGTCCGGACTTGAAGGGCCCGGCCATCCTGGTTGACCTCGAGACCAACCAACACCTCGAAGTGACTCCCGATTACGTGAAGAAGGATTACCGGGATAAAATTCAGACGCATCTGGCCGACCTGCGCGACCGTACCCAGGCCGCGGGCATGGGCTACTGCCTGCTCATGACCGACCGGCCTCTCGATGCTGCCTTGCGCGAATACCTCACCCTCCGCGGAGGCCACAATTAAATGGGATTCTTCGCGCCCTGGTTCCTCGCCGGCCTGGCGGGGCTCGCGCTACCGCTCTACCTGCACTTATTGAAGAAGCAGACCACCACGCCCAAGGCGGTGAGCTCACTGATGCTCTATGAGTCGCGCACGCAAAGCTCGACCCGCCATCGCCGGCTGCGCTATTACCTGCTATTGGCTCTGCGCCTGCTGGTGCTGCTACTGTTGATTCTCGCCTTCGCCAATCCCTTCGTCAACCGCAACGCGGCCGCGCTCGCCAGCAACCGCCTGGTGCTGCTGGTGGTGGACAACTCCTTCAGCATGCGCGCTGGGACCAGATTGACCGACGCCAAGGACGCCGCCATGAGCGTGCTGGCCGGAAAAGGCGCCGCGCGCGGGCAAGTGGCGTCGTTCGGCTCGCAACTGCGTCTCGCGACGCAACCGATTGAGGACCAAGCCGCGTTACGCGCCGCCGTGCAGGCCATTCAGCCCGGCGATGGGCACGGCAACTTCGGCGAACTGGCCCGCGCCATCCGCGCCATGGCCGAAGCGGTACACACTCCCATTGAGCTTCATCTCTTCAGCGACATGCAACGCGGCGACCTGGCAGCCACTTTCTCAGACATGGCGCTGCCCGCCAACGTGACGCTGGTGACCCACGCCGTTGTCACCAAGGCACAACCCAACTGGACGGTGGAACAGGTGAATGCGCCCGGACAGGTTTGGGGCAAAGACGTTAAGCCGGTTCACGTGCAGGCGGTGATTGCCGGCTACGGCACTCCTGCCGCCCAACGCACCGTATCGCTGGTAGTGAAGGGCAAGACCACCGCCGTCAAGACCGTTATGGTCCCCGCCAACGGACGCGCCAGCGTGGAATTCCCCGCCCTCGAGGCGCCCTACGGCTTCAGCCAGTGCGAGGTCAAGATCGATTCCGCCGACGCCCTGCCGGCCGACGACCTGCGCCGCTTTGCGGTGGAGCGGTCCGATCCGCAAAAAGCCTTGCTGATCCATAACTACGGCGACACTCGTTCGCCCCTCTACATCGGGGCCGCGCTCTCGGCGGCGGCGCAATCGGCCTTTATCCTGGAATCGATCAGCGTCAACGAAGCCGCCGACCGTAAGCCTTCCAATTACGCTTTCATTATTCTCTCGGATCTCAATTCGATGCCTTCGCTGCTCGACCATTCGCTCACCGAATACGTGCGCGCGGGCGGGAGTCTGCTCATTGCCACCGGAACCTCCGCCGGCGGGCGCTCGCAAATTCCTATCTTCGGCGGGCACATCATCGAGGCTCGCGACTATAACCGCATTCCCGACCGATACATGGCCGTGGGATCGAGTGACTCCTCTTATCCCTCCGTGGCGAAAGCCGATGGCTGGCAAGGCGTGAAGTTTTTCTACGCGCTCGATGTCGACCCCGGAGTGGGTCCCGATGCGGCACGCGTAATTGTTCGCCTGGGCGACCAGACGCCGCTCTTGCTTGAGAAGCGCATGGGCGAGGGCCGCATGGTGCTGCTCACTACCGGCCTCGATAACCTCACCAACGATTTCCCCCAGCATCCCAACTTCGTGCCCTTCATCGAGCAGACCGCGCGCTATCTGGCAGGCAGCGAGCGTCAGGGCGGCGCCCGCCCGGTGGACGCTTTCCTCGAGCTCCGCAATGCCAGGGAACGCGCCCAAGGCGTCGAGGTCACCGACCCCGAGGGGAAGCGCCCGCTCACCCTGGGTGAGGCTGCGAAGGCGCAATCGATCCAGCTCACCGAGGCCGGCTATTACCAGATCCGTCTGGCCAATGGGCGCCAGGACGAGGTGGGCGTCAACCCCGACCCCAAGGAATCCAACCTCGACGTGATCCCGGCGGATGTTTTGGCTTTGTGGCAGGGCAAAGGCAGCCAAGTGCAAGACGCGGCCAATCCGAATAAAACGCCCGGCCCGGCAACACCACCCAAGACGCCGCAGACTCTGTGGTGGTACGTCATGCTGCTGGTGCTGACTTCGGCGGTGGCTGAATCGGTCATCGCCAGCCGGTATTTGGGGACGCAACGCGAGGAAGAGTAAGCCGGCTTTAGTTTTCCAGAGGCACTTTCTCTGCGTGATCGATAACCAGGATATCGATCGATTCCTTACGGCTTTCCAGTTTGAGCCCCATCTGTTCCTGCAAGGCCGTCATCATCGCGGCCGCCGCGTCCATCCGGTCCGCCTGATTCGTGGCCGCGACTGCCGCCATGTCCAGGCGAATGTCGTAGCGCGCCTTCAATCCTGTCGTGTCGACTACGGGACGGTCAAACCCTCTCCCAATCTCCGCGGCAAGCTCACCCATTGAAACGCGTTGTATAAGCAGCGCGCCTTTGTCCTGTCCGGAAACCATTGGGCCCTCGGTGGTGGACTCGGAGAATTTCGGCCCTCCCTTCGCGAGCGTCAACGCATACACCGGCATTTCTCTCTTTTCGACGTGCGCCCTGACGCCCATACGCTGCGTGAGCAGCGTGCGCAGCATCAGATAGAGTTCTTCGTCGCCGGCCGGCGTGGCGGCCTTCGCGACGATATCCAAATGGACATCGTTAAGCCAATCCGGGCCGACGATCTGAGCCGGCACGTTATATGCCCACATGATGCAGGCTCGCAGAGTTAAGCCGTGAGTGACGAGCGATCCCGGCGATGTCTGGATGCGGCGCCCCGGAATGCGCATCGTCTCTTCGGTAGAAAGCTTCACGGAGGCAGCGTCAAACGCCGGTAACTGCGCCAGGCAATGAAGGCCGC
>Ga0302325_10016273_pt1 | contig 15771 bp, 10 predicted proteins | sample Palsa_T0_2_FD_201948 | JGI IMG/M metagenome (GOLD analysis project Ga0302325, IMG submission 201948) | Peat permafrost microbial communities from Stordalen Mire near Abisko, Sweden - Palsa_T0_2 | ecosystem: Environmental > Terrestrial > Soil > Palsa > Peat permafrost | place: Sweden: Abisko...
AACTGCGTCTGCGGCAGGTGGGTGACGCGGTACTCGGGGATAGCGATGTTGTCGGCGAGGAAGATCGAGTCCATCAGCCCGCGCTCGGCGATCCGACCGATCTCGGCGTAGTAGGCCAGATCGAGAACTCCGCGCACATCGTCGTCGACCACCCGCCAGGCAGACTCGTGGTAGCCGTTGGGCCAGATGAAGGCGTTGAAGTGCAATTGGGGGGCTGACATCCGACCTCGTTTCGCAGGGGTGCTCACGGCGTTGGACAACCAAGACCAGCGGCTTTCCATGCCCGCGGACGCGGCAGGCCGGGCTGCGCGGGGCGCAACGTCAATCGGGCGGCCGATCCCGCGATAGTTCGCGCTTCGCCGGGTAGACGGGAACGGGCCTACAAGGCGGAGAGTGAGGATATGGCGAAAGCTACACCGCAGTCGGGCGACACCAGCCGACTGCCCGCGGCAAGCGGTGAACCCGGGTCAGCCGGTGACAAGGCGGCTAAGCGCAGCGGAAACTTCCTCGGTCACCTGTTCGGCAGCCTGATCGGCACGATCATCGTCGTCGTGGTGATCGTGCTTGTCGCCGCGTACCTGCTGGTGGCCAAGATCGAAAAGCTCAACCCATTCGGCTCGCGCACCACGATCAGCACCACCGTGGTCCTCGGGAAGCTCACCAAGATCGAGCAGGTGCACGTCGCGACGCGCTCTTACGCGGTGGATGTGAAGATCACGCAGAGCGTGGGGATCATCCCGTGCTTCCTGGTCTGCAATCAGATGGAGCTCAAGGGCAGCGGCACCGACGACGCGGTCGTCGATCTGAGCACGCTTGCCAAGAAGGACGTCACCATCGATCAGTCGACCGACACGGTGACCGTGCGGATGGCCGCTCCCACCATCGGCCCGGCCGACCTGAACCCGGCCGTCTGCTCCATCACCAGCAGCCACGGGGTCGTCAACGGCGCGACCCAGGAGTTCAGGAACGACCCGAACGGCTATCGTCCGCTCTACGTCGCCGGGGAGAGCCAGATCCACGCCGCCGCCCTGAAGGACCAGGCGCTGCTCGCCGCCGGAGAACAGAGCACCCGGGCGATGCTGACCCAGGTGCTCGGCGTCGTCGGCGTCAAGAAGGTGACGGTGGACTTCAGCTAGCCCTCGGCCGCCTCTTGCAACAGTTCGGCGATGCAGGCCCGGAGATCGTCCGGCGAGATGGGGCCATTCCCCCTAATCATCCCATGGTTCCCGTCGTCGTCGAGAATCTCGATCACGGTGGAAGTGAGACCGGACGAATCGATCTCGCCTTCGATGGCGCACCATTGCGCCCCGCCGATCCTGGCCACGCCGGCCTGCACGATCTCCATTGCTTTGGCGAAGGAGGTTACCCCCGCGTCGCTGTCATCCCGGACGGCGACCGTGGTAACGGGGATCCGCCCGGCCTCGGCTACCTGCCGCTCCTCGGTTGAGTTCGGGATCCGCACCCCGAGCGTCCGATTCTGGCTTCCCCATGCCTCCTCGGCGACCTCGTCCGGGATGAGCCGGGAAGCGCGGCACACTACGGTGATCGGGCCCGGCGCGAACCGCTTGAGCAGGCCCTCCGCTATCCGGTTGGGCTCAGTCCACTCCCTGACCAGATCCATCGACGGGAACGCCAGCGAAATAGGGTTGTCGCTCCGCTTCAGCATGGTGTTGATATTGCGCCTGATCTCCGCGGTGTCCAGCCAGGCCGCGACGGAGTACGCGGTATCACTCGGCAGCAAGACGAAACCCGGGGCCTGCAGAACCCGCACGATCTGCTCCAGCTGCTCCGGCCGAAGTCTCCCCTGGGCATCCCGGTCGTTGCCGCGGACGACAAACGAAGGCTCGTGCATCAGAAACTCTCCTGTTATCTAGAGTGCTGGAGATGGGCAACGGCGGCGCCGGCGCCGCCGATAAGCAGCCTGGGGGGCGAGGGATGGCACGTCATAGCGCGGACCGGGCCCGGGGTCGGGAGAGCCTCGGCGATCGCCCGGCCGGTGCTCATATCCCAGGCTTGGACCAGGGACTCGGTGCCGCCGGTGAAGACGGCGACCCGTCCGTCCGCTAGCGGGGCGGCCGACACCGCCGCCACCGCGCCTGAGTGCGCGCGCCAGTGCGGCCCCAACGCCGTGCCATCCTGCATGGCCAGCACGCGGACGGTGCCGTCCTCCACGCCGACGACGATGCTGAGCGGTCCGTCCGGATGACGAGTGATCGTAAGGCTGGCGATCTTCACCCCGGTGTCGATATCCACTGACGGCCACGACGGCTCGATATCCGGATTGGCGTGCGCGTCGAGATCGCGGACCTGAATGTGACCGTCTGAGCTGCCGGAGACGACCAGGGTCGCGCCGTCGGCGGTGCAGACGGCTACGAACGTCACCACCGCGAGCGTGCGATCCTGCAGCGGTTCGCACGGCTCGGCGCCGGCGAAGGGGTCCCATACCCGCACCCGGCCGTCGCGCCCGCCGGTCACGACGACGACTCGCCCGTCCGCCAGCCGGGCCGTCGCCAGCGACTCAATACCTCCCCGGTGCAGATGCGCGGTACTCCCGACCAGCTGGCCGCCGGAAGCCGACCAGGCGCGGATGCTGCCGTCCCACCCGCCGGCGACGATCAGCACATCATCGTCGTCAGGAAGCTCGGCCGCCGTGACGGACACCACGGCGCTGGTGTGCCCGGTCAGCGGCGGTGCGGCCGACGTGCCCCGCTCCAGGTCCCGTACCTGCACGACGTTCCTGCTGCCGGTGATCGCCACCGCACGCCCGCGCAACGTCGCCGTGGCGACCGCGTTCACGGTCTTGAGCTGCTCAGTCGACGGCTGCGGGCCGGTCCGCCGGTCCGCCGTTAGCTCCCACACCCGGGCGGTCTTATCCCGGCCGGCGGACACCGCCAGGGTGCCATCAGCGGACTCGATGAGCGCGACCGCCTCCACCGACCCGTCGTGGCCGGTCAGCGGTTCGCCGAGGGGGCGCCCGGCAGAGAGATCCCAGGCCGTTCCGGCCGTGTTGCCGCCGGTCACCGCCACGACCTGGTCGTCGCGCTCGATGACCGCGAGCGACCGCACCGTGCCGTCACTACCCGGCAGCCGGTCCGTCACCTCGCGATCCCGCAGATCCCAGATCAGCAGCATGTTGCCGTAACTGGTGATCGCGACCTCGCGGTTGTTCCGCATGGCGGCCGCGATCGGCCGTCCGTCCGCGTCGGTGTGGGTCGTCGACCTGACGTTCTCGGGCTTGGCCAGCCGCACGGCCGAGTCGCCGGTGGCGAGATCCCACAGCTGCAGCCCGCCGTCCTGCCCGGTGGCGAGACCGAGCGTCCGCCCGCCGACCCTCGCGGTGGCGAGGCCAAGCGCGAGCGTCGGACCGGTGATCACCGGTCGGCCGACCGGGCGGCGGGTAACCAGGTTCCAGGTGCGTATCGTCCCGGTCTCGTCCGCGGCCGCGACCACGACCTGGCCGTCGGGCAGGGTCGCGGTGGCGACCGCCTTGATCTCACCGCGGCCGGCTGGGATCGGGCCGTCGACCGGGTGGCCGGTACGCAGCTCCCAGATCCGGACGGTTCCGTCGGCGCTGCCGGTGACCGCGACCGACCTGCCGTCCGGCAGGTCGGTGGTGGCGACCGACCGGAGGGCCCCGCCGCCCGTCTGGATGGGCTCGCGGTAGCTCATGCCCTTCCTCAGGTCCCAGATGTGCAGTGCGCCGCCGCTGTCACCGGTCACCGCGACCGGCGTGCCGGACAAGTCAGCCGTGGCCGCGGCCCACACCTGCTGGTCGTGCCGGCCGAGGATGCTGCCGTTGTCCGGGGGGCCGATCGCCCAGCGCACCCGCCATGATCCGCCTACTTTCCCGGACAGGCCGGTTCCGGTGAGTCCTTGCCACATTTCGATCGCGGCGGCGTTGCCGGACGGATCGTCCCAGTCCCACAGGTGCGTGACCCGCCTGATGACCGGCAGCCAGGGCACGTTCTCCTCGAGGTGCCGTCGCTCCGGGGCCACGCCGATGGCGGCGCGGAGGCCGGCCAGGTCAAGATAGGGCAGGACCGAGAGCGGCAGCCGGTCAAGCTCACCGCCGGCCAGCGCGTGCTCGGCGAGGTGGCGCCGCACATAAGTGGGCGGCGGCTGGTCCACGGCGTCGGACGGCTTCGGCCGCACCAGGGTGCTCAGGTTCGAGGTAATGCGCTCCTCAACGGTCTCGATCTCGGCTGCCGACTCGGGCGGCGGGGGCGGGGGGTCTTGTTCCCCGGCCGGCGTGGGCTCCTCGAGCAGTTCCCGCCAACGCGATCGCAGGGCCTCCCGCAGCTCGTCATGAATAAGCCGGTAGACGGTCAGATCGTCTTGCTGGTCGGTCTCCAGGTAGGCATTGAACCGTCCTCCCAGGAGCAATTCCACCTCGGAGTCTCCGTAGGTGCTAACCCCGTCGGCATCGGCTGCGTTCGCCATCAGCGCCCACACCAGGTGCCAGGGCAGCCCGTTTCCGCGAGCGAACGCCACGGCGCGGAGCAGCATGACCACCGGTCGCCGCTCCTCGATCTCGGGAATGCTGACCTTCAGGTCCTCGCGGAGAACCCCGATCAGGCCCTTGCTCAGGGTCGCGCGCCACGCTTGATCGTCGGCCGCCATGATTGCGGTGCGCTTCGCCAGAGACTCCGCTGCCACCTGCGCCATCAGATAGGAGCTGCCGGATACCTTGCGGATCGCGGCCGAGACGCCGGCGACAGCGTCGACGGCGACAGCGCCGTCGGCGTCGCGATAGGGAGAGCCTGGGGTGTTCGTGAGGATATTGCTCACGAAGGCGTCAACGTCATCCGGTTCCCAGCAGGGCGCCTGATCGACCGAGATCCGCTGCGCTCCGAGCTCCGCCTCCACCAGATCGGCGAGCTGGTCCCGGTCTGGGGTTCTGCCCGCTGTCGCGCTGCCGAGCGCGCCACCGCTGTCGAGCGAACGGACGCCGAGCAGCAGACACAGCTTCTCCGGATGCGCTTGCCAGAGCGGGGCGAGCACGCTCCTGACCAGACTGGACTGCTCGGTGGCCTCGTCCAGGGCGTCGATGACGATGGTGACGGGCCTCGTCGTCTCGCGCTCTTCCGCTACGCGGTCGATGTGCTCGATCAGGGCGTCCAGGCAGGCCTGGACATTGCTCACCGCTTTCCGGCGCTCAATCTTGGCTTTCAGGAGGTGGCACATCTGCTCCAACAGGTCCTCGTTGGACTTCTGGCGGGCCGAGACCGCCAGCTGGACGGTCCCCAGGTCAGGCATCATGTGCTCGGGGACGTTAAGCAGCTCGGCTTCGTACTGCCGGCGGAACTTCGGGTCGGACAGCGTCACGAGCCGGGAAAGAGCGGCGGATTTGCCGCAGCCGGCGCTGCCGGCGACCATCGTGACGCCCGGCGCCTTGGTGGCGTTGATCAGGCGGTGCTGCAGCTCCTCGCGGCCGCTGAACAGCCACCCGCCTGCCTGGTTATGCAGCTCGAGTGCGCGCTTTGGCAGCGCCAGCGCGCGGCGGACGGCGAAGGTCTCAGCCCGCAGGTCCGGCTGGTAGGCCGGGTTGGGAAGGCAGAAATGCTCTTCGTGGTTCTCGCCCTTGTAAATCTTTTCGACCGTCTGGCCCGGTGGCAGGAAGTGGTTGAGCTCGCGGACGAACATCCCAACGCGGAAGTACGGATCGTCGACATTGAACCGCCCCGCGCGCTTGATGAACTTATGAATGGCGTCCGTGAGGGCACGCGGTCGCGCGCGCTGACCGCTGGCCGCGCTGGGCAGGATCAGCCAGTGGTCCCTGGCGAAGCCCACTATCGTCTCGGTCACGCTGCCAGCGAAACACGCGTCGACGATAACGAACAAGTGGTCCACGTCGGTGCATTCGGCAAGCCACGTGAACAGTTCCGCGGTGGCCAAGCCCTCGCTTGCCAACCCGTTCTGCTTTGTATTCGTCAGCACGAGATAGTGACCAGTCCCACGGGGACTATTAACCCCGTGTCCGGTGATGTAAATCACCGCCGCGTCGTTCCGCGGCCAGTTCACTCGCGTGTCAGGGTCCAGAAACGCCGCCGCGATGGCGCTCTTCGGTGGATTATTGGCGAGTTCCTCTCGCTCCTCCTTGAAACGGCGAAGGCCCAGTTGGTCGTCTAGGAGCCAGCCACGGATCTCCTCGACTTCCTGCCTCACCTCGGGAAGCTGACTGAATGAGGAGTCTTTGTCGTATTCGGCGGTGGCGATCGCAACGAAGCGCCGTTCCCGGATCTCGAATTCGAGGTCTTCCTCGTCGTCGGAGTCGTTCAACGTCCGAGCCCGGGCAGGATATCGAGAATAGCTCTGCCGCATGTCTTGCTGGTCAGGTAGGGCGCCGCCCCGTGAGCATCGGAGCCATTCGCGGCCTGACGGTCCGCCACTCCCTGATACCACTGACTCAGACGGCCGGCGGCGGCCACCGGATCGTGGCGGTCACGGATGTTGACCCACTCCGCGTCGCCTACGCGGCCGACCGGTATTCGTTTGCGGACCATCCTGAGGCCGAGCGGCGAGCCGAGCGTCACCAGCAGTCGCACCGAATGGCCGGGATGCTGGCGCAGGAACTCGTAGGCGACGATCGAGCCCAGCGAGTGACCGATGAGCACATCCGCGGCCGCCGCGGCCGCCGCGGTGATCTCGTCGATCTCCGCCTTCACTTTCTGGTCCCGCAGGTACTTGCGCACCTGCCGCAGATCACCCAGGAAGAGCACGCCCGACGCAGGCGGGAAGCGGCGCTCAACGGCGCCGATGAGGCACGCCACCGGGACAGGCACCCCGGTGTCAACCTCCAGCCGAATGCCCTTGCCGCTCTCGGCCTCCGCTTTCACGATGGCCAGGTCGGCCGGCGTGACGATCTCTTCCACCGCCTCGGTGAGCTCGGCGAGTTCGTCGGGGTCGATATCGTCCAGCCGGGCCGGGAAGTCCTCGTCGGCCGCCCCTTTCCCGTCGGCGTCCGGGTCGGGACGGAAAAGATCCCCGTAGAAGGCCAGGTCAAAATTGAACGGGTTGGGCGGCCGGCGGTCGTTAGCCATCTCCAGCCCGCCGCGCAGGGCCGGCTCCCACTCCTTAACGAGCTGAGGACGGCTTTCATAGTGCTGGCCGATGCCGTGCACGCCAACCAACTGTTCCACGCTCAAGGCCCCCCTTGGTTACTGCGATTACCTTAGTATGAAGCAGGCACCATCGTCAGCACTGAATGATTGGCACTTTCGCCGACCGGAGCCCGAAATCCGCAGCATGCTATAAGCGCTGGTCCGGCGGCTGATGTCCGCCGCATTAGGTCTCGTTGGCCCCGGTTGGATCAGCGGTGCGGATGACGGCAGGGCACGGGACCGTTCGGGATAATGCTTTTCGGTGTTCTGAACGCGGCGGTGCGGGCAGCCGGCCGAGCATCGCGGCGCCGAGCGGGGTCAGCGAGTGCCGCACCGATCGGCCCTCTCGGCTGCTCTCGATGAGGTACACGTCGCGCAGGACCTTGGCGTGCTCGGAGGCCGAGGCGGGGCTGATCCCGATGACGCCGGCCAGCTCGGCGGTGCCGCGCGGCGCGGCCAGCGCCCGCAGCACCGCCGCCCGGGTCGGGCCGAGCAGCGCCGCCAGGCCGTCGCCGTCGGCCGGGTCGGCCGGCAGGCCGTCGCGGGCCGAGCCGCGGCCGTTGAGACCGCGCGGCTGGGCGGCGTAGACGAGGACATACGGGCGCCGCCCGCCGTCGCCGAGGCCGAACATCGGGTCGCCGGTCCAGAACGCGGACGGCATCAGCACCATGCCCAGGCCGTGCAGATCCCATTCGCCGTCGAAGCCGGCCCGGTCAAGCCCGTTGTCCCGCCAGCGCAACCGCGGGTGCAGGGCGCCGAACAGCACCTCGTGACCGCCGGCCGCGAGCGTCGGGATCCGCCTGGCCACCTCGGCGTGGAACGCGACCAGGGCGCTGTCCCAGCGCGGCTCGACGATGGCGTGGTACAGATCGTGTAGCGCCCGGACGACGAGCTCAACCGATTCAAGGTCGCCGTCGGCCAGGTTCCTGATCCAGGTCGGAGGCCGGCCGGCGCGGCCGCGCCAGTCGCGGGCGAGCTGCGACCGGAGCACTGACCGGGGGGTGGCGCGCACCTCCTCGAGCCCCTCTTTGAGGTCGGGCGCGAACGAGTCGAGGAAGTCCGGCCAGGGCATGCACGGCCTGAGCAGGTCAACCAGCGGTCGCGCGGTCGCCGGAAACGCGGCCTGCGCCTCGAGCAGCCACCGGTCCGCCCGGCGGCGGCCGGGGGGCGCCGCCAGCCCCCGCAGCTGCGCCATGACCAGCATCGTCTCCAGCACCGGGGCGGCGGCCGGGCTGAACCGGGTGCGGGCCATGTCGTCGGCGGTGAAGTTAAACCGGGCCAAGGCCGTCCCCCCGGTCGCCCGCGGCCGGCAGCTGGCCGAGCATCGTGCGGCCGAGCGCGGTCAGCGAGTGCCGGACGGCGCGGCCGTCCCTGAGGGTGGCGATCAGATGCACCTCGCGCAGGACCTTGGCGTGCTCGGAGGCCGAGGCCGGGCTGATGCCGACCACCCCGGCCAGCTCCACCGTCCCGCGCGGCGCGGCCAGCGCCCGCAGCACCGCCGCCCGGGTCGGGCCGAGCAGCGCCGCCAGGCCATCGCCGGCCGCCGGATCGGCCGTCAGCCCGTCGCAGGCCGAGGCGTGCCCGTTGGCGTGGGCGGCGTACAGCAGGCTGCTCGGCCGGCGCAGGTCGTCGCTCACGCTGAACAGCGGCTCCCCGGTCCAGAAGGCGGACGGTATCAGCACCAGGCCATCGCCGTGCAGATCGCACACCTGGTTGTTGCCCGCCCGGTCGAGCCCGTCTTCCCGCCAGCGCAGCCGGGGGTGCAGCGAGTCGAACAGCTCCTCGTGACCGCCCGCCGCGAGCACCGGTATCCGCTTCGCCACGTCGGCGTGGAACGCCATGCGGACGCTGTCCCAGCGGGGCGCGACCACCGCCTTGTACAGGTCGCGCAGTGCCCGGACGACAAGGTCGACCGACTCGGGGTCGCCGTCGCCCAGGTTGCGGAGCCAGGTCGGCGGGCGGTCGGGGCGGTCCGCCCAGGCGTAGCTCAGATCCGTGCGCAGTTCGGTCCAGGGGGTGGCCCGAACCTCCTCAAGCGCCTGCTCGATGTCGGGGGCGGACGAGTCGAAGAAATCCGGCCACGGCGGGCGCGGGCCGAGCAGGTCGAGCAGCGGGCGCGCGGTCGCGGGGAAGGCCCGCCGCGCCTCGATCACCCATGAGCTGGCGCCGACGTGGCCGCGCGCGCGAGCCGCGCGCCGCAGTCCCACCAGTGCCAGCGCGGTCTCCACGAGCGGCGCGGGGGCCACGGTAAACCGCGTGCGGGCCACGTCGTCGGGAGTGAAGTTGACACGAACCAAGACCGTCTCCCGTATGCAGGCAGGGTCACCCGCCACCCCTGCGGGCAATCCTTCGGCCGTGCCCGAATGCATTGTCCCAGGCCCGGAAACAGATTTCGCTATGTACCCAGAGTCCACCGCACGCGACCCCAGCGCCAAGCGGAGCATTGGTCACGGAACAGCAACGACTAGTTCAACGAATTGGCGGCAATTGCAGTTCCCATGCCGCCAAACCGAAGTTGTATGGAGGGAAATTCGCTATGCACAGCCAGCAATGGCGCCGTCTCATCAAGCCGCGCTTCAAGATGGCGGCGGCCAGCTGCGCCGTGCTCGCCCTGGCCGTCGCCGGGTGCAGTTCCAGCAGCGGCGGCAGCGGAAGCCCGGGTGCCAACGGCACCGGTAGCGCGACAACCGGCGCCAAGGTGACCGGGGGCACCGCCACCTGGGCCCTGCCGCCGTCGTCGGCGCCGAACTACATATTCCCCTTTGACAGCAGCACCTATTTCAGCACCGTGAACGCCGAGGAGTTCCAGTACCTGATCTACCGGCCGCTTTACTGGTTCGGAAACGGGGCAGCGCCGACGCTCAACACCAGCCTGAGCCTGGCCGATCCGCCGGTCTACAGCGGCAAGCAGGTGACCATCACCATGAAGGGCTGGAAGTGGTCCAACGGTGAGACGGTTAACGCCGATGACCTGCTGTTCTGGATTCACATGATGCAGGCCGTCGCCCCGCAGGACTGGGGCGATTACGTCCCGGGGCTATTCCCCAGCAACATCAGCAACGTGAAGGTCACGGGTCCGCTGACGCTGACGATGACCATGGACAAGGCCTACAACCCGACCTGGTTCACCGACAACGAGCTCAGCCAGCTCACCCCGATGCCGATGGCGTGGGACAAGACCGCGGCCGGCGCGAGCAACTGCGCCGCCGTGGTGGCCGACTGCGCCAAGGTGTACAGCTACCTGGACAGCCAGTCCAAGTCGCTGTCGACCTGGGTGGGCTCGCCGCTGTGGTCGGTCGTCGACGGCCCGTGGAAGCTGACCAGCTTCAACGCCGACGGCAACTCCACGTTCGTGCCCAACCCGACGTACTCCGGACCGGTCAAGGCGACCCTGGCCAAATTCGAAGAGCTGCCGTTCACGACCGAGAGCGCCGAGTACAACGTGCTGCAGGCCGGGGCGGCCGGGGCCGGGCAGAAGATCGACGTCGGGTACCTGCCCACCACCGACGCGCCCAACAAGCCGGCCAACGTCGCCGTCGGGTCGAACCCGGTCAACGGGTACACGCTGGCGCCGCTGATCGAGTGGGCGATCAACTACTTCCCGCTCAACTTCCAGTCGACCACCGGCAACGGACCGGTCAACCGGCAGCTGTACTTCCGGCAGGCACTGCAGTACCTGATGAACCAGAAGGCCGTCATCGACGGCCCGCTGCACGGCTACGGCGCCTACACGGTCGGGCCGGTCGGCACCTACCCGGCCACGTCGTACCTGTCATCGCAGGGCCAGCAGGGCGATCCGTTCCCCTACAACCCGGCCAAGGCCAAGGCGCTGCTCACCAGCAACGGCTGGGACGTCGTGCCCAACGGCGTCACCACCTGCGCCGACCCCGGCACCGGGGCCGGCCAGTGCGGGCCGGGCATCGCCAAGGGCCACCAGCTGGTGTACAACCTGCCCTACGCGACCGGGACCAACTGGATCGCGCAGGAAATGACCCAGCTGCAGTCCAACGCCTCGCTGGTCGGCATCAAGCTCAACCTCGAGCCGAAGCCGTTCAACCAGGTGACCGCCATCGGCGCGCCCAACTGCGTGGTCGCGAAGACGTCCTGCAACTGGGACATAGCCAACTGGGGCGGCGGCTGGTCGTTCGTCCCCGACTACTACCCGTCGGGCGAGACGCTGTTCCTGTCCGGCTCCGGCGCTAACTCCGGCGGCTACTCCAACGCGAAGAACGACGCGCTGATCAACCAGACGCTCACGTCGACCTCGCCGTCGGCGCTGGACAACTGGCAGAACTACCTGTCCACCCAGCTCCCGTTCATCTGGCAGCCCAACGGCGCCTACGAGATGACCGAGGTCACCAACGGCCTGCAGGGCGCGCTCCCGCAGGACACGACCGGCAACATCAACCCAGAAGACTGGTACTTCACCAAGTGATCGGATTCCTGATCCGCCGGCTCCTGCAGGCGGCGGTGGTGGTGCTGCTGGTCACGATGATCACCTTCATCTTGCTGCGCGCCATCCCCGGCAACGTGGCGGTTGCGGTACTGGGCCCGGCCAGTTACCGCAACCCCCAGGTGCTGGCGGCCTTCAACCGCGAGTACGGATTCGACCGGCCCTGGTTCGACCAGTACCTGCTGTGGCTGGGGCACCTGCTCCAGGGCAACCTGGGATTCTCCTGGACCCTGGACCAGAGCGTCTCATCCTTGCTCGGGTCGCATCTGCCCAAGACGATCTGGCTGGTCGGCGTGTCGGTGCTGCTCGCGCTGATCGTCGCGGTGCCGATCGGGGTGTGGCAGGCGGTACGGCGCAACGGGCCGGTCGACTACACCTTCACCACGCTGTCGTTCCTGTTCTACGCGGCGCCGACGTTCTTCGTCGGCACCGTGCTGATCCTGGTGTTCTCGGTCAAGCTGCATATCTTCGGGCCCGAGGGCCCGCAGGGCGGCATGGTCAACGACATCACCGACTGGCGGGACCTGACGCTGCCGGTGGTCACGCTGGCGCTGGTGACGATCGCGCTCTTCTCCCGCTACACGCGCTCCTCGGTGATGGACAACCTGACCGAGGACTACGTCCGCACCGCCCGGGCTAAGGGGGCCTCGGGCAGGCGGGTGCTGTGGCGGCACGTGCTCCGCAACTCGCTGATCCCCATCGCCACTCTGCTCGGGCTGTCACTGCCGGGGATCTTGTCCGGGGCCCTGATCACCGAATCGGTCTTCAACTACCCGGGCATGGGCTACCTGTTCTTCAAGGCCGCCCAGCAACAGGACTACCCCACCGAACTCGGCTTCATCATCGTGGTCGCGATCGCCACCGTGGTGGGGTCGCTGCTGGCCGACATCGCCTACGCGGTGCTTGATCCCCGAGTGAGGTACACCCGGTTATGGCCATCAACCTGGCTACCGAAGACGTCTTGCCGGCCGGGGAGCCTGCCACCCCAGGGCTCCCGGCTGGCAAGACCCGCGGCATGTTCGTGCGCGGCCTGGAGGTGTTCCTCGAGAACAAGCTCGCGATCGCGGGCGTGATCATCCTCGTCGCGATCTTCTCGTTCTGCTTCCTCGGGCCATTCGTCTACCACACTGACCAGATCCACGTGAACCTGGCCAACGAGAACCTCTCCCCCGGGGCCGGCCGTCCGCTCGGCACCGACGAGAACGGCTACGACGTCCTCGGCCGGCTGATGGTCGGCGGGCAGATCTCGCTGGAGGTCGGCCTCGCCGCCGCCGTGCTCGCTACCTGCCTGGGCACGCTGTGGGGGGCGATCGCGGGCTACTTCGGCGGGGTCGTCGACGCGGTCATGATGCGACTGGTCGACGCGCTGCTGTCGATCCCGACGCTGTTCCTGGCGCTGGTGGTGGTGTCGATGTTCCCGCCCACCGAGACCGAGCTGATCCTGGTCATCGCGCTGACCTCGTGGCTGACCACCTCCAGGCTCATCCGGGGCGAGGCCCTGTCGCTCCGGGTGCGCGACTACGTGCAGGCGATGCGGGTCATGGGCGGCAGCAGCGCCCGCGCGGTGTTCAGGCACATCGCGCCGAACGCGGTCGGCACGATCGTGGTCAACGCGACCTTCCAGGTCGCCGACGCCATCCTCACCGTCGTCGCCCTGTCCTACCTCGGCCTCGGCATCCGGCCGCCGCAGACCGACTGGGGCGGCATGCTCAACAGCGGCCTCGACTCCATCTACGACGGCTACTGGTGGCAGATCTTCCCGGCCGGCATCGCGATCATCCTCGTCGTCATCGCGATCAACTTCATCGGCGACGCCCTCCGCGACTCCTTCGAAGTGAGGCTGCAGCGCCGATGACCGACCTGGTTGAGATTGAGGACCTGCACACCGAGATCAAGCTGCGGCGCTCCGTCGTGCACGCGATCGACGGCGTGTCGCTGTCGGTGGCGGCGGGCGAGTGCCTGGGCATCGTCGGCGAGTCCGGTTCCGGCAAGACGATGACCGCGCTGTCGGTCATGCGCCTGCTGCCGGGCGGCGGGACGATCACCGGCGGCCGCATCTCGCTTGACGGCACTGAGATCACCGCGCTGACGGAAGAGCAGATGCAGCAGGTCCGCGGCAATGCGGTCGGAATGGTGTTCCAGGATCCGCTGACCTCGCTGAACCCGACGATGACGATCGGCGACCAGATCGCCGAGTCGGTCCGGCTGCACCGGGGCGCGTCGAAGCCCGCCGCGCTGGAGCGGGCGGTCGAGGTGCTCGGCCTGGTCGGCATGCCCCGCCCGGCCGAGCGGGTCTCGAACTTCCCCCACCAGCTGTCCGGCGGCATGCGCCAGCGCGTGATGATCGCGATGGCCCTGGCCTGCGAGCCGCGGCTGCTGATCGCGGACGAGCCCACGACCGCGCTCGACGTCACCATCCAGAAGCAGATCCTCGAGCTGATCGACGGCCTCCGCCAGCGCCTCGGCATGGCCGTCATCCTGGTCACCCACGACCTGGGGGTGATCGCGGGCCACGCGGACCGGGTGGCGGTCATGTACGCCGGGCGGATCGTGGAGACGGCCGACGCGTCGACCCTGTTCGCGAACCCGCGTCACCCGTACACCGAGGCGCTGCTTGAGGCGCTGCCGGAGCGGGCGGCGGAGGGCGCCGGCCGGCTCTACAACATCCCCGGCCAGCCGCCGGACCTGACGGCCCCGCCGCCCGGGTGCAAGTTCGCGCCCCGGTGCAGGTACGCGACGGATCAATGCACCGAATCAGAGCCCTATCTAACGGCCGCGGGTGACTCGCACTTCTTCCGCTGCTTCTTTCCGGTGGGCGCCCTCCAGGTGGCTGATCCCGGCACCGCCCCGGCGGCGGCGTCTTCTGCCGTCACCGGGCCGGCCGAGTCGTCTTCTGCCGTCACCGGGCCGGGCGACGGCTTGCCCGCGACCGGCACCGGGTCGGCTGAACCGCGGCCGGAGACTCCGGGCGCGACCGTTGCCCCGCCCGCCGGGAAGGGCGAGTTTCTCCGGGTCGATCAGGTGGTGAAGAACTTCACCGTCACCGCCGGGGCAGTGATGCAGCGCCGGATCGGCCAGGTCTCGGCGGTCGCCGACGTGTCGTTCGCGCTGCCCCACGGTTCCACGTTCGGGCTGGTGGGCGAGTCGGGGTGCGGCAAGACCACGATCGGGCGGCTAATCGTGGGCCTGGAGAAGCCGACCAGCGGCCGCATCCTGCTCGACGGCCACGACATCGCCCGGCAGTCCCGCCGCGACCGGCACCTGCGGGCCCGCTCCGTCCAGCTGATGTTCCAGGACTCCTACGCGTCGATGGACCCGCGGATGCGGGTGGGCACGATCCTGCGCGAGCCGCTGGCCATCGCCCGCGACGGCAGCCGGGCCGACCAGCGCCGCCGGATCTCCGACATCCTGGGCGAGGTCGGCCTGCCCGCGAGCGCGGTGGACCGCTACCCGCACGAGTTCTCCGGCGGGCAGCGGCAGCGGCTCGGCCTGGCCCGGGCGCTGATCGGCGACCCGTCGCTGATCGTGGCGGACGAGCCGGTGTCGGCGCTCGACGTGTCGATCCAGGCCCAGATCCTGAACCTGATGCGGGACCTGCAGCACGAGCACGGGCTGACGTACCTGTTCATCTCGCACGACCTGTCGGTGGTGCGGTACATGGCCGACGCGATCGGGGTGATGTACCTCGGCAAGCTGGTCGAGACCGGGCCCGCCGACGCGGTCTACGCCGCCCCGGCGCACCCGTACACGAAGGGGCTGATCGACACCGTCCCGGTCGCGGACCCCGCCGCCGAGCGGGCCAAGGAACACCAGGGCGTCGTCGGCGAGCTGCCCTCGGCGATCGCGCCGCCGAGCGGGTGCCGGTTCCGCACCCGCTGCCCCCGCGCCCAGGAACTGTGCGCGACCGCCGAGCCGCCGCTGCGGCCCTTCACCAGCGCCGCGCACCAGGCCGCGTGCCACTTCCCACTCCGCGAGCCGGAGGCGGGGCTGGTGCCGGCGGCGGAATCGGCCGTGCCCTGACCGAAGCGAGCCCGTGCGGACGAGAGCTAGCGAGCCCGTGCGGGCGGGAGCAGGCGAGGCGGTCCGGGCGGCAGCCGTGATTGTGTGTCGTTCGGGCGGCGTTTTTTGGCCGCAGGCGTCAGCGTGTGCGAGTGGGGGCGCGCCGCGACCCGAAGTGCCCACGCTAAGCGCAAAATCCGTCCGGCTTGTTGCGAGTGG
>Ga0302325_10016274_pt1 | contig 15771 bp, 14 predicted proteins | sample Palsa_T0_2_FD_201948 | JGI IMG/M metagenome (GOLD analysis project Ga0302325, IMG submission 201948) | Peat permafrost microbial communities from Stordalen Mire near Abisko, Sweden - Palsa_T0_2 | ecosystem: Environmental > Terrestrial > Soil > Palsa > Peat permafrost | place: Sweden: Abisko...
TTCTCTCGCGGGCACTGTCCTGCCTGGCCTTGGCCGACTTGCTCATCATCTGTCCTATGACTGGGGGGTGGTCACGGTGTCAGCGCGGACAGCTCAGCGGCGGGGTTTCAGCCGTGGGTCAGCGGCCGGTTTGACACCATATCCGGCGGTAGCGGCGAACACGATCAGGCCGAACAGCAGGAGCGTGATGATATGGACGTAGGTGCAAAAGAGGCAAATATGGTCCAGGGTGATCACCTCGGTGTACACCAGGTAGAGCACGAACCCGATGCCGACGATCACCGAGCCGAGCCGGGCCCACCGGATGGCCGGCAGGCGGGCCTGCCACGCCCAGGGGGTGTTGACCGCCACCATGAACACGTAGAAGGCGAGGCCGAGCACGGCGACGGGGAAGATGCCGAACACGATCGACTCGGGGCTCGTGGTCACCAACGCGCAGTTGATCGTGCCCTTGTCCGAGCAGGCCAGGATCGACGTGCTGGTGTAATGCGCGATGGTGAGGTAGATCGAGTCGGCCAGGCCACCGAGCGACAGCACCAGCGTGGTGATCTGCAGCCACCGTGGCACGCGCAGCGTGCCGGCGTCCGCCGCGGTGGCTTCCGTGTCGCGGGCCGATGGCGCTGGGGCCCGGGGTCGGCCTGGCCTCGGCCGGCCCTGTCCCGGCCGGGTCTTATCACGCTGCGCCCGGGGCGCGGCCGCACTGGGCGGTGCGTCGGGCCTGCCGCCCCGGGTGTTGCTCTTCTTGGCGGTGCCCCCTCCGGAGGTGGCGCCGCGGGCGGCTGACCCCTGGCCGCGGGCCTGCTTGGGGGTGGCCATCAGATCTTTCCCTGCATGCCCTTGACCGCGGGCGATCCGCACACGCTGCCGGGATTGCCCTTGGTGATCTTGCAGATAGCGGCTGTGATCATGTTCGCGGCCCCGTCAGCGCCCTGGCCGATCGCACTCGACTTGTCGTTCAGCGCCGATGCCACCTGGCTCCACGTTTTGCCCTGGAGCACCGAGGGGTTGTATTGCGCCCCTCCTACCATGTACTTGTTACCGAGATCAACGAACGGTATGGCGCCCTTGGTCGAAACGCGGGGCGGTACGTCATAGGTGCTCATCAGCGACTCCTGAGCGGCCGTCGGAGTCTGCAGCGGCGTCGTCCCGACCTCCGTGGTCGTCTCGACTGGGGTGAAGATGAGGTATTTGCTGGTGTAGGTGGTCTTGTAGAAGGTCAGGGTGGGTGTGCTCGGGTCCACGTCGGTGCTGCTGGAGTGGATACCGTGCAGGCCGGTGAAGGTGCCGAACCGGCTCAGCGCCACGACCATCGCCCACCGTTCCGTCGCGCAGTAGGGGCAGTACTCCGCGCCGATATACAGCACCTCAGGCTTGCCACCGGACGTCAGCGCCTTGCCTTGGATAGCTTGCACGGACTTCGCGTACGCGGTCCCCGCCCCCACTGCGTTCAGCGTGGATGCCGGGACCTTGGTCACGTCCTTGATGACGCTGGCCGGCAGGGCCGTGCCGACGGGATTGGTGGGCGACTTGGCCGCCGAATTCTGGGTGGCCTTGACGACGATGAAGGCGATCACGATGACGACCACGGCCAGGATGCTGCCGCCAGTGATCAAGAATCGCCTGCGGATGTCGGCCTTCCGGGCCGCGGCCCGCTGCGCCGCTATCCTCTCGCGGGCGTTCTGCTGCCTGATTCTGGTCGCCTTGCTCATCGCCTGTCCTATGGATGGTCGCGGTCGGTCACCGGCCGGAGTCCATCGTAGGGTGCTCCATCTAATGAAGTTGCCCCGTTACCGGGTCGGTGAGAGTGAACTGATCCGTTCCCCGCAGCCCAGGCAGCGATCTGGGCCCGCGAGGTGAAACCCAGCTTCGCCAGGATATTCGCGACGTGGCGTGCGGCGGTAGCCGGGCTGATCACGAGGTCGTCCGCGATGCCCTTATTGCTGCGGCCCCCGGCGACGAGGGTGACGATTTCAGACTCGCGGGGCGTCAGGCCGGCCAGCGGGGACAGCTCAGGAACGGCCGCGCGGGCGGTCGGCCTGCCCACGTCCCGGGCCGCCCCTTCCCGGGCGGCCAGAGCCGCGGCCACCGCGGCGTCGGCGGTCATCGCGAGGCCCTCCGCCCACAGCTTCGCCACCGCGGCCTCGCCCAGGCTCCGGGCCGCGGTCAGGGCCCGCTGCTTGCGGCGGGCAGGCAGCGGCGGGAAGGCGGCCACCTGGCGCAGCCCTTCGGCGGCCGCCGTCAGCTGGACCGCCACGGCGGCGTGGCCCTCCTGGACGGTCAGCGCCGCGAACGCTTCCAGTGCGCGGGCGACCCCGAGGCGGGCGCCGATGGCGTGGCTCAGCCGGAGGCTCTCAGTCAGATGCTGCCGGGCCACGCCGAGCTGGCCCTGATCCAGGGCCACCAGGCCGATACCGGCCAGGCAGCGCGCCGTCTCCGGCCTCGAGTCGATCTCGCGCAGGATTGGCAGGGCGCCCCGGTAGCAGTCGAGAGCACCGGCCGGGTCGCCGCGCAGCCTGGCCAGGTAGCCGAGCCCGAGCATCAGCCGGGCCACTCCCCACCGCTGGTCGATACGGCGCATCACGGCCAGCCCGGCCTCGCCGAGTTCCCTGGCCTCTCGCAGCTTCCCGTGCAGCCCGGCCAGCCTGGCCTGGGTACCGAGCGCGTATCCCTCGTTCCAGCCGTTCCCGGCGTCCCGGGCGATCGCGAGGGCCTCGGCGGCGGCCGCCTCCGCCTGCTCGATCTGGCCGGCCTGCAGGCCGGCGTCGGCCAGGAGGTTCAGCGCGGTGGCCGTCCACGCCGCGTCGCCTGCGGCGCGGCACAGCTCAAGGCCTTCCCGGGCCCAGGACACGGCGGCGGTGGACTCGCTGGCCAGAGCGAGCTGGGCGCGGCCCACCAGTGCCGCACCGCGCAGCTGGTCAGGCAGCCCGCGCTGGTCGAGCTCCGGCTGGCTAACCCCGGGCTGGCTAACGGGGCTAGCAGCCAGGAAACGGCCGATCCAGTCGGCGCCCTCGGCGAACGAGCCGCGTGCGATCCAGCAGGGCCGGACCGCGATGGCGATCCTCAGCCCGGTTTCCACGTCGCCGTCGGCCAGGCACCCGCTCAGCGCCTGCCGGAGATTACCGACATCGGCGTCGTACCGGCGGAAGACGTCTACCACCGCCGACCACGGGGCCGGGACCATGGCCATTCCGATGGCCTCCGCGCGCTGGGCGAACCGCAGCGTGTAGTCACGCAGCCGGAGGGCCGCGGCGGCGGACTCTCCTGAGGAGGCCAGCCGCTCGGCCGCGTAGTCGCGGATGGTGTCAAGCAGCCGGTAGCGGGCCTGTCCGAGCACCTCCGGCTCCACCACCACCAGGGACTTGTCCACCAGTCCGCTGGTCAGGTCGAGCACCTCGGCGGCGGGGAGATCGGCGTCGGCGCATACCTGCTCGGCCATCTCCAGCGACCAGCCCGCGAACACGGACAGCCGCCGCAGCAGCGCCTGCTCCTGGCTGTTCAGCAGGGCATGGCTCCAGTCGAGCGTGGCCCGCAACGTGCGCTGCCGGGGCGGGGCGGTGCGGTCCCCCGAGCCGAGCAGGGCGAATCGGTCGCCCAGGCGGGCTGCGATCTGCTCCGGGGAGAGCGCGCCGATCCGGGCCGCGGCCAGTTCGATGGCCAGCGGCACGCCGTCCAGGGCCCGGCAGATGGCCGTGACCGCCCGCGCGTTGTGCTGGGTGAGGGTGAAACCAGGGCGGGCCGCCGCCGCCCGGTCGGCGAAGAGCCGGATCGCATCGTAGCCGAGCAGCCCGGCCGGTTCGGCGGGTGCCATCTCCGGGGGCACGGACAGCGGGGGGACCTGCCTGACCACCTCGCCCGGCATCCGGAGCGGCTCCTGGCTCGTGGCCATGACACGCAAGGCGGGCGAACTGGCCAGCAGCTTCTGGCACAGGTGGGCGCAGGCCTCGATCAGGTGCTCGCAGTTGTCGAGCGCGAGCAGTATCCGCCGCGGCGCGAGTGCGGCCGCGAGGGTGTCAATCAGCGGGCGGCCGGGCTCCCCGAGCACGCCAATGGCGGACGCCACCCGCGGGATGACCAACCGGGGCTCCCGCAGATCGCCGAGTTCGATCAGCCACACGCCGTCCGCGAAGTCGTCGGCGACGGTGGCCAGGATCTGCAATGCCAGCCGCGTCTTGCCGATGCCGCCCGCACCGCACAGCGTGAGCGCCCGCGTGCCGTCGAGAATGTGCCGCAGGTCGCCCAGTTCCTGCTCCCGCCCGATGAACCGATTCGGTTCTTCGGGCAGATGTACTGATATTTCGGTATGTGTCATTGGCCTGGTGAATGCTCGCGTTCCCCGGCTAGTCTCGCATCGCGATCGGCTGGTGTCCCCGGGCGGCTCTGCTTAGTGAGGGAACTGTAATGTCGCCGGCATCGGTATGGTCACACCTGTCTCGTCTTCTTGCCTCGCGCAACTATGAGTTGCTAGTTTCACGGCATGTCAGACGTCACTCTTCGATGGAGACGCCCACTGCTGGTGATCGCCTGCGTCGGCCTGGCCGCCGCCGGGTGCAGTTCAGGCTCATCACCCAGTTCATCCACTCCGCCTGCCCCCAAGGGCACGGTGAGCGTGGCCTACGCGTCGTCGCTTGAATACCTCAACGAGAAGGTCATCGGTCCCGCCTTCGAGAAGGCTGAGGGCTACAAGTACTCAGGTACCGGCGCGGCCTCAGGCACTCTCTCGTCGGAGATCGCCGCGAAGGAGATCACCCCGAACGTCTTCGAGAGCGTCGGTGCCGACAACATCACGCCGCTGCAGCCCGCGTTCACCAAGTGGTATGTCCCCTACGCGGGGACCCAGATGGTCGTCGCCTACAACCCGAAGAGCAAGTACGCCAGCCAGTTCCAGGCCTTCGCCAATGGCACGAAGCCGCTGAGTGGCCTGTTCACCCTGCTGGAAACGCCGGGCCTGAAGCTCGGCCGGACCGACCCCAACATCGACCCGCAGGGCCGGGACTTCATCTACATGCTGGAACTCGCCCAGTCCTATTACCACCTGCCGTCGGACACGGTCAGTAAGATCCTCGGCACCTCGGACCCCGGCACCGCCTCGTCGTCGCAGATCTACGCCGAGTCCTCGCTGGACTCGACGCTGCAATCCGGTCAGCTCGACGCCTCGAGCGCATTCATCACCCAGGCCGTCGAACTGCACCTGTCGTACATCAAGCTGCCGGCCGCCATCAGCCTGGCCAGCGCCGCGGACGCCGCGGCGTACGGCAAGGCCACGGTTACGATCACGGTCAAGGGCGCCAAGACGACCAAGAGCGGCTCGCCACAGGTGATCGACATCACCATCATCGGCAAGCCCACCCCGGCCGCGATCGCGTTCGTGAAGTACACGCTGTCCAAGGCGGGCCTGGCCGAGTACAAGGCGGGAGGGTTCGCGCTGTTCACCCCGGCTGCGGTCGGCAGCGGGGTGCCGGCCGCCGTGCAAAGTGAGCTGGGCGGCTAGCCCCGCGGCTGGCGCTGTCGGGGGGGCCCAGCCTGGGCGGCCGGGCTCCCCCGGGCAGCGCGGCCCGGGCTCGCCAGACCGTGCGTCGGCAGCTCCCGGGACCATCCGTTCTGTATCTGGGTTCGTTTCGGTGATCGGCGCGGGCATCATCTGGCTGGCCCTGCTCGGCCCGGTGATCACCCTGCTGGCCCATCTGTCCTGGTCCGCGATCGGGAGTTCGCTGTCAGCGCCCGGGGCCCTCGACCCGCTGCTCGTCTCCCTGGAGGCCGGGGGCGTGACGCTGGCCGTGCTGCTCCTCCTCGGCACGCCGCTGGCCTGGAAGCTGGCCCGCGGCACGCTCCCGTTCCCCAGGTTCTGGGAGGCTGGGCTGCTCTGCAGCCTGCTGCTTCCCCCGCTGGTGATCGGCCTTCTGCTGGTCTTCATGGTTGGCCCGTACACGCCGATCGGTGAGGTCCTCGGCACCGTTCACCTCTCCGCGGTCAACACGTTCCTCGCCCTGGTCATCGCCGAGGTGTATGAGTCGGCGCCGTACTACGTGCTGGGCGCGCAGGCGGCGTTCGGCGCGGTCGACCCGCGGATGGAGGAACAGGCCGCCCTGCTCGGCGACCGGCCGGCCCAGGTGACGCGCCGGGTGACGCTGCCGCTGGCCGGACCCGGGCTGGCCATGGCACTCGCCGTGGCCTGGGCGCGGGCCATGGGCGCGTTCGGCGCCGTCATCATCATCGCCTACCACCCGTACGGGCTACCGTTGCAGATCTGGACGACGCTGCAGGAGACCGGCCTCGCCTCGGCGCTGCCGTTCGCCCTGGTCCTGCTGGTGGTCGCCCTGCCACTGCCACTCGCCGCCTACATCTGGAGCGCACGTGCTCGAGGTCGACGTCGAAGTTGACCGCCGCGATCTCACCGTGCGCGGCGCGTTCCAGGTGGCGCCGGGTGAGCGCCTGGCCCTGTTCGGGCCGTCGGGAGCCGGCAAGACGACGATCCTGGAAACGGTGGCCGGCCTGGTGCCGCACGCGCGCGGGCACGTCGTGCTGGCCGGGCGGGTGCTCACCCAGACCCAGGCGCCGCGCCGCGCTGTCCCGCCGTGGCGGCGCCGGGTCGGCCTGCTCCGCCAGGACCCCGGCCTGTTCCCGCACCTGACCGTCCGGCAGAACCTGGCCTACGCGCCGGGCGCGGACCCGTCCGGGCAGGAGACCGTGGCCATCGCCGCCCAGCTGGGCATCGGCCAGCTGCTGGACGCCAGGCCGGCCCGGCTGTCCGGCGGCCAGGCGCACCGGGCCGCGCTCGGCCGGCTGCTGCTGGCCCACTGCGACGCGCTGCTCCTCGACGAGCCCTACTCGGGACTGGACGACGCGCTCCGGCGGGTCCTCACCGACCTGGTCCGCTCGCTGGTCGCGGCGCGTGAGGTGCCCGCCGTGCTGGTGGCCCACGAGCTGGCCGACGCGCAGGCGTTCGCGGACCGGCTCGCGGTGCTCGACCAGGGCCGGATCCTGCAAGTGGGGACGCCCGATGAGGTCGTGCTGGAGCCCGTCACCCGGCGGGTGGCGGAGCTGGTCGGCTATCGCAGCTTCGTCCCGGTGACCGGGCCGGATGGGAGCGTCGCCGGCGTCCATCCGGAGCGGGTCGCGGTTGGCGCGCACCCCGGCCGCGGCGTGGTGCTGGCCGGCCCGGTGGTGGCCTTCCGGCCGTCCGGCGCGGGCTGGGAGGCGGATATCGAGGCTCGTGGCGCCGTGCTCTACTGTCACCTGGCCGACCGGCCCGCCACCGGCGGAGCGGAGCTGGAGATCACCCTGCTCGATCCGCCGTTCTTCGGCCCGGACGGCGCGCTGCTTCCCCAGGCCAGCGCGTGAGTGCCGGGAACGGCGGGCCGCCGGAGGGAAGCCCGGCCGCGGGGGCGGGGGTGCGGCTGCGGGTCGCCCGCCAGGCCCGCGGGTACTCGCAGCAGCAGCTGGCGGGCATGGCCGGCGTGTCCCGGCAGGCGGTCTCCGCGGTCGAGGCCGGCCACTCGGACCCGTCGCTGCGGGTCGCGCTCACCCTGGCCGGGGCTCTCGGGATGACCGTCGAGGAGCTGTTCGGGCCGGGCAGCCCGCTGCCGGGGGTCGAGGCCCGGCCGGTCGCGCCGCTCGGCGGCCGCCGGTCGCGGGTGGCGCTCGCCCCGCTCGGCGACGCCTTCGTCGCGCTGCCGCTGTCCGGCGACTCCGCGACCCGGGCCGGGTTCCAGCCGGCCGGCGGCCTGGTCGCCAGCGCCACGGGGGCCGGCACCACGGGGGCCGGCACCACGGGGGCCGGCACCACGGGAATCCGCCCGCTGGGCCCGCCCCGCCCCACCCTGGTGGTGGCCGGCTGTGACCCGGCGCTGCCGCTGCTCGAGACGCCGCTCTCGCTGCTCGACCCCCCGATCGCGTTCACCTGGTGGTCGTGCGCCAGCGCGGAGGCGTTGCGCCTGGCCGAGCAGGGCCTGGTCCACGCGGCCGGCGCGCATCTGCGCGGACATACGGGGGAGTACAACACGGGCCCGGCGCGGGAGTGGCTGCGGCGCGGCGGTGCCGACGTGATCGGCTTCAGCGCCTGGCGGGAAGGACTGGTGCTCCGGCCGGATGTGCGGGATGGGGTCAGCGGGCTGGCCGACGTGGCCCGCCGGGGCCTGCGCCTGGTGAACCGGGAGGAAGGGTCGGAGGCGCGCCACGTACTCGATCGTGAGGCGCAGCGGCTCGGCATCGACGCGGCCAGCCTCCCCGGCTACGGCACCCGGGCCACCGGGCATCTGCAGGTGGCGTCGGCCATCGCGGCCGGCCTCGCGGATGCGGGCGTGGCCAGCGAGCCGGCCGCGCTGGCCTACGGCCTGGCCTTCCTGCCCCTGGCCGCCGAGCGCTTCGACCTGGTCATACCCGCGGCCCAGGCCGGCTCCCGTGAGGTGCAGGGGCTGCTCAGGGTGCTCACGTCGCCCTGGCTGCTCGCCCAGCTGGCCAGCCTGCCCGGTTACGACCCGGCCCGCTGCGGGGAGCACGTCGCCTCGCTCTGAGCTCCGGCCCCCGTGGTCAGGACGGCCGTGGTCAGGACGGCCGCGGTCAGGACGGCCGCGGTCAGGACGGCCGTGGTCAGGACGGGAGCCGGCGGGCCAGCCACATCCGGGTGCGGTAGGGGACCGCCATCGCGCTACCGGGGAAGTGCACGGCGAGGAGCCCGGCGATGCCGTCCAGCAGCCGGTCCCGGTGCGGCGGCGGCAGCTGGGCGATGTAGGACTTGCTGCGCTCCTCGGTCATCCACTCCGCCACGTCCAGCATCCGGGTCCACGGCACGGTGACGCGGATGCCGGCCTCGAACAGCCCGGTCTGCGCGATGCCCTCCTGGCTCCAGTCGGTGTTGCGGTGATGACGGCGGTAACCGGGGCAGGCCGCTTCCATCAGCCCCTGGTAGGTGTCGAACCAGGGCTGGCCGTCCGCCCACGCATGGCTCCACCACGCCGTCCAGTGCCCGCCCGGGCGGAGCACCCGGGCCACTTCCCAGCTGGCGCGCTCCGGATCGAACCAGTGCCACGACTGCGCGAAACAGGCCAGGTCGATGCTTTCCGAACGGATCGGAATGGCATTGCCGTCAGCCAGCAGGCAGTTCATGTCCGGACTCCGGGCCTGGGCCCGGCGCAGCATCTGCTCGCCGATGTCCAGGGCGATGGCCCGGGCCCCGCGGGCGGCCAGCTGCCGGGTCGCGATGCCGGTTCCCGCGCCCGCGTCCAGCACCAGGGCCCCGGCCAGCGGGCCGGTGGTCTCCTCCAGCGCGGTGAACAGGCCGTCCGGATAGCCGGGCCGCCCGGCGTCGTAGTCGGCCGCGACCGGATCGAAGGGGGACCGGGCCGCCATCGCGGCTAGCGACGGCCCATCGTCTTGGGCGTATTCACCTTGTCGGCGGCGATCTTCAGGATGATCCGGCCCTGCGGGCCGATCGGGTTGCGGTACTCGGTGCCGACGTACTTGCGCGACAACTCGTCGATGTGCTGACGGGCCTCGTCGCCGGTGGTGGTTTCGACGACGTGCCCGCGCACCTCGGCCCAGTCCCACGGGTTGTCAGCGGAATGGATCAGCACCGTGATCCGCGGATCACGGCTGACGTTCCTGGCCCGCTGGCGCTGCGGCTCGGTGTTCACCAGCACGTGCTCGCCGTCGGTGTCCACCCAGGTGAGCAGCGCCTGCGGCTGGCCGCTCGGCATCAGGGTGACGACGGTGGCCAGGTTCTTGCCCTTGGCCAGCCGGATGGTGTCCTCATCAAGTGCCATGACAAATCTCCCTCGTTGTCAGGTACTGGCCCGTGGCCAGACCTGAATGATCAGTGGCCGTAGACCGGGATGAGCAGGCCGCGGGCGATGGTGTGGAAGCGCAGGTTGAAGCCGGCCACGGCCGGCGAAACGTCCGAGTCGATCCCGAGGTCATCGGTGTCGAGGGCGTGCACGGCGAAGACGTACCGGTGCGGCGGGTCGCCGGCGGGCGGCGCGGCGCCGCCGAAGTCCTTCGTGCCGTAATCGTTCCTGACCGAGAACGCTCCCGTGGGCAGTCCCGAGCCGTCGGCGCGGCCCGCGCCCGCGGGGAGCTCGGTCACCGACGCCGGGATGCCGAGCACCAGCCAGTGCCAGAATCCGGACCCGGTCGGCGCGTCGGGGTCGTAGACAGTCACCGCGAATCCCTTAGTCTCCGCCGGGAAGCCGGACCAGCGCAGATGCGGCGAGACGTTGTCGCCGGACATGCCGAAACTGTCATAGACATGGGTGTTGCTCAGCGGCTCATCCTGGGCGACGTCGTCACTTTCCACCGTGAACGAGGGGATCTCGGGGAGGTAGTCGTAAGGCAGCGGTGCCCGGTCGGTCATGACGTCTCCTTAGTACGGGGATGGCTGCGTCGCTCTGCTGTCAACCACGGGGCTGTCAACCACGGGGCTGTCAACCACGGGGCTGTCAACCACGGGGCTTACGCTATCGGCCGCGGCGCGCCCCTCGCACCTCCCGGCCGGCCCGGGCTGCTTAGTATGGACCATGCCCCCGACCACTGAGCGATCAGACGCGTCTGCCACTCCTTCCGGGAGGGCGGGCCAGGCGGCGGCCCCTCCTGAAGAAGTGACGTCCGCGTCGCTTCTGCTCAGGCGGGTGCACGCGGCCGACGCGGCTGCCATCGCCACCGCGGTCCGGGTCAGCCTTGATCATCTGCGTCCCTGGATGCCGTGGGCCACGCCGGAAGCAGCCGACCCGAGAGCGCAGCTGGCCCGCGTGGCCGAGGCGGATGAGCTGTGGGAAGCCGGCACCGACTTCATCTACTCGGTGCTCCTGGCTGAAGGCCACACGCTCATCGGCGAGATCGGCCTGCACCACCGGCCCGGCGACGGTGGCATCGAGATCGGCTACTGGATCGACGTGCGGCACTGCGGGCAGGGCTGGGGGACCGAAGCCGCCGGGGTGCTGACGCCGGTCGCCCTGGCGCTCCCCGGCGTGAGCCAGGCCGAGATCCACTGCGACGTCGCGAACCATGCGAGTGCCGCCATCCCGCGCAAACTCGGCTACCGCCTGGACCGCACGATCGATCATGAGCCGGAGGCCCCCGGGGAAGTCGGCCACCGGATGATCTGGGTGATGGAACGCCCCAGCTGACAGAACGGAACGGCAGGGCTGATGGAACGGCAGGGCTGATGGCACCGCGGGACTGGCAGGCCTGGCACGACGACTATGACATCCCCGGCTCGCCCCTGGCCCGGCGGCTGGAGGCCGTGCAGGCCCGCATCCGTGAGGCTCTCGACCACGCCCGGCCGGGGCCGCTCCGCGCGGTCAGCATGTGCGCGGGCCAGGGCCGTGACCTGATCGGCGTGCTGGCCCGCCACCCGCGCGGGCATGAGGTGACGGCGCGCCTGGTGGAACTCGACCCGCGCAACGCGGCCGCGGCCCGCGCGGCGGCCTCCGCCGCAGGGCTGCCTGACATCGAGGTGGTGGTCGCCGATGCCGGGCTGGCGGATGCCTACGCCGGCCTGATCCCGGCGGACCTCGTGCTGGCCTGCGGCGTGTTCGGCAACATCACCGACGACGACGTCGAGCGCACCGTCGCCTGCTGCGCCCGGCTGTGCGCGGCCGGCGGCACCGTGGTCTGGACACGGGGCCGGTTCGAGCCCGACCTGGTCCCGCAGATCTGCCGCTGGTTCGAGATACACGGATTCGACCGGCAGTGGCTGTCCGAGCCGGGGATCGGCTACGGGGTCGGTGTCCACCGGTTCGCCGGGCCGCCGCAGCCCCCGGTGCCCGGCCTGCGCATGTTCACCTTTGTCGGCCGCGGCCAGCTGCGCCGCCGCGAGGCTGACGGCCGCTGAGCGGCTCGCCGGGTGGCCGGCTCATCCCAGCCGGGCCGCCCGCCTGCCGGTTCACTCCGGCAGGCGGGCGGAACTCCGTTGGGCTAGGCGGTGGGGAAATTGAAATAGTGCAGGCTGACGAACGGCGGGCTGCCGCTCGCCCCGGATACGAACTCCAGGTACACGTTGTGCGTGCCCGTGGTCTCGCTGATGTTGGCCGGGACGGTCTTCCAGGTCGACCAGCCGCCGGTGTTGCCCACCGCGAAGCTCCCGACCGGGGTGTTGGTGGGGCTGTCCAGCACCACCTCCACCAGGCCGCTCACCCCTCCGGCGGCCCCGGAGGCGACTCGCGCGTCGAACTGGCTCGACCCGGACCCGAAGTTGATGCCGTTGTATTCCAGGTAGTCGCCGTTGACGAGCTGGGCCACCTGGTTGCCGTCCACCCCGGCCGGGCTGGAGTCGCCGGTGGCCGCGGTCACCGAGATCGTGCCGTGGCTGCTGTTGTCGCAGTCGGCGGAGATGTCGGAGATCGCGGTGGTGGGGCACGATGTGCCGCCGCCGGTGGAGGAGGTGGGACTGGCCGACGGGCTGGGGCTGGCCGAGGCGGACGGGCTCGGTGACGGGCTGCTGCCGCTGCCGGTGGTCTGGTAGACCGCCACGTAACCGACGCTCATCGCCCCGCCGGAACTGGTCGAGGAGGAGGGGGCGGTGCAGCCGCACACCACGTCCGGGTAGCTGCCGCCGATGGCCAGGTCGAGGATGAGGAAGAAGCCGTGGTCTACGGCCGCCTGCCAGGTGGCCGTGCCGACCTGGCTCTCGGTCACCGTGTAGTAGGCGGTGCCGTTGAGGTACCAGGTGACGGACTCGTTGCTGGTGTTGGTCCGGTTGACGATCACCGAATAGGTGTTGTAGCCGGTCTGGCAGCCGGAGCACGCCTGCAGGCCGCTGCTCAGCCCGGTCGTCTCGTTGCACGGCCCGCCGGGGTCGACGCCGCAGTGCAGCGTGCCGGAGTGCTCGGACAGCGCGTTGACGTCCTCCATCACGTCGATCTCACCGGCCGATGGCCAGTTGGAGCAGTCCATGGTGCCGGAGGTGCCGGCGCCGCTGGCCCGGAAACCCGCGCCCAGCATCCAGAACGCGGGCCAGTAGCCGACTCCGCTGGACGGGTTGGGCTGCTTGATCGAGGCGCTGACCTCCATCTCGCCGCCGGCCGGGGCGGCGAAGCTGTCGGAGGTGGTTTCAATGCGGCCCGACGTCCAGGCCCCGCCGGAGTTGACGGCCGTGATGTTCAGGTGGCCGCTGCCGTCCTCGGCCACGTTCGCGGTGGAGCTGGTGTTGGACTCGACCTCACCGGTGCCCCAGTTGCCCGTGCAGCCGGTGCCGTTGTACTGGGTGCCGATGTCGTCCGTCCAGCCGGAATCGGCGCCTGTGCCGGCCGCGCCGGAGAAGCTGTCGCTGTAGGCGGTGGTCCAGCCCGACGGCGGGGCGGGCACGGTGGTGGCGGACGCGCTCAGCGCGCCGGTGATGATCGCCATCGTGGCGCCCAGCGGCAGGACCAGGGCCGCCGCGATCACGGCGATCCGGCGGGGCGAGCGGGGCGGGTGGCCCGCCCCCCGGGCCGGGGATTCCGGTGCCCGGGACCGCCGGGCCCGGGCCCACAGGGTGTGTTTGAGCATGATGGACTCTCCTTCCGGTGACGCGCACTTATCTGGTCCCGCTCTCCGGTCTTGGCCGCCCGTGGTCAGGAGGTGGGGCGCAGATGCAGGACGACCACCTCGTCGTTGGGGGACTCGGGCTGGGCGATCTCATACGGGTTGCTCCGGCTCGGCCAGCCGGTGAACTGCCTGGTCTCGTATTCGCCGAAGGCGACCCCGTAGACCAGCGGGATGACCGGGAGCTGCGCGGCGACCACTCGCTCGATCGGTGCCAGCGCCGCGACCTGGGCCGTGGCCGAGTTGGTCGCCGCGAGGGCGGTCAGGTCGCTGTCGACCGCTGCGCTGTGGAAACGCTCGTAGTCGCCGGTGGCCGGCTTGCCCACCGGGGCGGTCTCCGCCGAGGAGAGCCAGCCGCTGTAGAGCTCGTACGGGGTGACGGCGCTGTTCGACCAGTGCACGGTGAGCTGGAAGTCCCCGTCCGCGACGGCCGTGGTCCAGGCCGCGACCGACTGTCCCTGGAAGCTGGCGTTGATGCCGGCCGCCCGCAGTTCGCTGACGATGATCTGGCAGTCCTGCGCGTAGTCGGAGTACGACGACGGGTCGGTCAGCGTGACGCTCAGCTCCGTGCCGTTCCTGGCGAAGAAGCCATTGCTGCCCAGGGTGTAGCCGGCCGCCTCCAGCACCTTCCTGGCCGCGGCCGGGCTGGCCGCCGCCGTGAGGGTGTCCGCGCTGGCCGGTGCCGCGAGGTCCGACTGGAGCAGCGGCAGGACCAGGCCGGTAGCCGAGGTCGCGGGCGGCTCGGCGCCCGCCTCGCCGTCCTGCGAGATGGTCGCCCGGCTGATCGCGTCGCTGATGGCCTGGCGGACGGCCAGGCTGGCGGTCGGCCCGCTGGCCAGGTTGGGCACCAGCGTCACGGTGTTCTGCGGCGCGAACCAGTACTTGTTGTGCGCCGGGTCCTTGGAGACGTAGACCTGCTTCAGCCCGGTGATGAAGTTACCGGCCCACTGCAGGGTGCCGCTGGCCAGGGCCACGTTGGCGCTGTCGTTCGAGTCGTATGCCGGGTAGCGCAGCTCATGGACCTTCGGCAGCCCCCGCTGCCAGTACGTGTGGCTGGCGGTCAGGTCGAATTCCTGCGGGCTGAACGTGGACAGCAGGTAGGGACCGGTGCCGACCGGCTTGGGGTTGGCGTAGGTGGCCGGATTGCTGATCTTCCGCCAGACGGACCTGGGCACCATGTAGGTGGTCGCGATGTAGTAGAAGTCCGCGTACTGCGGGCTGGAGAACGTCAGCACCACCGTGCTGGAGGTCGGCGCACTCACCCCGGTGAGCGGGATCGCGTTGGTGTTGATGGCTGGGTTGCTCTTCAGCAGGCCGAAGGTGAACGCCGCGTCGGCGCTGGTGAACGGGGTCCCGTTGGACCACTTGACGCCGCTGCGGAGGGTGAAGGTGAGCTGGCGCCCCCCGTCGGACCAGGCATAGGACGTGGCCAGCCACGGATAGTCGGTGCCCGGCTGGGCCAGGTCGAACTGGTACAGCGGCTCGTAGATCATGGCGGTCGCGCCGAGCGTATTGAGCGCGCTGGTCGGGGCCCAGGGGTTGAAGTTGTCGGTCAGCGGGCCGCTCGGGCTGCCCTCGCTGACCAGTGCCGCGGACGAGGGGGCGCTGGCCGTGCTGGCCGCGCTCCCGCAGGCGGCGAGGGCCAGGGCGGCGGCCACCGCCGTCACCAGGCCTGCCATCCGGGCCGTTACTTTCTTCCTGACCACGTCAATCTCCTCCTAACGGGTAGCGCCGAGAGCCGGCGGCGGTGACGGTCGGTTTCCCCAGACGCTGGTGCCCCCGTTGCTGATGCCTCCGGCGGTCGTGCCCCCGTCGCTGGTGCCTCCGTCGGATCCCGCCAGCGCGCGGTCCGGGTCCGGCGCGGACGCGATGAGCTGCCGGGTGTAGGGATGCGCCGGGCTCTGCGTCACCTGCTCCGCCGGCCCGGCTTCCACGACGCTGCCCGCCTGCATGACCAGGATGGTTCCGGCGAAATAGCGCGCCGAGGCGATGTCGTGGGTGATGTAGAGGATCCCCAGCCGCTGGGCCGCGCACAGCTCGGCCAGCAGGTTGAGCACGCCCAGCCGGAGCGACACGTCGAGCATCGAGACCGGCTCGTCGGCCAGCAGGACCTGCGGCCTGGCGGCTAGCGCGCGGGCGATGGCCACCCGCTGCCGCTGGCCGCCGGACAGCTCATGCGGGTACTTGGCCAGGAAGTCCGCGGCTGGCGTCAGGTGGACCTGCTGCAGCAGGCCGGCCAGCGCCGCGTCCATGGCG
>Ga0302325_10016275_pt1 | contig 15770 bp, 14 predicted proteins | sample Palsa_T0_2_FD_201948 | JGI IMG/M metagenome (GOLD analysis project Ga0302325, IMG submission 201948) | Peat permafrost microbial communities from Stordalen Mire near Abisko, Sweden - Palsa_T0_2 | ecosystem: Environmental > Terrestrial > Soil > Palsa > Peat permafrost | place: Sweden: Abisko...
GGGGCAAGCATTCGAGTGTGAACCTCACTGGCGCCGTGATTCGATCCTCAGCACAATGACTTGCTAAGACTAGTTTCTGAACTTTGGCCCACGTTGTGAATGAAGGATGCTCACGAAAGTGGGCCCAAGAACAGAATACTTTCTGAAAGATCTAAGCACCATAATATCCTGTTCCAAAGGGGTGCGCCCCCTGACACCTTGAGTTCAGGTTCGTCATCATGTTTATGGGAGTCAAGTGCTGCCAGTGTCAAGATAGACCTTCCTACTGTATTGCCTGTGGTAGTTTTACAAATACTAAACAGTAGATGACTGATACATATAAATGCCACGAGACTGCTCATGCAACTTGCACCCAGAAGGCGCGCACCCCTTCCCCGTCCGGAGCGAAGCTCGTCTTCGACACATCGATCGTTGCAAAATCCCCAGTCTCAGCCCTTGACTCTCTTCGACTTCGGCAATTCGGCACCGACTTTTGTCGATCAGACGCATTCACTACTGCAAAAACTCCCGTCTCTGCATGACCTCCATTGTTTAGGCAAGTGATCTATACGTATGGATTCAAACATTGCAGTGAAACAAAATTCAATCCATATTCTCTTCTTGCCATAGAAGTGTCGCTTTCGTCATGATGAGCCCTAGTATTTGACATCAAACACACAGTTCGTCCTCGCTATCGGAAAGAGATACTGAGAACGATCGTTTCGGTTTCGGCGGTGGATTTGCTTTGCGAAGGCCCCTAGTGTTTGAAACTGTTGGGTTCGTAATCTCCTGTAGAACCTGATCTCCGTGGGACGAAACTGAAAGGAAACTGAGCTCGTCATCACTCTCGTCATCGAATATCTGCCATGTTTGGCTAGATCGGAGCGCTCTTCTTCCCAATCTTGGGGCTCGGTCAATGTAATCTCGCTGGACCTCTGATTCGCTGCATTTACTCGCCACCCAGCCTGAAGCAGATGACGTAGGATCACCACCAAAGAGACTTGTGTCCCGAGTGTAGCAGTACAACTTCGTACCGAGTTCAGCTGGTCGGTCAACGGCCTGGTGGCGTTTCTCCAGACTGGGGCTATCTGTTGCAATGGTTGGCGACAGATGATCCGACAGGTATGAGGTATCAAGCAGTGACCCTTCGACATCAGAAATTGAGCCAGTCGATTCATCCGACAAGAACAGAGAGCTGTGTTGAGAATGAGTAGCTGAATCATCACCGCTCTTAGGAGAAAATTCATCACCCAATGGCTCTTCACTGCCAGGACTACCTCCCAACTCGTCAAATTCCCCTTCCGAACTCATTATTGATATATCGCTTATACCAACAGATTCATGAGTAGAGAGCGATAAGGGATCCGCAACTACTTCCTTCATTACGCACTTTGCCCCTCTTACTTTTGGAGGCGGTCGAAATGGTGTGTCGTTCTCGGAATCATAACACGGTTCTGTGATGTTCCTTCTTGCAATGTGTATCGCGGGGCTGGCCATGACCCATTCACCGATTCCTTCCTCCCATCGGAACCCCGTTTTGAGCTCTTCGGCATTGCCACAAGGCTCGCTCAAAAGACTGTATTCGTCTTCGAACCTCCGTTCGCAAAACCTCTCATCCACAGCTGTGGCATAGTCTATGTGTTTGCGGTTCGGAAACTTCTGTGCAAAGACAAAGGCACTGTCAACGATCAACCCCTTTAATGTATTGCCACCCTCCATATCACCAATGTAAGATTCAACGACAAGATGCAGATGCTGAAGATGTTCAAACCCCGAAGTTGAAGTTCCTCTTCCGCAACAACGTGCAACGAGGCAGATGAAATTCACCACACGCGAATAGGTTGATGAGGATGCTGCAAGATCATCGTCTTGTTGAACCAACTGCCCTAGTAGACAGGATAAGAGCGAGTCACGAAAGTCGGCAGCGAACCCGTTCAGGTCGTGAACAAACAAATTCGCCAGTAGCAGCAAGGGGCTCGGGCGATCGCGGGTGGTGCTCGTGTGGCTTCGTTGAACGAAGCAACTCCGGAGGAGATTGCTTACATGCTCATATCCGTGCAGAAATCCTAATCCCTTCGTTGTATCCGACGTTTCGGCTCCTCTGCTTAGGATCACGACGGCTGAAAGTATTGTAAGAAGGCTGGAGTATGTGTTTCTCATAGCTTCCATAATAGCCCCACCCGTCTCCCAATTTTTGCGTGTCTCTCTAGCAGACAGCAGTGCTAGCGTGTGGTCGAGAAAGATCATAGGCTCTATATTGTCTGAAGTGGGCACAAGATTGTGTACAACCCTCGTCCACACGGGTGCGAATTCCTTAGTAGCTAGCCATTCAACAGGTAAAATGCCAGTGGATACCATGTCTGATAGTTGTCTGTATTGAAAAGAATACCGGCCGGTATGTTCAGCGAACTTACAGAGCATGACCAATGAACGGCAAGGCATATCATACGTTGTTTTTGGACGCGGGCAAGGTGTAATAGTTAATAGTGCTGATAAAAGCGTTTGGGCTTCTTCGATGGAAGATGTGTTGACACAAAGAGCAATTAAAGCACCCGAGAATTCGACATCCAGCAGTCCGGCACGAATAGCGTCACTGACCACTTGTATGCCGTGCGATCGAACAATGGTCCGAAGTCGCTTCCAACCACTCCCGGAAGATCCAAGAGTCTCCAGTTCATCGTATATCTCTCCTGAGATATCCCTACTTTCGATGGCTGATTTGCTACCTGTTTTCTCCGTATAAGCCTGCAACAAGGCTTCTTGTTGAGAGATGTATCGTGGGATGGCTCGAAGGGACATTGCTAATAATGATCCTGGCCCTTTTTGTTTCCGCTGTGCGGTACTAGTTGTGGTTGCACGGAGTAATGCTTCGAGGCCACTGTATATGCCTTCATAAGTCGAGTATCGAGTGGCTGGGATTCTGCTTCGCAGTTCCAGCCATGACTCCGACAGCTGAAACTGTGATCCCCCATCGTTGGCAAAGTACCGCGTCCTTGCACGTTTGGTCCTCCGTAGCGGTTCCTTGAGTATACCGGCATCCTGTACTTCCTCGGGTCCTTCTGCAAGGAGGTCACCTCTGGCTCGTGCAAGTATGGGCGTTGGGACAGCTATCTCTCCAGGAACGAGAGACACCCTTCCCTTCGCTGTGGGTAATCCTCGAGCCTTTCGAATATTTCTTTGTGGTTCATTATCAGGTTTCGTGCCTTTTTTCGAATACGTTTGTCGAATTCGGGCCTTGGTCTGGGCCCAATCTGCATCGGCTTTCATGCTTCCAGTGCCCTTTCGCCCTCTTGCGTTTTCTCGAGTTTGATCTCTCTCATTTTGCACAACTGATGAGAATCTCACAAGATCTTTGTTAAGGATAGCCACGCGAGATGTCAATGCCCTGAGCAAGCGATGGCATCTTGCTGCGGTCCACTCCTGCTCCTGATCACCTTGAAATTGCCTTGTGTTGATAGTGGATTTACGCCGGCGCACAGGCGTGAAGCTCTGCGGAGATTTTACTCCTCCAATGACTCCTATATCCATGCTGTGCTTCTTGTAAATGGTTAGGCGCTCCTTTCGCGGGTTCTTCCAAAGCAGATGTGCTCACCTCTAGAATTTTAATGGCAATCGATCATATCAAAAAGACAAAAGGGGCTAGTTCTATATCCAAGAGCCCAACAGCAAGAGCAATGGTGCTCAAAATTGAAGATGCAAAGCGTAAGAAAGCATTGTGAAATGATGATGTGTGAAGTTGTTTGGTGTTGTGTTTTCGGGCTCGGCAGTAAACAATGATGCAGGGGTGATCCCTGCCAATCGTCGCGGAATATTTCGCCGGGAGCCGGGACCTACACAATTTTCTGGCTCTGCTTTTTCGTAGCTGCCCCTTCCTCTTCCTCCAACTCCTCCCTCTCTCCCATGCCCAAACCTTCTCTCCTCTCTAGTCCGCCCTGAGAACCCTGTACTCCTCCTTTGATCTGCATCCTGCGTTTCATTTTCGCGTTTTCACATCCATTGACTGTTTCATTCTGAGATCGTTCTCTGTGCTTTTCCGACATGGCAGATTTGAATGACGTGGGTACGTTTCCCCAGCAAAACTTTCCATGCGCTTTCAGATCAAGATCTTAGCTCTCCAGGAGCTGTGGAAGATTGGGAATCATGTGTAACTGACTTTGTACTGGTCCAGAATCTCCGGCTGAGTTCGCACCTACCTCCCAAAATCCTGTCGTTAATGATCATGCGACAACGAACGAAGTCAATCAGGTGGAAGAAGCTGAAGCAGATCAAGGCAATGAAAGTACGAAGCTTGGGGCATAAATTTTAACCCAATTGCCCATATGCCCCTCTCGCAACTATTTTGCTGACCTTACTACAAAGCAATTTTCCAACTGACGGTCCACCTCCCCCATGACCCGAAGAAAATCCAGATCATGGTACGATGGTCCAGCCTCTTCCTCTGAGCAGCACTCACATGCATAGGTTTCGTCCCAAGAGGCAATCCACGACGTCCGGCAATCCATTATCGAGCTCCCAGGCACCTTACAATACTCATGTTTTCATCTCGAACACAGAGGCGAGCGAATAAATGACTTCATTCAGATATCCGAAGTCAAAGGGCTCACTAACGATTCCGAGCTGACGCTCGTGGAGGACCCATATACTGAGAAGGAAGCACGATTGCATACGGTGAGAGTGAGAGAACTCGTCGGTGCTGCCGGGGACCGCACGGATACTTTGCATGGCATTTTATCAGGCATATCCCTACATGATTCAGTCACAGCTGCGGAATCGATTCAAAATGGTGCATCCTCGGCTCACTCCATGACAGGATATGATTTGGAGGCTCCTGGAGTTTTGTCTACACTTCTTCCAGAGATTCAAGAACCGCCTCCTAAGACCGTGAAGTCTATATCCGTGTCTGTCTGGAACCCTCCGCCCTACCATCTTAGACAAAAAGGCCATCTACTCTATCTGTCCGTGACTACTGTTGAGGGAGAGCAGTATCAAATTACTTCTCATGTTTCGGGGTTTTTTGTAAACAAATCAACAAACAGCAAGTTCGATCCTTTTCCAAGGGGACCCCCGAAAGCACAGTCGGCTCACTCCCTCTTGACCTTAATCAGCAACCTATCACCATCGTTTGATGCATCTTTCAAGAAGCTCCAGGATTACAACAACGCAAAGGAGCCTTTGGCAACCTTCCAGATTACCAATGCCACTCCATCTAATCCTTGGATTGTCCCGAGCTCAACCTCGCCTATCACCACACACCAAGCCGACATTACGCGAACACAGGAGAGCTTCTTGATCTCTGGCATAGAGAATACGGAAACGTTGCGAGATTGGAACGAGGAGTTCCAGTCTACCAGAGAACTCCCAAAGGAGACCGTTCAGGACCGTGTATTTCGAGAAAGGTTGACCTCGAAGCTGTTCGCAGATTATAACGAGGCCGCAGCTCGAGGCGCTATCCTTGTGGCCAGGGGCGAGGTAGCCCCCCTCAATCCAACAGAGAGCAGAGATGCCCAGATATTTGTGTACAACAATGTATTCTTCTCTTTTGGCGCGGACGGCGTTGGAACTTTTGCATCCGAGGGCGGGGACGAGGCAGCAAGAGTGGCAACGGGAAAGGATGTCTTGGGCGTTCGGATGGTAAATCAATTGGACATTGAAGGACTCTTCACACCTGGAACAGTCGTTGTTGATTACTTGGGGAAGCGTCTTGTAGGACAGAGCATCGTCCCTGGCATCTTCAAACAACGTGAACCTGGAGAGAACCAGATTGATTACGGCGCCGTGGATGGCAAAGAGATTGTGGCGGCTGATGAGAGATTCGTTCCTGTCTTTGAAAAGCTCTCTAAGGCATTGAAGGTGAAGAAGCATCCAGTATGGGACAAAGAAGGGAAATGTCATGTGCTTGAGGGAAGCGTGGAAACGAAAGGGCTGCTTGGAACGGACGGCAGGAAATACGTGCTCGATTTATACCGGATCACCCCTCTGGATATAACTTGGATGGAGGAATATGGAACTGCGATCAGTAGCCCCGAGCAAGTAAACGGCTCTGCTGAGACAGCCTACCCTCATCGCATGACTGTCCTGAGACCTGAGCTTATTGATGCTTACTGGAAGTTCAAGATGAGGGAATGGGTGAACGGGGAACTCGAGAAGCGACGCCAAAATCAGACAGAGACATCCAACACCTCCGAGGCTGCAAAGAAGCTTGCAAATGGAGCATCGGCCGAAGTTTCTGCAAGTGACTCTGAAGACAATTCAGAGGTCAAGGAAGGGAAGGAGGCTGACGCGGGCTCCACTGATCTTGACAAGGCTCCCGACTTCGACAAGGACAGGATAGACGTTTCCAACTTCCGTTTCGCTCTTAACCCGGATGCCTTCAGTGGGCAGGAACCTCACACTGATGACGAAAAGGAGCAAATGGCCAAGGATGAGCAAGAGGTTCGACTTGCCTGCGAATTTCTGCGCGCTACTCTTCTTCCTGAGCTCGTGAATGATCTCAAAGAGGGTGATGTTGGATTTCCGATGGATGGGCAGTCTCTAAGTCGATTGCTGCACAAACGGGGTATCAACATCAGATACCTCGGGAAAATTGCAGTGCTCGCGGAAGGGAAGAGGTTAGAATCTCTTCGTATTCTTTCAGTACAGGAGATGGTATCTAGAGCCTTTAAGCATGTCGCCAGCAAGTATCTACGGTATCTGCCAATACCATTGACGGCGGCTTGCATCTCTCATCTCCTCAACTGCTTACTCGGTGCGGATCTGAATCCAAAGCCCAAGGCGGAAATCGACGATGTCATGATGTCTTTGTATCCCGAGGCAGATCTGGCTTTCATGAAAGTCTCCCCTGAGAGCTTGCGAGAAGAGATTGACAACCAAATTCTTCGCCGCTTCCAGTATACAATCGACAAGGTCTGGCCCTCAGCAATCAAGCCGCTGCAACTCCTTCGGGAAGTCTCGCTGAAACTTGGGCTGCAACTGGAGATGAAAGAGTACCGCTTCACTACCCAGGCAACCCAAAGTCCTGTTGAACCTATTGCATCTAGCAATGGAACTGCCGCGAAAGAAAATGGCGCGAATGGACACACCGCCAGTAGTAGCAAGAAGAAAAAGAAGGCTCGTGACGGCTCCCCCGCATCCGTTGCTTCTTCCAACGTTTGTTCTCCGCAGACCTTCAGCCCCGATGATATTCTGAATATCGTCCCGGTTATCAAAGAAGCGTCTCCAAGAAGCTCGCTCGCGGAGGAGGCTCTCGAAGCTGGCAGAATATCAATCATGCAAAACCAGAAGAAGCTGGGCCAGGAGCTCTTGTTAGAATCGCTTTCACTTCACGAACAAATCTACGGCATCATACATCCCGAGGTTGCCAGGGTTTATAACACTCTATCGATGCTTTACTATCAACTCGAAGAGAAAGAAGCTGCTGTGGAGCTTGCACGCAAAGCTGTTCTCGTTTCTGAGAGGACTCTGGGTATCGACAATGCAGAGACCCTCTTGAGTTATCTCAACCTAGGTCTGTTCGGACATGCTAATGGAGAAACGAAACTAGCATTGAAATACATCAAACACGCCTTGGGACTATGGAAAATCATCTACGGTCCAAATCATCCCGATTCTATCACAACCATCAACAATGCCGCAGTCATGCTGCAACACTTGAAGGATTATCACGAGTCACGGCTGTGGTTTGAGGCATCTTTGAAAATTTGTGAAGATGTTTATGGCAAACACTCAATCAACGCAGCAACGCTCCTATTCCAACTAGCCCAGGCATTGGCCCTTGACCAGGACTCTAAAGGTGCTGTGAATCGCATGCGTGAATCATACAACATATTTCTCAGCGAGCTCGGCCCCAATGACAAGAACACCAAGGAAGCTGAAAGCTGGCTTGAACAACTCACACAAAATGCAGTGTCCATCGCTAAGCATGCAAAAGATGTGCAGGCCCGTCGCATCAGAGTGTCTCCACGTGTGACCCTTGGTCAAACACAACCTCAACCGCAAGTCGGACAAACTACGCAAGCAGCAACGGGCCGTGACCCACAGAATTCAATGGGTCTCGATTCTCGCAGCATAGACGAGCTGCTCAAATTCATCGAAGGCAGCGATCAAACCGCGAAAGGAAAGAAGCGCCCTGGGCGCAGCAACCCAAAAAGACGGGGGGGTGCTGCTGTATCATAAGAACCATAGCACAGGAAAATGGTGAGAGGATATATAGGTAATGGAAGCATCGGGCGGCGTCTTGCATGAACTTGCAACTCTTTGAAGTTGTAAGATAATGGATTATTTATGTTCTAGTGCCATATGCTTGGGGTGGCGAGTTTCTGGTGTAGAATTTAGCCTCCGCTCTCACGGTTGCAGCGCTGATGCATCTAAACTTGCATATCTGTACCATAGAAACTGGCTTTCGACCGGTTGTAGTATTAGGACCTATCTTCGCTCCCATGTCACATCTAGTTCCGGGTGCCTTTTTAAAAGTGATTGTCATTGCTTGTTATAATATCAACAACGCAATGATCTTTGGTTCGAAGTCTCGTTCAGCGCTTGGAGTGCAGTCCAAGTGTGCATGTTACAGAATTTGTAATCGCTGATGATCGAGTGAGTCTTACAACTGGATAATCACACACGCAAAGCCCGGATCAAGAAGCCACAATCGCAGCCCTAATAAACCCCAAGACCATTCAGGTGGCCCTAAATCTCGATGAACAAATGCACCTCGCTATGCAGAAAGTGAGATGAGATCACACCCTTCACCTAGTGACCCGACCAACATGCCAAGAGAGAAAAGCAAAGACACCGAGCTTCATTCTAGCGAATTGAGAGCAGGCAAATACAACATCCCGGAGCATTCGAGTTTCGGAAGCGGTCGAGAGTCGTCCTACGACCGACCACTGACTGCGGCACCAACTGCGCTGGCAGCAGGAGCATGAAAGGATCCGATGCTCTGAAAACCTCTGTGGCCAACGTTAGAGAAGCTGTCCCAGTTTTCAGAGTTTTTTGCCTACCTAGTCAAGTCAAACCCTTCATTTTCGTCTTCAATGTCCTCCACCGGTGCCTCTTGCTTTGCAGCCACAGCAATCTTGGTGGGACTAGCTACAGAAGACCGGCGAGCAGGAACGGGGCTGCTACTTGGCGCATTTTCCGCACTCGTATTTGCGCCTTTCGCAGGACTAAGATCAAACGCTGCTCCTTTCATAGGTGTGTTTCCAATATCAGCATATTTCCAGAACGGAGCTGGGGAGCTGGTCGGCATGTGCTGACTAGGTCGTTGTGCCGTCGAGGGAGGAGCAAGACGAGGATGAACACGATGGGGTGCGGGGGTAACAAATGAATTGCCTTCGTCCGGTAGAAAAGAAGACGACAAGACTGGCGGGGAACCGGGTGCGTTGTCAGATAGTCCAAAGGCGTTACCATGGTTTCTTCTATGTCTCGGTAAAGGGCTGCCATCGCCAGGAGCTTGGTCATGGGTTGAGCCAGAGAGACGTCCTCCTCGATCGGGTGTGAATTGAGGGCCGTTTGATGCAAAGGAACTTGCAGGGGGAGAACCTCCAGAACGTGGCGAGCGTTTTGATCGTTGCGTTGAGCTTGGGTTGACGGAGTCTCTTGATCCACGAGCGATTAAGTTAGCACCACCTGGCGAGCCACCTGGGGAGCCTCGATGTCCGCCTCTACCACCCCGCCTACAGTTCTTTGCCATGTCGTCACGGTGATCATCAAGAATACGCCATTTCATACCCTTTCCCGGCTCATCTGTTAAACGGGCTACCTTCTCAAAAGCTTTGTTGAGGGACAGATTGTGGCGGATTGAGTTCTGTTCGACAAATCAGTTCGCTGCACGAAGCTCCTCGAATCAAGGGATTTACCTGCCATCCACCGCCCGTCTGAGCTCGATAATAAGCGTAACTTGTCGTAATATAATTGTATATACCGTTCAGTGTGAGTTTTTCCTCGGGGGTACTTAGGATCGCTTGGCTGATGAGCTGAGCGTAACTGAATGACGGCTTGATGTGCTGATTTTCTTCGAGGCTGAGGTCTATATCCTCGCCAGAGTTCATAACCATGGTACCACCAGCAAAGCCCGGCGACTTTCCAGCGGTGTAGGAAAGCTTCAGACGGCCGCTGACAGGAGTTCCCGGTCTTCGGTAATCAGGAGGTGCTGGAGCGATTGGTTGCGGACCCAGTATTCCATTTTGACCATGAGCAGAAGTCTGTAATGAAGGGAGGGTAGATGAGCCGTGCTCCGCCGCTTCAAGCTGTGCAGCCCTCTCTTCGTCTATTCGCATGAGGTTGGCTCGGACGAGGAATTTCGGGTGCACTTTAAGGCTGCCATCCTGCTCGGGCAAAACGAACATCATCTCTACTCCAGCAACCTCAATAACTTCTCCACTGACAAGAGCATGCTGATGTCCACGAGTAAGATGCTTGTCATCGATTCGGATACCATTTCGGCCATGGACCATGATATTCCATAGCTCGGAATCAGAATCGAAGAAGATTTCTGCATGTGAACGAGATACCATCTTATGTGGACCTAAGTCAATATGAACGCCGCCGTTCGCGCCTGCAGCCTCGGAGCCACCGATACCGTCTTTATGGGCTGAGGTTATCTGAGTTGGAAGGCCACTCTGAGCCTCTGGAGGTCGGCCAATAGTGTTCTTGAGGTTCTTGACATAAAAAGTCCAATCTTTGCCAGCCAGCTTCGCATATGCCTGAACGCCTTCCTTGTTGTTTCGTTCATGAAGCGCATTGGCATGGTCCAAGGTGGCCTGCACTACGTGGGCGGGAACTTTGAGGAAAGGCACCACGGCCGTGATCAGTTCTTCGTCGCTCAGGGCGATGCCGGATCTATCTGTGGGAAGGTCAACAGGTTCGGGCTCTGAGGCGGGCTTCTCTATAGGCGAATTGGCCTTGATATTCTGTCAGCGCTGTCTCAATTGATCATGTAGTCGTGACTTGCCTTCTTTCTTCTCTTTGCAGGCCGTGATGGTGAGGAATCCGGAACCTCGACATTATTGATAGTTTCTCGGCGCGCCCGTTGGGAGCGCTTGCTTGATGGGGGCATAGTCTCGAATTAAATCGGCATACGATTGATGTGCATGTGCTTGGAGGATAGAGTCGAAGCTGTGGAGGGACTGGAAATGTCAGCGGTCTTGGTAGTTGGAAGGCTGGTAGCGAGTGGGCCGAGGGTGAGCGTCTCTCGACCTTGAATTATTGACCGACCTTGGGAGAGAAAGCAGCGATGTCCGGGATTCTTATGGAAGAGGCAGGCAATCAATCATAGGCAGTTGTGGCTTTGACGTGGTTTTGATTCCCTTATTTGCGGTTGCGTCGTGCGCGATTGCTTCGAAATTCCCGGACACTTTCACGCGAGGGCGCGTCGACAATGTCTTTATGACTTTCTCGCCTTTTGCGTCGGCTGCTCCAGGACAGCAACACAAGCCGAGCGAGCGAGCAAAGATGATGGACGTAGAGGTGGAGGCGCTGACCCGCGAGTCGAGTCGAGGGGTGGTGGAAAGAGATCAGGGCGTTCGGAGAACTTCTGGGATTTTTCATTCGCCAAAATTCGCATGTCAACAGCTCCGGTGGTTCTACCAGACCAGGCGTGCTTAGTCTAACTTAGTCAGCGCCGTTAGTCACGTGCCCCAGCTCCTGCCCTGCATTCGGGGAAGTTTCTGCCGCTCTTCATCATGAAACCACCAAATAGACAAGCGCCATCCCTTTTCTGCAACGGCTAAGCATGCCTTTTCCGCATGTAGACGTAGCGCTTAGGGTTATTATCCCCTGTGGTGTTTACTTTCTGCTCCGTCAATATCAATGTTGTCATCTCGTGGTAGACAGAAACCCTAACACTAAACGTATCAACCCTAGTGGGACATTTTTATTGCTTCCCTTCTAGACATTTTGTCAAGTTATCCTCCATCAAGGAGGGTCACTTCGACTTTCGAGTGTTCTTCAGTGTCAAAACTCCCTGCCTTCAGGTCCAGATGAACGTCCCCACTTTACCTCAGCTGATTTACATGAAAATTGTAATTCCGCCTTTCGTGTCCATCACGGGGGTATCACCAGTGGTTGTCAGAAATCGTGACGCAATAGGGTTTTCAATGTACTATAGCTCGAGGGACATTTAGAGCCTAACTGCCATTTTGTTTTTTTTTAAATATTTCTTAATCTGGGGAATAATCTGAAAAGGAGTGGCTCGTCGCTTTACGAATGTTCCATAAGTTATAGGACTTTGAAACGCAGCTTTGCGCCACGAATTCTGACAACCACTAGTGGTATATACAATCTTGACGTAACAACCGCCGAGCGATCCTTCGCGACTGGCCAGCCAGCCTTGTTCGACCACCTCACATTCGCAGGCCCAAGAAGTCATATCATTCCGCTGAACTTGTTGGGGCACACCCAGTGCTATCTACTTTGATTATTTTGTGGCATTCCGAACGCTCCATCTGTCATAGTGACTTTGCCACATTTTCTTGACCATTTACTTTGCAATATCATGCCCTCACAGCAGACACACAATCCGCCCCTAATCCTCCGTCCCGAATCAAGGTCGTACAATTCAATTGCTGTCCCCTCACTTTTCGTTGAGGAAAAGGTCAATGACAAACAGAATTCAATTTGCTTGTAAATGCTGGTCGATATTTCCAACTTTATAAAAGCGCAAAATAGCGTGTTGCACGGCATTTTGAATCCTAGCAGGGACTTGAACTAGTTATGAGTTAATGTTAAGAGTCCAAATCTTTACAAGACTGTTTTTCAATCTATTATACTATCCGTCTTAATAGCGAGGGGGCAATGAGCAGGATTGAGTCTTGCGATTTACGTGCTACATTCTTTATTGCTTCTTCTGTTTCTCCTCGCTTTCTTGAGATTTATTTTCCATTCGAGTATCGATTGGAGCTAGTTAATAGAATATCTCTTTATTGTAGTTTATTTACAAACTATTCCTGTTCTAGTACAAAATGTGAAATGGGTAATGAAGGGGATCTGTACATCGGATCATATTATTAAGGATACAGAAAATACAAGGGAATGAGATTTGGTTCGGCTCTTATCCTTACCTATCTTTCCTTGATCTTAGAAGCCTCGATCTTTGCGACTCCCATATTGCTGCAAGTACATCCTCTGATACAACCTTGAAGTGATTAAATTATACGAGGACTTCTTTAATGAAACATGATAGATCTTACTCCAGTGAGGTATTTTGTGTCCGCCTGGCATCTTTGTCTCCAGGTCTCAGTGTGATTTAAATAAGGATCACCTCAAATCCGAGAGCCTCGAGCGCTCCACATGTTTTGGGATGATGAGCCTCTTTATCTCGTTCAGCTAAGCTGCTTCTGCCATATTGGAGCATGAAGCCGTGCCAATTTGTATCCATCGGAAATATAATTTAGAAAAAGAGACCAGAGAGGCCTTAAACATCCTTTTTCGATCTTCGGCAATCGTACTGCGACTTTGCGAAGATCCAGCATCGACCTGCTCTTCATTCCACCCATTCGGCATTGAATGATGAACCTCCGTTGTATGCACCCACGCTGCAAAATCCAAAGACCTCCATACCACGCATCACTGTTCCCTCAAGCTCAACCTGAAATACCTCCATTTCGACTTGCGGGAGAAATGTTATCGGCTACGTCAGAATGCATCGGACCAACCATATCATATCATAACTCACTTACCAAGAGAGAAGATTGCTGACTTTCGCGGCCGATGACAGACAGACAAGCCAAATGGCTCGGGCCGCTGCATTAGAATACTGTCGGACGATCGCAGTTGCAACGAGGCCCTTATTTAAGATGAAGAAGCAACCAGCCACCCTCTCGTTGGCAAAGACGAGAAAGTCTCGAGATCTACCACTGAAGGCTCCAGCAGCTCGTAATCTCCAGCTACAAGCACTTACACTTTTTCCTTTCGTCGCACCCGCCTTCTGATAATTTCAAAGGGGACTTGAGGTAAACCCAAGTGTCTTCCCGGGCCCCTCTCCCGATCTTGCATACGGCAATGTGGCAAAGCAGGCAACCTCTGAGCAAGTTTTCGGATCTAGAGAGACAATATGCCTACCTCTTCTTTTGCAACCTTGCCGTCATCCTCAGCAATTACCGACATGTTACTTGACAACTCGGAACCAGGAAGGGAATTACACACCTAACTAGGTCAACGAAATGTAAAATATAATCATCCATGTACCCGGGGCCGCGAAACTGGTGTGGGGGTACTTGCCATCAAGTCACAATGCATTTACCGGTACCTTGAAAACTTCCTAGCGACAATTAGGTAGGAATCCCGCTGCATGCAAGGACCCCACTGAGGGACACTTCACGTGGACCACACGTACCGAATATTGGAAGCGGTGTTTGAGGAATTGAGAGAGGAAGTCCTGTGAAAAGAAACCTTCTAGTCACGTAACAGTAGATAGGCAACCAATGGAGAGGTAACCACCCATGCCAACATATTCATGCAAGAACAGATCTCTGGCTTGGGAGTTTGCCCCAGGGATCCGGGAAGGCATCCGAGACGGGCCGAACACAACGACTTTCGGCTCTGCCGGTTCTCAACTCGGTATTGACAACACGGAAATCACGTCCGCCTGTCCAGCACAATCCTAACTAACACGGGGGCTGCTTGCGAAGCTGTGGCTCATGACCCGAGTCTTGACTCGATCCGAAGAGGCACCAAGGAAGGCTTTTGCACCCCCTAGACTAAGGTACGGTGAGCAAGAGACTTTTAGCGCATGGCTACGAGTAGTCTACGATGGGATCTGCGCCTCTGACAAAATGACAAGTGGAGGGCTGGCGCACGAACGGAAACGCTCCGAAGATGCTCAAACGGCCCTCCCAAGTCTCGAGGTACCGCGCGCGTTCGTGCTGAGCAAGGTGTGGGAGCCGACGGGCGAGAGCCAAATACCGTGGCCGCGTGCCGGTCACAAAGTTCAGAGTTCAAGAGAGCGAATCTTGGATGTCAATTGTCGACTCCGCCCAGACCAAGTCTCATCCATGCAGGGTTCCGATCGTGCGCGTGATTAAGAAAAAACCGCGCGATACACTAAGGCCTGCGACATGTTTCCGGGTTGTCGAGGTGGTGATGTTCTACACTGCGGAGGAGTTGGGATAAAAGTGCCAGAAGTTGATGTGTGATTCTCTTAAACAGATCGGTTGATCGCCTGAGCTAGATCAAATCGGATAGGAGATGTTACACAGGAAATGCCTTATTTCAACGGTCAACGTCTTGTTGCACCTAGCCATTGCCCTAAGTTGCACACCAACAGCTGCAGCCCTCTTAAAATCCATCCACATCAGTGTAGAGTCTGTCAGTACTCAAGATCTGCCGGTGGACGGCCCAGGGTCTTCCCTTGGAAGCCCAGAATCCGTGGCTACCAAGCATGCCGAAACCCTGGATGCGACGGATGAGTGCTTGAATTGTTGATCGAAAACGGACAAACGGACACAGGCAAAGATGGCACCGCAGCATCCACGCTCGCCCTGGACGAGGCCGAGTCGGCAACTCCTGCTATTGCAGCAGCAGCAGCCCTGGGGAGTGAGGGGCAAAATGCTGCACTCAAGTCTGCTCTACTCTGCTTTGAGCTTTGCATGGCCCCTGCGCAAGGGCCGCTCGATCGACTGCCGTTGATGTCCATTTACACGGAATCGAATTCAGACAATGGGCCCAAAATCGGCAGCATCTGATCAGTTTGATCCCGGAAAACCGTGTGAGGCGTAGGATAGGTGAGATAGCAGCCCAGGTTTGACTTAGTATGGGCTCATGGGCTATGGACGCCGCACAACCATGGGCCTTGGTCT
>Ga0302325_10016276_pt1 | contig 15770 bp, 6 predicted proteins | sample Palsa_T0_2_FD_201948 | JGI IMG/M metagenome (GOLD analysis project Ga0302325, IMG submission 201948) | Peat permafrost microbial communities from Stordalen Mire near Abisko, Sweden - Palsa_T0_2 | ecosystem: Environmental > Terrestrial > Soil > Palsa > Peat permafrost | place: Sweden: Abisko...
TTATATTATAAAGTAAAATCTTCTCCCCCCTTGCTTTTATATTTCTTTGTTAATATTAAGTAAGAGATTAACTTAATATAAGATATCACTTTTATAGTATTTCGAAATAAGCATAAAAATGTAAAATTTGCTATTAAAGTAATCCGAGACGCTAAAAATACGATAAAAACATTAAATAAAAGGTTTATACCCTTTTTCCTTTTTATTTTAAGTCGCTAATCTCGCTTTAATAAGCTCGAATATTCGTTTTACAAAGGCCTCGAGCCTTTGCCCCTATTTTATTTACTAATACTTTTTGTACTTGCTATTCTAATAGTAAAAGGAGCATTTTAAAACTATAAAACAATTAAAGAACTTTTCGATATTAACCCGCCCGATAATAAGATATATTACCTTTAATAAGATTATAATATAGTTAATTTGCTTTTCTTTAAAAGTATATTTAAAAGAGCCTCTTTAAGCAAGATCGAGAACGCGATTATATTTAATAGTCGTTTCCGAGGTTTAAACTTTTGTGCCGGCTACTTTGTGCCGGCAATCATACATAATTTTAAAGCCTTAAACTTAATTAAAATTCGTATATATACTAAATTTTGCATATTACTTCTTATATTAATTAATATTTGCTTAAACCTCTTATATTTAAAGGTTAATATAAAGAAGCACGCTAGCTAAAGGGGCTTAAATATATTTCGCGACTACTATTTGCTAAACCTTATTATAAATAGCTAAGCTAGCTACTTCGGCACTTAAGTGCGCCCTCTTATAAATAACCTCTTTTTATCTTTAACTTTACCTTATAACTTATAGCTCGACTAATTATTATTAGCTAAGAAGAAGTATAAGTTTAAAAATTCTTTAAAATATATCGATTTAGACAAAGAAATAGCAAGTTTAATAAGGAATAAAAACCCAAATTCGATTAAAGACTAAAGGAAATTATATAAATAGCGCTATAAGTTTAAGTATAACGCACTTTATATATAGTAAAGGCGCTAGCTAAATAAACTTAAGCTTTATAAAGCAAAGAACCTTGCTTTAAAAAGATATTACCGAATTATATTCCGCTAAACTCGATTTCTTATACTTAAGCGCGACTGCCTTATATTTAATCTTCTCGAAGTTGCACCTTTATATAATACTATTAGCCTTGCTGCCCTTTGTAACTTAGTTGCGCTATATTTAAAGGAAATTAAAGTTAATATTTAACTTAGCTTAAAACAGGAAAAATGTAGCTACTTAACCCTTAAAGTAGCTTATAACTAGAAATATATATATAACTATTATAAGAAGGGCCGAGTTATTAAGTATAATTTTGCTAAACTTTGCTTTCTTTGCTATAATTAGATTTTTGCTAAGTTTAAATAAGAAAATTATTATTAAGCTTATTTAAATAATTTAAAGAACTTTCTTATATAATATAATCCTCTTATTTATAATAAAGTTCTAGCGACTTTTAAATATTATAGCTTTTATTTAAATAATTTATTATTACTAGCTATAAAGCAAATAATATAACTTCTTCTTCGAAAGAAGTAAAAAGAGTATATTAATAAATGCTTTAATAAATATATCTAAGACTAAAGCGGTTAACCGCTTTATTATCCTTATTTATCCTAATATAAAGGAGCTTTTAAATTACTATTGCAGTTGTAGTTTTATCTTTAAAATGTTTATTATTACAAATTTATTAATAAGCAAGAAAAACTAAAAAAGTTAAGATAAGATAATAAAATAAATACTAAACTTATATAAGCAAAGAGGCAAAGGTCCGGCTATATAAGAGAGCAAGGTATAAAAAGCTTAGCTCTTATTAAGTTAAAATACGATTTTATTTACAAGATAATAGAGGTAAATAGTCTATAGTTAAGGCGTAACACATTTATATTACCTTTTATTAGCGCTACCTTACTTTCTAGTAACTTTACAAGGTTATCTATTAGCTTAAAAGATAGTAATTAGATAGATATTAACGTTTTAACCTTTAATAAAATACTAGTATCGTTTATTTATTTTAATATCTTTAAAAAGATTAATCCTTAGCTCCTTTATTAGCTAGTTGTGCTATTTATTACAAAGACGATAGCGTTAAACTATGCTATAATTAGCGTAATAAATCTTATAAGCCCTAATAAATTGCATAATTATCTCTTAGCACAAAGAAGTTTTATATAAGATATATATCTATTTTAAAGTATATATATTATTAACACTTTAAGTAGCTACTTTTAACTTTAGCTTAAAAGATCCGATATATGCAAAAGATAAAAAAAGCTATTGCGATTTTAGAGTTATTATTTTTAGTATAAAGCTTAAAGGTTCGCTTAATATAATATTAAGCACTAAAGTAAAAACTATTAAATAAGAAAATTATAATAGCTTATATAGCGATTTTATAAGTAGCTATAAAAGTTAAAGTAAGTTAATACTTTTTTTATTTTATATATTTTTACTAATAATATATAAAATATACCTATTATCCTCGATAGTAGCGCGCTACTTAATATTAGCTTTATTATAAAGCTTTTTTGTATAAAAGATGCCCCTCTTTTTAATCTTTTAAGCATAACTTTATTGTTTTAAAGTAAGTATACAAATAATAATATTGCAAGCGCAATTTGTAAAGCTTAAAATTAAAAATAGTTGCTAACTTATTAAAGTGCTATTTAGTAAGCCGAGCTACTTGCTATAACCCTTAAGGATAATTAGTATATTATTAAGCGAATTTTTAGCTATAAGGTTAATTAGCTTAAAGGTTACAAGAAAGGGATTATTTAATACTTAATTAAGTAAGAAGGATATTTAAACGAGGAAAATAGCTTTGTTGATAAGATATATAAAGATTTAATTAAAGTATATATTACTATAGCCGGGAAACTTCTTAAAAAACGCTGCGTTTAGCTTAAGAGGCGGAAAAAGATAATTACTTAATATCTTGTCAAGTAAAGAGGGTATTTAAACAATTAAAGCATTTAAATTAATAAAAATAATATATATAAAGGTCTTATAAAGGCCTATTATAGTGCAATCACGATAGCTTAAAGTTGCTATAGCTAAAGGCAAGATATATTTAGTATTATTTTTAGATTTTTTATTTTTATATTTTAAAGTATATTTATATATATAGCTATTTCTTTGCTAAGCTCTTTATAGCTATTACAAATTTGCTATATACAGTTAATATTCGTATATATTAGGCTTAACTAAGTTATAAAATAGCCAAAAATACTTAAATTTAAAATATACTAATTTAAATATATCCTTATATTCTTATTAACACGAATTAAACGACAATTTGTAGTGCTTATTAGCGCGTACCCGCAAATAAAAGCCGTATATATTATTGCGCTCGAGTAATCTTTCGGGTTTAATCCTTTTAAGTAATATCTTAAGATAAATATATCTACTAAGAGGATTAGAAATTACCTTTATTTTACTATTTAGCTTAATTTAAGACATATAATTTAGCTTATTTATATATTTGTCAAATTTAGGTTACTAAGACAAAACATTTAAATATTTGTTAAAAAGTATTATATATAACTTATTATCCTTTATATATTATAATATATTACTAAACCGGCTTATAAGTTTATCTTTATATATCTTAATAATATATATAAATCCTTTATCGATATACTTTTGCTTTGTTATATTATTTCTTTTTATTTATTTCTTATATTTCTCTCGAAACTTAAAAGAGACGTTAATTGCGCTATTTGTTTAAATGCATTTTTTAATATTAAAGGATATATTATTAAAATACTAAGCTATTAACTTGTTATTGCTAATTAAGTTATAATAAAGAAATATTGCAGCAAAACTTGATATAAAGCATTATAAAGTAATAAAATAAAACTTTATAATGCATTAATTGCTACTATAATTATATTACTATATTAACTAGACGTCTAAGACACGTTTATCCCTATTTAGCATACCTTTAATTAACTAAAACTTAGCTAACTTATAATAGTTGTCGTGTAATTTAGTAATATCCTCCTTTATATAACTAAGAAGTAACTAATGCATACTTATACTTGTTATATAAATTATAAATATAGCTATATAATGCATATTGTCTTTAATATAAAAGTTATAGTCGGATATCTTAAAGCTATACCCGGGCTTAAAAAAGTTAATTAGCCGGGATCCGGATAGTATTACCTTTAACTCTTGTATTACTTTCAATAGCTCTTTAGTATTATTTATAAGGTTATTAAATATAAGCTTATTATCTTCCTTTATATACTTTAACTTCTCTTTTACGCCTTTATTTAAGTGGGCTCTTAAGACCTTTATAGTATTATTAACATAGCTTATATTTATATAAGCGAGTATATTTTATATAATATTATAACTTAGCTTTGCCTTATTATAAGTTAGTAGTTTATAGACTATAAACCCGGTATTACTTATTAGAAAGTGCTAACTAGTAGCGCAATTAAATTATAATATAACATCCTTTAAAGACGTATAAATAAATAGCAAAGCAAAATAAACTTTGCTTAATTAAATGCTTAAAATTCTTATATTATATCTTTTGCCTTTATATATCTAATTTTATATACTATTAGTTTAAGGGTAAAGGGGGGCAAAATAAGATCCCTTAAAAATAGATATCTTAGAATAAGTTAAGGGTATAAAAACGGCTTTGCATTATATGCGTGTCTTTGCCTTATTAAGTTTTTACTTTATATTTAAAAGATGCGCGGTAAGTATTACTATTATCCTTATTCTTAGTTTTATCATTTATAAATTAAATAAGCTTAATCCGAACAAGCAACTTAGAGCAAAGCAAATAAAGAAGCAAGTGTTAAAAAGAATTATTAAAGCACATTTGTAAAATCTCTTTTATAACTACTTTAACTATACTAATATTACTCTAGAAAGTAGAATAAGCATTGCAATAAAACTATTACAAGTTCGTCTAATCTCGGGTATTAATAACCCTTATACTTAAAAATTATTACTAGAAAAAAAGTACCTCTTCTTAAAACATATAAGTAACTATTTAATTAGCGCTTATAAGGAATTATATAAAGAAATTAATATTTTATTTAAGGCTATATCCGTCGAAATAACATAAACTAAGACCGGTTTAAAAAACGTTACACAAGTCCTCACTTTAGCCGAGGTATATAGACACATTAAGTTCTAGTCTTAGCTAACCACTTATATAGAGTCCGTAGCTTAGCTTTAGCGTAAAGATAAATAAATTGCAACTTGAAAACACGAAGATTATACAAGAACTAAAGCAATAAAGGGAGCAAGCTACAAAAGAATCCGAACTTAAGCAACGCTCGGAGCATAAATTAAATCGGCTTAAAGCTACTAATAATGCACTTTAGCTAAAGCTATAAAAGAGTATAGTAATAGCGGACTATTTTAGAAACAATATATGTTAATACATGCATGTAATAACTAAAATCATAAAGCTAGTAGACGGATTGCAGACTAGACCGAGCTCTTATAAGATACCTCGAGTATAAGGGATAACCAAGTATATTTACAAGATAACCTGATAATTGAAACGATAATTGCTCCTAATTAATAGGGCAAAGAATCTAACATCCATCCCGGTACCACGAGCCACCCGGTGTCGCGAGCCACAATTAACTCCGAAACTCTCGCAAACACCTGTTTTGGATAGATTGACTTTGTGTTGCTTTATTCATATTCTACAGCCATTTTCCTTCCCCAAGCACTAATTTATGACAAGCTCAATCGCATAGTGACGTGCCTGCCGATCAATTCGATGGTGCCATCCATCCCCGCTTCCGAAGCCAACCCTTGCATCATGGTGATTGAGGGCATCCATTCCGGCTGGTAAAAAAATACTATAAAGCCATAATCAAGCGTATCTTGATCATGGACTTTAAAGGCGTTGCGGCTGTGGAACAATGTGATAGCATGGGTGCGGAGATGAGAGGTAGGGAATGATGGGAAGTTTTAGCGTGATCCGGTTCATGGAGCACTGTTTAGCTAAGCAGATAACTTAGCTTCGAGTCATCTGGCAAAAACGTACTAATCACATTACCTCGGTAACTCGAACAGAATGTGGCGCAAGCGCTCGACCCGTCTAGCCAGAACACCGAGCTGAACCTGGCCTGATGTGTCCGTGCAAACTCGACCGCCAGCTGCGTCTTGCCCATACCGCCCATGCCGCGGAGCCCGTACACGATCTGTCGTCGTTGTCGTTGTCGTCGTTCCCGTGCTGGCAGGAGCGCCCGTTCGAGCTTGCCCATCTCGTCTCGACGCGGCACGAACGCTTTCACCATTGGCACGCCTTCGAGGCTAAAAGGCGTACGATACTGTTCGAAGCATGTGCAAGACTTAGCTACGGGCACATTTGATATTCATGCGTGGCACCTAGTGCGTACTACGCTGGGGATTGCACGTTGAGGGGGAACAACTCTGGTTTCGTTATCCAGCTGTCAATGAATGGGGAGGGAACTCGGTGTTTGACCATGCTCCAAGCATCTAACGAATGTTATGTAAACTTCGAAATTTGCCTATGGCTTCAAATAACATTATCTAGGCTGAACGCAATGTCCCGGGAAGTCATGTCAGGGTGTTGAATAACATTTGGCCTCGACCGCTCTTTCCACTATTTCCCACTCAGACCGCTTCGCAATGCCGAGATGCTAGGCGCAAAGAAATACTCGCCGCCCCTCATAGTCACGAATTGCGAGATTGTTAACTGTGTTGCAGTGGACGTCAGCTTCGTTTGGAATTCGCCGTTAACAAATCGATCTCCCTGCTTTATCTGATCTACTTGGCCAATGATAGGATCGAGGCCGATCTCTAAGTTGGGGGGGAAGTCCTCGTTGTTACTCCAAGTGGCCTGTAGTTGTCTAAAGCCGTCCTCGATATGAGCTTGGTAGCAAGCGAAGAGTAGCCCACGTCTGGATGCATCCGCTACACCTTCCTTGTAGTCAGTTCCGTAGGGTATACCGTTGCGAACGATCCGGGCCCGATTGTTCATTCTGTCACCATTGCTGTCGTCAACGATGACTCGAGGGTTCGTTTTGCGGATATGTGCCGTGAAAGGACACTGGGCATCATTTTCGGGAAACTGAAATTCGTTGTCATCCTTCGTCTTATCCTTGGCGAGCGGAACTCCTAGACAGCTGTTAGGGCTTGAGCGAGATGGTGGTGCATGATTGTAGGTATATACCGGCTTTGTCACGTCCCATCAACTTTGCGCCAAACTCTTCCTCGGTCTTGCATCCTGCAGTCAAAAACTTGTCCTTGGTGAATGCCTTGAACTTTGCCACATCTTGCTCCAATTTACGGAATACAAGGAAAGAACCATTGTTCATCCAAGAAGGCCGCAGGGGCGAGCTACCCGTTTCGCTGTGCGTATTCGGACCGACAAGGATGAGTGATGGGTTTGTAGCCATGGTCCAGGCCCCCTTCTTGAGCTTCTCTGTCTGCTCGGTCGACAGCTTGTCTATACCTCGCATGAGCGGCTGGGATATCCCGTCCTCGAAGTCAAAGCTACGTCAAGCTCAGCATGGGGTGCTGAAACGGGGGACGTTCTTACTGTTCTTTACCCTTCGACGTTCCTTCCCTGACCCAACCATCGACTCGCGAAGTTACAGCGCCAGGTATGTCACTGATCACGGTGCCTCTTTGGAGGACATCTTGAATGGCCTTCAGGAGCTTATCAACGTCTGCTTTGGTACTCCCGCCAACCTTGAGCATGCCGTGAATCTTTGGAGCCCGGTCAGCCGTAGATTGTGTGAACGGATTTTCCCATGAGGTTGCTGCTGGATCGTGCAGCGTGTCTCGCGCCATACCGACAGAGAATACTTTATCTGTTTCTTTAATGATTGACAGATCCAAAGCGCCGGAATTGATCTGGTTTGCTTTAGCTTATGCAACTCTACCTATACATATCCGGGCACTGACATTTGCCAGTCCTGTAATGGTAAATGCGATCAAGGCATTTGAGACTGGGATTCTGTCCTTCTCAGGCTTCCAACCTCCGCCGGCACCATTTGCCGAGATATAGGCTTGATCAGCCAGGACCTTGTCCAGAGTTGAAATCAAGGGCAAGCGTTTCTCCTTGTTGCCTGCGGTCAAGATCTGGTCTGAAGGGTCAGTGGCTAGCTTTGCCAGAGCAGTCCTGAAAAGAACTGCATCTTTGATCACAAAGAAATAATATGCTTCGTGATATTTTGGGAAACCTTTGCTCCAGATGTCGCCTTGGACATCTCCGTGCGAGCCAAGCTCTATTGGAGCCATTGTTTCAACTGTACGAGGTAGCTGTTCGGGTAAATGAATATTGTTGCGAGGAGAAAGGGCATGATATCGTGCAGGTCGTGCGTGACCGATGCTCAATCACCGCGTGCTCCCTGGGACTCAGCTGAACTCTTGCCTGTAGCATGGATGCTATTCCAAGGTCCAGACTCGCCAAGATTGAGCACTAGAACGAGCGTGCAGGACGAACAACATATCTTCAGCCGCGGCTGAGGACGAAACGGCACCAAGCTCACAGTTCAGCACTGGTACGGAACATGCCGGAGACATGGCCTGGATCAAATGCAAGGAGTTGACGTGCATATGATCGTGTGGTTGTTGCGGCTGGAGTCTGCCCGGCCTCCATTGCGACATTGCAGCATTGCGGTGTTGGCACGTGATTTGCCAAACTGATAGGACAACGCTTTCGGAAGCACCCGCACCTAGCGTTCTACAGCTTCAGTTAAAGCAACAGTTTACCTTGTTTTACACCTTATTTGCAGGCATATTCATCAGCGGCATTGACATCGAGGCGGTTGAGTCTGCAGGTTCCCGTCGTTCGGCAAAGCTTGACTGGACTAGATCTAACCTTATCTTGGACGGGACTAGACCTTTCTTGGACAGCTGAGCCCATGTATGTTCGCTTCGAGACTGCAAAGTCGGTTAGCTGACAGAAAGCAGTGCATTCTTCAGTTCAAAGCTTCACACACTCTGACAGCGACACTGCAGCTGCAGAGCTCAGCGCTGCAATGGTGTCTCTCATGGCTTGTCGAAGTTGGGATCTCGAGCGTTCTCGAACCAGCCATGAACTTGGGCATTGCAGCATTCTCGCAATTTCTATGGACTCCCCTCCAAGCAAGCTGAAATAGCTCGCCTAATCGTGCATATTCTCGATCCAGCCATGAACTTTGGCATTGCAGCATTTTCGCAATCCCATGGACTCCCCTCCAAACGAGCTGGAATACTTCGACTGATCGTGCATATAAGAGACTTCCGTTCAAGCGAGCTGAAATATCTCGGCTAATCGTGCATATAAGCTGCTCAAAGCTGAGTAGGCTGGCCAACTGCATGTATCGCCCGTCGATGGAATTGCAGAGATGGCTCTCAATGTGCATATCAGCTGAGGTCCAAGTCCTCAGCTGAGCCATGCAGCTCAGCCTTCACGTTATGCAGCGACGGAACGTGGTTGCAAAAAACGCTCGGTCACAAATGCCTTTGATGTTTCCTAGTCCTCCCACGCGATTGTAAAGAAGCAATTGTCTCACCAACTGCTGGGTTGCTCTGCTATCCATCTTCTTTGACTACAAGGAAAAAAATCAATTGCTCAGTTAGTGAGACTCAAATTTGCCTTCGGCCACAGCAACCATAGGAATTACATATCAGTTACAATGGACCTGCTCCGTCGTCACTTTTCTAAGGGCACCGGCGACCAAGGCTCAGATCATGACCGCAGTGTGTATCCAGCCTGGCCAGATGACAAAGGAGAGCTCGAATGGGGTATCAGGACTGAAGTGCCTCGAGCCCGACGCCGCTCATCCCGCAATCAGAGACTCTTCCTCGGCATGAAGCTTCTGTTCGTGATCATATTGATGACAACACTCTGGAAAATAAGCTCTCCTGCTTCAAGCAAGGCCTATGCGAGTCTATGCGCATACCTGGGAACCGAAAAAAGGCCACCATCTCCTCCAAGCCACTTACAATCAGCTGCGAACTTCTCTGCATCAGAAATCACGCTCTTCCCGCTCGCAGCAAAACCCGAGCCTAAAGATCCGGTCAACGCTGAAGTGGTAGATCGAAGTGGTTGGAAGGCTGTATCTTGTGATTCGTCTGCTAATGGGTTTGATTGCACGACTGCTCACACAGTAGCCAGAGATACATTCTGGAAGAGCGGCCCTGATCAAACTGACCAAAAACATTGGATCGCCATCGAGTTTCCCCAACCCATCGATATACACAGCATCGAGATGACTCCGGCGACTACCGACTTGGAGACTGGTGGTGCCCCCAGGCAACATCGCGTGGACATTTGTAGTGATACATTGCAATCGTGCAAGGCGAATGAAGAGTTGTGGCGGCCTGTTGCAGTTGGGACATGGCGAGAAACCAACTTGGCCGGTAAGAATCGTCCCTCCAGTTGAGCGGCTGCAGAACCCACTGACATGAACTCCAGAAAAGTACGCCACCTTCGAGCCTATACAGGCGAGGAGCGTACGGCTTGTGGTACTTGATATAACAAGCCGCCAATTGGGCGCAAAATTCACGTTGATCAAAGACCTCAGGATCTGGCGTGTGAAATCAAAACAAGCAGTTGTCAAGGACGGGGGTCAGTGGGGTCTGACACTGGATTTTCCCTTGGTGCCCGTCACAGCATTCCTCAATCCGAGGACCGACCACTTGATCACGTTGGCTGCCGACAATGCCGATGGCTTTGAGATGAGCGGAGGCACCAATCGAAGGACAGTGATGGCCACATGGAACCCCAAATCCAATGCGATCGTTGAGACCACGATTAGCGAGACCCAACACACCATATTCTGTCCTGGTACATCCTATGATGCGGATGGTAAAGTGCTGCTAACAGGTGGATCAACCTCCCTAGCCTTTACCATCTACGATCCTGTCGTGGGCAGCGATGCAGATCCAGGTAAAGCCAAACTTGCGTGGACCAGGCCTAAGGACAAGAATGGCGCACCACGGAAGCTGCAAACCGGGCGTGGCTACCAAGGACAAACATACCTGCCAAATGGTAAGACATTCGTGATTGGAGGTGCCTGGGGTTTCAACCGTTGGGGAGAATTGAACAAAAGTCGAGATGGCGAGATATACAATCCTGGTTCCGATAACAATCCTGGCGGCTGGGAGCGTTTGAAGGACGTCCACGCCGATGCCATCAGAATGGACGCAGTGTACGATCCTGGATGTAAGCCGGAGAAGAACAAACCGCCACCGACATGCTCAAAGATTGATTGGCAACAACATCATCCCTGGCTGTTTGCTTGGACGAACAACAGCGTTTTCCACGCAGGACCATCCAAACGGATGAATTGGATCTCCACTGAAGGGGACGGAAGCATTCAAAGCGCAGGTGTTCGCGGTGAGGATAGTGATGCTGTATGCGGTATTGCTGTCATGTACGATGCCGTAGAAGGACGCATTCTCACAGCTGGTGGAGCACCCAACTATCACTACTGGATCACAAAAGAAGATCGAGGCCTTGGAAGCCGCTTGGAATCGTCCAGGAACGCTTTTGAGATGCAGCTGGCCAACGTTGGTGCTCAGGTCACTGCGAAACAGGTCTCACCCATGAGCCGCCAGCGCATTTTTGCCAACGCCGTCATCCTACCGACCGGGGACGTCTTTGTGGTCGGCGGCCAGGTGAGGGGCGAACCGTTCCTGGATGAGACATGGGTGAGCGTCCCTGAGATCTACACGCCTGCACCGGGTGGCAAGGGTGGAACTTGGAGCCTGGCTGCTCCACACTCCTCACCCCGAGTCTATCATTCTTGGGCGCTTTTGCTGCTCGATGGGTCGGTCCTCGTCGGCGGCAGCGGTCTCGGTGGAGACACGACAGACCATTATGACGCTCAAATCTACAAGCCCCAATATCTCGTTGGTGGTGCAAAGCGGCCCAAGATCGTGTCGATCGCCGACAACAAGGTTCTCTACAAGGTTGGCGACAAAGTAACCATCACCACTGACATGGCGATTGATGCCGTCAGCCTCATTCGCTACAGCGCAGCCACTCACGCTCTTAACAACGACCTCAGACGTATTCCACTGAAGCCTACTGTGGTCGGAGGAGGGAGTGCTAACACGTATTCTTTTGTCATTCCAGGAGAGTCTGGTGTCACACTCCCTGGCTACTGGATGTTGTTTGTCTTGAATAACAAGATACCCAGTGAGGCAAGAACTGTCCGGATTACCTTGGATGGTAAAGAGAAAGCCTGAGACCAAGCCACTTGTTGAAGGAAGAAACGCGGTGACGAGTAATGTATCGTAGAATCATTCTCATGCAACAACGTTGATGACAGTCAGAGTGTGGCTGGTAATGAATCATGAAGGAAATGTGTTTGCAGCCGCTGGACTGCCACGTCCAATCCTTCAACAGCTTGCTTCGCGACCTCGCGCTTGGGTCCGGTCTCATCATTTCTAGACATATTGCCACGTCTTTGGTCTGCCACCACAGTGTCTCGGATTCATACCAAGTAAGTTAGATTATAACCAAGAAATACTTTGATGAGCGACGCGACAAGAGACACAAGGAACGGGGCGCTTGCGGGCTGCGGATGCTGACGTGTCATCGGGGCGCTTGACCCCGCGATGTCGACTAGTAGCCACAGATGTACTAGCCACAGTATGGCCGAGGCCAAAAAGCCACTTACGGAGTTTTAGTGTAATGCCTGCCGTACCAAGCTTTACAGAGCTCTGATTGGATTGGGGAGGTGGGGCTTATTCCGGGCTGACGGGCCTTGACTGGAGGTACCGATCGGGGTGGCAAACAATGCATGCATCGATCCGTGCTAGTTGCAACAAGCCAAATGAGAACATCTCAGCTTAAGAGAAACGCTCTAAGATCGGAGTACTTTCACGCATAGCTATCAAAAGCGATGAAAATATAAGGACGGGGTTGTGAGAGAGATGTGTGAAAATCGCGCTAGAAAGGTGCTATTTGTAGAAAGGGCGAGGAAGCGACGACGTAAGTGTAATATTTGGGTTTAAAGGTATCTTGTTAGTCCAGGATTGCTAAAGAACAGAAGTCGACTGGATAATAGGTAGTACCAGTGTAGCTGCGAGTTATAATTGCATCTAGGACGAGGTACCTGGAGATGTGGCTCGCCAAGTCGGGTGGCTCGGCACACCGGGATCGATGTTAGTTATACCAATTCAAAATCAAATCCTTTAAGACATTTGTCCTCTTGCAACTTGAATTCTTTCCCCCCAAATTAGTGCCCTACTATAAGTATACCGAGTTTTAAGATTTTTAAGGGCTTTAATTATAAGAAAGAAATAAAAATTAGATATTGCACATATTACTATCAAATTTCGAGAAGAAAGCCCCGTTTCTATTCTATTATAAAAAACTAACGCAAAGGTTACCTTATTAAATCAAAATCAAACTAATATATATCTATTAAGTCCCTTACACTAACGCATCCTTTTTAACGGCTCCCCTATTAGCAGATAAAGATTAAAAAATATTAAAAAAGAAGGAAAAAAGAATCTTACTTGCCCTTTATAATTTTCTAGAGGCAAGTTACTATAATCTTGTCCTTAGCATTAATAATAGCTCTCGCAAGCTCAAATAACTCTTTAATCTTAATCTTCTCGGAATCTAATTCTTGTAAGACTAGATACAAGTAGCTAGACTAAAGATAATGTGAGGCATTGGTTGTAGTCAAGGATGATTCTCATTGCATCTATGGAGAATTGCTACTTGTAATATCGCTTATATCATCGTGCGCACGTGCTATGCCACGTGCTTTGCGCTACCTTCCATTGCTACAACAATTGCCGCCCTTGAGAACATTGCACGCCCTCGTGCAATAATAAAACTATTAAAAACAAGGAAAACGTGCATAAAACTTCTAAGGAATCATTCGTCTGCTATAATACCTATATTGCGCTTTAAAACCACTAATGCCTTAATAACGCGTTAACTTAACCTATAGCCGAGAACTTAATAATGCTTGTGTTTCTTAGACGGTGTCTCTTCTTTGCGATAATCGAGGATTAAACGTACTTTATCTGGCGTAAGCATTATACTAATAGAGGGGTCTTGTCGCGAACGCTTCTTCGATAATAGTGTTTTTAGTTTAAATGATAACTTAGTAAATAGCGTAAGAGCAATAAAACTAGAGTTATTTGAAAGAGAATAGTCGGTTTCTTTAAAAGATAATACAATTAATAGCATATTAACTTTTTCCTTCTCGCTCTTTATAGTCTTTTTCTTGCCCTTCTTTCTCTTAAACCTAGCAACCTTACGCTTTTAAGCTATAATAAATTCGCTACTTATATATGTTTTAATCTTCTCTAAATTGCGCTTTTAGGGTAATATACTTAAATTTATAGCATAAGATGCATGTCGATAAGCCTTACTCTTAAAGGGTATAGCTAGTTAATTAGGCGCAAGTGTCTTCTCACCGATTTCCTCGTTATCGGAGTCAAAAAGGCTAATAACTTATTAAACTTCCTCCGGCTTACTTTCGGGCTCCTTTATAAGCTTTTGCGGCGTATTAATGATTTTGCTTGCTCTTATGACCTTCTTCGGTCGGCCAAGCTTCCTTTTATCTTTCGTGGCACTTATAATATTAGCTAGCAAGGAGGATTTTGCTCGGGTGGCAATTTTAATAAAGTTTACTTTATGCTTTGCTAACTCGCGTTTTATAAGCAAATATAAATAATCTTCGACAAGGTAAGGGTTAATTTGTAAGTCGTGCTAAGCATGGGTTTTAAAGTACTTAAGACGCGCTTTATCGGCTTTAAGACCTCTTTCCGGATAAAACAAGTTGCTTAGTAAATTGCAAACTTGCATTAACTTATATGCCATAATAAGTATACTGTTAATAACCTTGTTTGCTTCCTCGTCGTCACTTATAAGAGGTAAACGACGTAAAGGCGTGAAAAAGCAAGTATTAATGCTTAAAAGGGAGGGATAGCCTATTAAGCTATTAGTAAAGGAAAAGGAATACAAGTTATGCCTAATTTAAGTTATAAATAATTTTAGCGAAACCTTATTTTGCTTGCTAACAATACTATAACGCTATTAGTTAATTGCAACAGTCACGTGAGAAAATTCTTACAATTGCTTAGCCGAAGTACGCGAACTTTAGCGCAATATTAGTAAAGACGCTAGTTTTTCTCGTATTTTACTACTAGTTTTATAGCACTTTCGAGGAGTTTTATCGGATACTAGTTATTATATTAATTTCCGTAGCCCTTAAATTTCACTAAATATTCGACATAGTCCTTTTTGCTATATTATACAATTCGCTAGTTAATTACTTATTTTAATTTATAAGATTTCTACTTGTTATTATTGCCTTAAACGTCTAGTAATTTTTAAACGTCTAGTACTAGCCTCTTAAAAGGATTGTCGCTAACTGGGGCAAGTATTAAATAGGCAATCGAGATTATAGGGTATATCTTTTATTATAATAAAAGATTTAACTTGTATATAAGCTTTTTAACCTTCTTCTTAACACGGAATAGACCCGTCCTTTGCTTTAAGATTTTATAATTCGGCTTTTTAAGCAAGTAATACCCTTTATATAATCGCAAATAAACTATATTATTAACGTTTAATTTTATAAGAGTATAACGGGAATTATAGTATTCCTTTGCTATATTTGCTATAAACTTAATAGCTAACTTGGCATTAATCTTCCTCAAGTTCCGAATAGCTTTTAAGATCTTATTATCCTCGGGACTAAGAAGAGAAAGAGAAGTATTAAACTTCGCTCCTTATATAATCTCGTTCGGACTATAACTAATTAGTCGACAAAGTGCGTTATTATACGCTACTT
>Ga0302325_10016279_pt1 | contig 15768 bp, 17 predicted proteins | sample Palsa_T0_2_FD_201948 | JGI IMG/M metagenome (GOLD analysis project Ga0302325, IMG submission 201948) | Peat permafrost microbial communities from Stordalen Mire near Abisko, Sweden - Palsa_T0_2 | ecosystem: Environmental > Terrestrial > Soil > Palsa > Peat permafrost | place: Sweden: Abisko...
CCAGGCCCGGCTCGGGCCGGGTCGAGTACCGGCTGACCGACAAGGGCCGCGCCTTCTTCCCGCACATCATGGTGCTGCTCGACTGGGGCGACCGGTGGTTCCGCGCGCCCGAGGGTCCCGCCGTGCTGCTCACCCATATGGCTTGCGGCGGCCCGTTCCGCCCCGTCCTGCGCTGCTGCGCCTGTGACCGCGAGCTGCACGGTTCCCAGGTCCAGGTCGGCGGCGACCCGCCCCCGAGTTCGCCGGGCTTGCCGATCCCGGGCGATGGGCTGACCATAAAATAAGAGCGGGCAGGCTGACCATAGGGGTGAAATGCCGGTCGGATCGATCGAGCGCGAGCTGCAGGCGGCCTGCGCATCGCTGTCCGCCGCGGCCGCGACGGTGCGCCATGACCACGAGCATTACCTGGACGGACCCACGGCTCCGCGGCCCGGCCAGGACCCGTTCCGGGCCGTCACGGCGCTGACCGCCGCGCATCCGTGGGCGCTGGCCGGCTTCAGCGAGGCGGTCTGGGATGCCTACCAGCCCGACCCGGGCGCCCCGGCGCCCGAAGGGCTGCGCGTCGGCGCCCTGCGCCTGGCCGACCACGCCGGGGCTTCGGGTCCGCCTCTGCCCGCCGTGGCCCGGTTCGCCCGGCACGGTCACCTGCTGATCACCGAGAGCGGGTTCGCCGGTGGGGCCCGGTCGCTGCTGCAGGCGCTCGCGCTCCGGCTGGCGACCGCCGCCAGGCCGGACACGGTGCGGTTCGCGCTCGCCGATCCGGTCGGGCAGGGGCAGTACCTGAGCGCGTTCCTGCGGCTGCCCGCGCCGATGCGGGTCGGCAGCCACGGCGTGGGCGTCGCGGCCAGCCCGGAGGAGATCGAGGACCTGCTGACGAGGCTGACCAGCTACGTCGTGGAGGTCACCCAGACTCGGCTGACCAACGTGTACGACTCGGTGGAGGCCTACAACGCGGCCACCACGGGGGCCACGATTCCGTATCACGTCCTGGTCCTGGCCGGCTTGCCGGCCGGGGTCAGCGACCGCGCCGCGGAACTGCTCGGCCGGCTCGCCCGTAACGGGCCCCGGGCCGGCCTGTACCTGCTCGCCACGGTCGATCCGGGGCTCCCGCCGCCCCGGGGCTTCGACCTGGCGGCCCTGGCCGCACTGGGCACGACCGTGGGCCTGGACTCCTGCGGCCAGCTGTCCTGGGATGACCCGGAGTTCGGGCCGAGCATGATCGAGCCGGACCAGATGCCCCCGGCCGCCCGGGCTAATCCCTGGCTCGACGCGGTGGGCGCCGCCGCCAGTGCGTCGTCGCGGGATCTGCCCTTCGCCCGGATCGCGATCCCGCCGCCGCGGCGCTGGGCCGGCGTCAGCACCGACGGCCTGGACGTGCAGATCGGGGTGGACAGCAAGGGGGAGCCGCAGCACTTCGTGATGGGCGTCCGCGGCGTGCACCACGGCATGGTCGGCGGCGACGTCCGGATGGGGAAGACCAACCTGCTGCACGTGCTGATCAGCCAGCTGGCGCTGACCTATCCGCCCGAGGAACTGGAGCTTTACCTGCTCGACTTCAAGGAGGTCGAGTTCGACGCGTACCTGACCGAACGGCTGCCGCACGCCCGCGCGATCACGTCGCGGACCGACCGCGAGTTCGGCCTCAGCATGTTGCGCCGCTTCCACGACGAGATCGACCGGCGCGCCCGGCTGTGCCGCGAGGCGAAGGTCACCGACCTGCCCGACTACCGCACCGAAACCGGGCAGGTGCTGCCGCGGGCGCTGGTGATCATGGACGAGTTCCAGGTGCTGTTCAGCGAGGAGGACCGGCTCGCCCGGGAGGCCGGGCGGCTGCTGGCCGACATCGCCAAGCGCGGCGCGGCGTTCGGGCTGCATCTGCTGCTCGCCACCCAGTCCCCGGGCGGGCCGCTCACCGCGTACCTGCGCCCGGTCTACGAGCAGATGGCGCTGCGGATCGCCCTGGGCTGTACCCAGCCGAGCGTGTCGCAGGCCATCCTGGGTGAGGGCAACGACGCGGCCACCAAGCTGGTCCGGGCCGGAGACGCGATCTACAACGACCGTCGCGGCGAGGGCGCCAATCCGGTCATGCGGATCGCCGTGCTCCCCACCAGGGAACGGCTGAAGCTGATCGCGGCGATCCGGTCGCTGGCCCCCGGCCGGGACTACCCGCCGCCCGCCAGCTTCGACCCCGACACCCCCGCGGAATTCAACCCGAAGACCGCTACGGACCCGCCGGCCGCTTCCGGCCGGACGGTGCAGGCCTGGCTGGGGGAGGCGATCGAGATCAAGCCCGCCACCGCCGCGACGTTCGAACGCTACGTCCGGTCCAACCTGCTCGTCGTCGGCGCCGAGGAACACGGCCACGGGCTGCTGCTCGCCACCTTGCTCAGCGCCGCGGTCCAGCGCGCCCCGGCCGATGTCCGGTTCACGATCGCCGAATTCACCCGGCCGTCGTCGCCGTTCCACGGCTTCTTCGCGTCGGCCGAGCGGCTGCCCCACGAGGTGCGGATCGCCGACCGCAAGACCGCCGGGGCGGCGCTTGAGGAGCTGCTGGCGGAGCTGGACACCCGGCTGGCCGAACCCGACAGGCCCGACGGATCACCGCAGCCCGAGCTGTTCTTCCTCATCGCCGGCCTGCACCGCTGGCACGAGCTGGTGACCGAAGGCGACTACGGTCGGCCCAGCGAGACCTCCGCCTGCCTGGTCCGCCTGGCCGAGGCCGGACCGGACGTCGGCATCCACGTGGTGGCCTGGGCCGACAGCTACGCCACCGCCGAACGCGCGCTGCGGCGCGCGGGCCTGGCCCACTTCGGCCTGCGCGCCGCCGCGCGCCTGCTGTCGCCCGCGGAAAGCGACGCGCTGCTCGGCGTCTCGGCGGCGGCCGGCCTGGACGACAACCGCGCTCTGTACCGGGACACCGAGTGGCCGGCCGAACAGGTCGAGAAGTTCAAGCCGTATTCGATCGCTTCCCTGCACGCCTTCGCCCAGGCCTTCCGGAGCCCAGCTTGACCAAGTCCGCCACGTCGCCGTACCGGAGCCCAGCTTGACCACACCCGCCACGTCGCCGTACCTCTCGCTGCGCCAGGCGGTCCGGCCCGCCATCTTCGCCCACCAGTTGCTCGCCGGGGACGCCGAACGGGCGGGAAAGCTGGCCGCCGAATGCGAAGAGCTGCTGCTGCTCACCCGCGAACTGCTGAAGACCGCCGGGCAGGCGCGCATCCTCGCGCCTGAGCCCGGACCAGAGCCTGATGAGCACGGCGCTGACCGGCACGCGCGTTTCCTCGACGCTTACGCCGACGCGGGGATGGCGTGGGCCAAGGTGGTCGGCAGCTCGATGGCGCTAGGCCGGGCGCTGCTGGCGGCGGGTGCCACCGAAGACGCCCGCCGGCTGGCCGGGTTCCTGGCCGGTGCCGGGGAACAAGGCGCGGCCGCCGACCTGCAAGCTGAGCTCGCCAAAGCGGTCTTGGCCGCCCATCAAGAACAACTCAAGGGCATCAGCAATAAAATGCCGCCGGAGGAGATCGAGAAATCTATCAAGGCCCTTCGGGCGGTGCTGCTTGAAGTCCCGAAAGACCTGAACCGGGAGGTCAATCGCCTGCTTGCTCCCTTGGCCGCCTCGATACACGCCATTATGCGGCAACGGGATATTGAAATACCTTACACCAGCCGGGTCGAGCACATCGCGGCCGGAGGAGTGGCGAAGTACCCGGATATCGTAACGATCAGCCTCGATGAAATCGCGGCCGAATTCGAAGGACTATGCTAGGAGAGCGGGCATGGCTGGGGTAGTAAACGATATTGAGGCGCTGGCTGAGTTCAGGGCTCACCTCAAGCAATTCAACCATGACCTGGCGGAAAACTTCGCGACCATCCGCGGTCATTGGCGTGAGCTCGGCGAGGTCTGGCGGGACGACATGTACGGGCGTTTCGGCGAGGCGCTCGAGGAGGTCACCCCGGGTATCACGCATTACCTGTCCTCGACGCAGGCCCACGAGGCGCACCTGGCCGCCCTGATCGAGCAGCTTCGCGGCTACCTGGAGACGGGCCTGGGTGGCTCAGGGTCGGGCGCGGGCCGCGAGGTGAGCCGACGTGACCGCGATCCACGCTGACATCGACGCGCTGACGGAGTTGCGCGCGGCCCTGACCCGGTTCCGGTACGCCCAGCGGGAGGCGGCCGACCGCGGCGGCGACGCGATCGAGGCGACCCGCGCCAGCCTGGAGGCCAAGGCCAGCCGCTGGCGAGCCCGGCTGGAGCAGGGCCGGGCTGAACTCGCGGCCTGCCGGGACCGGTCGGCGGCCGAACAGGATGCCCCGGTGGACTGCTCGGGTTACGCCCGGGCCGTCAGCGAGGCCGGTGAGCGGCTCGAGCACATCCGGCTCTGGCAGCAGCGGATCGACCAGCAGGCCATCGAGTTCGCCGGTGCCGCCAGCCGGTTCAAGAACCTGCTCGAGACCGACCTGCCCCGCGCCGAAGAGCAACTGGCCGCCATCATCACGAGCCTGCGCGCCGCCCGCCGCGTCCAGCCGTCAGGCTGATCCGTGCCTGAAGGGTATCGGCTGCCTGCCCGGCCGGATCGCGACGGCGACCAGCAGCTCAGGCTGCTCGAGGACGCCTGGGAAAAGGCCGTGCCGTACTGGCAAGATGACGTCGCGCGGCAGTTCGGTACCCACCACTGGACGCCGCTACGCGACGAATCCCGCCTGTACCTGGAGTCCCTCCGCGCGATGATGGATTTGCTCGACACCGCCGAGCGCGACACCGAGTATTAGCTCGGTGTCTCAGCCGGCCGCCACCACCGTGTTCAGGCGGGCCACGCAGGCGACCGGATCGACCGCGGCCAGGACCAGCTCGCCGAACACGTCTCGCCCGGCCGACACGCTGACCAGGTGAGCCCGGGACGGTTGGCCGGTCGCCGGGTCGATGGTGGTGACACGCCCGCGGAAGGTCACCGCCGCCACGACCTCGGGCGGGGTGACGGTGAAGATCTCGTGCACCGTGCGCAGCGCGACACAGGAAAGGAGCCGGTCGTAACGCTGGCTGACCTCGCTGTCCTGACGCGGCACCGGCTCGATGACATCGCGTGCCCGGACGTAGCGGTACGCGCGGACGGCGGGCACGACGCTGACCGGCGGGAGCTCGGCATCCACGGTGAGGCTCCGGTTCCCCGGCTGGTAGGCGACCTGGTGTTCGCGGGGAAAGCCGTCCGGGTACCGGGACGCCTTAAGCGCGCTGCTGGCGAACCATTCCACCGCGCCGGGGTCGCCGGCCGCGAACGCCGACTGGCGTTCCGCGACGTAGGCGTTCCGCTGCACCGCCCGGGCGCGTTCCTGCGTGACCATCCGGTCGTATTCGGCCTTCGCGACCGCCAGCGCCTGCCTTCGTTGCGCTGCTCGCCGCCGGTGTTCGGCCTCGGCCGCCTGGAAACGACCTTGGGCCTGTTCCAGCTGCCGGTCGTAACGCGCGCGCAGCAAGCGGTTGAGCCCCTGCGGCGGGACCGGCGCGAACTCGCTCCAGTCGGGTGCGGCCGGCCCCTGGCCGAGTTCGCCCGGATCGAATGGCGCCACCTTCGCCGTGGTCATGAGCCGCTCGAAGGTCAGCGCGGGCCGCGGCAGGACGCTCGTCAGCACCTCCGCCAGGACCTTGACCTGGTCCTGGACGGCGGCCGTCATGGTGTCCGCTTCGGCCTGCCGGGACTCCAGGTGCGCCTGCTGGCGAGCTTTTTCCTGTTCCCTGTCCTGCTTGCGCTGTTCTCGGTCCAGCCGATCGTCTTCCCGGCGCTGCTCGGCCAAGCGGCGCTCGAACTCAGACAGGCTCCCGCTGCGGGCCATTGTTCTCCCGGTCCTCGTCACGACGGCTACGGGAACGACGATAACCGCGATCCGGCGACGAGCAGAAGCCGCCACCGCAACCGGCTTCGTACGTGGATCGGTGCCGTGCTGCCGTGGAGCGTTTCCCTAGTGCCCCAGTAGACAACGTTGGCCTCGCAGATACGCCCCTGCCGCGCACCGGGAACCGACCCAACCGGCCCAGAGTTCCATCGGGTCGGTCCTGACCGGCCCGATGCTCCACCGGGCCGCTCCGGAAGGGCCCAGGCCCGCAGGACAGACGGGCGAATGCCACCGGACGCGTCACCAGCTTGACGTGGGTGGGAATCGCGAACCCCGGCCCGATCGGCCAGACCGGCTGGCCCAAGGGCTATCCCTGGGGAACAAGCCGGCCGGGCCCGGACCTGTACACCGACTCGGTGGTCAAGCTGAGCCCGCAGGGCAAGCTGCTGTGGTATTACCAGCTCACCCCGCACGACCTGTACGACTGGGACCTGCAGAACTCGCCGGTCCTCACGACCGCGAACGGTCAGCCGGTGGTGATCGACGGCGGCAAGGCCGGCATCTTGATCGAGCTCAACGCGAACACCGGCAAGCTGCTGTGGAAGCTCCCCGTCGGCGTGCACACCGGCCACGACAACGACGGGCTGCTCACCGAGAACGCCACGCCGACCTCGAACATCCCGCTGCCCGCGCACTTCGAGCTGGAGCCCGGCCTGTTCGGCGGCGTCGAATCCCAGCTGGCCACCAACGGCACGACGACGTTCGCCGCGGTCAACAACCTCGGCGTGCCCATGTCGGCCAAGGGCGTGACCGGGAACTCCGCGGCCCTGGAAGCCTCGATCGGCAAGGCGACAGGCGAGATGATCGCGGTCAACCAGGACACCGGCAAGATCGAGTGGGACGACCATCTCCCCTCCTCGCCCTACGGCGCCGCCACGGTGACCAACAACGTCGTGTTCACCACGACGTACAGCGGTGACCTGTACGCGTTCAACGCCACGACCGGCGCGATCCTGCTCAAGACCCCGCTGTCCACCCAGACCAACACTCCCGTCGCCGTCGACGGCGACTACGTTCTTGTCGGCGCGGCCGTTCCGTCCCTGACCGCGCATCGTCAGTCGCTCATCATCGCCTACGAACTCGGAGCCAAGGGCAAGCTCCCCGACACCGTGGGTTAAGCCCGCGGCCACGGCCTGGATCGCGGGACGTGACCGCCGGGCGGTCACGTACCGCGCCGCCTGTAGTGTCGGCTGTGCTGTCCCTGACGCTGCGGAGGTGGCTATGCCGCGGACCAGCAAGGCCGCCGGTTCTGTCGCCCTCGTTACCGGCGCGAACCGCGGTATCGGCCTGGCCTTCGTGCGGGAACTCGCGGCCCGCGGCGCGAAGAAGATCTACGCGGGCACCCGTCACCCCGGCGACCTCGGCGACGAGTTCGCCGGCCTTCCGGCCGAGGTCGTGCCGCTTGACGTCACCGACCTGGCCTCGGTCCGGGCCGCCGCGGACACCTGCCCGGACGTGAACCTGCTCGTCAACAACGCCGGCCTGTTCACCAACCAGCGGCTCGTGCTGACCGACGACCCGGATGCCGCCCGTCGCGAGATGGAAGTCAACTACTTCGGCGTGCTCAACATGACCCGGGCATTCGCTCCGGTCCTGGCCGCCCACGGCGGCGGTTACATCGCCAACGTGCTGTCGGTGGCCGGCGCCTTCCCCGCGCCGTTCATGGGCGGCTATTCCCCGGCCAAGGCGGCCGCCCTGTTCCTGTCCAGCATCACCCGGTCCGAACTGGCCGACCAGGGCACCGAGGTAATCGCGCTGATCGTCGGCTCGGTCGACACCCGGATGGCCGCGCACGTGGCGGGCCGCAAGGAAGATCCCGACGACATCGCCCGGGCGGGCCTGGACGCGCTCGACCGCGGCGAGCACGTGGCCGACACCGACTTCATGGCCGTCGACGCGCGCGCCAGGTACGCCAGGGACCCGGCCCGCTACGAGCGCGGGATGACCAAGCTGCTCAAGGCCACCACCATGGACACCGGCCGGGCCTGACCAGGGCACGGGCTGAGAAAGGCTGGCATGACCGAGAACCAGTGGGCTGAGCTGCGCCAGGTCGGCTTCGCGACCCTCGACCACCCCGCCGCCGTACGGGCCGCCACCGAACTGCTTGAGCTCGGCCCGGGTTTTGACGATCCGCTGCTGGCCGCCGTGCACTTGGCCGACTTCACCGCCCCCATCGGCCCCGACACCTACGTCGAGGTGCTCGCCCCGACCACGCCGGACCACTCCGTGGCCCGCTGGCTGCGCCGGGTCGGCGGCTCATCCGGCTGGGTGCTGGCCACCCAGGTGCCCTCGCTGGACGGAGTACGGGAGCGCGCCGCCGAGCACGGCGTCCGGATCGCGGTGCAGACCCAGGCGATGGGCCACGACATCGTCCAGCTGCATCCCCTGGACGTCGGCGTCCTCCTCGAGCTCGACGCGTTTCTGCCACGCCGCGGGTGGTTCTGGGACGACCTGCCCGCCGCGAAGGCGGCGCACGCCCGCCGGAGCGCCAAAGCCGACGACATCCTCGCCGTCGACGTCGCCGTCGAGCACCCGGCCGCCATGGCCGCGACCTGGGCCGCGATCATTGGCCTGGAGCCCCCCGTCCCGACCGCCGACGGCGCCGAGATCGCCTTCACCCGCCGGACGATCAGGTTCGTGCCCCCCACCGCCGGCCGCACCGGTATCGTCGCCGTCGACCTCCACGCCACCGACCGCACCCACGTCGCAGGCCAGCAACGCCACCTCTGCAACACCCTCATCCGCTTCATCTGAAGCCACTCCACCATCACGAGGAATGACTCTGCGCCATATCGTCCAGACCGCACGGCGAAATCATCCGGAGCTTGTCTCACCTGAGCTTCGAAGCCACGTTCAGTCCCGACGAGGCCGGCGCTGACTCGAAAAAAATCCGCACCTATGGCGCATAGGACCGCATGGGACCGGACCTATGTTCCATAGGACCGGCTGCTGCGCATCACACTGGCCACACCGGACGCGACGGCCCCTTTGGTTCGCGGCGGAGGATGCCGCGAACCATCAGGAAAGACGGGCCCCTCTTCCGGGCTTGTTGGTGTATGCGCGGTCTACGTCCGGCGTAGGACGTCAGGGAAGCGAGATCCGGCCGGGTGCCGGCGGGCTAGGGTGATAGGAGTTCCGGAGGTGGGCTAGATGACCGGCGAAGCATCCTTTGTCCCCGACGACTTCGTCGTGCCGCGTGAGCTTGTCACCGCCGCGTTCTGGCTGGAGCCGCTGGGTCCGGAGCACAACGAGGATGACTACCGGGCTTGGATGTCGAGCATCGACCACATCAAGTCCACCCCGGGAATGCAGGGCAGGTCATGGCCCAAGCCCGAGATGACGCTGGCTGACAATCTAGCCGACCTGCAAGGACACGCGTCGGACTTCGCGGACCGAAAGGGCTTCACGTATACGGTGCTGGCCAGCGGCAGCGGTGAGATCATCGGGTGCGTCTATATCTATCCGCCGAAGGGCGAGCCGGGAGTGCGTGTCCTGTCGTGGGTCCGGGCTGACCACGCCGATCTTGACGGGCCCGTGTACGAAGCGGTCTCGGAGTGGCTACGGACCTCCTGGCCGTTCACCGAGATCGCTTACGCCCCGCGATGACCCCGGCACAGGCCGGATAACTGAGGGCACCCGGCCCCGGCGGTTTTCTCGATGGGGACGTCGGGGTCAACGCGGTGCTGGTAGTACCGTCGACATGGTCGGTGCCAAGCCGGGTGAGGGAACGCTCGATCCGCTCCCGGACGTACTCCGGCCGGCCGTTGAGCACCGGGGGCTCACCTCCAACCAGGGCCCGAACGATACCCAATTTTGTGGCCAGGACAACCTTGTCGCGGCGCCCCGCGATCGCCTTGCCGGTGAACACCTCGCTGCCGGTGTAGATGTCGGCGGTGTCGATCATGGTGACGCCGAGCTCGATAGCCCGGCCGATCAGGGAAAGCCTCAAGCGCGCGGCGGCAGAGGTATAAAGCCACTGGTGCGCCGCACGTAGTCGGCGTACGCGGCGCCCTTCGAGCGCGCCATGTGCTTTTCCAGCAGCTTCTTGCCGGTGTGCCTGACCAGCATGTTCGTCATGTAAACGGGCGCCACGACGGTCAGCGCCCCGAGCCAGTGCGAGCAGGCCAGCAGCCACAGCCCGAACCACACGACGCTGTCACCGAAGTAGTTCGGGTGCCGAGTGTACCGCCACAACCCGCGGTCAAGCACCAGGCCGGCCTGGGCCGGATCGGCCCGGAACCGCCGCAGCTGCGCATCACCGACGGCCTCGAAGCCGAACCCCACCGCCCACACCGCCACGCCAAGCCAGTCCACCGCCGACACCGGCGCCCGGATGTACATGGCCACCTGCAGCGGGAGCGACACGAACCACATCGCCCGCCCCTGCGCCCAGTAGATGTAGCGCAGCACGAACACCGCCAGGCTGCCCCGGTTCCGCCGCAGCAGCGAGGCGTACCGCTTGTCCTCGCCCCGCCCGAAGTTCCTGGCGAAGATGTGCCCGCCCAGCCGTAGCCCCCAGATCGCGGTCAGCGCCAGCGCCAGCCACCGCCGCCCCGAAGCCCCCTGCCCCGCCGACAGGCCGAACGACACCGCCGCGATCAGCACGAACCCAAGCGGCCACACCGTGTCCATGGTCGCGTGCACCTTGACGCGCATGGCGTACAGGAAGGTCGCCAGCATCAGAAAAGCGACCACGCCCGCGCACACCGCCAGGTTCACCAGCAGCGGCCCCCAGCTCACCGGGCCCGCCCGCCGGCTTGCGTACCCGGGTCGGCGTCGGCCATCAGGTCGGCGAACGCGTCGACCGCGACCCCGAACTCCCGCGGTTCACCCTGACGGCTCCGTAGCAGCAGGTCGGCCAGTTCGGTCGCGTTCAGGTCCGGATCGCCGGGCAGTTCGACGGTGCCCCACTCCACCACCGAGGCCCGCCGTAGCCGGCCGCCGCCGGTGACGATGTACTCCCCGTTCAGCCGGCAGCCCTCGCTGGCCAGCGCGGTCAGCACCGGCGCCACCGCGGCCGGGTCCAGCTGCGCCCTGGCGTGCGACGGCATGCCGTCGTCGGTCATCTGGGTCAGCGCGTACGGCAGCAGCATGTTGGTCAGCACCCCGCGGCCCGCGCCCTCGGCGGCCAGCGACCGGCCGAAGGCCAGCAGGCCGCCCTTGCTGGCGGCGTAGGCGGACAAGCCGACGTCGCCGTGCAGCCCGCCGGTGGAAGCCACCAGGATGATCCGGCCGTAGTTCGCCGGGCGCATCACCGCCGTTGCGGCGCGGGCCAGCCGGATGCTGCCGTGCAGGTTGATCTCGAGGACCTCGCCGAACTGCTCCGCGGACTGCCGGTGGAACATCCCGCCCGCGCCGATCGCCGCGTTGGCCACGCAGATGTCCAGCCGCCCCCAGCGCCCGAGAGCCGCCGCCACCAACGCCTCGCCGCTATCCCAAGAAGCCGCGTCGCAGTAGTCGGCCACCGCCTCCCCGCCCGCCGCGACGATCTCCGCCGCGACACGATCCGCCGGCCCTAGCCCGTCGCCGTCGACCACCCGGTTGCGGTTGTTCACCACGACCCGCGCCCCCTGCCGCGCCAGCGCCAGGCAGAACGCCCGTCCCAGCCCTCGCCCCCCGCCGGACACGACCGCTACCCGACCCGCCAGCGCCTCTGTCACGACGACTCCCCAGCTCCCGTACCGTCAAGCTCCCGCCCGGCTAGCTCGGCCCGCAACTGGTCTTTGCGCACCTTCAGGCTGGCGTTACGCGGCAGCGACGTGACGAAGTGCACCCGCTGCGGCCGCTTGTAGCTCGCGATCCGGGTCCTGACGTACGCGATCACGCTGTCCTGCGTGAGCTCCGCCCCCGGTGCCGGAACGATCACCGCCGTGACCGCCTCTCCCCACCGCTCGTCCGGCAGGCCAAGCACCGCGCACTCGGCCACGCCCGGCAGCCCGGCCAGCACCGCCTCGACCTCGGCCGGGTACACGTTCATGCCGCCGCTGATGATCAGGTCCTTGACCCGCCCGGTGACGTACACGTACCCGGCCGGGTCGAGCCGCCCGAGGTCCCCGGTCCGGAACCCGTGCGGCCCGAAGCACTCCGCCGTCTGCCCCGCGTCCCCGAGGTACCCGTCGAACATGATGTCCGCCGCCACCGTCAGCTCGCCCTCCTCACCAGGCCCCAGGAACCGCCCGTCCCCGCCCACGACCCGGATCGACGCGCTGGGAAAGGCCCGTCCCGCGCAGGCATAAAGGTCGTCCGCCCCGCCCCCCAGACCGCCGGTCCGCCAGTCCTCCCGGGTCGTGGCCGAGAACGGCGCGACCCCCTCGGTCATGCCCCAGACCTCGATGTACCGCTCGCCGATGACCTCGACGAGCTCCTGCACCTGCGCCCGGGGCACCGGCGAGCCCGAGTGGATGACGGATTCGACCGAACGCAGGGCCTTCGGCCGCCGCCGCAGCTGCGCCGCGAACGCCGGGATGAGCGGCGTCGGCGCGTAAGTGAACGTCGACTGATCCGCCTCGATGTGGTCCACCCAGGACTCCGGCGTGTACGGGTGCAGGAACGTCACGGTCCCGCCGGTATACAGGTGGGGGAGGATCACCCCCCAGATGCCGCTGACGAAGGACAAGGTGCCGGTGAACGCGCATCGCCCGTAGCTGCTGATCCGGAACATCGACGGCATCAGCCGCACGCAGTCGGTCAGCGCCCGCTGGCTGATCATCGCCCCCTTGGGCAGGCCGGTTGTCCCGCTGGTGTACCCGACGATGGCTAGGTCACCGTCCGATCGCGGACTTATCTGAACGGCCGAACGGGCCCTGGTGACCAACTCATCGAAATCCATCGAGCCCGGCGGCCGTTCCGCTCCGATGGTCACAAGCAACCGCAGCTCCGCCCGCGCGGCGGCGGCCGCCACCACCTCGCTGCGCCCGTCGGTGTGGAACAGGACCCGTGCCCCGGAGTCGGCTAGGATGTGCGCCACTTCGGGCGCGGCCAGCCGGTCGTTGATGTGGATGACGGGATAGCCGCCGAGGGCCGCCCCGACGTAGACCTCCAGCGAGGCGATCCGGTCCTCGAGCATGGCCGCCACCGGCGTCCCCGGCGCCAGCCCCGCCTCCCGCAGCGCGTTGGCCACCCGCGCCCCGTGATTGAGCAGCTCACCGTAGCTGCGTGTCTCGTCCCCGCGGACCAGCGCCAGCCTGCCGCGGTAGCGCTGGCAGGCGGCCGCCAGAAGCTCGCCGATGGTGCCGTTCACAGCAGGAATCTCCCGGGTCGAGGCGATGGACGGCCGGTGCTGCTCCGCCTACCGTAGCCTCCGCGGATGGTCTTGACCTTGACGCTGTAGTACCCAGTGCCGATCACAAACGTCGGTCCGCACACTTCGGCACAGGTGCTAAGCTATCGCTCTGCGGCGCTGGTCCGGTTTCTCCATGAGAGACTTCCCCAGCGGCGTGCGTAAGGGGCTATGGCGCAGCTGGTAGCGCGTCTGCATGGCATGCAGAAGGTCAGGGGTTCGAATCCCCTTAGCTCCACCGCAGGTCAGAAGGTGCGTCGGCTAGCTAGTGACTACCTGAGACACTGGCCATACAGCAGCAAAGTACAGCAGTAGGTCTGTTTACGTCCGCCCGAGCGACCGGGGGGAAGGCAGTAGACGTGCCGCAGAAGCAGCGAAGCAGGGTTCCTGCGGACCCCGAGGGTGAGCCTGAGCTTCTGGTGCCCAGGTCTCAGATGGATCAGGAGCTTGCAGGTCGGCACGCCCGAGGGGGGAGCCTTCTTGTGGAGGTAGATGCCGCCCGGGCACGGTCCCAGTGGCCTGATCGAACAAACGTTGAGGCGATACGCGCTGATTTCTATACCTGGGACGAGTACAATGAGCAGCTCCTAAGGAGCAGGTTCTCGACCCGGAAAGTGGCCGATGGCTATAGGCTCTTTGGCGTCGGCGGCGGCTCCGGCAACGCGCAGGAAGAGTTGGCCTGGGTAGAGCGCGACATCAACCATCAAATGCGGAAGCTAGATTCCATCCATCAGCAACTCAGTCTTTATAAGTCTGCCGAAACGGCCACTCGGAATGGTTCAATGAGCCTGCATCTCGGCGATAAGATTTTCATCGTTCATGGTCACGATGGCGATACCAAGCTACAAGTGGCGGAACTCGTAGAAAGGATTACCGGTGAGCGGCCGGTGATCCTCCACGAGCAAGCCGACTCAGGCCGGACGGTTATCGAGAAGTTCGAGGAGCATGCGTCCGAAGCTGGATTCGCCATAATCCTGCTCACGGCGGACGATGAAGGAAAAGCGAAGGGTGCGACTCAGCTCAACCCACGCGCCCGGCAAAACGTAGTGTTTGAGTTCGGCTACTTCATGGCGAAACTCGGCCGTGGCCGAGTTGTCGCCATTCACGAAGCGGGAGTAGAACTGCCGTCTGATGTAAGCGGCGTGCTCTACAAGTCGCTAGCCGGGAACTGGCACACAGAGCTAGCACGCGAACTCAAGGCTGCGGGTATTGAGATCGATTTTTCGAAGCTCTTTAGCTAGCGGCTTCACCTCCGGGCCTGTCGAGCCAGTCGCTTAGCCGCTTGAGTGCGTCCCTGGTCGTCTTGTCCGGCACCTGGGTGTAGACCTCCATCGTGAGCGCTATACGGCTATGTCGGAGAATCGCCATCGCAACGCGCGGGTGAACGTCGAGCGAGGCCAGCAGTGAACCGCATGTCCGCCGGGTGTCGTGAATCTTGATCTGCCGCACTCCGGCCTTTTTGCATCGCGCGTCGAAACTTCGCTTGAGGTTCCTTGGCTCGATCGGCTGGCCCGTGGTAGTCGTGAATAGCAACTGATGACGCTCGCCGTCCTCGCCGTCCTCGCCGATCGAGAGGTCGAACTGGCCGGTTCGGCTTACCGGGGCGGGTGCAGTTGCGCTCGCCGCCGGCTCGGCGCCAGCTCGAACGGCGTCGAACCAGCGCAGGAACTCGGGGATGGTGCCGATCTGGGCGACGCGCTGGCGCAATGCGGTCTGCTCGTGGCCGCGTACGAACTCGCCGGCGAAGATCTCCTTGCCGCAGCCACAGCCGCACAGCCAGCCGCCCACGGTCGAATCGAAATAGGTGGCCGGGTTACGGACGCGCGCACTGTCCGGGGTCGGCTGGCCGACGTACGCCTGGTGCACGGGATGGTCCCCTGGCAGCAGCTCACCTTCAATGATCTTCCGGCCAGGCTTGCCTGGCGCATCGATAATCTTGTCGATCCTGGCGGCCATGACGACCTCGTGCCGCTCGTTGTGGGAGAGCAGCACGTACGACTCGCGGTGGGCACGGGCGCCCAGTTCTCCTATATACCGTCCTGCTGCCCCCACCCGTAGAAGGTCCTTCCTAGCGGATCGGCCGGATCGTTGGCGAGCGTCTTGGTCGTGAGCGTGATGTGCAGCATCGCCGGACCTCCATGGACTAGTTTTCTCGGGTATGCAAGTATCTCCAGCACGCCACACGGCAGCCGCAACTTATTTAACTAGCTAACACGGGTATCCGATTATCGGGTTAAGGCTCGCTGGGCGGCAGGCCAGAGTGCAGCCCCAAGCGTTGGCGACGTCGCGTGCGGTGCGCAACCTCGGGAATACCGGCCGTCGGTGACGGTTGACCATAGGCGTGCGAGCTATCGGAATAACACGGTTCGGTGACCCCGGCGTCCTGCACTTCGTGGAACTGCCTGATCCCGAGGCCGGGCCGGGGGAGGTGCGCATCCGGGTCCGCGCGGCCGCCGTCAATCCGACCGACACTGGGCTGCGCAGCGGCGGCCGGGCAGCCCTGCTCAAGGACATACCGCCGCCGTACGTCCCGGGCATGGACGCCGCGGGGATCCTCGACCAGATCGGCGCCGGCGTGCCGGCCGGCCTTCAGGTGGGTG